>Ga0307516_10001350_pt1 | contig 34082 bp, 44 predicted proteins | sample 19_EM_MG_FD_203310 | JGI IMG/M metagenome (GOLD analysis project Ga0307516, IMG submission 203310) | Populus trichocarpa ectomycorrhiza microbial communities from riparian zone in the Pacific Northwest, United States - 19_EM | ecosystem: Host-associated > Plants > Roots > Unclassified | place...
GGCTCCACTGTCGAGGCCGCTGCTCTTCAAGCTCGCGCTTTGCAAACCGGCACTCTGCAGCCCGGCGCTTTGCAGACCAGCACTCTTTAAGCTAGCGTTTTTTAAAGTTGCGGCCCGCAACCCCCCAGTTCGCAGCGCGCTTGCTGGGTATTTGGCACTCGTAGGTGTGCGCCAGCTCTTCAGGTCTCCCAGATGAGGAGGTTTCTTTCCAAGAGTATGAAGGGGCTTCTGAGCCTGTGGAGTCGCGGGCTGGACAAGGCCACTCATAACCAGTTGCACTGCAAGGAGCTGTGCCTCCGGGGAAAGGCCTGCATTGGCTATCATGTTAAGGTGGTAAGGGCTCATCATTCCCAAACCTGGGAGACCGGTGATTCCTGCGCCGTCGGTGCCCTTGCCACTCTCCTCGACCCCTTGAGGCACCTGTGGAAGGCCCGCCAAAGGATGCTCAAGTTGGGCTTGATTGAGAGATGCGGAAGCGAACGGGTCCTTGGCGGTTACAGGGGTGGCAGTGGGTGTGGTTGGAGATCCGGGCAGGGGAAGATTCAAGCTCGGTGGGCGAATGTTTCGTGCGCCTTGCTTAGGCTTCGGAGGCTGCACTATACCTGACTTTTTATTCATTCCGACTACTGAGCATGCTTGACTGTAACGTACCTTCTTCAGCTATGACCTCTGGTTTGATGACTTCGGGGCGTATCATCTGTTGCAAAACAGAAATATAGAACCGGATCTGATCTTGACTGGAATGCTGAAGAAGGGTATATACTGAAGCTGTTCGTTCAGCCTCGGGCAAGACCTTGTACCCTGGAACAAGAGTCAGACACAGCGATCTGACAGACGAAAATGGAGAAGTTACATTGCTCGATCGTGGTCAACTCAGCCTTGAATTTGGTTCCCGCTGATGCAGCAGTGACCTCTTGCTAGTCCAGATTCAGAAAGACAGGACTCGGGGATACGGATAGAGAATCATACCAAAGTGGTCTCATACTTGCGGAAATTCTCGACCCATAAATCCAGACCATGGACGGACGGTCCCTCGGAACGGTTGGACGTTTGAGCAAGCTCAATAACGGAAGGAGGCTCAGCCGGAGTGGTTGCCACAGATGCTGACATAGCTGTAGGGGCTCGACGCACTACCTTCAAGGTTAAGATACGCGAGTGAACGAGGGTTTGGGGAAGAAAGATGGAGAGGGTATCCAGGTTTAATACCTTCCGCAATCGGCATCATGACAACGGTCCGGAGAACAATCAGCATCGCAACAAGGGTGGTGATGGATACGCTACATGTATCAGCCTACGATCAGCCCCTCTCCATCACTGCCTCCCCGTGATATGTCGTCCACAGCACATCTTGGACAAACCGACTGAAGGTGCTCCCGTCCGTGCCGAACACCGTCTTTGCATATCCAAGAACCATAGCATCCAAAAAGGGGAGGAAGAACTTTCCCAGAGGAACATCATCATCAGCATTTCGAATGTTCATCAATGGCGCAACAGCACCAGGAAAGTCAGAAGCGTAAAAGATACAGGGAAACGTCTTGTGGAATATCGAGAATAGCATGCTCTTCTCGGACTCTTGTGCATCGGTAGATATGTACAACGGGATGTTCAGCCGCACGAGCCCTGGATCAACATAGATAGGCTCTCGACAACGCATCCCATGGGCTCGAGGTTGCTGTCTGCGTGCAAGCGAAAGGTCGACTCCAGTGCCTCCAAAATCGGCGAGAGCTGTCACCTTTGATTGATTATGAAAAATGCGTTCCAAGGACTCGACCTGTTCAGGGCTATATTTCAGGACGTGCATGACGTTTTGCCATACCGTTCGCACATTACGCTTTCTCAACGTCCTGAATTGTCCATCAGTGACACGCAAGTGAATTCCAAGATATTGAAACCCGAGGGATTGGGCTATTGACCGGGCAGCGTCCACAAGCATCGGATTGGAGAAACTCATGCTTTGCCGAATAGTAGAACGCCAGGAGACGTTGGTCCTGTCCTTCAGCCTAAGGCGGGAGGAACCAAACAGAGTGCCGACTTGAATAAGACGTTTGGTGCATGTGGCAAGATGAGGGATGTACAAACTCTCAAGAAACTTATGGTCTGGTGGCGAGACGTCTGCAATGGTATCCAGGAAGCGGTATTGATAGATACTGCTGTCCTTGATTGTCAAGGTGTCGGCGTCGGTGACTCCAAGACGGTCTTGAATCCATGCATGCGTCATATTCCAACGTTGGAAGATTCGCTGTTGTCTCTTCACCTCGGTCAAGTTCATTAACCAATTCCAAGATATGTGTGTATATTCGGAGTAATCAGCACATTCCAGCGGTAAAGGAATATGCAATGGGACCTGAGAGCAATGGCGTAAACCCAATTTGTTTGAAAGCGCGAGGGTATGATACAAAGCATCGAAATTAAGGTAGTGGAGGGGTGTCGAGGCCAGGCGAATCGGAGGTGCGAGGAGGGTCCGATTGAGTAAGCGGGCGAGCAGTAAAGAATTCTCGAATGCAATCCTTTGGTTGTGGAAGCCGCTATGAGGAAGATATGCCAGGAATTTTTCGTCTGGTCTGTCAAGGACCTGAGATGGGTCCGAATCAACTGGGACGACTTGAAGGTGCTGATTAGCAGACGGCCGTACACTTGACGCACGAGCGTCCCACCTCGTGACAAACAGATAATATGCCATCCCGAAACAGCTGATGGAGGCAAATGCGAGAATGAGGACGAGCATGGCAAGGTTTGACATCAATAGAGGAGTGGGCCGTTCGGTTTGCCGGTTTGGCGTTGCAGCAGACGAGAAAAGCGTTTTGCCGACCGGTTTCGCATAGGGAGCACGCATACGGTATGCCCCTCTCTCCACAGTTATCGAAGGTGAGAGATTGGTGGCATATGAAGATTGAGCGAGCTTGAAAGGGATCATGGCCAAGTCGGTTCGAAGTCACCTGACCATGACAGATTCATAGTATGTTACGACGTTCGACCGCCTCTGCTTTGGCTAGAGGTCATAATCCGGCCCACCCACCGTCGGGGCACTTTAGACATAGAGGTACAAAGGGTCGAAGTGCAAAGCCACGATTTCTCAACTTTCTTCCTAGGTACTCTCCAAGTCCAACCAAAACAGATACCGCCACTCGCGTTCGCGTTCGATATAGTAAGGACGTAAAAGGTTTTGTCCGGGATTCAAGGTCCTGACGCCATGATTTGACAGGATGGAGTTCTACTTCAAGGTCCAAATGTACTTCCAGCAGCAAAGCGCGCATTAGCCCTGTTGGAAAATAATAATCCTTTCGGAATGTGCGTCTAATAAGTTTGAGTTATCTCAGGCATGATGAATCTATTCTGTAACACAGGAAAATACCTTATATCCTTGTTGGTGCTTGCTTAAACCACATTCCATGTTTCCAATACCTTACCTGTGGAATTATATTCAGTTAACCAACGGCGGTGGGGTCGGAGAGGCTGAACGTTGCAAGAAACTGACAGGACAGTTAGGAGTTAAGGTATAACCTGGCTTTAAACAGTTTTCAAACTCACAAACTCCAATTTAGATCACTCCAACGCAATATATTCAATCCCATACGATACTGAAGACATTTTCCCATAAATATTACAATCAACCTGTTCTCGTCCTTGGTGGCAAACTTGATGCTGTGCGGAGGGTAGCGGAAGGGTGAGTAAACATTTTCCGAGGTGAGCATTAGGGAAGCTTATATTATTTCTCAGTTATGGGTACAAAAAGGCTTATACAACAATGGACGTCCTAGCGTGGAACCCTTCGTAAGGAGAGCTTATGTCTCGGCGCAGATCATCGTGAATAATTTATGTCAGGGTCTGGCCATTCCACGACATCTCGGATGTTGAACTTGAAGCCACAAAAGTGGGATCTTAATATTCACGAAAAGAAGATTTTTAGACCTGTAGCACCCAGGCGGCCGACTTTTCACAGACGAGATTTTCAGCGGCTTTTGTTTTCCATGATCCTCGAGATTGGGCTCTGGATGGTCAGTCTCCATTTTGCAAAAGGGAATGGTTCTGACGCTGCTGTTCCAGTCCAAATCCTATGTGATCTCATCCAGTCCAACGGAATCGTTGGTGGACCCTACGTGAGCCCAGAGGAACGGACTACGGCTCCTGTCGAATTGGTTTTCTGTAATCCAGATCTACTTTGGCGGTCCGATTTTCCACGGCCGCGTTTTGGTCAAGGTGCTTTTAGAGAAGCTTTTCAAGCTGTTTATAAGGCGCGTCATTCGTCTAGCGGCACATGCCCAACGGCTAGACCAGGTCTTGCATAGGAGTTGACCGGTTCAAGATATCCATACGTTCAATATGGAAAGCCAACCGAGGCAACCTTCAAATTTGCTGAAAGTGTTTTGGCTGACTATATGCAAGAACTCTATGGATTCAGGGCGGCGCTGCCACAGATGTAGGCCATTAGTTGCTCAATATGCATCCCGTTAATAGGTTTTGGTCAGATACATGGTCGGAGGTGCGTCGGGCAATGCCTGATAGATTGTCTGGCTAACTGTTCACTCTCCTAAGACAATCCGGCGTCTGGTAAGTGATCTAACCAGCTGTGTTTCATGTGACTCTTACATTCGAACAGACATCGCGGGAGCTAATGCCGCAAACTGGTCATCAATTATTGTTCATACCGGGGTTTTTGACACGCAACAAGGCCCACCATCCCATCCGCCGACGCACGAAGCACCTGACGTGGAAGCGGCTGTAAGATGGGCGCTGGAAAGGGAGCTTGCGAAGAGCACGGTGGTATAATATTGTCAACATGGCGGTGGTACTGCTAAGTACAAGTACAGATGGCTCTGCTTATATAAGCTTTGAACTGGTTTCCTCCAAGCTTTACGTTGAGAAATTTTGTCTGAGAGGCTGGTCCTCTCATTCATCTCCCAGCGATGCCCACATCTCAACTCCTACCCGACGCCTCGAAATTTCCATATTCTGCCGAGCAACAGCGAGGCGTAACTGTCAGAACTTTCCCCCTCAATATCCCGATCGTTACTGACCTATATACAGATATTAGTCCTCGTCTCGTGCATCTCTCTCGTCGCGGTGATTGTGTTACTGTCGACTATCGCTGTAGGTCCCTGATTTTTGAAGAATTTAACTCTGGTTTAACAAGTATCGCAACGAAGGTATCTGCATTCATCAATCGAACCTCTCGTGACAAACATCTTTTCGTCAGGAATCATCTTTCTGCCTATTTCATCTCTCTCCTGCTCTGCAATCTAGTCCAAGGTGAGGTGTTCTCTTTGGGGAAGGATTTGATTTAAACGGTGTTTTCAGCTGTCGCTTCCCTTATAAGCATAGTATGGATTCGGAACACGGGTCTATTCAATGGATCAGCATGCGTTCTCCAAGGTCATATATTCCTGATCCGCAGGCAGTGAAGCTGACGTTGACGTTGATACAGGTATTCTGACCCAAGCTTCTGATGTCGGAATAGCAGTGTGGTCTATGGTATTTCTTTATGGGTTCTGACTTTGGTTTGGGACTCACCGTTCAAAGGCTATATCTGGTCATATATTTTGTCAGCTATCTCTGGGATGGAAAACGCGGAAATTCGTACTATGGGGTATCCTCATCAGCGGTTGGTCCATGATTACCGCTTTCGTAGCGCTCGGCCCGGCCACAATGTCTATGAAGAAAGGTCCATTTTGTAAGTTGTTTTATCTTTATCAGATTCATTCCCTCCCTCATCCCATGTAGACGGTATTTCAGGTCAATGGTGTTGGATATCGCCAAAGTACAAAACCGGGCAAGTAATGTCTGTATCAAATACTTTCTTGCTTCGTGTTTCTGATGCTAACAAAACCTGGGATGGGTCCGCACAGTTTGGACCGCCTACCTGTGAGCGACTAAATTGCTAGCATTCGGTTGTGACTTGACTCACACAACATATGCAGATGTTTCTCTTTGCGTTGTTGAGTCTTGGCCTTTGTATCTTCGCATTCTCTCCGCGTCGTGGGAACAGTTCCGTCCATCGGTCGAATGAAGGAAATGGTCCGGACCCCAATTCCACTCAAGTGAAAACAATACGTTTTGCAAAGCAGATGCTAGTGTAAGCCAAAACCCAACTCCTACAATTCAAATCTTCCTTGATGAATTAATTAATTTTCTCTCAAGCTACCCGGCAAGTGATTATCAATTGATATGACTATGCAGCTATGCTGATTCACTCGTTCCTCCAGGTTACGAACGCGGCGATCATATTGCCAGTTGTCATCTCCCAGTTTGTATCAAGGGGTGGGAAAGGAATCCCTTTCGGAGCTACTATCTTTTGGTGCGTTATCATCACTTTTTGAGGGACCTGTTATCCCATATATCCTCAGCATGGCCATTTTCCTTCTATCCGGGCTTGTCAACGTTATTCTTTTCATCGCGATCCGTCCCGCTCTTTCTTTGGGGTCTGTCCAACAATCACCAAGCGGCCCTTGCGATCAGGCCCACGATCAACGTCAATTGCCGCGCCAAGCCAACATGCATAGCAGGACTGCCTCCGACGGCTCAGACTCGACCCTCGTTTCTATTTCCAAGCGAACCAAGTTGCGACCTCCCGACATCATAATCACGAGAGATAGCTTTGAAAGCGTTTATAGCTCCTACGACGAGGAACGTCCTGTGGCTCGCAACGTAGCTCAGTCGGCACCAGCGATGTCTTATTGGAGTCCAGACGGGTCACCTAGGAAACGGTATGTCGTCGACTCGTTACTATGATCATGTTAAGCTCATTGTAGTGAAGCCTTCCCGTCTGAAGCCACCTGTAGGTCACCTTGACCGCGATCTCCGTCTATTACTATAATATAGCGATATACAGGCTCTCTAATAAAGACAAAGCACGTTGCCAGACAGTGAGATGCAGATATGACATAATTCCCAAAGACATATCGGCCAACAATGACCGATAGCCGGCAATGTGGCGTGCAGTGCACACTACATAGAGATTAGAAAATGCGACCTGTAAACACTCCACACCACAGCATGGTGCTGCCTCATCAATTAGATCACTATCAAAAGAATGATGTCGATGAGACGCGGTGATGTTGAATCCCACTATCATGACACGGCGTCAGACGGCCGCCGCTAAGTCGAGTAGAAACGTGATGCATTATGAGATTAGCAGCCACGTACAGCACAACTGCATAGTTGATTGTAATATAAAAAAATTGTAAGGGACAATTATTCGTGGTATAGAACGATAGGTCCCTCATCTTCAACGATCATATTGGGAAACAGACATATGCATCTGCAGAATATTTGCCCAAGTCGCCCTCCTGCAATTCCTTTCCTTTTGAGTCAAATGTCCCTGATGAGGGGCCCCGTTCTGTTCGGATAGATTGAGATCCATTGCCATTCGCATTGCCATTTGATAGTAGTTTCGAAAACCTGGAAGACGATGAGTTTAAGATAGTAAGATGACAATCGGTCATGTACCAGAGATTCTGTTGTTCTTGTATTCAGACCAAGAAAGTAACATCATCGCATGTAGAGTGTCCATAGCTGGTATATGAGCAACAGAAGACAGAATGGTCTGCGGGCATTTTTGTCAGATAGATGATAAGAATACCGCGTTCGTCGGAAACTCACCTTGGCATTATCAGAATAGGTCTCAGCCACATTGTGCAAACCGCGAACGGTGAGCTCAGGGAGAGTAGAAAACCTGTATTGGACAGGGTTGAAATCATAGATATCGAAGTTCGATGGGTGCGCACCTGGAAGCCATAGCCGCGATACAATTAGCGATGATGGGGGGCAGGGTGCGATCCCAAAACTCGGCCATGACATCCTCGTATTCGAGGAAAGCAAACTCTGGACCAAATCGCTCAAAAAAGGTCTGGAGATAATGTGGCATTAGGACAGGATGAGGACATTGGGGGTGATCTGGGTCAAAGAGATGGACATGACGAGAAGGGGGTTGATAGAGTGGTAAACGGGGAGGATGTGACTGGGAAGGCGGCGCATTATACCCGTATCCTGCGGGATCGCTGCTTCTGGAAGGGTACAAGGGAGGGCCGGAGGACGAGCTGGAATTTCTGGAGGGATGAGGGTCAAAGTTGGAGCGGGATGTTGATAATTGTATCATACCTGGGATTGGGTTCCGTGGGGCGATGCGGATCCGGAGTGTAGGATTGATATCTGCCGTTGGCCTCGGGCTCTGAAGACACCAAACCACTCGCCTTGGGAGAATTGGAAGCGGAGCGGTTATTGGAATGAGAGGACATCGCCGGGCTTGACGCGCCTGAGGAGACTGAAAAACCATCGAGGGGTGTATTACTGGTGGTTCTGGGAGGTATGATTACGGGGGTTTTCTCTTTGAGGACGGGGTAGTGCTGTTCACCTCTGGTCCTCGGGATAGGCAGATGGGGCGCTTGGGCCTGCAATGGCGCGGCTGCGCTCAGCAAAGTACCTCTCCCTGTCACGAAAGCGACAGGGAATCTTGGAAGCCTTGCAGGCGTCGCACTTTGTTTCTGGGGATGGCTGAAGACATTTGATCTTCTTGAGACGACTGGGAATCCGGGTGAGGGCTGTGCGATGAACAGTGAAGAGGAACATACCAGTTGTCGCAGGAGGTGACGAGACGCGGGCGCTTCTTGTGGCCTGTGGCGTTCTGAGGGGATTCGATGATGAACTGGAAGGAGTCCGAGTCCATTTGGGAGGAGGAGATGATTGAGTTGACAACCGGAGACTATATAAACCGTCACAGCCTGTAACAGTGTCTTATGTGTTTTATTTTATTTTATTTTTTACCTCGGCCTGGCAGCTGACCCGTTAACCGGTCATCCGTATGTTCAGCGCAGCTGCTCTACACCCTCGGACATCTACCGCTATCTATCCGTCCTCGGCGGCTCCTCATCATCAACCGCTGAAAAAAGCAGGGGCTCAAAGGTTTCATCCTGCAAGCGACATTCAATCAAAAACTCGGCGTTCGCCGCGAGACCTTGCAGCCCACCTCGTTGTGATGTCTTTCCAGCGATCGAGATCCCCCGCGGGTCGTCTCTCCGAGTTCAACATGTTCTCCAGCTTCGCCCGAAATTGGCTCACCTTGCGCGTCCAACGGCACCGCAGATCCGACGGATTTGTGATATTTATGTGTCGCAAACAATATGATACCTGTGATGCAAAAAAAAATTGGTCAGCGACTCCATAACGTTTCCGGGTCATCCAACATACCGCATATGGTGATCGAGACCCCAGTGACATTGAGTGGTGTAAGCTGATCACCAAAGAACCAGGCAGAAATAGTGATGGTCGTCACTTCTTTGGCTATCCCAGCGATTGACATCGGAACCACTCCTGTCCGTTGAATTATACTGCACGCGGTCACAGGAACTGATGAGATGTTACAACGGCAAGTGAAACTGCCCATCACGGCACATACTAGAATTCGCTTAACACCATACCGAAGGCCACTACTCCTGGAGCAATTATATAAAGCGCGGTTTCCACCGTCTTGCCAAAAGTTGCAAAGAAAGCGCTCTTGAAGACTTCCCTCCAGGATTCGACAATTGCGCTGACAAGGCCGAGTGTGACACCCATAGATGGAGCAAGCCAGTACACCGTAGCCGCCGGGTTGTCCAGGCCCATTTTCTTATTCTGCAGAAGCAACTGCGTGAGGCTCCAACGCAGACCACCAAGGGCACTAGCGCTGAGAACAAGAATGAGGCCATCCAATACAAACTTGGTCTCTGTCGCGACCATGAGAAGGACGCCCGAGAATATGAGAAAAATCACTCCAATGAGGCGCCAAGAGAACGTTTCCAAACGGAAGAGGAAAGCAAAGAGTAAGACGAATATCAAGGAGGAGGATTTGCACATAGCTGGAGTAAGACCTTCATGAGCAAGCCGAGAGGAGCCCAGTAGAAGACACATACTATAGAAAGACAATGTGACGAATTTCAGAGAGAGGTTGGACAACCCGATATCAAGACCTGACGCAACGGCGGTAGGGAGTGCTTTTTTCCTTTCGTTAGGGGATCGTCAGCAGTCGTACACGAGGTTTCCCGTAGATTAGGACACGGCCAACACCACCAAATGCATCCAAGAGTTTGAGTCGCCCGGCCAGTCCGCCACGACGTTCCTGGAAGCCAAAATAATAGAAATAATGCTCACCCATAGTCAGAGAGAGAAGGCGAATTTTTCGGCGCAAAGTGTCTTGGCCATAACGCACGTATTGTTGCAGCGAGGATGAATTGGACGAACATATGGAGAGTTGTCACAAATAGAGGGAAGGGGAAGCCAAAGCGGTCCTTTGAAAACATCCATTTGTTGTACACGGAGAGGATGGTGGCCAATATGAACCTAGACATGAAATATAGTCAGGTGTCTGTCGTCAGCGGCGAGACCAGGTCGTACCATGCAGCAATAAACAAGCCGTTCACGATGGCATTTCTCCACCAAACGCGCTTCTTTTCTTCAACGCTTGCAAAGTGAACGTGTCCATTGACCATGCCGGCATCTGGGCTTTCATGGGCGCTGTACCGAAATGTCATAGCAAAGAAGACATGTCACATGTAACGCAATATTTTGGGATCAATAGTTTATTTCAACATAAGTTATGTAATATTTTCAGAGACTCCCCGCGGCATTAGTGAGCCGGGGGTTGTTCTGGTCCAAGGGCTTCACGCCTGGGCACCGGAGAAAAAATCGAGTGAAGATCCGTTCATCAAGATGAAACAACTCAACTGACCACGTTCGCCAATGATCAAACTGTTTCTGATGAAGATACTCCCGAAGGAACTCGTCCTTCTTCATCTCGGACCGAAATTGAGGATGCTGGAGAAGGTCAAGATGATGGAGGGCGTGCGGATAACTGGGCGATCAAGCGATCATGATCAGGGAGGACCAGAGAGGTGCAACTTGCAAGGACTAGCTTACTGTATGAAACGTGCATAGTCCTTCTCTTTGAAATATTGGAGATAGGCCAAAAAGTTGATGAATGCAGGTTGTTCAAAGATGTTCTGCTGTGCCAGGGAGTGCAGATAGAATGGGTTTGCCAAGGACTGCACAAATTCCAGTTCCAGTTCAAATCTAGCTCGATTCAAAGCCTTTGGGTCGTTCTCTGGTTTGGGCGAACTGGAATTCATTGAAGATCTGTCACGTGGTGGACGCGTCGAAACCTTGACCGTGTCCGCCGACATGTCTGGCGACGACGACAGCAGCGGATGGCAGCTCACCGAGTCCGACCCCGGCGTATTTACGTGAGTCTCCCTCATTGCCCCCCGTCGTTCCCTCACAATCACCCACAGCGAACTTCTCAAAACCCTCGGGGTGCCCTTGATCGTCGACGACCTATACTCTCTCGATCCCGATTCACTTGCAGCTCTCCAACCTCTCCACGCTCTCATCTTTCTCTTCAAATGGATCCCATCGTCAAGCAACGCAACGCCCGCCGGCGAATATGACCCAGAATTCTCCGGATTCTTCGCACACCAAGTCGTCAACAATGCCTGCGCTACTCTCGCCGTCCTCAACGCCCTTGGAAATATCCCCTCTCTGACCACGGGTTCCCAACTGGCGGAATTGAACTCGTTTACGACCGGGATGGACCCTCAAACTCGAGGATTCGTCATCACGAGCGCTGACTGGCTGCGAGAAGCCCACAACGCTCTTTCACCGCCAAGTGCAATATCCCTAGATGGACTAGGTCTATCCAAGAAAACCGAAGATGCCTACCATTTTGTGGTATATCTCCCAGTCATGGGTGCTCTTTACGAGCTGGATGGCTTGAAGCCACATCCAGTGCGACACGGCCCATATGAGGAACGCGGCGAAGGGTGGCTTAAACAAGCTCGGTCCGTCTTCTATTGCATGTTTGAATTTCGGCATTGAAGTTTCATGTACATACATAGGGAAGTGATCGAAGCCCGGATTGTAACGTATCCAGTTGGAGCAGTACGTGAACTGTACACGAGAATTCTGTTTATTCATTGCTTACGGGTTCGTTCAGCTCGAGTTCAGTCTTCTAGCTCTGAGAGATGATCCGTTACCGGCGCTTCAAGTGCAGCTTGACGCTTCTCAGTCGTCTGGCAACTCTCAAGCAGCTGCTGAAATTCTCTCAGTCATTTCAAACGAACAGTCTAAGCGCAAACGCTGGGCCGTGAGTGGTCGTTTATCTGCAGATACATTCCGTAAATTTGACACTTGGGTTTAGTTCGAAAATAGTCTTCGAAGACATAACCACGTTGGCCTCGTCCATGCCCTTTTGCTCGCACTGGCAAAGGGAGGTAAGCTCAGAGCTGCTCAAGAACAAGCGAAAGACACCATGAATGCTCGGATCGAGAAGCAGAAAGCAAGTGGGGATGGGATGGAGGAAGATTAGATGTTTCCTCTTGTGACCGCCCAAAATGAGTCTGTAAACATGGGTTCCAAATGAAAAATAGATGTTTTCTGGACTATGTTCCCTGAGCTCGGCAAGATGGACTATATTCCTCGATACGATACACGATAAAGAATGCGGAGACATTCTCGAAGAACCTACTGGTGATGGAAGCGTTAACGTTACAGATACAATACGAAACACAAATAGATAGGTATTGAAAAACGCGAAGACAGTGCTGCGAGCTTGCGGATGAATGTCATAGAAGCAAACATATTGTTCCGTCAAGGACATAGCTTGACCCAGGTCGAAAACTCTCAAGCCTTCACCTTGCCAATAACGGAATCAGGTGCGTATCGGGGAATGACCTTGGGATCATGCAGCATGTTAAATTCCTCTGTAGCGTCGCGGCCAGCGTACAGCAGGATTGCCTTCTCCCCTCCGGGATGGTCAGGCAAGAACTGTGCAGAAGAAAAAGTGAGTGGCAGATAGAGGTCGTGCACTGGAGAACAACATACACTTGTGACGTCGAGTACTTGGCCATCTACAACAACCCATATATCATCCTTTTTGTTGTGCTTGGCCACTTCGGCCATGGAGTAAGATCCCAGAGCCTTACCTCCCGTCGGGGCTGATGGTGTCGCTGCTGGTGGTGGCGTCTCTGCTGAAGGTTGTAAACTGGAGCCCAGCTGCCCAGCAAGTGCTCCCAGCCGGCCACCTGCCTTCTGCACAATGGCACTCGTAGTTTGAAGTAGGTACGCAGCCGCAGAGTCGCCCGAGACCCGTCCAAATACAACACAACCGAGAAGCGATGAACCGCCGAGACGATTGGCACCATGAACACCACCCGCCACCTCACCCGCAGCGAACAAACCCGGAATAGGTTTGCCAGAGGTACCCACCACACGAGACTCGGGGTCAATCTCGAGGCCGCCCATTGTGTAATGAAGCACAGGCGTCATGACAGCAACATGGAAGGTGTCATTGAAAGTCCATTCCCCTTGGAAGAACTCGTGGAAAATGAGACACAAGGATGGCCTCCTGAAACACCACACTTACCGTCTTGCCGAAAGGATCCTTCTTTGCACGGACGATCTGGTTGTAGTCCTCAAAGGTCTTCTTGAGGATGGCTGGCGAAAGGCCAAACTCTTTGGCGAGAGCGTCACCGCTATCGCATCGCTTCATAAGACCGCGGCCCACGTAGTGCTTGCAGTGCCATTCTATTTCTTTTGATGCAGGACCATTGAGGACGAGCCGGATTGGGTGCTGAGAGACATGAGCTACGTTGCTTGTAGAGGAGAAGAATGAATACATTTTTATTCTCCCACATCTTGCCGCTGACGTGGTCGCGATGCTGCAGCTCATCAACGAAACGCCGGCCTTTGCTGTCAAGCAATAGACCACCGACACCTCGGAGAGCTTCGGCTGCCAGGAACTTCACTTTTGCCTCGGGCTCCTTAGGGTCGACCAATCCGGTGGGATGCACCTGCACCATTTCCAAATCGATTCCGTGAGCTCCTATAGCCATCGCCATCTTTTGGCCATCTCCAGTGCAGTGATCGCCATTGGTGGTCGGAAGGCTCCAAAATTCCGGGCGATACTTCTTCAGTAGTGAATCCTCCGTAAAATCAGCAGCGTAGCCTCCAGTGGCAAGAATCACGGGTCCGTGGGCGGTTGCAGTTTTACCATTGTGTTGGTATTCTACGCCAACCACAGCGCCAGTGTGATCCTTGACGAGTTTGGTGACACGAGCCTTCTTGATGATCTTGACACGTCCAGGGCTGCTTACTGCGAGATCCTCCAAACGCTCCAGCTGGGCATAGGTGATGACCTCGGCGACACAAAAAGGATCAGTTTCCTATTGCAATTGCGGACCAGGACGAGACATACCATCCCAGGGAACTGAGCATCACCACGGTGTGTGCGAGGCTGGCTATGACCGCCGAGACGAGAAACCTTGGACATATCCAAGGAAAACTTTTCTTGCAACCAATTGACAGCATCACCAGACCTCCCCGTAAGAACTCGGATGAGGTCGTCACGAGCGAGGTCGCGGGCCTGGATAGCTCGTCAGAAAAATGTCCGTATTCACCCGGAGTCGAAACGTACGGATTTCTTCGTGTCGTCAAAGAATAGCTTTACATTATCGGGGATGCCGAGGTTCTGCTGAGATTGTGTTCCTGCGCCGTTGATTCCTGAAGTGGCTTTAGTGGAGTTGCCACCCATGAAACTGGGAGGGGTGAGGTTTAGGTTGTTTGATTCTGGGGCGAGACTCACCCTTGTTTGTCGAGAAGGAGAACATCTGCCCCACGCTCGAGTAGGGTGTGTGCCGCGGAAAGACCAGCAAGACCACCACCGACGATGATGACTTGAGCCATTGTATGCGTATGTATGGAGTAAGAGGGAGAGAGCGGGATGGACACTTTATGTGTGCTTGGCCAGGCATGTGATTCTCTTCCGTCGGCACGGCAAGCTGCCCAGGTACACTCCCGGCGCGTATGAAATTCTAATAAGCATGGTCCTCCCGGTGGCGTACACTCTAAATGCATCTACTCCCTGTTCCAGACGTCCCAGAGCACTCCGCAACATCGTTCTACAGTGGCAGTCGCGTCCATCTTTGTTGTCTCCAGGACAATCAAGTCGCGGACTTTGAGCGTTGGTTTGCCCTCGTCAATGTCTCCATCCACAAAAACGTCTCGGTGAGCATCTAGGTATGCAGGGTATACAATCTGTTCCCAATATCCTGGGGGGTCCTGCCAAAAATCTCCCTCTGGGTCGTTTTGAACTCCAGTTCGCAAAGTACGTAGAGCGCACGGAGCATATCAGAGGGTTGTTGAAGAGAGGCCAGAAGAGCTGGTGAGGGACAGTGGTGATGCAATGCCAGGCACTCTTACCTGCTGTGTAGTATCCGTTTCGTTCTTGGCGTCTCTTTTTCAAAACATGTTCGGGCACCCTGAGAAATAGGCGAACATCCAACAAATCAATTACTTCCTTGAAGTTGATTAGCAGCGATAGTTTTTTGAAAGAAACAGCACACACCGGATGCCAGTATAAAAGAAAGCCATCGACCAAACCCCATACGATTCTTTCACTCTTGTTTTCTCTGCCTTTGTGAAATATCTCTCTCCATTTGTCCATCACGCTTTCGTCGACTTGGACTGGTTTCTGTTCGTTGAGAGGGTCATGACTGAGGTGATCGGGGGGAATCAGCCCTTGCTCCTTGACTTGGTTGAGAAAGTTGATGAGTTTGGGCCACACTATCGCACCAGGGGCGGCATCCCAGTCTTGAACGCTGTAGACGGGGTGAACGGGAACCATTTCTTGGGGCTAGAGGAGATCAACGAGCCGTCCCGTCGATTGGGCATCACTCACGGGTGCAAAGTCCTAGCAGCACAACGTCTTTAAGAAACAGAAAAGTGGATGAAATCGAGACACACATCCTGATGAATAATGACAGAGTCAGGCAAGATCCGCTTGAGATGCTTTGCGAGAGTTGTTTTCCCTGAACAAGTTGCGCCGCTGTGGAGGTGTCGGTGAGATGGCGAGAAGTGGGTCGAATGACTGACCCCACTCCAATCAAGATCACTCGAGTCTTGACGGTCATGGTCTAGTTTGGCTCAGATCACGGGACCACCCTAGACGTCATCGTCGTCATCGTGTCTGGATGAATAAAAGGAAATCGAACCCCATTCCTTGCTTCAACCGCTACCCCATGTTGCGCTCTCGAGTATCTCCTCTCGCACGGGCCATTTACGCGCCTGTTCGTACGGTAAGTATCCGATAAGCCTTGGATTACAGATTCCTCATTCTTTACCAGCCAAAGCGTTCCTATGCCACTCCCCCTCCAGCCAAGGATAAAGAGTTCCTTTCAAATAACCTAGTTTATACTGCCCTTGCCATCACTGCTGCCGCGGGTGCATATTACTACTATGCAGGAGGAACTGATGCCACGAGGAACAAGGCTAGAGCTGCCCAGACCGAAGAGGTGATGGCCCGGAAAGCGCGGGAGTCGCTCCAGACTAGCAGAGCACGCGCGGACGAGATCCAAGAGAAGTCCAAGGGCAAGTACAATGAAGCAAAGGTTGGTGTCATGTCCCCTCTCCCCGCCCAGTATTTATGTCGTAGGCTACTGGGCAGGAGGCAGTTGACTCTACACGGACAAGTGTGGACAACAAATTGCGCGAAGCAGAGCAACGAGCCCGCGAGGCAGCTGCCAATGTTCAAGCAAACGTAGATCAGTATAAGAAGTCGGCCGAAAACACGCTGTCCGGTGTGCGTGAGTCGACGGAAAATCTGCGTTTGAGCACGGAGCAAAAAGCTTCCGAGTTGGCTTCGGAGGTTGAGAGAAAGGGGGAAGAGGTGAAGGAGAGTTGGTTTGGATGGATGGGGACGGGGAAGAAGAAGGTCACAGACAAGGCGGCAGAGTCGGCAGATGCGGTGAAGAGGGAACGAAGCTGAGGGCGAGATCCAAATCTAATTCCGTTTGGCATCCCGGGCTGATAGTATAATCGTCAGCGATGTATATCCCCTTGTATTTCTAGCCTCCCTTCCCCATGACCAGACCCCAAGAATCCTTTTACTACAACGACGACGACCCCCTGACGAGGGCAATCGCCCCTCCTCCCAACGAATCCCCTGCTGAACGCGAAATCAGACTTGCCGCCGAAACCGCCGCCCTCAAGCGATCCCAGGCTATCGATGAGGAGCTCAATAAGCAAAGAATAAACGATAAAAAGACCCGATGTGTCAGAGTTCTCCTGCTCGGTATGTCCTCGCGTCCTCGCCCACCGCTTTCCCTTCAACTGTCCTCGTTGCAAGGGCAAAGTGAATCAGGTATGTCAACGTTGTGGCGTAACTTATGCGATGTCTTGACTCTCGTTCAAGGCAAATCGACCACCCTCAAAAGTACGCTACGCTCTTGATCCTCCAACCATTCTTTGACATGTGACTCTCAAAAGATTTCCAGCTCTTTCACTCCTCCAAGGTACAACGACCGTATGTGCGCAGCATCATCTGCTAACTTATCACCAAGGCCTTCCGAGCTGAGCGCGCATCATGGAGGGCCGTCGTCCAACTCAACGTAGTTCGCTCCATAAGGATGATCCTCGATGCGATGACGGACGCCCAAACATCGCCTTTTCCACCATCAACGCCCGCTTCTTCGACCGATCAATTGCCCGCCAACAAGTATCCAACCCTCACTTCAGAGCATCTTAAGCTCAAGATGCGCCTCTCACCACTCCAGCAAGTGGAAGAAGCCCTCCTCCGGAGACTGGCACCTGCCGGGTCGCCTGACTTCGAGGCCACCCACCTAGCTTCTTTGACCGACCTACCGTATTCGGTTCGATCTGCCAACGGCTCACACGAGGTTGCCGTAAACTCCTTGACACCCTGGAAAAATGCATTCAACAGGTTGATCCCCACCCCTCGATTAAGCGTCCAAACGCACGACATTGATTTCGACGACTCAAAAGACCCTGGTGTCGTCTTGCAGGCTTGTTCAGATGATATGGTCACTCTCTGGAACGATGCAACGGTAAAGGAGTTGCTGCAAGCTCGACGGCTTCGTCTCCAAGACATGGCAGGATTGTAAACAGGTCTTCCCACGTGTGCAAAAAGGGTCCTAACTTCTTTTTCAGCTTCCTTGATTCTTTGGAACGAGTCACGTCCCTGAAATATGTCCCTACCGATGGTCGGTCGTCTTTGCCACTGGCAACCGGAACTAATTGTTTCCTTTCGGGTCAGATGACATCCTGCGGGCAAGACTCAAAACGCTCGGTGTCTCTGAGCATCGCTTTACACTCAAATCTGGTGAATTCTTTAATGTATTGTCACGGACGCAACAATGACATGCCCCCTCTAGGAAATTTGATGAGCCATGACTGGAGGGTGTTCGACGTCGGCGGAGCCAGGTCTCTCGTAAGTCTTCTGTCCCTTCACTACTGTCATTGTTCTTGATTTAGCGGACTTACCGTAGCGAGGTGAGCTCCAAAAATGCCATTCCCCTTTATCTTCCAATCATGATTCATTTCAGCGGCTTGGGCCCCTTATTTCGATAATATGGATGCCATAATATTTTTAGCCCCCATATCATGCTTTGACCAGGTATGTCGTCGTTTTCGATGTGTCGCTGCATGTCTCCAGTTTAGTTCAGGTTCTGGAAGAGGATCGCTCTGTCAATCGATTAGTGAGTTTCATCCTTGAATACAATACCCGCCGGTTTCCTTATAGCCTATCTATCAGGAGGATTCAATATTGCTTTGGAGAGCTGTCGTCTCGAACTCTCTACTCAAGAATACTGAGATCGTACTCTTCATGAACAAGATCGATATTTTCAAAGGTACATTTTTTGACAGTTCGGAAGATATTGGCATTCAAGTCAGCTCCCACAGCGAAACTGGCTGCAGGGGTGTCATTCAGTCATTACGTTGTTTCATATGGAAACCGACCAAACGATTTTGAATCAGCTTCGAGATGTATGTACCGTCGTCTGGATTGTGATTGCAACTTACTAACCCGGAGCGTGTTTGACAGATCTCATGAAGAAATTCGGTGAGCATGCCGCGTGAGATCAGTTTTTTTTTGTGACTGAGGGATTTCTCAGCGGCAATACACAAGCAGTCTTCTACCCAGCCGAGGACCTTCTATTGTCATCTCACGACAGTCACGGTCAGTCAGCATATCCTAGCTTTCCCTAAAGCTCACACAGGATTCGAATAGGATGCCAAATCAACTCAGCATATCTTGAACAACGGTATGAGCCTTAAAGATCTCTATTCATATTTCGACTCAATTCGCTCTTAGTCAAGGATATGGTTCTGAGGCAAAACCTGGCGGAGGGCAATTTGTTATAATGGAGCCTGCAGTTGCGGGATATTTACCATCTGTTTCCAATACCTATGATTCCCTGTAATAGATTATATCATCGTCGTATCCCTATGTATCCATATATGCTACCTATCAGTTAACCCAAGTGTAGAGTGAGTTGGCGTGTTGACTTACGTTGACCGACAATCCTCATGTTTGTCTCAACTCGGATATGTCGAGTGACGTTCTCGCCAACTTTAGCTGCCTCGATGAACTCACAAGTCATCTATCAAGGCGTCTGTCGATTTGTCGTGCTCTCTACCGTCTCCAACGAATGGGTCATCCACCTCGGGCTTGCAGGACCAGAAGGAAGATGGTGGCGGGGTGCTTGGTCGAAGACTGACATCCTCCACATCGTAGTGCGTGGTGTTCCTGCTCCTTACAGCAGATGGACTCCTTGACAGAACGGACTGCATGCAGGGCTCAAAACCATCGGACAAATTATTGGAAACATTTGCCGAAAAGCTGTTAGAGGCCATCACACACGGGGACCTCCATGTAGAAGATTGGAGTCCTGAGAAGGACGCCAAGATCAAGGTATGCATACCTCTTGGTCTACCATCTTGGCTGATGCTAACGGAGACTCTACAGTTAAACTTTGGACCGTCTTCAAAACAACCGTTGCACATGCCCCTGATCGAAATAAGTTCCTCAGAGGCGGCCTCTCATGCTACGAATGTATTCTTGGACGTAAGCCAATGCGACAGTTGTGGATGCGAAAACGGCGATTGACCCGTAGGCGACTGAAAGATTGCTCTTCAAGCCCAGTCGAGAAAATGTCGCTTGTACCCAGACGCATATGAAAACCCTCCCGTGGCATTGGCAACCCGGCCTCCAACCGTTTCAGCAAAGGCCAAAACGGATGTCGGTGTCGTATCAGCTAAACCTATTTCATCGAAGCCCATAGAAAAGAAGATGCCAGAAACACCTTCCGCCGTCAAGGCAGAGGAGGAGATCAAGGCGCTAAAAGCAGAGCTCAGACGAGAGAAGGATAAGAGGTCGACGCCTCCCGCGGCGAGCACGAGTAAGTTTTAGAATTGATCACACTTGGGGATACGTTTGACGTTGAGCAATCACAGAGCCCAGCGGTCCGATGAAAGGGGCATCACTTGCGAATCCTAACAAAAGGTCAAGGAAATATCAAGCGATTGAATTCGCCAGCGATGAGGAGTGAGAGTGGGATTTCGGCGCGTGCGGGATGCATTACCCGCACCACTCCTTTTTGGTTTGTCGTCATTATTTCTTCATTCTAGGTACACATTTGATATTGTCCTTGTACATTATATATGTGGTCTAGACAGGTCGTCCGTTTGCCCTCGAGGCCCAACGAACCTTCACTCTTTTATTTCTTTTCATTGCCATCGGTCACATGTCGCTTAAGAAGATCCGGGAACAAGCCTAGCAAATATATTACGCGTACTGGTTCACGTAGTATGGGCCGGTCGTGACGTTGGAAACGTTTGACCGAAGATGTTGCAATGGTCCCTGAGGTGAGGGGTAAGGGCAGCAACATTACCATCTTGGGCTGCGTCTGATAGATTATTCGACATCGTGGACCTTTCGAATTGAACAAACTGAACATATATGAATTGAACGCCACACATCATCGCCTTCAACGTCAAATGTTTGACCGAAGATATTGTGGTGAGGGCACTGGAGAGCTCGGACAGGGCAGCAACCTATTACCATCTTGGGGATACGTTTGATAGATCATTGATGTCGTGAGGTTTCGAATTGAACAACCTGAACTTATAAATTGAGCGCCTTGCATCGTTGTCTTCTTCAATTTCGTTGTGATCATGTCCACCGCTGGCCCTCCTGCTGGGGAGGCCCCCTCCCCCAGTCTTGAAGCCATGTTTCAGCAGATATTACAGACCGTCCAGAAATCGGTAACGCCATTCGTTCGATGACATCCAACCTTGCTGACGTGCCAGCCGTCAGCATCTCGAAATCAGCGAGCTTCGGCACGAATGCTCTGAGCTGAGGCTCGCGAACGCCAGTCTCGAACGTCAGATACGGGACGGGCTTCAGGTGCACCAGAAGCAGTAGACTTCAAGATCCGAGGCTGATCTTGCTATCCTTTAGTACAACTTTCACCTTTCTCGGACGGCCACACCAGGTTTCATCACCCCGGCACCCCCGAGTCCACAGCTGCGCGCCACTAAACTATCACCATTCCTATCTCACAGTTTCCCCTCTCTCACCGTCTCCGTATCCTCGCCCCCAGAGCCACAATATCGTCCCTCTCCGCTCGGCGAGAATGGGCTTACAACATTTCCTTTCGGAAATCGTGAGATACCCGGGTTTTACGTCGTCATTCCTGCGGGTGGTGCTGGCACTCGTCTATGGCCTCTCTCTCGGGAAGGCCACCCTAAATTTCTTCTTGACCTTACCCTCAAGGGTCGTTCTCTCATCCAGGCCACCTGGGATCGTCTATTACCGCTTTCCTCCGCTGCTCGCACCACTGTCGTGGCTGGGCCAAGGCACGTTAAAGCTATCACTGAACAACTGCCCGATCTTCTGGGCCACAATCTCTTATGCGAGCCGGGTCCAAAAGATTCCATGGCAGCCATCGGCCTTGCGGCTGCTATTCTAGCAAAGCGAGACCCGGATGCCGTGATTGGGTCGTTCGCGGCGGATCATATGATTTCAGGCGACGATGCTTTTCTTTCTGCTGTGGCAGAAGCTGTCGAGGTTGCACGAAAAGATTATCTTGTCACGATCGGTATCGCACCCTCTCATCCCTCCACTGGGTTCGGCTATGTCTGCCTCGGAGATAAGATAGCGATAAAAGAAGCTCCAAACGCGCGATTGGTTTCCAGTTTCAAGGAAAAGCCCGACGCTCGCACCGCTGCGTCTTACATCGCCACAGGAAAGTACCGTTGGAACGCAGGCATGTTTGTAACGAAAGCGACCTTCCTCCTTGAACTTTTGGAGGGATACAAGCCTGCCATGTACGAGGGTCTCATCAAGATTGCGGATGTATGGGATGGCGATGAGGCGGTCCGACAGACCGTCTTGAATGAAATTTGGCCCAGCCTTGAGAAGATTGCCATCGACAACGCAGTGGCAGAACCAGCAGCTGCCGAGGGACGGGTGGCTGTCGTGCCTGCAACCTTTGGTGAGTGTACATTATGTGGAATTGTGGTTTGGCTTGACTGTTTGTCTTTCAGGTTGGGATGATGTAGGAGATTTCTCTTCTCTCGCAGATCTTTTGCCGGCGGAGATCAATCAGCCTCGCATCCTTGGAGATCCCTCTCTTGTGGTTACCGAGCAGGCTGCTGGTGGTATAGTGGTCCCAGGTTCTGGCCGCCTTGTGGCCTGTCTGGGTGTTGATGACCTTGTCATTGTCGACATGCCAGACACACTTCTCGTCACCACGCGGGCGCGATCTCAGGAAGTGAAACGACTGGTCAAGAGGGCTAAAGATGCAGGATGGAAACATCTGCTATGAGTTGGAGTAGTACTAATTCTGTCATGGCAATTGGATAGCAATGAATATTTCCTGTCAAGTGAGGATTATGTAACCGAACCATTCATTGCGCCATTTCAGCGCCATGAGGAGACGCGTTACAGAGGTCTCTCCTCAACGGCTTTCTGACAATGAACAAACCTGCGCCGGCCACCTCGGTCGTGAGGCGCAGTTCCACCTACGGAACATTCACAGATGACGAGCGTCCACAGAACCTTGCGTCGGAGGATCCAAGCCCTTCAGACTCTAAACTTCATCGGGCACTTTCGCCACGCCAGGTGCAGATGATTGCCATTGCTGGTACAATAGGTACCGGGCTCTTCCTCGGCACTGGTCGTTCGCTCGCAGCAGGAGGGCCAGCTAGCGTTCTCATCTGCTATGTCGTTGTGGGTTTTGTGGTCTATGTCACTCTCCTATTACTAGGAGAGATGGCCACTCAGTATCCTGTCGCTGGTTCCTTCAATGCGTACGCTACCCGCTTCGTTTCTCCGTCATACGGGTTTGCATTGTCATGGAACTATTGGTTCAACGATGCAATCTCCGTCGCATCGGATCTGACCGCCGCCCAACTCCTTCTTCAATACTGGACACCTTGGCACCCATGGGTCATCAGTCTCGTGTTCTGGATATTCCTAGTCGGAGTCAATGCTACCCACGTTGGAGCTTATGGAGAACTAGGTCCGCTCCTTAGCTGCTTGCGCTTGTCGGTTTGTCGTTACTTTTGGCTATACCAGAGTATTGGCTTTCTTCCTTGAAAATAGCAACTGTGATCGTGTTCATCATCGTTGGGATTGCCGTCAATGCGGGTTTCAACTCTGAGCACAGATATATCGGAGGAAGTAATTGGCGAATACCTGGAGCACCTTTTGTTGGCGGATTTGGAGGATTCTCTCAAGTATTCGTGACAGCAAGCTTTGCCTGTGCGTCGCATCCCGTTCTTCGCGATAGGTCTCAGATATCAAGTATTCGCAACAGATGGAGGGACGGAAAGTTTGGGTATCACAGCAGGGGAGACGAAAAATCCTTCAAAAAACATGCCGAGAATCGTCAAATTTGTGTTTTGGCGGTGTGCATCTTCCAATTACTTTAGCTTGCAGTCGACTGATCCGATGCAAAGCATATTAATTTTCTACGTGTCGACCATTTTACTTATCGGCCTCAACGGTGAGTTTTTTTTTGGGTTACAACCCGCGTGTAGATCCTCACTTTGGATCCGAGTTCCTTGGAGCTTTCCTAATCTGTCGTCAAGGACAATCGCGACCTCGCCATTTACCATCATATTTCAGGAAGCTGGATCAAGTTGAGCTTTGCTCGCCTGGTCATACCCGGTGCTGATCATCCTCGGTTTCAGAGGCCGCTGCGTCATTCATGAACACAGTCGTTATGACGTCTGTCCTTTCGGCGGGGAATCATGCTCTTTTTGCTGGCACACGCATTTTACATGGTCAGTGTCATTGTGTGGGCACCCGGCCCTTTCAATGACAAAGGATATTAGGCCTGGCTTCTACCAATCCTCCCCAAGCACCTCGTATATTCTCTCGAACTTCGGCACGCGGGATCCCTTTCCCTGCGTTGCTTCTGACCAGCAGTATGAGTATTGTCTGTTTTGGCAGTAGCTTTATTGGGAAGGGCGAATTGTGGGGATGGCTCCAGAATATAGTGGGTGTATCGAACCAGGTACGGTCGTCGCTGATGCGATCTCTCTCACGGACTCATTTCTTGCATAGATAGCTTGGTTGTCTATTGGCCTAGCAAGTTGGAGGTTCCGAACCGCTTGGGTCAAGCAAGGTCGATCCTTGGACGACCTCAAGTTTCGTGCTTCGTGGACATGGCCCTGGGGTCCTGCTTTTGTGGTGAGAATCTTCCCGTTTTTACGACCATCGTTGTTGATCTTGCTGGCAGATTGTCTGCGTCACGTTCATGATTTTATGTGAGGACCATGCCCAGAAGAGTGGATATGCTGTGACTGATGAAACCTACAGTCCAAGGGTGGTCGTCTGTGATACCTAAATTCTCCGCTGTGGAATTTGTCTCCTTCTACATCGAAATCCCTGTCATGATTGTGATGTTCACTTCCTGGTTCATACTCAAGCGTTTTACAAGGCCTGCGGGTCGTCTTCTGGCCAGAGATGATGAATCGCGGAATCGTGCTTGGCGCCACCTCGATATAGTCGATATGGACACGGTTGATCTCGCTCAAGATGAGTATACGGAAGAAGCAGAAGACAAGGTGGAAGATGAGGAGAGGAGGAGCCGTATCAAGGGGCCAAGAGGCTTATGGTGGAGACTTTACTACTGGATCGCCTGATGGGAAGCATACATAGATAAACAATGCCATGATGCATCCCAGTAACCTTCGAGATTCATTCAAGTTAGATGGATTCAGAATGGAATCCAGACCCCACTTTATCCCGACGCTCAAAATCAGAGAGCTCAGAAAGATCGGCTCAACGAAATGGTTCGAGTCGGTCTGAACGTCGGAGTCGCATCTACGAAGACCTCTGGCTACAGCTTACGACTACCACAGAAAGACTGCGTGCCGAAGAAACGCGTGTATTTGATGCTGAAAGCCAATTAGAGAGAATGGCTGCCCACTTTAAGCAGATGAACGAAGACCGCCGCACTGCCCTCCGGGATGCAGCGAAAGCGAAAGAAGAGCTGAGGTGGGTCACCCGACACATTGACTTCGCCTCAAACATATTCTTCAAACCAGGTTGTACGAAATGCAATATCGCGAGGCGCAGGATGAGATCTTACGCGCACAAGAAATAATCCGCGTTATTGACAGACAGAGGTACGACGCCGAGAAGGAAGCTGTAGAGGCGCGAACTACGGCTCGTACGCTCAACCAGCAAATTATGGTCCAGGCTGCCATGGAGGAAGGTCGGAAGATAGGACTCGAAGAGGGTTTGAAGAGAGGAAGAGCCCTAGCTCTTCAAGAGGCTGAAATGATGTCCCAATATGATGAAGTGGAGGACGATGAATACGGTGACAACCAGGCTAACCATTATCCTCGGTCGATCCTCTCGTCCATTGACGACGTCCAGGAGCCCTCTTCGCCAGAACGCACACAGGCTCCTCCCGGTGATGTCCCTCCGACTCCACGTCCCGCACCATCACCATCACCAGTCCCAGCCCCAGCCCCTCCAGAGCCTACCCTCGTGCCACCTCCCATTTTCCACAACCAATCGAGACGCGAGGGCGTCTATCGTTCACGTGTAGATATCCCGCCTGATGGGTACATCCCAGAGCTTGGCACCGATTCCTTCATACATATGCCACCAGCATACGAATTGTCGCCTTCGTTGGCTGCTAACCTCACTTTGGAGCAGGACCCTCCAGGTTCCGTCTCCGGGAGGCGCAGCCGTTCGCCAGGTGTTCCCGATGGTCCAGCAGCGCCCTCGGCAGTGGATCCCCCTCTTAGGCATCAACCTTCATGGGCAAGTGATTCACATCTTAAATAGTGTCCCTCATTTCTCACTCGCCATCCAGGGAGGTACCTCTGCTCGTTCACACCGTCAAACAAGAGACGAGCATCTGCCGGTAGGCGGAGTCTATGTGCGTCCCCGGACAAGTTCAAACGCTTCAGCTGGGGTTACACCGATCCCACCGCGCCACCCACCGTCTCGAAATAACGTCATGGACTCAGATTCCCGAGTGAGAAGTGTTGAAACTCTCTATATGCGGCAACTGACAGAACCTTTCGACAGTCAGGGATATCAAAAAGAGTAGTTTTACCACATGGGCCACCTGAAGGATACAGTCCATCTGCCGCATCTGATATTGGACTACCGAGTCTCGCGGGATTGCCGACAGCAGGAGAATATGATAATCCACAAAACGCAACATATGAGACTGAAGAAGCTGGCCAACCACCCCGAGCTGTTACTTTCGATCGAGGTGACTGACTAGGTGACTTGGCGTTTACCACCTCACGAACCTACGTGCATTTTACGATACATAGACCCCTCCAGATCTGTCGCGCGATCGAATAGCACAAGAATGCCAATCCTAGTCGTAGTTAGAGCGTCTGTCATCATGTACAATCCGTTTGACGGATGTCGTAGCTCTCGGATGGATTTGCGGCAGTAACTCTTTCTTGCTCATCTCGAGTTCTACTACAGAGGAAACGGTGGCTGCCTTGGTTTGCAGCAAGGTGCACCCCAAGAATAGCGCACAGCCTCGTGCAGTTCACATACCTGTTGAGCGGGATGACTTGGATGCAACTGCGAGACTCCTCATTTTAAACCAAATTGAGATAACAGATTCTGTTCTGCGTATATAGCCGAGACTCACATCGGATCTTCTCCGGCGTTAATCGCGTCTCCTACGCGAGTCCTTCGATTGGTCTCTCCTTCGGTCTCGACTGTCTTCACGCTGACTTCGGTCCCGTTCAGATCTACTTGTCGTTCCCCTTCTCCTGTCGTCGTAATCGCTTCCACGCTCTCTGGACCTGGAATTCCGCCGCGACACTGCGGTTGAACCATTGCGGGACCTCGGAGAACGCGAACGTTCACTGCGACCGGTACGTGACGCAGGTCGATCATCTCTTTCCATCCGCACGACGGGTACATATCTTTTGTCGGGTCGTCTATTCGCCTTGCTATTCTTCTTGCTGCCGTCATCGAAGAGATCTTTCTCTTTTGCCCCAATCCCTAAAAGCGCCGGTCGCGCTGCTGGTAGATAAGGCTCCACAAGACCCTTTCCAGGTTGCCGAGTCGCCGCCGTCCCCTCCTTCCACCCCATACCCCGCAGTAAAGCGGCACCAAATTGTGAAACAGGAACGCGTTCATAGTCATCCATGGTCGCAGGGTTGGGCAGTTCCTCGACGTCCTGCTTGTAAGCCTCGGCCTCTGATACAGACATTGGGATGACATCGATGGCTGGGCCATCGTGCGCTTCACCGTTCGCACCGGCAAGGATGGCTCGTAGGGCGCGTTTATCTTCATCCTCATCCTCTGCTTTCATCGAATGAACATCCGCTTCCATAGCCTCCTGCTTCAGACCCTCTTGTTCTTGGAAAGGGCCGGCGGGGTCCTTTTTGAGCTGTAATCCAGACAGGACCGGACCCGAATTGATTTGGTCTCGTACACCAAGCCCTCCGACACTGCCATCGTGTCCCGTAGCAGCCTTTGCCGAAGCAGGCACATATTGTGTCGCGCTTCTGCGCTTGCGGGCGAGCTCGCGCCAGTCGCGGTTCTTCAGAGCGGGGATCACAAGAGGACTTGCCGGTTTTTGCCGGTTTTCCTGGTGCAGACTGTATTTAGAATGGATAACAAGTGACTTTTGTGAGATGAATGACTGAAAACAATGTATCAGAAATACAACGCACCGCTGAACACCAAATCGGTCAAAGCCCGTTACAAGTTCATCTCTACTCCCTTCTTCATCAGCGTCGCTCGAATCGGAGTCTGGTTGGTTGCGATTTCTGGTAGAAGGGGCAGGAGATGAAGCTGTGCTCCTAAGGGGACTGTCTGGAGCGGAGTTATTTGGATTTGTGAGATGTCGAGGTAATGAAGGAGCCTTGAAGTTTCCGTCCGACTCTACGCCGGAAGAAGGCGCTCTTGAGATGGGGGTGGGCCGACGAATGGTGAAAGAGACCTTCTCGACAGCGGTCATGGTGGTTAAAGAAGGGAGGTTTTAAGCACGTGATCCAGTGGATTTGTCAATTTGGTATCTGACTAGTTTATTGAGTCGATCTACGTCTATTCTTTCAGTTCCCAACTGACTCCACACCCGCACCCAGTCCCCTTTGATCTCGGGTTGTCGGAGACCCGAAAACTGCTGCCAATAAGCTCTGTCGCGAAATCGATCGTCGATCCGTTGATCAAGGAGAAGGAGACTGCGTCGACGAGTATGTTGGAAGGCTGCAGGGTGGGGTGGGCAAAGTGGCTACATGGAAGGGGGTCAATGAAACGAATGCCAGTGGCGGAAGCAGCGAGACAGACTAGTCATCGAGAGCTCGGGTTGTCGCGAGCTCCATTTTGTACTGATACCCGTGACAACCTCCTGACTCTACGGCTATGCGCAGTGCGGCTCTGGGATCGTTTTGCTTTGCGGCTATTGACCTAAGTTGCTGGAAGAATCGACGATTTAGTCAAGGCGAGCCTGCGTGATCGCACATGGAATACCTCTGCAGCGCGGTCCGTGATGACAAGCTTGACGTTTTCAGGAGGCGGGAGTTCGACATCGAGTTCTTCCTGTTGGACATATGCGGATGATGGAGAGGAGAGGAGGACAGTTGGGTGGGTGGGAGGCTTGGCTGCCAATGATGCTGTACGGAACGGTCGTAGCCTTGATGGTGGTATGTGGAGGCGGGCAGCGGCGGCGAAGAAGGGACGAACGGTGGACATGAAAGGAAGTGTCAATGACATTGGATAGTAACAAAGACATACAAATGACTACTAGCACACTACACAGCATCCCCAGCTCTTTTTCACCTCTGGATCATGCAGGGTCGTCTTGCCACTGCTCCGTCTCCGATGATGCTTCCCTTCTGCGTGGCTGCTTGTGGGCACCCCGTCGCGCATTAGCATGCTGGCTCGGGTCGCCGTCTCAAATACATCGTCGACGCCCTCTATTTTTAGGGCCGAACACTCCTTGTACGCGCGGGCGCCGATAACCTGTGCTACGCGTTCCCCTTGCTCACGGGTCACATATCTTCCGGCTGGAACGGGCGGGTTTGGCCGAAGATCAGCTTTGCAACCCACCAGAATCACGGGGATGGTAGGACCGCAGATAGATCGCACTTCTTCTATCCACTAAACAAACGGCTGAGCCCCGCATGTGCCGGGCATCGTGTAGCTGACTCACCTTGCTTGTGACGTTTTCGAGTGAATCGGGCGTGTCAAGGGCAAACGCAATGAGGATGACGTGAGATTTGGAATACGACATGGGTCGTAGGCGCTGTGCGGGCTGGTGTAAGGAGAGGCGCGAAAAATGGTAAGCCATACATGAACGTACCTCATATTCTTCCTGGCCGCTTCAACGTTGCAACGAGAGAGCAGAGTCAGTCAGGATGAAAGAGGACGGTATACGCAACACACGCAGTATCCCATAGAGCTAGTTGAATGGGTTTCTCGTCGAGTCTGATTTCTGCAACATAATTATCAAAGACAGCTGAAAGGCAGAGTCAGCCAAATGGTGTTGCTCGGCCCGGAAGTGCTGCGCACTCGGTTGCTGGAGACGCGTAAAATTAAGAGAGAGGCAAGGGGAGCGACTGTGGGACCCACATAATCCTTTGGGAACTCCCCAAGGGCAAAAGAACACAATAGGGATGTTTTACCACATGCGCCTGTTCAACTTTTTCAGCATGAAGGCTCTTGTGGTGGTTGATCGGTTACATGCCGTCACCGACGATGACGAGTTTTCGTCGTATCTGGGGGAAGTGAGAAGAAAGACACGAGTGGAGAGTATAGTCATACCGGGTTCTGAGAAGACATGAATGAAGAAGGGTATTTGGGAGTCGCAGGGGCGGCGGACAGTTTATAAGATGGTCACAGCCATATTGTTTGGCAGAAGCGGTATAAACAAACACTGATGTCATCCTATGAACCGCTCCCACTCGCCCTGCTCCATCCTGTAGCTCTCCCTCTCTCCGTCGGGGAACGTCCCGTCCCGCACCGCCGACGCGTATCCCGCCACACCCTTCTCCCACTCCCGCCGCACGTCCGCAAACCGTCGCACAAACTTGGCCTTGTGTCCTGTCCACGTCCCCATCGCATCGTCCCACACCAACACCTGCCCACTCGTCCCTGGTCCGGCGCCGATTCCGATCGTCGGCACCCGTAGCTGCTGCGTTACAAATGCGCCCAGTTCTTTCGGAACCGCCTCGACCACTATCGAGAACGCGCCTGCCTCTTCCAGCGCTAGCGCGTTCTGCACCACGCGTTTGGCATCCTCTGCTGTGCGTCCCTGCACTTTATAGCCAGAGAGCGCAACGTGCCTCTGCGGTAACAATCCCACATGTCCCATGACTGGGATCCCGATGCTGGTCAGCTTTCGGACAATCTCGGTGATTTCACTTCCACCCTCCACCTTCACCGCATCGACGTTTCCTTCCTGAATCAGCCTGATTGCATTTCCCACAGCAGTGGATGTGGATGTATGGTATGTTCCAAACGGCATATCTGCAACTAAAAGTGGATGTTTCGTGCCTCGCGCTACTGCCCGTGAATGGTGGATCATTTCTGCTAGCGTCAATTGCGTGGTCGACTCATAGCCCAGGCACACCTGTGCGAGCGAGTCGCCCACGAGGGTGATGTCGATGTTGGGATTTGATGAGCAGGCCTCTCCAGTGGGATAGTCATAGGCCGTCAACATCGTAATGGGGACCTTCGCCATTCGCTGTGCGTGAAGAGATTGGATTGTCACTTTTTTGCGGACTGCAAAGTGAAGATATGTATTTGGAAGGCCGAGGAAGGCAAAACATACAGACCTTTTAGTGTTCCAGGGTCGGCTTCGCGGGGGTGGGCACTCATCCATCGGCGGCTAGGAAAGACGAATAGAGCACGGTGTTTGGTATACCATCTGGTGAGCTGGAGCATCGGGGGGGTGGAGATGATAGTTTGAAAAAGAAAAAAAAATTATATCAGGCCATGACAATCTCGTTCTCCTTGTCCGATCTCAAAAAACATACCCGGATCGCATCCGACCACGTGATAACCGGTACTTATGTCATCTCTACCACCGTCATCACCACCTTCTCTCTCCTCCGAGTTTCAGCCCACCCCGCGAGACGACTCTGACCCCTTCGGCTTCTTGGCACTCGAGAGGAAGCTCAAGGAGCAACGCGCGCAGCACAGACCGCCCCTCATCCACATTGATCTTCCAACTTCAGCACCCAGAGCATCGCCACCCCCACAAAGCCCCCATGCCATCGTTTCCCCACCTAGCACCCCTTCTCCCCTGAAACCGCCTAGCAAGAAGCCGAACCCTATTCATAATACCAAGCATTCAGTAGCTCACGATGATTCGGACCCAGCGGCTGCGGCTGGTCCAAGCACACCATTGAGGAGATCCCAGCGACAGAGAGGATCGAAGGCGCCGAAATCCACCCTTAACCCGACGCAAAACCCGCGAAAGCCTGCATCTGCTTCCAAGAAACGTAACAATCAAGAAAACAGTGAGAGATCCAGGAGGAGCAGGACTACGAAGAGCACTCTTACCGCTCGTAGGACCCGTCTGCAGAAGACAGGACCCCAGGTGGCGAAGAATGAACCTGATAATGTGGATGAAGATCAGCGGGAGGTTTGTTGAACTTCAACCGACTTTCGTGGAAACATGGCTGACGGCTGTCTCTTATCCTCCCGCAGAAATGGGTGCGAGAACGTCGAGAGCGTCTGGAATATTTCAAACGATTGGAAGAATACCAAGTCGCCAAGGAGAACATTTATATTGTTTGAGAAACCTATAATCTTGTCTTTCTTGTTATGCTTTCTCTACTCATCCTCATCGCATCTCCGTCACACGTGCACTTTATCTTACAACACAGGCTCGGGTATCACTACAGTTACAATTTAATGAATATCACCAGGGAAGAACCTTTGTTCATGACGTCGCGGGAGCTCCTCACGCAGCAGCCGCCACCCTTGCCCGTTCCTCCGGGTAGAACTTCGACACATACTGGCTATCCACGAACTCCTCTACGGTTGACATCTTGGGCAAATCACTGTCGTTCTCGGCCGGAACGAAATGAATGACTAGCATTTTCTCATGTGCGTAAGGTGTCCCGGTTGCAGATTCTCCTTCAGTGGATGCCTGGCAAAGATCAGACGTTAACGCCCCAAGGAGACAGGCCGTATTGAGCTGTCTTGGACGTACATGGGCTGCGATAACATCACCCGTCTCGACGACTTCATCTAGGGTCATCTGGTGAGCTTATCAGCAATCGATCAACCACCTTCAGTTAACTGTTTAACAGTGGCACTCACTCGGAATGCTTTGAACAGTGGAACGGCTCCAGCAAGGAATTTGTCATACTGTTCCTTATTCAGGACGGGCATCCCAAGGGACTTTGGAAGAGTATGATGCTGTAAGTTGTCGGCGAAGAGTTCCATGACCTTAGCATGGTTCAATTCGCTCATTGCATCGCAGTGTGCAAGGAGCGTTCGCAGATTGGGGGAAGGCGATGGAGGCGGGATAAAAACCATTGACGCGGACGATTGATTGGTACCAATGCTTGCGCTGCGCTTTAAACCCCTGCCCGGGGGCAATTGTGTAATGCTTGGCCCGTTGGTGGACAGAGGGGAGGTTTTTGTTATCATATGGGACACTCACATGCACCTCTTGCACCACTCGTCGCCGACGATCGGCACCTCGTGGCACAAGAGGTCTTTAATATTTTCATGATACTATCATGATGACTACTCCGGTCAGTGCAGTTATGACATTACCCACAACACGGACACGTATTGTTGACGATCTCTAATTTTTGTAGAACACCAGTGATCGACAACGAGCAGCGTTGGCCAGTCAATAACAGAAAGAGGGTACCGGGTCAAAGTCATTTGACTGGTCATTTGACTGACAGTCATGACCAAGTCAAATGACTGTGAGGTCTGAATCCACTTTCAACCCGACGCAAAGCTCGCGACAGGCTGCACTTTCTGCCAAGAAACGTCACAATCGAAAGATCAGTTTGAAAGATCAAGGGGAACTGGATCCGTCCGCAGAAGACAGGACCCCAGGCGACGAAGAATGAGTCTGATAATATGGATGAAGAACTTCGGGAGATTTGTTGAACTTCTTCAACCGACTTTCGTGGAAACATGGCTGACGGCCGCCTTTATCCTCCGGCAGAAATAGGCGAGAACTTCGAGAGCGTCTAGCATTTCAAACGATTGGAAAAATACCAATTTGCAAGGTATATTGTGTTTTTCTTTCTTGTTATGCCCGCTCTACTTATCCTCATCGCATCTCCGTCACACATGAACCTTATCTTACCTGCACAGGCTCAGGAATCAATACAGTGATCTGGCCTTCCTTGACACACCAAAATAAAATCATTGTATATTTCCACAACGGCATGCGATCGTGAAAATCCGAGTTGACAGTCCTCAAGAGTAAGGTTCAAGGTATCCACGTACACGAGCTCAGGTATATCCGTGGGGGCTGGGTATACTATCGGCACGATTTACTACGAAAGGCCTGTTAGTCACACATTTCGGTCCTTGACACAGTGTGACGATCTGATGGTCCAGTGATGGATGCGCTTATCAATCAGCGATCAGCTTTCCTCGACGTCGCTGTCCTCATCCTCCTCCTCATGCGTTAAACGCGCTCATTGATTGACCACCATTGGCAAGACGGTGGAGCGTTCGTGGGTTGACACCATGCTTCTCTGCAATGGGCCGAACACCGCGTTTTTTACCTTCTTTTTGCAGCTCCCGTTGGTATTCCTCGACAGCGGCCTGGTAA
>Ga0307516_10001351_pt1 | contig 34045 bp, 24 predicted proteins | sample 19_EM_MG_FD_203310 | JGI IMG/M metagenome (GOLD analysis project Ga0307516, IMG submission 203310) | Populus trichocarpa ectomycorrhiza microbial communities from riparian zone in the Pacific Northwest, United States - 19_EM | ecosystem: Host-associated > Plants > Roots > Unclassified | place...
GCACCAATATTTCGGGAACGTCGACCCTGACCTATCGTATCCTGGATGACCTGACCTTTACCTCCACCGACGTTTATTCGATTGGGAATTCCTATAATCAATCTTTATTCGGACCCGGTACCAGTTCTTTTGTTGCGGGAAGTAACAACCTCGGCAACGTGTCCGTCTTCGCCGGCAGGAGCAACAGCTACCTGACCAGTAATTTCCTTACCTACAAACATCGCTTCGGGGATCATTCCGTCAACGTAACGGCGCTGTATGAACAATCCTATGGCCAGAACCAAAGCACCACTACCCAGGCCAAGAATCTCTCGAGCTATGCGCTGGGTTATTACAACCCGGTATTGGGTGCTACGCAACTGGTCACCAATGCAGGTTATTCGGCCGATGCGTTACGCTCCTATCTCGGTAGGGTTTACTACTCTTACAAAGACAAATACATTCTTTCGGCCAGCGTACGTACCGACGGATCCTCGCATCTGACAAAGAAGTACAGCACCTTCCCTTCCGTCGGGGTAGCCTGGAACCTGAAGAAAGAAAGCTTCCTGGAAAATTCGGGAGCCATTTCCGACCTGAAATTCCGTGCCTCCTATGGTGAGACGGGTAACCAGTCTGTAGGCGCCTATTCGAGCATTCCAAAGATCAATGTAGGCGGCGGGAACAATCAGAATGCCTATTATTTTAACGGTACCACCGCCAGCGTAGCCACTTCCCAGGGTACAGTCGTATCTCAATCATTGGAATGGGAAAGGAAAGCTACCTACGATGCAGGGGTGGACCTGTCCTTCCTGAACGGTCGTCTTACCTTCACCGTCGATGCCTATACTTCCAAAATAACAAAACTGTTGAATAACAGACCCGCTCCGGGATACTATGGCGGCGGCTCCTACCAGGCGAATATCGGCAGCCTCTCCAACAAAGGGCTTGAGTTTGCCCTCGGAGGGACACCTCTCGTTCAGCACGATCTGCGCTGGACTACCAATTTCACCCTCTCCATCAACCGGAATAAAGTGCTCGAACTCGGTGGCCTGGATAATATCGCGGCCATCGGCGGCAATAACACCTACAATGCGATCTTAAAAGTCGGCCAGCCGGTCGGCGAATTTTACGGATATAAATTCCTCGGTACCTGGAAATCCAAGGACGTTGCGGAAGCGGCAGCCTTTGGAAGCAAGCCGGGTGATGCCAAATACCAGGATTTAAACAACGATCACACTTATAGTACCTCCGACTACCAGTTGCTCGGCAATGCTACACCCAGCTTTACATTCGGGTTTATCAACGACATCGCTTATAAGGACTTTACATTAAGCTTTATGTTCCAGGGCGTGCAGGGAGCCAAGGTATTCTCTCAAACACAGGCCTACCTCTGGGGAGGTCTGGGTGATATGAAGAATGCTACGACGATCGAGGCCGTTCCGGAAAACTTATGGAGCGCTGGTCATGAGACCGATAATCCCGCCTGGAGCAATACAGGACATAATTACAATGGCAGCAGCCGTTACGTTTATAACGCCAGCTATGCCAAGCTGAAGAACCTGTCCCTTTCTTATGAAGTGCCCAAGTCGGTGCTGGGAAGAATGAAGGTCAGCGGATTCCGGGTATATGTGAGCGCACAAAATCTTATCTGCATCACTCCTTACAAGGGCTATGATCCTGAGATCGATCAGCAACCCAACGGGAACACGATCTCCCTGGGACAGGAATTCGGGGTCATTCCGAATCCTAAATCCATTACGGTCGGTGCAAGAATTGTTTTATGATCAGTAAAGTCTTTGCAGAAATAATTTTTGATCTCTTTAAAAATAATCAAATGAAAACAAAATATTCTCTCTCACTGGGATTCCTGGCAGCGGTCTTTGTACCGTTGTTGTTCACAGGATGCCAGAAACTTACCGAAGATCCCAAGGCTAATTTAACGCCGGTCACTTTTTACAAATCGCAGAGCGACCTGGATGCAGCCGTTGCCGGCATGTATATCCAGCTTGCCAGGGATGGCGCCTGGGGCTTCACCAGCAAGGAGACTTCCTATTTCGGTTCGGATGATCTGACGACGGATCCGGGTCTTAATAAAGGGGACATGCGTGATTTCGACCGCTTGTCCGGCGGCAGCACCAATGGCAGCCTGCCCTCCGAATGGTACGGTCCCTGGAATACGATCTATAATGCCAATGCGATTCTCGACAATTACTCGAAAGTGCCTTCGACGGATGCATTGAAGAATGCCGCTGCCGGTCAGGCCTATTTCTTAAGAGGCCTGTGCTATTATTACCTCGTCCGGACTTTCGGACCGGTGCCGATCGTGACGAAAAGTATTGTCGATCTGAGCGTGTTCCCCCCAAGAGCCTCTGTTGATTCCGTCTATGGACAGATCCTCAGCGACCTTCAAAAAGCCAAGGGGTTCTTAGGGACGGCCAAGGTGCAGGGTAAACCCAATACCTATTCCGCGAGTGCCGTACTGGCCGATGTATACCTGACGATGACGGGCTGGCCCATCAATAAGGCAAGCAATTACGCGCTGTCGGCGGCCGAAGCAAGTATCGTCATGCAGTCCAACGTATACGATGTCAATACGCCTTACGACCAGGTGTTTACCACCCGGAACAGTTCCGAATCTATTTTTGCCCTCCAGTACAGCGTGGCCGGCAACCTGCCCAACCGCCGTTACGGATCTTCGAATGTGCCGCTCGATGAAGTAGCCGTAGATGGATCCAGCGGCTGGGATGATGTCTATCCCGAGATCAATTTTTACAAGAACAGGCCGATCTGTACCCGCAGCTATCTCACTTTTTATGATACGCTCAAGCTGATACAGCCCAATAAAACCTTTGTATTGACCCCCTGGAATTCAGTGACCACGCACGCGCAGCATCCCTACTATAAAAAGTTCAGGGCAGGTCTGAAGACAGGTGGTACGGGAGATGGCGTCAATGAGACGGCTACTGCCCTCCTTAGCATCCAGCCCAGTACGAATATGGAGACCGTGATCGTCCGCTTCCCGATGGTGCTCCTGGATTATGCAGAAGCTTCCGCCATGGCGGGCAGCGCCCCGACAGCAGCCAGTTATGCCGCGATCAACCAGGTAAGGGCCCGTGCCGGTGAGGCGCCCCTGACCCCCGGGCTTTCCGCTACTGCCTTCCGTGATTCCGTAGTGTTTGAACGCGCTTACGAATTCGCAGAAGAGTTTGGCGTACGCTGGTTCGACATCGTTCGACTGCAGATTCTTCCACAGGTCATCGCTTCGAGGGATCCTGTTGAAAATCCTGTTCCCGCGGGAACGGATTTCAGTAAAAAATATTTGGCTCCCATTCCCTATGGCGAAATGAATCTGAATCCTGCCTGGAAACAAAATGACGGTTACCAATAGCAGATAAGTTGAATAATTAAGTGGTTTGGCTCCCGGGTCAAACCACTTAATTTCTTTTTGTAGCCTACCCGGCGTAGTTAAATTTTTGATCTATGAGAAAAAGCCAAGGGAAGATCCCTGTCGCCCTCCTATTCCTGCCTGTTCTGTTTTTTTGCGCCAGCATCGATAGGGCACTTGCCGGAGACTCTATTCCTTCCGTAAAGTCGAATCTGGATTATATCGATCCCACCATCGGGAACGTGGGACAACTGCTGGAACCCACCCGCCCTACCATCCACCTGCCCAATCAACTGGTCAGGATGACCCCGCAGCGAAAGGATTTTATGGATGACCAGATCTCCAGTTTCCCGCTGACGATCGTCTCCCACCGGCTGGGACAGGTGTTCTCCATAAAGCCTTCTATCAAAAAGATCGATGCGGAAGCATGGTCCTCAAAAATGACCTACGATCATAACCTGGAGATCAACCGGCCTTGGTATTATTCCACCTGGCTCCTGGACGATGAGATCAGTATCGAATTCACGCCCGGTAAAAAAACGGGTTTTTATCGTTTTCAATTCCCGGAGAGTGCCGTCAAGTCCATCCTCTTCGACGTATACAATGACGGAGACGCCGAATACCATTTTCTATCGGATCACGAGATCGGCGGCATGGAGACCTATAACGGGGACGTAAAAATCTATCTATATGGTGTTTTCAACACAGCAGGCGAGGTAGTAAAGGGTAAAGGTATCAGGGTGGCTGTCAGCTTCCCGTCTGCGACAAAAAAAGTGGAATTCAAATATGCGATCAGTTATATCAGCCCCACGCAGGCGAAAAGAAATTTTGATGAGGAGATAAAGACCAAAACCTTTGAGACAGTCTCCAACAATGCGAAAAAAACATGGTCGGAAACGATGTCCCAAATAAAGGTCGAGGGTGGAACGGAAGCGCAGAAACGCTCTTTTTATACGGCCCTGTACCGGTGTTATGAAAGAATGGTGGACATTACGGAAGATTCTTCCTATTATAGTGGCTTTGATAAAAAGATCCACAGGGACCCCAGACCCTTTTATGTGGATGACTGGTCATGGGATACCTACCTGGCCCTGCACCCGCTGAGAATGATCCTCAACCCCGCAAGGGAAGAGGATATGCTGCAATCCTACAACCGGATGTACGAACAGAGCGGATGGATGCCGACCTTCCCCGTCCTCTTTGGCGATCATGCCTGTATGAACGGCTTTCATTCTTCCGTTATTTTTTTAGATGCTTACCGCAAGGGACTGCGGAAGTTTGACGTGAACAAGGCCTATGAAGGCATGAGAAAAAACGCGACGGATGCAACCCTGCTACCCTGGCGCAATGGCGATAAGACCCGGCTGGACGATGTTTATCACAACAGCGGATACTTTCCGGCCCTGGGTCTTCATGAAAAAGAAACGGTGGAGCAGGTCCATCCCTTCGAAAAAAGACAGGCCGTAGCAGTGACCCTGGGCGCCAGCTATGATGACTGGGCACTCGGCCAACTGGCAAAAGACCTTGGAAAAAAAGATGACTATGAACAGTTCTCGAAAAGAGGATCCAATTATAAAAATCTTTGGAACGATCAGAAGCAATTCTTCCTTCCGAAAGACGATAAGGGCAACTGGGTCGATATCGATCCGAAATTTGATGGTGGCCCCGGCGGCCGGGATTATTATGATGAGAACAATGGCTGGACCTATCTATGGCAGGTACAGGAAGATGTCCCGGGCCTGATAGCCCTGATGGGGGGGAAATTACCGTTCGAAGCCAGGCTGGATCAGTTATTCCGCGAAGGGCTCGGCCGGTCGAAAAGCGATTTCTGGTATAAATTTCCGGATGCCACGGGATTGGTAGGACAGCATTCCATGGGCAACGAACCCAGCTTTCATATTCCCTATCTCTATAATTTTACAGGCTCGCCCTGGAAGACACAGGCACGGGTACGCTTCTTATTAGACGCCTGGTTCCGCGATAATATCTTCGGGATCCCCGGGGATGAGGATGGGGGCGGAATGTCGGCCTTCGTCGTATTCTCTTCCATGGGTTTTTATCCGCTGACACCCGGTATCCCGGCTTACACCATCGGTAGCCCCCTCTTTAAAAAGGTCACGATCGATCTGCCCGGTGGAAAAAAATTCACGATCCTCGCAGACCATTGTTCAGTACTCAATAAATATATTCAACAGGCGAAATTTGACGGAAAGACGATCGATACCCCCTGGTTCACCCATGAACAACTGGTAAAGGGCGGAACGCTGGAACTGACGATGGGCCCCAAGCCTAATAAGCAATGGGGCAGGGGCGCACAAAAATAAAATCACCACAACCAACATACTATGCGGAATCTCCTGATGATCCTCTGCCTGTCCTGCTTTATTGGGATGACCCCGGCGGCTGCGCATAATCAACCCCGTGACTATCACTTCGATAAGACGATCTCGCGGGAAGTACTGGAAAATTACCTGTCCCGGGCCATCTCGATGGAAGGCCTACTCAACGGCCGCGGCGACCTCGACGATAATATCCGTATGCTAAAAAATGTCGGCGCTAAATTTATCGGGCGCAGCATTTGTCTCTGGGGTGGCGAGTCCCGCCTGCTGAGCAATTTTGAAAGAGCGAAACTCCAGGTGCCAAAGTTGCACCAGGCCGATCCGGAAATGATCCTGGAAGCCTGCATCTTCGAGATCGTGAGCAGCCAGGTAGACCAGGTGCCGGTACCCGACTGGGCTTTTAAGGCCCTGGGCCTGCCGGTGGAAAAAAGGAATTTCCGTTATGCGGATATGCTATACGTGGATGGCCGGCGCAAGGATCAATGGGGAAAGGGCGCCTCTGTGCCGGACGTAAGCCGGACGGAAACGCAGTTGTGGTTTTATTTTCTTGCGGCCTCCTATATCGACCTGGGTTTTGAAGCGATCCATTATGGCCAGGTCGAACTGATGAATGGCAACGACCCCGACCTGGCCATCTGGTCAGAGGTATTCTCACGGGCCCGGTCATATGCGGCTACCCATGCACGAAGGCATATGTTATTATGCGATGCCCATACGCCCGGCGGAGGTTTTGTCCGGGAAGGCAAACTGCTGCTGGATTTCCATGCCTTCCCTCTACGGATCATGGAAGTGCCGGATAAACCCCAGGAGGCAATCCTGAAGCTGGGATTTTCGGATGGCCTTTACAACCGGAGCAAGGGAGGGGTGACGTACAGCGGTTGGAGCTGCAATCACCTGCCCTACCTGGTAGAGTTCGATAACTATGGGGTCAGCAATGGTCCCGGCCAGCCGGGTCAGTCGAAAGGCGGATTCGATTGGATCTGGGGTTATGATGAGATCACCTGGTGGGCCCACCAGACAAAAGAATACCGCCGGGACTGGCTGCATTACGCGGAGGATTGGCTGGCACAGACAGACCCCAACGCTCATCTGCAGATGCCGGGGAGCCGTACGATGCGCTCGCCCCTGGACCAGCGCCGCTGGTACTATGCCAACAACCCCGGTCCGGCTGTTCCCGAAGGCCTGGGCGATGAGGATGCGATCCGCGAGATCTGGTCGGTCAATGAACCCCGCGGTCAACTGCGGGCTGGTACCGCCAAAGTGAATATTACACCTGCGGGGGACGAACCGCTGCATGACTCCGTCTATGCCCGCAGTCTCGTACTGGATGTGAATGGACAACGACTGGCCTTTGTCTCCGTCGATCTCGCCATTTTCACCAGTGAACGCGTGGAAAGGATCTGTAAAGAAAAATATGGGATCGCGGAGGTAATGATCTGCTCTTCGCATAATCATTCCGAACCGCAAAAAGGCGGCAGGTCTTTTCAAAAAGGCAATCCCAATGTACCCTTTTATGAGGACCAGATCGTCCTGGCCGTTGACAGGGCTGTCGCAAATATGTTCCCCGCGCGGGTAGCCGCAGGGCACCGGAGCTTCCCCCAACTGGGGTTCAATCGTCTCGTGGTAAGGGACGATGGTCATGCAAGGGAATCCTGGTACTCCGACGAACATTATAGTTCCGAGAACCCGGAACGCATACCCTTCGGACCGGTCGATCCGGAAGTAGGCGTCATCCGGATAGAAGATATGCAGGGACGGCCCCGGGCCATCCTGATGAATTATGCCTGTCATGCAGATGTGGTCTGTTTCAATTACGCCATCTCGGCCGATTACCCGGGCGTCGCTACGCGGAAAGTAGAGGAAGCCTTTGGGAATAAGGTCAATTGTCTTTTTGTACAGGGGGCCGGAGGCAATATCGAGTCCCTGATGATCAGCTCGCGTAGAACGGGGCCTGATGATCCTTTCCAGACGGATTATAACACGATGGAAAGAATGGGGGAACTCCTGGCTTATGAAACGGTCAAACTGGCGAAGTCCCTGACCCCTCCCGGCGACGATCAGACCGAGATCCGGTATATACAGGACTCTCTGCGGTTTACCGGCCGCTTTGACAAGACCGTTGATTACCCTGTGCATATATCCACTATCCTCATCAATAAGGATATCGTGATCGCGGCCTGCCCCGGCGAGCTTTTCATCCAGCTCCAGCTCGACTGGAAAAAGAAGATGGAAGCGGCCTCCGCCAACCCCTTCCTGTTCGGGTATACCTGGAGTGCCGGTAAATGGCCCGGCTACGTGGCCGATGTACGATCCGCCGCCCTGGGCGGATATGGCGCGGACCAGGATCCGAAGATCATTGAAGTAGGCGCCGGAGAATCCATCATGACCCGCCAGGTGGAAAATTATTACCGGCTGACCGGCCTGATGCGGCCCCGTCCGGGACCCACCGGATTTAAAGCAGGCCCCCGCTGGATCCTTACACCCGTTCAACGGTGAAAGGTACTGATTTTCAGGCGATCTCACCTATTGCAGTGTGTTGAATATAAACCTCTTCTATTTGGGAAAAAGATTTATTTTTACCTCTGCTTATGAGGCGGTACATCTATAGCATCTCAATAGTATTACTTTTAGCGGTTGACGGTTTTGCTCAGTCTTATGGTTTGACATTTAACAGCCATGAGGTCGTCCAGGAAAAAAGGACCTGTCTTGACCTTTCGCCGAATGACTCTCTTTGTCTCGATAAAAAATTCGAGCTTAGATTCGATATCGGCTTCCTCCCGGCCCACCAGATCTATTTTGGGTATGTCCTTCGGATCATTGGCAATAACAACCAGAATATCGATCTTATCTACAACCAGCCCTCCAGCACGTTCAAAGTGATCATTGGGGAAAGTTTCTCCGGTATCAGTTTTGTCATGGATAGCCTGAAACTCTATCGGGAATGGAATGTATTCAGCCTGAAATGCGACCAGGAGAATCATACCCTCCGCTTTTCCGTAAATGGAAAACAGATCGGCAGCAGCAGCATCCCGGTCACGGGCAATTGTTTTAAATTCCTCTGGGGCGCCAATGATTTTCAGAAATTCAAGACCCGGGATATTCCTCCCATGAAGATCAAGGACATAAAGATCTTCGAAAATGAGGACCTGAAATATTTCTGGCCCCTGGATGAGACCTCCGGGGATCATTGTACGGACAGGATCGGCAAACGGGTCGCGGAAGTAAAGAACGCCGTCTGGCTGAAACCAAAATATCAGAAATGGGAATTGCTCAGCGGCTTTACCATCGAAGGCTATTCTTCCGTGGCGTATGACGCGAAGCACGATAAGCTGTTTATCACCGGCGCCGATAGCCTGGGAGTCTTTACTTTCAAAAATGACCAATACCTGGCGGACTGGATGCCCTGCCATCACAGCGATCTTTTGTTAGGTCATCAGTCGATCTATGACACGATCAGCGACAAATTGTTTGATATTTTTGTGGACAGGAAGGTCGTTACCTCCTTTGACTTCAACCGCCGCATATGGGACATGGCTATTCCTCCCGGCCCTATCACCGAATTCTGGCATGCCAATAAATTCATTTCAGCAACGGATACTTCCTTGTACTATATCGGCGGGTATGGACAATTGAAGTATAAGAACCTCGTGCAACGCTATCGGTTTGGGACCCGGAAATGGGATAGCGTCAAGCCAACGGGAGATTATTTTCCCCCGCGTTATCTCGCTGCCCTGGGAATGGACCCGGATGGGAGATCCGCCTATATCATCGGCGGCTATGGCAGCCAGACAGGCGACCAGATGCTGGATCCCCGTAATTATTATGACCTGTTCCGGTATGATATAAAAGCAGGCTCCTTTAAAAGACTATATAGTCTTAAGACCCAGAACACGCCTTTCACTTTTGCCAACAGCCTGGTGATCGGGCCTAAGGCCGGCGCTTTTTATGGACTGACCTTTGCAAACGATAGCTATAATTCGAACCTTCAACTGATAGAAGGTTCCCTGACGGACTCGGCATATCATCCTGCGGGAAATCCGATCCCTTACAGCTTTCACGATGTGCAGTCCTTTGCCGATCTGTATTACTCTCCCATCAACAACAAGCTGATCGCGGTGACCCTGCTCTATACAAAGGAGTTTGATAAAAGAAAAAGTACGGAGGTAAAGATCTATTCGCTGGATTTCCCCCCGGAAGAGACGGATGCGGCCGGCAGTACGCTGACCTCTGCGGATGAAACGCATTCCAACAGGGGGTTTTATCTTTTCGGCTTACTGGCGCTGGCTGGCCTTGCTGCTGTATACTTTTTCAGAAAGAACAGGCGAAGGACGGGAGCGCTCCCCACTCCATCCTCTTTGCTGACGCCCTTGCAGGAATCTTCACTGGCGCCGGGCGAGCTGCATGTATCTTCCATTTATCTTTTTGGCCAGTTCCAGGTATTCGATAAGGAGGGACATGATAGTACCCGGCTCTTTACACCGTTGCTGAAAGAGTTATTTCTCATCATCGCCATCTATACGATCCGGAATGGAAGGGGTATTTCTTCGGAAGGCCTGAACGAGATCCTTTGGCATGACAAGCCGGAAAAAGATGCGAAGAACAACCGTTCCGTCAACCTGGCCAAGCTAAAAACCATCCTGGAAAAGATCGGCAATTGCATCATTAATAAAGAGTCGGGTTATTGGCAGTTCCAGGTGCCGGATGAAAGCGTCTACGTGGATTATAAAAAATATGTATCCGTGTTACAGGCCGCCGCGGACCCCGGAAAGGCAGATATCCGGCCCCTGTTGGATATCATCAAGAGAGGCCCCTTTCTTTTGGAGACAGAATATAACTGGCTGGACGATATCAAATCGGAGATCTCCAATTCCGTGATCGACAACTGCCTGGGGACGATCAAAAGACAGCAGCCTGCCAAAGACCCGGAATTCATCATCGAGATCACTCATTGCATCTTCTATTTCGATCATTTGAATGAAGATGCCCTGATCTATAAATGCAAAAACCTCATTTTACTCAAACGCCATACGCTGGCCAATAATACCTATGTAAAATTCCTGAAGGATTATAAGGATATCTATGGAACGGATTTTGGTAAATCCTTCCAGGAGATCATCGCCTGAGGATCAGGCGCCGGACCCCTGAATTCTAAAGAGTTCTCCCCAAATCATCTTTATTTTTTAAATTAATCTATTATTAAGAGCCGGGTTAATGTTCCGGCCTTTACTTGCATACTATATGAAAAATAGATTGCTGCTTTGCCTCGCCCTGCTCGCCTGGACGCCTTCCCTGCTCTTCGCACAGGCCACTCCGAATTCTTACAAAGACGCCCGCCTGCCCCTGGAAAAAAGGATCGACGATCTGCTGGGAAAGATGACCCGGGAGGAAAAGATCAAACAACTGGACATGTACTGGGGTAAGGAACTGGCTAATATGGGAGGACATGAGGCCCTTTCTTCTTCGGAAGAAAAAATGAAGATCAGCCTTGGCGCCGCAGGCGCCGGATCCGTTCATGATCTTTACCCGCTGAGCGCAGGCATCAGCAACGAGATCCAGCATTATGCCATGGAAAAGACCCGGCTCGGTATCCCCGTGTTGTTCATTGAAGAAGGACTGCATGGATATAGCGGCTTTGGGAGTACTTCTTTTCCCATCCCCCTGCAACTGGCCGCCGCCTGGGATACTTCCCTGGTCCGGGATATCGGTCATGTCATCGCGACGGAGACCCGGGCGCATGGAGTGCATATGATCCTGGGACCCGTCCTTTGTTTGCCCCGCGACCCCCGTTGGGGCAGGGTGGAAGAGACCTATGGAGAAGACCCCTACCTCTCGGCGCGAAATGGCGTAGCCATGGTGAAAGGGATGCAGGGTGGAGATGTAAGCCGCCCGGATGCGGTGGTGTCCGAACCCAAACATTTTGCCGTTCACGGGATCCCCGAAGCCGGCAGTAATACTTCACCCGTGAACATGGGGGAAAGAGAGGCCCGTTCGTCTTTTTTATACGTTTTTGAAAAAGCGGTCAAACAAGGCGGCGCCTTATCCATGATGGCTGCCTACAGCGAGATCGACGGGATCCCCTGCGTGGACAATAAATGGCTCCTCACCGATGTACTGCGCAAGGAATGGGGCTTTAAAGGATTTGTACTCTCCGACTTGGGCGCCATTAAGATGTCGCTGGAGAATCACCATACGGCAGCGGATATCCCCGATGCGCTGACCCAAACGCTGAAAGCCGGGATGAATATGCAGTTCTATGATTTCCTGCACCCTGACTTTATGAAGGCAATGACGAAGGCCCTGCAGGATAAAAAGCTTTCTTCCGCAGAACTGGACCGGTCGGTACGCGATATTTTGCGGGTGAAATTCCTGCTGGGCTTATTCGATCATCCCTATACCGACACTACGTTAAGAACAAAGGTCTTTCATACGGAAGAACATCGCGCACTGGCGCTCCGGGCAGCACAGGAAAGTATCTGCCTTTTAAAGAACGAAGGGGGTATCCTTCCCTTCCGGAAAAAATTCTCTTCGATGGCCGTGATCGGATCGCTGGCGACCAGCACCTACCTGGGAGGCTATTCCAATACGGAAGGAAAGGCCATCTCTATCCTGGATGGCTTGCAGCAAAGGGCCGGCCATGCGATGACGATCCGGTGGGAAAAAGGGTATTCGACGGATACGACTGCCGCCGATCTTTTGAAGAAGGCGGTGGAACTGGTGCAGCAGTCCGATGTGGCGGTAGTGGCATTGGGCGAAGACCTCAGTATTGTCGGAGAAGGTAAGGACCGGGCCCATCTCGACCTGGACGATCGCCAGATGCAACTGATCCGGGCCATCAAGGAGACCGGCAAACCCGTCGTGGTCGTGCTTTGTAATGGCAGGCCCATCACGATCAATTGGGTGGCGAAGAATATCCCTTCCATCGTGGAAAGCTGGTTTTCCGGCGAGATGGGGGGCCTGGCTATCGCCGATGTATTGCTGGGAAATACCAATCCGTCCGGTAAGCTGCCGATGAGTTTTCCCCGTTCCGTTGGCCAGATCCCCTTTTATTATAATCATAAGCCCACCTCCCGGCATAATTATGTGGACGAAAGTTCCACGCCTCTTTTCCCTTTTGGCTATGGCCTGAGCTATACTCATTTTGAATATTCCGCCTTGCAGGTGAGCCCTGCCCGCATACCCCTGAACGGCAGCGCGACGATCCATGTAACGGTGAAGAATACGGGAGAGGTGGCTGGAACGGAAGTCGTTCAGTTGTATATCCGGGATGTGGTCAGCAGCGTGACGACTCCCCAGCTATCTTTAAGAGGATTTGCAAGAGTGGATCTGAAGCCCGGCGAGAGCCGCACGGTGGACCTGAAGATCTTCGCCGATGACCTGGCGCTTTGGAACAGGGAGATGAAGCGGGTCGTAGAGCCGGGTGAGTTTAAGATCATGGTTGGCGGATCGTCCTCGGATATACGCTTGACGGAGAGTTTATGGGCCGGGTCCAATTGAAAGTTTCCCTAACGAAAACGATTGCTTTGACTCAAGGGTTATCCAGACGCAGGACTTATATATTCAGAGGGATCGGTATTTTGATCCCCTTCCTGCTCTTATTTGTACTGGAGCTGGGGCTGAGGCTTTTCCATTACGGATACAATACGGACCTGTTCATCGAAGACCCCGCCGACCAGAACTACTATGTCCTGAATCCCGATGCCGCTAAAAAATATTTCACGGATCAGCAACTGGCAACCAGGGGCAATAGTGAGCCTTTTAAGAAAGAGAAAGACGAACATACGCTCAGGATCTTCGTACTGGGCGAATCCACGACCATCGGCTATCCCTATTTTCATAATGCCTCCTTTCATCGCTGGCTTCAATTCAGGCTTTCGCATACTTTCCCCGACAGGAATTTTGAAGTGATCAATATCGCGTTAACGGCCGTCAATTCCTATACAGTCCTGGGTTTTGCAAAAGAAGTCGTCGACTATCATCCGGATGCCATCCTGATCTACACGGGGCATAATGAATATTATGGCGCCCTGGGGGTCGGATCTACGGATAAAATAGGCGGCAGCCGCATGATCGTGAAAGGACTGCTGCATCTCAGGGATTGGAAGATCACACAATTGATGACGAATGGCTACGAGCGGATCGCCCGGCTATTCCGAAGGCGGCAGGCGGATCCGAAAAAAACGCGCATGGAGCTGATGGTGGCTGACCAGGAAATACCGTATGGATCGAAGTTGTACCAGCGGGGCCTCGATCAGTTCAGGATGAATATGAAGGAGACCCTGGCCCTTTTTGATAAGAAGAAGATCCCTGTCTTTATCAGCAACCTCGTATCCAATGAAAAAGACCTGCGGCCCTTTATTACCACCACTGTCGACAGCCTTCATTTCCCTGGCTTTATAAGCAACTATGCGGACGGATTGAAAGCCTGGGAGAAAAAGGATCTCACCTCGGCCTCTATTCTTTTCAGGCAAGCAGACCAGGTATGGAACGGTCATGCGCTGTGTAATTATTATTTAGGTTGTCTGGCCATTCGGCAGGGAGACTCCATCGGGGCGAGAAATTATTTCTACAGGGCGAAGGATCTCGATGCCCTAAGGTTCAGAGCCCCGGAATCTATCAATGAGATCATCGGGACCTTGAGCAGTCAATACAAAAATGTCACCCTCGTAGACAGCAGGAAAGCCTTTGAAATACATTCGGACAATGGGATCATCGGCGATGAATACCTTTTAGAACATGTGCATCCCAACCTGCAGGGCTATGCCCTTCTCTCGGACGTTTTTTATGAGGCGATGAAGCAACAGGGGATCTTATCCTTCCACGAGGAAAAGGAAATGAGCTTTCGGGAATTATTGGGATCCATGCCGGTGCTGAAAGTCGATTCCCTGACGGGGGCTTTCAAGATCGCCAAACTAAAGAAGAGCTGGCCTTTTAACGATAGCCAGTCCGGCCCCCCAATATCAAAATCCCTAAATTCCCAAATCCCGCAATCCTCAATACCCACAATCCCCAAATCTCGAAATCTCGAAATCCCCCAATCTCAAACCATCGAGGAAAAGCTCGCTTTTGATCTTGCCTTTCACCAGTTGAACTGGACCGGGGCGATCGATACGCTGTATAATTATTATATCGGCAGACAGGACTGGATAAATGCAAGAACGTTGGTAGAAGCCCTGGTACTCGAACATCCCACCGAAGAGGCCTATTATGAAAAAGCCGCTAATCTGTGCGGAGAGACCCAAGACTATGAGAATACCGCCTTTTATTTTAAAAGATCTTTTTCTATGTCCCCTTCCTTTGAGAAGGCGAGAAAACTTTTCGTAATTTACTTACAACTTGACCGGCCGGTAGAATCGCTGCCCTACCTGGATTATGCCATCCGGAACAATTCCGCCGGCTTAGGCCTGGGGCCTATTAAACAACTGGTCGTAGAAGTGATGCAATTGCAGGGAGTGGCCGAAAAGAATAAGGCCGATCTTTCCATCCTCAACCGGATCGCGGAGGATTATTTTAAGATGGGCAACAGGGAAGGGGCGGCTAAATATATAGACCTTGTCTTAAAGGCGGACCCCGCCAATAAAGAAGCTTTGCATTTGAACAACAGTTTGAAAAAAGGCTAAATTATAAAAAGAACCATGAAAAAAATGATCGCCGGAATAACAAAGAAAGAGTCCATGGAATTCGGACAGGTGGCCGTTCTGTTCATGTTGTTCCTTGCGATCTACCGGAAGGATGCGCATTTTGTGATGCCGGCTTTTATTTTGACCCTCCTTACGATCATTGTTCCTCTTATCTTTTATCCTTTTGCCGTTGGCTGGTGGGGGTTATCAAAATTGCTGGGAACGATCAGCTCGACGATCACGATGAGCCTTGTTTTTTTCCTGGTCGTCGTACCCGTCGGTCTGTGCCGAAAGCTGCTGGGAATAGATCCTTTGAAGATCCGGTCCTTTAAGAAAGGCAAGGAGTCCGTCCTCCTTCATCGGGATCATTTGTATACGAAGGAAGATCTCGGCCATACATTTTGAAACCTTTGTAAATAGTAGGCGTATGGAATTTTTAAAAGAACTGCTTCTCTTTTTAAAGACCAGAAAGAAGTTCTGGCTGCTGCCCCTGATCCTGATCCTCCTGCTGCTGGCTGTGTTGATCGTATTGACCAGCGTTTCCGCGCTCGCACCGTTCATTTACACTTTATTCTAAATAGATTGGCCAAACTACACCTTGGGATCTCGGCTTTTTATCATGACAGCGCAGCCGCGCTGCTTGCCGACGGAGAGATCCTTGCAGCGGCGCAGGAAGAACGGTTTACCCGGATCAAACACGATGCTTCTTTTCCTTTGCATGCCATAGAATACGTGCTTCAGGAGGCCGGGATCAGGGGTGAAGATCTCACGGGGATCGCTTTCTATGAGAAGCCGCTGCTGAAATTCGAACGCCTCCTGGAGACTTACCATGCTTTTGTTCCCCGGGGATTTTCCAGCTTTACAAAGGCCATGCCTCTATGGCTAAAGGAAAAACTCTTTACCCGGCGAACCTTGCGCAAACAATTGCGAAAGCTGGGTATCCCGGATAAAATGCCCCTTTACTTTCCGGAACATCATGGTTCGCATGCAGCCAGCGCCTGGTACCCCTCGCCCTTTGAGGAAGCGGCGATCCTCACCGTGGATGGGGTTGGCGAATGGGCGACGACGACGATCGGGTATGGAAGCCCTGAAGGGTTGAAGATCCTGAAGGAAGGGAGGTTCCCGCATTCCATTGGTCTTTTATATTCTGCTTTTACGCATTACCTGGGCTTCAGGGTCAATAGCGGTGAATACAAGCTGATGGGCCTCGCTCCTTATGGAGATCCGGGCTCCCCGCAAACAAAAGTTTTCCGTGAAAAGATCCTCTCTGCCTTGGTGGACCTCCGGGAAGACGGGTCGATCCTGCTCAATATGGAGTATTTCCGGTTCGCCTGGGGCTTGAAAATGACGCAGGATAAAAAATGGGAAGCTCTTTTCGGATTAAAGCCAAGAGCACCCGAGTCTGCCATCGATCAGATGCATATGAACCTTGCCTGGGCGATCCAGGATGTAACGGAAACGATCGTCCTTGCTCTCGCGAACACGGCTCAAAAGATTACGGGGAGCAAGAACCTGGTCATGGCGGGCGGGGTCGCATTAAACTGCGTCGCCAACAGTAAAATAGCGAAGGCGGGAATTTTTGAAAAGCTCTGGGTACAGCCTGCGGCCGGAGATGCGGGGGGAGCCCTGGGGGCCGCCTATGCTGCTTTTCATATAGGGAATGAGCAACCAAAAAGGTTGACCCCGGGCTTCGATGCCATGAAGGGCTCGTTCCTGGGACCGGAGATCCGGGAGAAAGAGGTGCTGGGTCTTATCCGCCGGACGGGTGCGGAATTTGACTATTTTGAAGACTTCCCTGAATTGTCGGAGATGATCGCTCGGCGGATCGCGGAAGGAAAGGTCGTCGGCTGGTGCCAGGGAAGGATGGAATTCGGGCCGAGGGCTCTTGGCAACCGGAGTATCCTTGGCGATCCAAGGAGCGCCGGCATGCAACGCATCCTCAATCTGAAAATAAAATTTCGCGAAGGGTTCCGCCCTTTTGCGCCGGCCGTCCTGGAAGAAGATGCCTCGCGCTATTTTGATTCCGATGCGCCCTCTCCTTATATGCTCTTTGTCGAATCCGTACGAAATGAATGTCGCCTGCCCGAGCCGGAAAATTACAGAAGCCTCGATCTGTATGAGCGTTTATATCATCTCCGGTCGGAGTTCCCGGCCGTCACGCATATCGATTATTCCGCCAGGATACAAACAGTGAACAAAGACCTCCACCCGAAATTCTGGCAATTGATCAACGATTTTAAAAAGATCACGGGCATTGGAATGCTGATCAATACTTCTTTTAATGTCCGGGGAGAGCCGATGGTATGCACGCCGGAAGATGCCTGGCTGGGATTTTTGCGCACTGGAATGGATCTCCTGGTATTGGGAAATTATGTATTCGACCGGACCCGGCAACCCCCGGACCTTTTTAAAAAGCTCGAACAAGTTCCTGCGGGGTTGGACTAGTCGGGGTTACATTTGTACGATCGAACTCTTCAAGGTACCAACGATCGCGCCTACGCGATTGATCAGGTAATCCGGTAGTCCGTTCTTTTTAGCTCCTTTTACGAGGTCGTTTACAAAGGCATCAAAATCCGCGGCCGTAGCCTTGCCCTTCATACGGGTGTTCTGCGCCGGATCGTGAGCGGCCACCATGTTAAGTCCATTATAAGTGTAATTCTTGGCTCCTGTTGCTACGGCAAAGAAATCGGTCAATTTCTTGCTAAGCGCCATGAACCCGGTGGTATTACCCGCACCGACTTCCATCAACAACACGGAAAAATGCCCGTTGATCGCAGCGTCTCCTGCAATGACAAAAATGGTACTGTCAACTACGGACCTCAATCCCAAACGACCTTGTTCGATCATCGTGGAGGTATTGGCCGGATCTTTCACCATGGTCGTACCACCAAGGGAATCATACAAGGTCTTCATCAGGGTGCTGTTACTGTCTTTCTTACAGGACTGCGTCACGGATAAGGCAACGACAAGCCCAAGGGCTAATGCCCCAAATGCTGCTTTTTTCATAAATACTTTTTGCGAGATTAAAAAAGATGGTTAAAAAAATGATAGACTTTATAGCTGACAGAATTGGAGGCGACGGGGCAACCTCCCTGAAGGTCTTCCTTACTGGGTATGAAACGCACTGCTTTATAAGGCAGATTGGATTTGAATTGATCTACGATCAGATTGGCGCTGGTGGTGACAGGGTGAAACGTAAAGACCACGATGGCCGAGCTTGGATTGCAGTACACATGATCCACACCGGGTTGTGTATAGAGCCACTGCGTGATCTTTGTGGAATCGCCCTGATCGATAGGTTGTTTGATGTCGATGCGGGCCATTGTCAGGGTATGCGCATCGGGAACCTTCGGCCTGGTCACTATATAGATATGTACACAAAGCACCACTAGCAGGAACACAAACACGCCCAGTGTCCACATTAAAACCTTTTTGATCGTTTTTCCCTTCATAAAACAAGATTGTACGATCATATACGACAATACTATGACAGTAGATTTCCAGATTCGGGAAAAGACTTAAATGAGCCGTAAATTTTTTTAAGGCGTTTTTATGTAATCGGTCCGGTCCGTGCATCCATTCTTCAAAGACATCTTTATGCGGATACAACGATTAGCCCTTGACCCCCGCTGGTTCCAGGTGATTTTCCAGGTCATTTTTTTAAGCTATGGCCTGCTTTACCTTGGATGGACGGCGGATTGGCAACATTACCTCCTCAGCATCGGAGGAGCCTTACTCTTTAATTATCTTGGTGAGAGCCTGCGTTTGCAGAAGAGGGTGGATTTCAGGCACCTGTCCTCGTGGGGGCTGAGCGCCCTGATCAGTGCCTTGAGCCTTTGCCTTTTATTAAAGACGGGGCACTGGTATACCAGCCTGTTAGCGGCCTTCCTGGCCATTGCTTCCAAGTATATTTTTCGCATCCGGGGTAAACATATCTTTAACCCTTCCGCTTTTGGATTGGTGGCGACCTTGCTGCTTACGAACGATGCCTGGCTGTCTCCGGGGCAATGGGGGAACAATGCCGTGTTGTTCTTTCTTACGATCACCCTCGGGACGATCGTCGTGACCCGGGTGCAGAAACTGGATACGAGCCTTGCCTTTCTCCTGACCTTTATGATCCTTAGTTATTGGAGACAGATATACGTGCTGGGATGGCCGGCGGATTATTTTTTCCATTCTGTTACTACGGGCAGCCTGTTGCTCTTTAGTTTCTTTATGATCAGCGACCCGCGTACTTCTCCCAACCATCCCCTTGCAAGGATCCTTTGGGCGGCAGGCATTGCAGCGGCTTCCTTTTATTTCGCCGCCTTTAAATGGAAATATAATACTTCGATCTGGATGCTGGTGGCGGCCGCGCCGCTCGTTCCTCTCCTGGATATCATTTTCAGGTCCAGCCCTTTCAAATGGGTCTCTTCCCCTCTTCATTTAAATATTTTTTCAATCATTAAAAAACCCACCATGAGAATAAATAAGAAAAAAATAGCCGCGACCGTACTCTTAATCGCCATGGTCAGCCATGATGCAGCCGCCTTTTGCGGATTTTATGTCAGCAAGGCCGACGGTACGCTGAAGAACAAAACATCCCAGGTCATCATTGTACACGATGGCGACCGGAACACGATCACGATGTTCAATGATTTTAAAGGCAACCCGAAAGATTTTGCCATGGTCGTGCCTGTGCCCGTCATATTGGAGAAGAAAGATATCAAGGTCGTCGACCAGCAGATCTTTAAGACCCTGAATGAATACAGCCAGCCACGTCTCGTGGAATACTATGACGAGAATCCCTGCGAACGAAGGGAGTATGATAAGATGAGCAGGTCCTCCGGAGCTGCCATGAACGAGTCCGTAGTCGTAGGGTATGGTGCCGCAAGAAAGAAGGATCTGGGGGTTAAAATAGAGGCCAAATACCTGGTCGGCGAATACGATATCCTGATCCTCAGCGCGAAAGAATCTTCGGGATTGCAGACCTGGCTGACGGAGAATGGATATAAGATCCCCGAAGGGGCCAATGAAGTGTTGCAGCCGTATATAAAGAGCAACCTGAAATTCTTTGTCGTAAAAGTAAATGAAGAAGAAAAGAAGAAGCTGCCGGGAAATTTTCTTCGGCCGATCCAGATCTCTTTCAAATCCCCCAAATTCATGCTGCCGATCCGTCTGGGTATGGCCAATGCGGAGGGTGACCAGGATATGATCGTCTATGCCTTTAGTAAAAAGGGAAGGATCGAGTCTACGAACTATCGTACCGTAGCCTTGCCTACCGGGAAGAATATCCCCTTGTTCGTACAGAATAATTTCGGGAATTTTTATTCCAACCTTTTCCAGCATCAATGGAAAATGGAAGGGAAAGCCGTCACGATGGTAGAATACTCCTGGGATGTGAGTCCGCGGAATTTTATGAAATGCGATCCTTGTATTGCCAGCGCCCCTTCACAACAGGACCTGGTACAGGCGGGCGTCTGGTGGATAGGTAGCCGGCAGATAGAGGACGACGAGGATGCCCCGCAGGATCGTTCAGAGAGCGTCTTTTTCACAAGGCTGCATGTTCGTTACAATCGCAAAGCCTTCCCCCAGGATCTTATGTTCCAGGAAACGGCCAATAGGGAGAACTACCAGGCCCGTTATATCATCACCCATCCTGCAACCGGTGACCTGAATTGCCCGGAAGGAAGGAAATACCTGGCTGAGTTAAAGGAAAGGCGTAAGGATGAAATGGAAATGCTGACCTACCTGACAGGAAAGGAATACGGCGACTGGGATGTGGTGGCAAAGACGGATGAAGAAAAATTCATTCCCGTCGAGGACTCTTACGCCGAAGCCGCCACGAATATCAAAAAAGAAAGGAAGGGTGATAATGGGATCTTATTGGCTACCATCGGTATGCTGGGACTTATATCCGTAGCGGGTTTCAGGCGAAAGAAAAAAGAGTAGAAAAAATATTTCAGAAAATAGTTGTGAAAAAATTGGCAGCATCAAAAAAATAGTTACATCTTTGCACTGACAAAAAACAAAAAAATGCTTCGAATAAAATCAAATAGGGTAACAAATAACAGGTTTAGTCCGATTGAGGATTACACCGGTTGCGGGGCATACCATGCTGTTCATTAGAGTAAATACCTAATCAGATACAACACAGGCCCCGCAAGAGATTGCGGGGCTTTTCGTTTTAATAGTATGCGAAAAAGAGTAAGAATATCATTGATACCACAAACGCCCCTGGGGGAATATGCTGTGCATACGCGACTGGAGAAGAGTTGTGATCGGGATTGGTGTGTTAATGAGCAGGATGCATTTACAATGGAAGAAAAGTATTCGAATAAAAGACCGTGGCAGGTACAAACGTGATTCGTCTCAGGCGGATACAACGAGGTACAGGCCCGGTCGGATACGACCGGGTTTTTTATTGCCGGACTTTGACAAAGATCGATCTGTTCGTCTAATGGCCAGGATACAAGACTTTCACTCTTGTGATATGGGTTCGATTCCCGTACAGATTACCAGGTTCGTTGGTGTAATGGTAACATCCCGGATTGTCGATCCGGCGCCACGGGTTCGATTCCCGTACGAACCGCTTTTTTGTGACCTGGTGTAAAGGTAACACGCCACTCTCATAAGGTGGATGATTCTGGTTCGATTCCAGAGGTCGCAACTCAGTTGTTGTTCCTAGCTTAACGGGTAAAGCGTCTCATTGTGAATGTGGAGAACAGGGTTCGAGCCCCGGGGACAACCGAGATATTGACTGGTAGCTTAACTGGACAAAGCCCCCTGCTACGAACAGGGCAGATGTGAGTTCGACTCTCACCTGGTCAGCATATTTCGGCTTGTAGCTCAGTGGTAGAGCAGGTGCCTTATACGCACAAGGTCGCCAGTTCGATCCTGGTCAGGCCAACAGGACATATGGTGATTTAGCTCAATCGGTAGAGCATTACCCTGATACGGTAAGGGTTGATAGTTCGAGCCTGTCAATCACCACATATTGGCCTGTAGCCCAATGGAAGATGCACCGCACTTTTAATTCGGGGGTACCCGAGCGGTAGCGAAGGGTACGAACGAGGAGGAGCGAGGGACGACGCTCCGACGAAGTTCGGGTTCGAGTCCCGGCGGGCCAACAGAATGGATGAATAGCTCAATGGCAGAGCGGCGGCTTGTTAAGCCGCGGGTTGAAAGTTCGAATCTTTCTTCATCCGCTAATAATGTGAGTGCGACGAAGATGGCGAGTCGTGATGGTCTGTAAAACCATTGTCCAAAAGACTGAGTTGGTTCGAACCCAACCACTCACACATTGGGAGAGTTGACAGAGCGGTAATGTGCAGGCCTGCTAAGCTTTGGCTATCGTTAATGCGATACGAAGGTTCGATTCCTTCACTCTCCGCGAATAACAGAACGGACGAATAGCTCCAATGGTAGAGCGGCGGTTTGAAGAACCGAAAGTGCAAGTTCGACTCTTGCTTCGTCCGCCATAGAATTAAAAAAATAATTATGGATAATTTATACCATCAGAAAGTGATCAGTACAAATAATGTCTTCGACGAGATTTTCCTGGATACGAAGACTTTATACGTGTATTACTTTAATGCGCTTCCCAGCCTGAGTTATATCGGGCATGTGGATGGTGAAAAAGGATTCAAGGCATTTAAGGAGAAATTTGGCGAATTGATCGAACATATCCATCAATACCGCTGGTATGAAGGAAAAGAAAAGAAGTACCGGTTTGACAGGACTGTGATCGTATTGAAGAATCATTGCCTTGTTGAATTTGACGATGATTATTGCGAGATATTACACGATGCACAGCAGCCCGGATTTATCGATGAAATAACCGGGTTGGTCCACCAGTTCAGGGAAAGACAAAGAAAGCAGCCTTTGGAGATCAACCTGATCGTCCGAAGTGGTAGCCGCTTGGAATTGAAAGGAATGGAGATCAAACGGACAAAGCTGGACCTGAGCCTTTTTTATGAAGATGATTTTAAGGAAGTCGATGAATTGATCAGGAAAAGGTTGAATCAGAAAAAGGATAAAGGGATCGTTTTGCTCCACGGATTACCCGGAGCAGGCAAAACGACTTATCTCAGATACCTGGTAGGAAAAATTAAGAAAAGGGTTTTGTTCCTATCCCCATCTGTAGCCGGTGACCTGATGAGCCCTGATTTCATCGAATTGCTCATTGATAATCCGAATACCGTGCTGATCATTGAAGACGCGGAGAATATAATTATGGACAGGAAGCATAATTCAGCATCGGCGGTATCCAATCTCCTGAATATTTCGGATGGTTTGTTGGCGGACTTCCTGAATGTGCAGCTCATCTGCACGTTCAACAGCTCGCTCACCTTTGTTGATAGCGCATTGATGCGGAAAGGAAGGCTGATCGCGAAATATGAGTTTGGGAAATTGGGGCTGGGGAAAGCGCAGAAGCTGAGCACCCATTTCGGATTCGATACGGTCATCCGGCAGCCTATGACGATCGCTGAATTAGCCAATCAGCACGAAAAGGAATGTAAGACTGATCGGGTAGAAATAGTCGGGTTTAGAAGGAATATTATGGAGAACTAATGAAGAACGATTAAAAGGAGACCATGCAAAAGCAAAAAGACTGGAGGAAGCTCGACGGGACCAGGATAAAAACCCCCATCGAAGACGAGATCAGGCGCACCTTGGTAAAGGAAAAGGAGGCAGGCCACGAACTGAAGGTATGCATCGGGACCGATAGCCAGGTGAAGGCAGACTTGACGGAATTCGCCACCGTTATCGTGTTCATCCGGAAGGGGAAAGGCGGTTTCATGTATATCCACAATGAGACCAGCAGGCAGAAAATGAGTGTCAAAGAACGGATGCTTTCGGAAGTAGCGAAGAGTATTGAAGTGGCTTATTCCCTCTGCAGGTTGTTCACTATTTACAACGTGGACATGGAAGTGCACGCGGATATCAACACCAACCCGAATTTTAAAAGCAATGATGCTTTAAAAGAAGCCATGGGTTATATCCTGGGGATGGGGTTTGCCTTCAGGGCCAAGCCGGATGCCTTTGCCAGCTCAAGCTGCGCGAATAAAGTAGTACAATAAGTTCTTTAACAGACCATCGGTGACACACCGAAAAAATAATCCCTTTATGGGAGAACGAGGTATGACGCGGTGAAAGCAGACCAGGCGAGGGTCTTCGATGGCCCCGCAGTGCAGGTGTAGTAACTACCTGTATGCTATTGCCTCCATCGTGCAATACTACCAGTAACTGTAGGCCGAAGGTTCAACTCCTTCTCCGCCTCCGGCGGATAGCTCAGCAGGTAGAGCGACAGTCCTCGCATGGGTTCGAATCCCATTCCGACTGATTATCGGATAGTTCAGTGGTTAGAACGCTACGCTGTTAACGTAGAGACACGGAAGTCCACCGCTTCCTTAAAAAGGGTGACCAGCAACGAAAGCCCGGCAATCTGCCGGTAACGGCCGACCCAGCTGAGCCATCTTGGCGAGGTGGCCGGGACAATTTGGCAGGCGCCAGCGGGCAGCCGGACGATAGCGACCTTTATTAGGAGATGACCCCTTCGCCTGATCGTGCAGGCAACGAGGATAGGTACAACCTGGTAAGCTGGCCTTCGAAACGCCGCCTCCGCGTATGCCGGATGGAAGATGGCACGGGCTTTCTTATTTAAAAAGAAAAATTAAAAAATTGAAACAATGAAAAGGGTAATGATCAATGCATACCAGGTCGGGTTGGTATTTAAGCGCGGAGTCTACCAGCGTATGCTCACGGAAGGAGCCTATTGGCTGTGGTCTTACGAAATTATGGAGATCTATGAACGTACGAAACCTTTCTACCCCACGGTGGAGTTGAATGTACTGTTAAAGGATGCCGCCCTGGCTGAAGCCCTGCATGTAGTGGAGGTGGGCGACCAGGAGATAGTCCTGCAATACGAGAATGGCCTGCTGAAGGCGGTGTTGACGGCAGGGCGGTATACTTACTGGAAGTCTCCGGTGCAATACGCATTCGTGCGGGCGGATATCAGTAAGATCGAGATCACGGAAAAGATCGACCGGGCCACAATGTCAGGTAAGCTGGTAGCACCTTATGTGCGTACTTTTAGCGTGGAGAGCTACGAAAGCGCTGTTCTCCTGGTGGATGGAAAATATACCCGCACTTTGCAGAGCGGTGTGTATTACTGGTGGAAGAATGCTATTGCCGTTCATGTCGGAAAGGCCGATATGCGCCAGCAGCAGGTGGAGATCAATGGTCAGGAGATCCTGACGAAAGATAAGGCCGCTCTTCGGATCAATGCCTGGGCTCAATACAAACTGGTGAATATTGAAAACGCGCTTTTGCAGAACAAAGAATACGACCGTCAGTTGTATGTGGCGTTTCAGTTAGCGGTGCGGGAATACATCGGCGGACTTAACTTCGATGAACTGTTGGGAAAAAAAGACAGCCTGGTGACCTACGTACTGGAAAAAGTGAGCGGGAACGCGACTAACTTGGGTATAGAGGTTGCCGGCTTCGGTATCCGGGATATCATCCTTCCCGGCGACGTGAAAGAGATTATGAACCAGGTCTTGATTGCAGAAAAGAAGGCGCAGGCTAATAGCATCATGCGCCGGGAGGAGACTGCCAGCACCCGGAGCTTGTTGAATACGGCTAAGCTTATGGAAGATAACCCTATGCTGTTCAAACTGAAGGAAATGGAATACGTGGAGAAGATCGCAGAAAAGATCAGCAGCATCAGCGTAAGTGGTAATGGGGTATTGATCGACCAGTTGCGCCAGATCTTTGGTACTCAAAAATAAACGAGATGGGAAAATTAAAATTACGCGGAAAAGACCTCCGGGCTATCGGATATCCCGAAGCGCCGGTGATCAGTATCGCCATGAAGATCATGGAGAAGCATTATAAATTTGAAAAAGAGGAGGAGGTTATGAAACTTTTAAAAGCGATCCTGGCGGCTCCCGTGGAATACGCAAATGACGCGATCCTGGGGCTGATCGCAGAGCAACTCCTGCCAAAACAGGAACTGGAAGGCGCTGAGATCTCATTAAATCAATCGGGCATTGAATTTAATATTTTTGGGTCCGGGCATATCGAGCAGGGAGCGCTTCACCAGATGTACCAGGCGGCAAAACTACCGATAGCGGTGGCCGGCGCCTTGATGCCGGATGCGCATGTAGGTTATGGCCTGCCCATCGGCGGCGTGCTGGCGACAGAGAATGCCGTCATCCCTTATGGAGTGGGGGTGGACATTGGGTGCAGGATGTGCCTCTCCGTATTCGATATCGACGTGGCGGAACTAAGGAACAAAGAGCAATACTTTAGCAGGGAATTGAATGAGGCGACCTTATTCGGCGGAGGAAGGCAGTTCGAGCAGAGCACACCCCATGAAGTGATGGAGCACAATGCCTTCGCCGAGATCCCACTCCTAAAAGGATTGCAGGGAAGAGCGGCTAAACAACTGGGTTCTTCCGGCTCCGGCAACCACTTCGTGGAATTCGGTGAAGTGGAGATCACAGAAAAAGACCCGCAGCTGGGATTGGCGCCTGGAAAATACCTCGGCCTCCTCTCTCACTCCGGTTCCCGCGCCCTGGGCGCCCGTATCGCGGACCATTACACGCGTATCGCCAAACAAAAAAGGCGCCTGCCGGGGGAAGCCAACAACCTCGCCTGGCTGGACCTTACCGAAGAGGAAGGCATCGAATACTGGATCGCTATGAACCTGGCCGGCGATTATGCATCCGCCTGTCATCACGTGATCCATGCCAAGATCGCCCGGCAATTGGGAAGACAGCCGTTGCGGATGGTAGAGAATCACCACAACTTTGCCTGGAAGGAAATGCATGAGGGGCGTGAGCTCATCGTACATCGTAAAGGAGCTACACCCGCCGGGGAAGGCGTACTGGGAATTATCCCCGGTTCGATGACGGCGCCCGGCTTTATCGTAAAAGGAAAAGGACAGGTAGCGGCGATATCATCCGCGTCTCATGGGGCCGGAAGGAAGATGAGCCGGGGTGCTGCCCTGAAGTCCATCTCCCACGAACTCATGAAGGAGACCCTGGCCCGCCATGGTGTAAAATTGCTGGGCGGAGGTCTGGACGAAGCGCCCCAGGCGTACAAGGACATTGAAGAGGTCATGCGTTCCCAGACGGCCCTGGTAGATACGATCGGCAAATTCATCCCTAAGATCGTTCGCATGGACGGGGCTAAACCCAAGCCATGGCGTAGCAAAAATGGCGGCAATAGTCCGGAAGGCGAGTAAATGGATGTCCATCATCTAAAATCCTGTCGGATGACTTCCGGCAGGATTTTTATAAAATACCTTTCCGTCCAATCCCATTAAGCTCACGGAATCCACTTCACAGAGTCCGTTGGAAATAAACCCCAATCCCGTCAAAAATCCCGATGGGTTCTTGTACGCTCCCGTATATATTTGCCGGTTATTCAACAAGATGCTTACCTGCCTGTTCTTTACCCTGACCTCGATCTCCATCCATTGATGCACGTCGACACCAAATGCGGAGAGGTCCGCCTGCCTGCCGCTCACGAAATGCTCACCAAACTGCAGCTCGGCGCGGTTTACGCAACCTGGTAAGATATGGGTAAAAAACATAAAATTTTGCTGGCAAAAGATCTCGCAGGTGATATAGGGGCAGTAATTGTTCCGTACATCCTTCTCCCGCACCCGGGCCTTAAAGATATAATTGTCACTGCTGATAGAGAGCGTACCCGGGAACCAGGTATAGACGAATATTTTTTCCGCATCCGTTCGTATCCCGTTGCTATCCAGATCTGCCTTATCCAGGGCTAAATGGCCATTCTTGAAAGGGTTCCCGGGCTTGATAGTTTCGGGCAGGCTTTTGGGATCGATATCCTTTGCAACGAAGAACCATCCATTCGTAGGGATGCTTACAGGAAAGGCTTTGATGATAGAATCATTGGCGATGAGCTTGGCCGTATGATAGCCCGGTTCATAATAAATATCGGTAATGGTATAAGCTTTCTTATAGATCCGTATCCGCCGGTTCCTGTCCCAGGATTGTTGTATAAAAAAACTGTCGGCATTGACTTCATCTATATTATAATGGAAGATGACAGTATTGGGAATGGCGTTAGCAGTGGTTCGCTGTACGCTGAACTGCGCTTTGTCATAATGGCCAGCCTGCTTAAAAAACGAGGAGTAATTTTTCAGCAGCAGGGTTGCGCCGATGCCTGCTAATAATAATGCGCTCCATCGCCGGAGTAGCCGTCCCCTCGACTCCTTCCCCTGTGATCCTTCCTCTTTTTTCTCCGGCTTCTTTCCCGGTTCCCCCGACCTCTCAGCCTTTCCTCCTTGCCTCCGCAGATCCTCTCCCGCCTTCTCCAACTTATCGGTTTTCCCTGCGTAGCTCACCACTCCCCACTCACCACTCCCTTGCGCCGTCCCAGCAACATCCTTGAACGAAATTTTATATTCCTGCCAGTTCTTATAACCCAGATAAGTTGAAATGGCGTTGAGGGTGGCTATTTGGGGTGTACGTATAAAACTCCCGTTCAGGAGCCGTTTGATGGTGGATACGCTGATCAGGATCCCCGTATTTTCTTCGATCTCCCGGCTGATGAGCTCAATATCCCGTTGGGCCATAGTCGAAGGATCGGCAAATCCATTCTTTTTGCAGATCTCCGTAAGACATGTTTTCACCAGTTCCTGTTCTGTCATAATAGCTATTGAGTGGTTTGGGATAAAATTATTGATTATCATTTGGTTGCGGAAATGATAACGGGGGTGGCATTGTTTTAAATGGCTTTTGATCCATTTTGACGGGCTTTTGAATATCGGGTCGGAGAATAAAAGCTGAGTTTAGCGCGTAAACAACCCATTCTTATTTCAACCTTTAAATCAGAACTACATGCGATCTTTTATGAAAGCCGTTCTCTTGACCACCCTATTAGTAGGCATCGGAGATCTCCTGGCAGCCTATATCACACAATTTATCCGCACCGGTCGCTTTGCGGATAAGATGCTTTATTACATGGCGGGCGGGGCCCTGGGCCTGGAAAAATCTCTGCAGGGTGGCTTTTGGGTAGGTCTGCTGGGACTCTTTTTCCATTTTTTCATATCCTTCGCCTTTACTTTATTATTCTTCATGGCCTATCCCAGGCTGAAACTGCAATACCAGAATAAGTACCTGGTATGGTTCCTGATCGGCTTTTTGTACTCGCCGCTGGTTAGCCTGACCATGTCCTTTATCATATTGCCACTTAGTAAATTACCGACAGGGGGAGCATTCAACTTTAAGGGCGCGGCAATAGGCTGGATCGTCTTTGCAATTGTTTTTAGTATTCCTATGGCTATTTTGTCGGATCGATATTATAGGAACAAGGCAGGAAACCCCCGCGCGATCCTGACGCGTCCTAAATAAGCTATACACTAAAATCTAGTGTATGTCGAAGTGAGGCTGTCAGAGAGCATGGGACGTCCCGAAGTGCGTTGAGTGATTGGATGCGGGAGTACGGTTCTCAGACGTATCATTCAAGGAAACAAGGGCATCTGAGTTTGCAGCAACGCAGATCGATTGTCCGGGCCCAGGAAGAGGGGCGGATGACGGTGACCAAGGCCAAGTTGGCCAATAACCTGTCCTGGACTCCTACGATCAAGAAGTGGTTACGCGATTTTCAGCGGGAAAATGAGGAACTTTTTCCGGACTTTTATGGAAGTACGCCGTGCCCGGACAGGTCCTGGATCATAGGGGCCTCACTGGAGAATTTTTTAAAGACGGCTGCTTCCAATACTCCATTTCCAAAGCCGCATCCCGTACGCGGATCATCGAGTAATTTCATTGCCTCCGCATTCCAGTCCTTAAAAACAAAGATGATCGTACAGCCCGGATCCTTCGAAGGCCGATACCAGGCCTGGTTACAATCGTCATAGAGCAGGGTGTCCGTAAAAGCGCCGGATTCATAACCGGGATATCCTTTGTTGATATAGAAGCTCATCGCCACTTTGCGCGGATCGAGCAACTTGACCCTGATCTCACCGGAATGACCCATGATCCTGTTCTTCTCGACGGTGCCTTTCAGGATATACGTCCCCGTTGGATCGAGGAATAAAGGCCGCTGCCGATGGCCGGGAGAGGGGGAAGTCCCCATCAGGACGAAGGAGAGAAGGAGCAGGCATTTCATAATGGTTAATTTTGGCGATTATGAATAGTTGCCTCATGTGCGCTATAGTCCGAATGTACGAATATATTCGGACTTCGGCGATTGTTTTTACCGGATCCTTAAATTCTTGACGGCCAGCCTGTTTAGCGGATCGATATCGCTGAAGGTAAAGTCGGCTATGGCGGATAGCGCCCGCTCGGTCCTGTAACGTCCTTTTGGAGAATGCTCGTAGATAATGGCCAGGTTCCTGGCATTTTCTATGAAGCCTGCTGCGCCCCGGATCATTTCTTCTTCACGTCCCTTTACATTCATTTTCATAAGCACGCTCTCGGTAGAAAAGATAATAAATTGTTTTTCTTTTATGAGGCTGTCGATCGTATTCATATCATTCAAAGCTATCGGATACAGATCGATATTGCGACTGGCGGGACGATTTAACGCGATGTTTTGCTGAATAGCTTTGAAGTTTACTCCTTCGAATACGATACATCGTTTACCAAATCCTGCCAGCCATATATCATATTCGCCGATGCAAGCCCCGGCATCGATGAATACCTCGAATTCATTCAGGTTCCTTTCAATATATTTCTTGACCGCGGACTCATAGGCAAAATTAATGAACTGGAAATCGGTGGTATCCTTCCGGATAAGAAATATACCCATTTCCGAACTGGTGACATAATCCTCTTTAGGGAGTTGATTAAAGACCGTAAACATGAAGGAAGCGCGGATGGATCTTATATCAAAATTTTTTGCATAGGACAGCAAAGAATTCAGGTAAGTCATTTTTGAGAAGCAAACTAACAAGGGGCCCGGGCACTATGAGCATGACTTTCCTAACGGTCATTTTATTTTTTCGATCGGGTAAGATCCAGCATATCGCGGATCGCCTTAAGGATCTTCACTCTTTCGGAGAAAGCGATCAGGTGGCCCCTGCCGGGGATCATCCGGATATCCACGGAAGCCGCATTCACCAGTTTCTCTTTGGCGAAAGCCGCATTGGATGTAAATACGAGCTCGTCGTCCATCCCCTGCAGGTAGATAACGGGAGCATGGATACGGGGCCATAGGGGCAGCATTTTGGTGAGCTCTTCCCGGTGATGCACTTTCTCGCGGTTGGCAGACTTCAACATCCGGGGGACGATCCATTGGATCAGGGGCGATTCCACCGGGTAGGTGAACCAGAACATTCTTTCCAGCCCCGGCCCCAATGCGGGAGCCACCAGCACCAATCCGTCCACCAGACCGGGATTGTCCATGGCAATGCGGCAGGCGATGGGAGTGCCGAAAGAAGCGGCAACAAGGATCACCGGGTGATGCGCCTTATGTAAACTGTCGATGATCAATTTCAGGATACCGGCCTGTTGAGCAATATCCGGCATAGGATCTCCCAGCCCCGAATACCCGTAACCGGGCCTGTCTACCGCATACATCGTGGCCCTTTGCAGGAGACTGCTGTCCGACAGATATTCCCTCCAGTAACTGAGTGAACTGGGCGCGCCGTGAATGAACAGGATAGTGGCCTCTTCCTGGTATCCCACCTGGAGATAGCGGATCGTACGACCCTGGGCCTGGTAATAACTGATCCTGGGTTCTATCTTCCTGGAATGAAACCAACTCTTAAGGTCTTTGTCATTCAGCCGGAATTGTACCAACCGGTCGAATATGAAAACGAGGAGGATCGAAAGGAGCAATGCGCCGAAGAAGACCTTCAAAATGATCCGGAGGATTTTTAAAACCATGGAATAAAAATAAGGATTCACCCTTTAACTGTACGTTAAAAGTTCTCCCTCAGAATAGCGCAAAGCCGGAAGACAGAAATTTTTCTTTTCCGGCGATAAAACCTGTTTTTTTGCTAAGGACGTTCAATAGAAAAGATGGGCACGGGCGGGTCAAAGGATTGATTGTTCTCCGGGCGGGCATAGATGTTTCGGACAATATCCAGCCCTTTCACTACTTTCCCGAATGCGGCATACCCCTGGCCATCGGGATTGTTCTCGCCGCCATAATCAAAGCCGGGCTGGTCGCCGATACAGATAAAGAATTCGGAGCCGGCTGTTCCCGGGGTCGTGCGGGCCAGGGAGATTACACCATCCTTGTGCAGGATATGGGTCTGTTGGGTCGTCTCATGGGGGATGCCCGTCAGGGAGTTTGCCCGTTGATGGTTGGTTCGCCAGATACCGCCCTGGATCAACTCGGATTTCGGGGCGTCGGAAGACTGGTTGTCATCATTCAATACCCGGTAAAAGGAGCCATTCTCATAAAATCCTGAGTCGATATAGGATAAAAATGCGTTTACGGTGCGCGGCGCCTGGCGGGGGTACAATTCGACCTCGATATCCCCGGCCCCCGTCCGGATAAGGATATGCGGTTTATCCGGGTTGCGGGAAGAGCAGCCGGGCAGCAGCCCGGTCAGGCTTGTAAGGGAGACCAGGGCGATAGGGATTATCAGGACCATCCGAAAAAAGAAGGTTCGCATAGATGGGTTTGAGACGTCCAAATTAGCTAATATTGTTCATGCAATTCGACCTCCCTTTTTTGCACCTTATATTTATCGGCTTCCTTTCTCTTTTCCCGGCTGTCAACCCGGTGGGATCGGCCTTTATCGTAGACCCTCTCCTTTCCGGTCTGAACTTGCAGGAACGCAAGCGGGCGGCTAAAAAAGTGGCTTTTTATTGCCTGATCATCTGCACGGTCTCGGCCCTGATCGGCAGTTGGATCCTGAAGCTATTCGGTATTTCCATCCCCATCGTCCAGTTGGCCGGGGGCATCATGATCTGCCGCATGGGCTGGCAGTTGCTCACCTCGGATGACGAGATCAAGGGTAAGAAAGAGACGGCCCAACCCGAACGCCGGGCGGGGGATACCGATAATATTCTCTTCTACCCCGTAGCCTTTCCCATGACCACGGGGGCGGGCACCATCTCCGTACTCCTGACCCTCAGCGCCCACGAAGTGGAGAACGATATCCTCACTCATATTATGAACCTCGGGGCATTGTTCATCGCCATCCTCCTCATGTGCCTGCTGATCTATATCTGTTATGCCAATGCGCCCCGCCTCATCCGCCGCCTGGGCGCCCGCGGTGAACAGATCGTCAACCGACTCAGCGCCTTCCTTGTTTTTTGCATCGGGATGCAGATCGCTTCGGCCGGCATACGGGCCTTGATAAAGGCGTAAAGGTTCCGAACCTGGCTTAATGACCAATAAATGAACACCCGGAGTATCAAAACCGAACATTTCAGATAGGGCGGCATCTAATACATAATTGATTAATAATCCGTTGCGGCTTTGGCATTTTCTTGGTGCGCATAAATTACCTCACGGAATAAACTTCTTACTATGCTAATCAATTATTGCAGGATCGCCTGGCGCTCCATCTCCAGGAACAAACTATACACCGGGATCAATGTCCTGGGACTGGCTATGGGCATTTGCGGCTGCCTGGTCATTTTTCTCATCACCCGTTACGAGTTCAGCTTCGACGCCTTTCACCCGGATAAAGATCGCATCTACCGGGTCGTAGGCGAACTAAAGAGAAGTTCAGGGGAAAAAATGTTCCTGAACAGCCCTGTTCCCGAGGCAGCCGATATCCGGACCTCCATACCCGGGTG
>Ga0307516_10001352_pt1 | contig 34022 bp, 24 predicted proteins | sample 19_EM_MG_FD_203310 | JGI IMG/M metagenome (GOLD analysis project Ga0307516, IMG submission 203310) | Populus trichocarpa ectomycorrhiza microbial communities from riparian zone in the Pacific Northwest, United States - 19_EM | ecosystem: Host-associated > Plants > Roots > Unclassified | place...
TTCCGATGTCCCGCCCGATCGCGGATTTTGGCGTGCTCAGCGTGGGCAACGCCCTACGCGGCCTGCTCGACTATTCGCTGACCAAGTTCACGTTCGTCGACGCGACCAGCATCGTGGCGTCGGAAACAATCCACAAAGGTTGGGGCGTCCAGGAGTCGGCGGCGGCGCTGGCGCCGGTCGCCTCGCTGCTGGCGCTCGCTGGCCTATGGTCCGTGATTCGTTCGCGTACCCAGCGCCCGATCGCGATCTATGCCTTGCTGCTGATCGCGTTCGGCATGGCGCTGACCTGTTCATGGCCGTTCTGGAGCGCCTTCCGAACGTTGACCGGCGGCAATTTTCGCGTCGCGCCACGGTTCATGGGCTTGGCGTCTTTTGGTGTCGCCATCTTGGTCGCCGTGGGAGCGGACGCCATGTTCAGACGCTGGAAGCGCGTCACCTTCCCCGCCACGCTGGCGCTGGCCGGCCTGATGCTCGCCTCGGGGGTCTGGTGGACGCTCACGGCTGCTCATTTCACCGACGACTCCGAGATCGATTGCGTGAACCCTGAGGCGATCAATCCGCTCCAGACTGCGTCCGACGAGCGGGCGGCCGCAGACAGCGTCGAGACCTTCGGGGAGCTCACCAAAATGGGCGCCACAGATCGAGCCATTCTCGATGGTATCGGCTATCAGAGCGGGCTCCTGGTAGTTGGCAACAAGTACCACCCGCGGCTGTGGAGACGCAGAAAGTCCAGGCGATCAAGACCTCGGCCGCCGACCATGCCAGTGGTGGTGAGCGGCATCGACCCGAAGGCGGTATCGGTCAGCCACCTCAGCATCGTCGTAAATGGCCTGCCGCCCCAAGGCAGAGTCCACCTGCGCGCGCTGATGCCGAGCTTTGGAGTGACGACCACGACCGAGCCCCCCAACCGCCCAGTCGAGGTTCGCCAAGACCACAGCTTCCTGCTGATCGAGAACAATGGCCAAACGGTCGTCGACCGGATCATCGTGCGAGCGGATTTACCCATCTCCAAAATGTGGTTCGTGCTTTCGCTAGCCAGCGGACTCGGCGCACTCCTGACGCTGCTAGCGAGCTCCGGTTTCTTTCCGCGCCTCGTGCGCTTGGCGTCTGCGGCGGTCGCGACTCCCAGCCAAAAGACCTGAACCGGAGCTGGGCCCCGGCTCGCGCAGGTTAGCCGAGTCGTTCCAGCAATTTATGCGGCGCTCGGGCGGATGCTTCACGGCGAGAACGTCCACTTGCTCGTCGTGTTCAACGCGAGCGCCCTTGCGCTGGCGCACGCGAGCGCGGACCATCGACACATGGCTGTCGCGTCTACGGCTCAGTGCGGGCTCGTGGCTGTCGCTCTAGCGCTGTCGCTCGGCTGCGGCCCCCGCAATCGCGCGACCGACGTGAGTGCGGCAGGCGGCGCTAGCCAGAGCGGAGATGCCGGCGCGGCGCCCGCCGGCGACGGCGCTACGGCGTCGGGCGCCGGGGCGACCGACGGAGCTGCAACGAGCGGAGGCGAGGCGGGTGCGGCGGCCGGCGCGGCCGGTGACCAGACGGGCGATGCGATCGGCGGCGCCCCGGCCGGACCCTCGTCGAGTAGGCAGACGCCGAGGCCGAGCCTCACGGTGCCGGGCACGAGCGCCGGCTATTGGGAGTACTTGCCGCCGCACTACGGCAACGGCGCGCTCTACCCGCTGCTGATTTTCGGGCACGGCGCCGGCCAGAGCGGCAACGGCACGACCGAGCTAACGAGGGTCCTCAAGCACGGTCCGCCAAAGCTGATCGCCGCCGACCAGTGGCCGGAGGATCGCACGTTCATCGTGCTGTCGGTACAGCACACGGGCAGCGGCTGCCCCTCGTCTCAAGAGGTGGACGACTTTCTCACGTTCGCGCTCGGCAAATACGACGTCGACCCGCAGCGCGTCTACCTGACCGGGCTCAGCTGCGGCGCCAACGGAGACTGGAATTACCTGGGCGACCATTTGACCGAACGCGTCGCCGCGGCCGTGCTGATCGCCGGCAACGCCGGCGGCGCGTTCGCCACGGCGATGTGCCAGCTCGGCAGCGTGCCGATCTGGGCATTTCACGGCGACGCCGACACTACGGTGCCACCGGCCGAAGACGGCGAGCCGATCGCGGCCCTGAGAGCCTGCGATCCGGCGCCGGTGGACTTGAGGTACACGCTGTATCCGGGCGTCGGCCACGACTGCTGGACGATGACGTACGACCTCAGCAACCCCGCGAACGATATTTACGCGTGGCTGATGAGCCACTCGAATTAGGGCGCGTCCCTGAATTGAGATCACTCGCGTGCCCGTAAACGTGCCCGTGCCCGTGCCCGACGGTCCGTAAAGAATCGTCCGACGCTTGTGTGGGTAGGCCGAGCTTCATGGCGCGGGCAGCTGCCCGCGCAGGCCAGGCCTACACGATGAAGGTTGCTCGGTGGCTCCTTCGGGCACGGGCACGTTTACGGGAGCAGCAGCATTTCAGGGACGCGCCCTAGCCTACCCGCCAGCCCCTGAAACCTTGATGCGTTTGCGCGGCACTTCTTCTTCCGGAAGCACCTCGAGGATTTCGTTCGAGGTCGCGTCGCGAAGGCGAGTTTGGCGCGAGAGCTTGCCGGAGCCGATCAGGCCGCCGGCTTCGAAGAGCAGACGCACTTCGCGCTTTTTGCCGGCGGCGGCGGCGGCGCGGCCGGCGTCGCTCTCGGTGTCGGTCTGCCACTTGCCCAGGTTCGGAGGCAACGGCTCGAGCACGCCGAAGCGCTCTTCGCGCAGGCCGGGAAAGAGACCCGCGGCGAAAAAATAGATCACGCCGCCGACGGCCGCGACTCCGAGCAAGAACACGTAAAACACCGCGCGGGAGCTTAGCGCGAAGTCCGAGTCACGGCACTACGGCTCGAGCGGGCCAAAGTCCGGGCCACGCGCTTCGGCTTGGGCCACGGCTTCGGGGATCAGCTCCACGGCAATGCCCCGGAAGTACACCTGCCAGGCCGCGCGCCGCACCATGCCGTCACACACGCTCAGGTACCAGGAGGCGATGGGGTTGTCGCTGCGGCTGCGCCAGTACAGCTCGGCGTGGTGCCGCACTAGCACCTCCCAAATGTCGCGGCCGATGCCTTCGCCTTGCGCCTCGGGCTGCACCGCGAATTTACTCAGGTACGGCGCCGGGTAGGCGTCGTGCACGATGGCCGCGCCACGGTAGGCGGCGTCGACATACACGGCCAGCGGCGGCAGATCGAAAAATCCTGGGGCGAGCCCCTTGCCGAACGACGTTTCGAGCAACTGCTTGAGGCGTGCGACGTCGAGCGTGGCGTAGCTGGTATGCCGCTCGACGACGCTGCCGCGCTTGACCAGCGTGCCGGCGCCTTTGACCGTGAACAGCTCTTTCAGCAAGTTCAGCGGCGACGTGATGCTGACGAGCAGCGGGTTGGGCTCTGCCAGCTGAATCAGCCGGTCGCTGGCGGAAAGCAGCTCGCTGTCGCGCTTGGACAGCGTGCCGGGCGCAATGCGCGGGCTGTCGGTCGTCAGGTTGATGATGGAGATGCGGCCTTCGGTGACGCTGAGCTGCGCGTCGGCGCGCTGGGCGTCCGAGCGTTTGCCGGCCAGCGGCCGAAACCCGCCGCGGCGTCGGAGCAGCGCCAGCTTGCGCGTGCCAAGTTGCTGGCAAAGCTCGCCCAACTGGCTCAAACGCTGCTCGAGCGTTTCGTCTTCGAGCTTGCGAAAGTGCAAGACCGGAATGCGTTCACGCCGCAGCTCGTCGCGCACGGCTTGGACCAGGCCGGGCTCCGACATCTCGTGCGGGCTCGGCGACAGCGCCGCGGCCGGCAAGCGCTTGCTCAAACGTTCGGAGCTGGTGGCGCCGGTCTCGGGATCGAACAAGCCGAGCACCACGGTGGCGTACAGACCCAAATCTGCCAAGAAGCGCAGCTGTTCGACGATCGAGCCGAGCGCCGAGCGCACCACCGGGCCACCGGGCACGATGACCGCGAAGCTCTCTTTCGGGAGCCCGTGGAACATTCGCAAGTAGAACTCGGCCTCAGAGCGGCGCCCCACGCTTTCGAGAAACGTGAGCACCGCTTCGGCAGCGGCAGATCGGGGAGCAAGTGCGACCACTTCGAGTAAGACGGCTAGGCAGGCCCCGAGCGGGCCGACGGCGCCGCACTACTCTAGCGTCTTCTGCACGAATGCAACCAAATCCGCACGGCCCATTGTATATTTCGGGACGATGCAAGTAGGTCTGCTCACGCCGCCGGGGGTGCTGCGCGAGTTCGTGGCGCGCGCCATCTCACCCTCCGGACACGAGCTGGTGACGGCGCCCGATGCCAATGCGCTCCGCAACCTGATCGGCGACGAGCCCGAGGTGGTGCTGTTCGCGCCGGCCGTCGCGGGCGGGCGCGGCGTGCTGGCCTTGGGCCAAGCGCAAAAGCTCGGGCTCAAGCCCGGCCGCAGCATCTACTTGGGCCTCGACGGCAGCGATTGCAGCGAAGCGCTGGCGGCGGGCTTCACGCGCGCGCTATCGATTCCGTTTCAAGGCCGCGAGCTGCTCGAGGCCGTCGAGTCGTCGGGGCGGGCGGCGCTCAGCGTGCTGCTGGTCGACGACAGCGACTTGATTCACCGGCACACGCGCCCGATTTTGCAGGCCGAGGGCTACGAAGTCGTCGAGGCTTGGGACGGCGAGCAAGCGCTCGCGCTGTGCGCCGAACGGCGCTTCGACCTGATTTTGACCGACGTAGAGATGCCAAAGCTCGACGGCTGGGAGCTGTGCCGGCGTATCAAGCAAGATCCGAAGACGGAGCACGTGCCGGTCGTGATTTGCTCGTCGCTCGGCGAAGCCAGCGATTTGGAGCGCGGCTTCGATTTGGGCGCCGACGAATACCTGGTCAAGCCGGTCGTGCCCGAAGAGCTGGTGAGTCGCCTGCAAGCGCTGCTTGCCACCAAAATGCTGAGCCAACGCGAGCGCCTGCTGGTGGTCGACGATTCGGCAGCGATTCGGCACCTGGTTTCGGATTGCTTGAAACGACAAGGCTTTAGCGTCACGACCGCCGTCGACGGCCAAGACGGCCTCGAAAAGGCCATCGAGACGAAGCCGGAGCTGATCCTCACCGACTACGACATGCCGCGCATGACCGGCTTCGAGCTGGTGGTGGCGCTGCGGCGCGACGAACGCACGCGCGACATACCACTCGTGATGCTCACGGCGCGCGACACCAAGCGCGACCAGGCGCAAATGCGCGCGGCGGGCCTGAGCAGCTACTTGGTCAAGCCGTTCGGCACCGACAAATGTATCGCGCTCGTCGAGCGCGTGCTCGCCGAAAAGCGCCTGGCTCGCTACAAAGAGGCATCGCGCCTTTACACCAGCGAAGGCGCCGTGCAGGCGGCGGAGGCTTTAGCGCGCAGCGGCTCGCTCAGCGACGTGCGCGCCAAAGAGGTGGATGCCACGCTGCTCTTCAGCGACATCTCCGGCTTCACCAACATGAGCTCGAAGATGAAACCGGCGGAAGTCGTGGCGATTCTCAACGAATCGTTCGACGCCTTGTGCGTTCGCATCCGTGATTTCGGCGGCGATATCGACAAATTCATCGGCGACGCCATCATGGCCGTCTTCGAAGAGCGCCCCGAATTCGAAGAGCCGCACACTTTGCGCGCCGCGCGCGCCGCCTGGGCCATGCAAGAGTCGCTCACGGCGTACAACGCACGTCGCAAAGACGAGCCGCCGCTCGTGATGCGCATCGGTTTGAACTCCGGCACCGTCGTGCGCGGCGACATCGGCTCGCGCTTCGTGCGGCGCGACTACACCTGCATCGGCGACGTCGTGAACCGCGCCCAACGCCACGAATCCAAAGCCCCCCTCGGCGGCGTCCTACTCAGTGCAGATCTTTATGCGCGCATCAAAGCCCACGTCATCGTCGAAGAAATGACCGGCATCACGCTAAAAGGCATCGATCACCCGGTCAGCGCGTACGTCCTAAAAGGTTTCGAGCCAAGCGCCTAGCTACCGTTGAACATAAGTACCGCGACAAATTTGCTTTTCTGACGCCGCCTCGGGTCGCGCGTCGCCAGTTTTTGGCCCGGCGCGGCGGCCGCGAGTACATTCGCGCACATGAAACGCCCCGTCGCTATCCTGCTCGGTTTGGCTGCGCTCGCTACGGGCGCGGTCGCGGTCGCTGAGGCAGAAGATGCCTTACTGAAGCGCTACCCGTACGATCCCGCCTGCGCGTGGGGTCGCGTCGGCAACGGCAAGGGCATGGTCGTGCGCTGTATTTCGGAAGATGAAGCCAAGGCGCTGCGCGTTGCCCCGACGTTGCCGGTCGCCGCGGCCAAGCCGCCCTCAGCGTCGCCCAGTGTGGGCTCGACCAAGCCGGCGCCCGACGCCACACCTGCGCCCAGCTCGGCCACGGCGCCCACGGCGCCGGACACCGCCGCCGAGCCCGAGCCCACGCCCAGCCCCGATGCCGACGCGGCGCTCGACGTCGTGATCGGCCCCGTCAAAGCCGACGAAGGCACCCTGGGCGTCGGCAAGCTCGGCGCACCCAAGGACAAGTACCTGGCCTGCGTGCAGAAAAATGGCGGGCTCAACGGCAAGAGCGGCGAAGTTTCGGTGCGCTTCTTGGTTCGCGCCAAAGGCGTGGCCGAAGGCGTGAGCGTCGACAAGCGCACGAACCTCAGCAAAGAAGCTGCAGAATGCGTGGCCGAGGTCGTCGATCGTCGGCGCGTCGGCACCCCTGAGTCGCCCATGGTCGGCGCGACGGTGCTGGTGAAGTTTACGAAAGTCGATAAGCTCGCGAAGTGAGCCGCATTCGCGTCCTGGTCACGGACGACTCCGCTTTCATGCGGCAGGTCGTGACCCGGACGCTCGAAAGCGACGCGCGCTTCGAGGTCGTGGGCACAGCCGGCAGCGGCGCAGAGGCGGTGGAGCAATGTCGCAAACTCCGGCCCGACGTCGTGACCATGGACTTCAACATGCCGGGCATGAACGGCGACGAAGCCACGCGGCTGATCGTGGCCGAACGACCCGTGCCAGTCGTGATGCTGAGCGCGCACACTCAACAAGGCGCCAAAGAAACGCTGCAAGCGCTCGACGCCGGCGCCGTCGACTTCGTGGCCAAGCCGAACGGCGAAGTGTCGGCCACGCTGGGTGAGGCCAAGGCCGAGCTGATCGAAAAGCTGCTCGCCGCCGCCGGCGCCAACGTCACCGCCATCGCTCCGCGCGCGGTGCCCAGGCCTCCCGTCTCCGAGCCCGAGGCGGCACGCAGCTCGCCGATGTCATCGCGGCGCATGTCGCTGGCCGGCTCGCACCGGCTGATCGTCATCGCCAGCTCGACCGGCGGACCGCAAGCACTGCTGCGCGTGGTGCCCTACCTCAAGCTCTCGGGGCGAGCCGCGCTCGTACTGGTGCAACACATGCCCGACGGCTTCACGGGAGCTTTGGCCGAGCAGCTCAGCGAAGCCGCGGGTTTTTCGATCCGCGAAGCCCAGGCCGGCGACGTGGCGGCGCCGGGCAGCGCGCTGCTCGCGCCGGGTGGCTCACATTTGCTGCTCGACCGCACCGGCCGCGTGCAACTGCGCCAAGACCCGCCGGTACACGGCGTCCGCCCCGCCGCAGATCCGACGCTGGTTTCGGCCGCGCAGTCGTTCGGCGCCCGCACCATCGGCGTGGTCCTAACGGGCATGGGGCGCGACGGCGCCAAGGGCCTGGCAGCGGTGAAAGCCGGCGGCGGCACGACGCTGGCACAAGACAAAGCGACGAGCCTGGTGTACGGCATGCCCAAGGCTGCGGTCGAGCTCGGCGTCATAGACACGATTTCGCCCCTCGATCGCATCGCCGCCGTCATCAACCGCTGGCTCGACGCCGACACGTAAAGACGCTCCGACGTGACCGTTACCCCCCGCCACGCTCTCTACGAGAGCCGCATTCAGAAGCTCACGCTCGAGGTCGAAGCGTTGGCTGCGCGTTCGGCGCGCATCGGCAACCTGCGCGGCGTGTCGTTCCTGGTCGCGCTAGGCTCGCTGATCTGGGGCGCGCTCGCGCACGGCGGCACGCCGTCGCTGGTGAGCGGCGCGCTCGGCATCGGCGCGTTTGCCTGGCTGGTGCGCACGCACAACGTGCTCAGCACCGACGAAGCGTACTCGCAGCGCCTGCTCGCCGCCAATCACCGTGCCCAGCAGCGCGTCACCGGACATGCGCGCGTCTTGCCCGACGACGGCGCAGACTTGACCGAAGAGCTGGCCGGCAAGGCGCCGAACGCCGCAGCCGCGCTACGCATGCGCACGCTGGCCGACGACCTAGATCTGTTCGGCCGCGCCTCGCTGTTTCAGCGCATCTCGGTGGCGCACACGCGCTTCGGGCGCACGGCGCTGGGCGAAGCCCTGCTCGCCGATCCCGACGCCGTGCGCGTGCTGCGCCGCCAGGCCGCCGTGAAAGCGCTGGCGCCCGAGCTCGAGCTACGCCAGCGCGTCGAAGCGCTGTCTAGCGCGCTCACCAAGGGCAAAGCCGGCACGACCGTGGCCTCGGCGCTCGATCCGGAGCCGCTACTCAAATGGGCGGAAGGTGCGCCACGGCTGTTGGCCAAGCCGGCGCTGATCTGGGCCGCGCGCTTGCTAGCAACCGTCAACGTGGCGCTGCTCGGCGCGGCGTGGCTGGGCATCTTGCCGGGGCCGTACATGCTCGGGCCGCTGCTGTTGTCTCTGCTCGTCATCAGCGCGAACCGCAAAGATGCGCAGGCCGCGTTTGCGGCGGTCTCGACCCGCGAAGGCGCGCTGTCCGGCTACGACAAACTGCTCGAAGCCATCGAAACCTCCACGGCCGACGCCGAGCTTTTGAGCGAGCTGCGCGCCCGCTTGCGCCAAGGCGACGCGACGCCTTCGCGCGCCATGGGTCAGCTGCGCAGCGCGGTCAGCTACTTCGAGCTCCGCTATCAAGGTTTAATCTACCCGTTCGCCAACCTATTTTTGCTGTGGGACGTGCACTGCACGGTCGGGCTCGAAAACTGGCAGCAACGCTTCGGCAAGGGCGCGCGCGATTGGTTCCGCGTGCTCGGCGAATTCGAGGGCTTGTCGTCGCTGGCCGGCTTGGCCTTCGACGAGCCCGGCTTCTGTTTTCCACAAATTGTCGCCGAAACGCGGCTTTTGGCCGAAGGCGTGGCGCACCCGCTCATACCTTCCGGGCGCGTCGGCAACGACGTCGAGCTGCCAGGTCCCGGCTCGGCGTTACTTGTGACCGGCTCGAACATGTCGGGCAAAAGCACGCTGCTCCGCTCGCTCGGCGTCGCTTACGCGCTGGCCTGCTCGGGCGGCCCGGTCTGCGCCACGCGCTTTCAGCTCGGCAGCTTGCGGCTCGCCACCAGCCTACGCATCCGCGATTCGCTCGAAGAAGGCGTGAGTCACTTTTACGCCGAGCTGCACAAGCTGAAGGCGGTGCTCGACGCCACCACCGAGCCACTGCCGGTGCTGTTCTTACTCGACGAAATCTTGCATGGCACCAACTCGCGCGAACGCCAAATCGGCGCACGCTGGATGCTCGGGCAGCTGCTCGAACGCGGCGCGCTCGGCGCCATCTCGACGCACGACATGGAGCTGTGTCGATTGTCGCCCGACATGATGACTCACGTGCGGCTCGTGCACTTGCGCGAAGACGTGAAGGGCCAAGAGATGATCTTCGACTACCGGCTGCGCGAAGGCCCGGTCAGCGAGGGCAACGCCCTGCGGCTGATGCGCCGCATCGGCCTGCCGGTGCCCGAAGAGCCCGCAACCAATACTTAGGCGTTTAGCAAAGTATTGGCTTGACGCCGCCGCCAAAGGGCCCCAATACTTAGTTCATCACCTAACTAAAGGCTCTCCGCACATGGCTCTATCGCTGTATTTCCACCCCCTCGCCTCCTACTGTTGGAAGGTCCTGATCGCGCTGTACGAGAACGAAACGCCGTTCGAGCCGCAGCTGGTCGACCTGGGCAACGCGGAAGCTCGCGCGGCCTTCTTCAAGCTCGCGCCGCTCGGCAAGTTCCCGGTCGTGCGTGACGGCGCAAGTGGCCGCGTGGTTTGCGAATCGACGATCATCATCGAGTACTTGGCGCAGCACCATCCCGGCCGCGCCGCGCTGTTGCCGGCCGATCGCGAGCTTTCGCTCGAGGTGCGCGCGCAAGATCGCTTCTTCGATCAGCAAATTCACGAGCCGATGCAAAAGCACGTCGCCGACAAGCTGCGCCCAGCCGACAAACGCGATCCGTACTGCGTCGAGCAAGCGCACGCGCAGCTCGAGAAAGCCTACGGCATTCTCGAAGCCACGCTGACGGGCCGCAGCTGGGCCGCGGGCGAAATCTTCAGCATGGCCGACTGCGCCGCCGCGCCCGCGCTCTACTACGCCAACCTCGTGCATCCCATCGCCTCGCACTACGAGCGCGTCGGCAGCTACTTGAAGCGGCTCGAAGCGCGCCCGTCGTTCGCGCGCGTGCTGGCCGAGGCGCAGCCGTATTTCGCGATGTTCCCCGGCTGATCGTGGGCAGGCCGGGTCGCGTGGGGCGGCCCAGCTGGGCCGCCTGAAACTCGGCCATCCCAAGCCGGGAGCCGGCAGCGTTAGTTCCAGCACAGCGTCGCCGTCGGGGCGGCTCCAGGTATAGAATCGCCGCCGATGAACGCCGCCGCCATGCAGGGCCGAAGCGCCTACGAGCGACGGGCTTGGGGCGACGCTTTCGAGGCGTTCTCGCTGGCAAGCAAGCAGGCCCTGCTCGAGGCGGACGACGTGGAACGGATGGCGCAGTGCGCGGGCCTCACCGCGCACGAGGACGCAGCGATCGCAGGTTTCGAGCGGCTGCATCAGCTGCGGCTCGAGGCCGGGGAGCCCCGGCGAGCCGCGCGAGCGGCGTTCTGGTGCGCGATGAGACTCGTCTCGATCGGCGAAACGGCGCGGGCGAACGGCTGGCTTGGCCGAGCCCGGCGCCTGCTGGAGGCCGACGCTCCGGACACGGTTGAACGCGGCTATTTGCTGCTGCCGCAGGTAGCGCAGCTCGCCGCCAGCGGCGACTACGTGGGCGCACAGGCGGTGGCCGCCCAAGCTGCGGAGATCGGAGCCCGCCACGGAGAGCGCGACCTGCACGCCCTCGGTCGCTGCTTCGAGGGTCGAGCGCTGATTCGGCATGGTCGAGTTGCGGAAGGCATGCTGCTGCTAGACGAGGCGATGCTGCACGTGACCGGCGAAGAGCTGTCGCCAATGACGACGGGTGTGATCTACTGCGCGGTGATCGCGGCTTGCCAGCAGAGCTACGCGCTCGATCGCGCTCGCGAGTGGACAACGGCCCTCGGCCGCTGGTGCGATGGGCAGCCGCAGGTCGTCGTCTTCGCCGGAGCGTGCCTCGTTCACCGCTCGGAGATCTTGCAACTCGGGGGCGCTTGGAGCGAAGCCGTGGCCGAGGCACGTCTGGCTTCGTTGCGGTTGTCTCATAGCCGCGACAGCGAGGCCGGCAACGCTCGCTACCAGGAAGCCGAGCTGTATCGTTTGCGTGGCGAGCTGGCCGAGGCGGAAGAAGCTTACACGCTCGCGAATGAGCTCGGCCGCGACCCTCAGCCCGGGCTCGCGCTGCTCCGCTTGGCTCAGGGGCGCGTCGATCTCTCGCTAGCGGCGACCCGGCGCATGCTGGCTGCCACCCCGAATCCGCTCCAGCGCACGCGGATTCTGCCCGCGCACGTCGAGATCTTGCTCGCTGCCGGCGAGCTCGCCGAAGCTCGACAGACGGCGGACGAGCTGTGCTCAATCGCGGCCGGGTTGCAGATCGACGTCTTGAACGCCATCGCTCAGCACGCGAACGGAGCGGTAACGCTGGCGGAGGGCAATGCGCTCGGGGCGCTCGCGTCACTGCGACAGGCGCAAGAAGTCTGGCAGCGCGTGGGTGCTCCCTACCTGAGCGCGCGCGTCCGAGTCGCTATCGCTCGCGCGTTTCTAGCCCTGGGCGATCGAGACGGAGCGGCGCTCGAGATCGGCGCCGCGAAGAAGGTTTTCACGACGCTCGGCGCAGCGCCGGAACTGGCGGCGCTCGGCGCAGCGCCGGAACTGGTGGCGCTCGAGACGCGGCCCGACGGAGCGACGGCCAGAGCAGGCGCGGGCAAGGGCGCGCACGGCTTGAGCGCACGAGAGCTCGAGGTGCTGCGGCTCGTCGCCGCTGGCAAGACCAACAAGATCATCGCGCGTGAGCTGTTCTTGAGCGAGAAGACGGTCGATCGGCACCTGAGCAACATCTTCGCCAAGCTCAGCGTGCCGACGCGCGCTGCCGCGACCGCCTGGGCCTATCAGCATGGCCTAGCTGGGTAGAACCAACCACACGAGAAAGCCGCTGAATTGGGTGTTCCTCCCGACGCGCGCAGAGGGCCGGCCAGCATAGGTTTGCCCAGCGACCCCTAGATGTCGCGCCGAAGGAGCACTACTATGAACGCGCGCGGCAACGAGCTGAAATTCGCGGTCCAAGGCTTGGTCGAGGAGGGCGAGGCCTTTCGGCGAATGAGCGCCGAAAGCTCGCGCAGGCGCTACGACGTGATCGTGATAGGTGGCGGGCAGGCGGGTCTTTCAGTCGGCTATCAGCTGCGCAAGCTGGGCCTCGGTTTCGTGATCTTGGATGCTAGCGAGCGCATCGGCGACGTCTGGCGAAAGCGTTGGGACACGCTGCGTCTGTTCACGCCCACCCGCTACGACGCCCTCGACGGCTTGCCATTTCCGGGACCGCCGGATGCTTTCCCGACCAAGGACGAGATGGCCGACTACCTCGAGCGGTATGCCGCGCACTTCCAGCTGCCGGTGAAAAGCGGCGTGCGCGTGACGCGACTCTCGCGCCACGGGCAGCGCTACTTGGTGGAAGCCGGAGCCGAAAGCTTCGAGGCGGAGCAGGTGGTGGTCGCCATGGCCAGCTATCAGGGTCGCAAGCTGCCCGATTTTGCCCGAGAGCTGTCGCCGGACATCGTTCAGCTTCACTCCTGCGAGTACCACGGTTTGTCGCAGCTGCAGCCCGGGGCCGTGCTGGTGGTTGGCGCGGCGAACTCCGGCTCCGAAATCGCTATCGAAACCGTGACCCGGCACCGCACCTGGCTCTCGGGCCGCGATCCGGGCGAGCTTCCGTTTTCGATCGCGAGCTTTTGGGCGCGGCTGGTCGTCCCGTTCCTATTTCGCATCGTCTTTCACCACATCTTGAGCGTGAAAACGCCGCTCGGTCGTAAGGCGCGCGCGAAAATGCTTCGCTCCGGTGGCCCGAGAATTCGTCAACGACGTGTCGACTTGGCGCGCGCGGGCGTCGAGTGGGCCCCACGCACCGTCGGCGCGCAAGCAGGCTTACCGCTGCTCGCCGACGGCAGCAGCGCCGATGTGCGGAACGTCGTCTGGTGTACCGGGTATAGCTCCGGCTTGTCTTGGATCGAGCTGCCGATCTTCGACGAGAACGGCGAGCCGCGGCATGCGAGCGGCCTCGTAGAAAGCGAGCCTGGCCTCTACTTCGTCGGCCAGCACTTCCAGCACTCGTTCTCGTCGAGCATGATTCACGGCGTGGGGCGCGACGCGGCGCGCATGGTGCAGGCGTTACACGCTCGCTGGCGCCGGCGAAGCGGTGCGCGGGTAGCGCCCGCTCGCGGAGCCGGGTTGAAATCGTAGCCTGGGACGCTGCTGCCTGACACCGTTGCGGCGCGGATGGATGCCCAGTCGCAGGTGGGCTACCAAGAAGGGCCTCATGTCGAAGCAGGCAAATGTCGATTTCGTGCTGGAGCAGATGGCCGATGCGGGCGACGTGACGGCGCGCAAGATGTTCGGCGAGTACGCCATCTATTGCCGCGGCAAGATCGTGGCGCTGTTCTGCGACGATCAGCTGTTCATGAAGCCGACGGTCGCGGGCCGAGCGTTCATCGGCAAGGTCAAAGAAGGCGCGCCCTATCCGGGCGCAAAGCCCTGGTTTTTGGTCACGGGAGACAGCTGCGAAGACGGCGAATGGCTGTCGGAGCTGGTACGGCTCACCGAGCGCGAGCTGCCAGCGCCGAAACCGAAGACGCCGAAGGCTGCGAAAGCAAAGCCGAAAAAGCCGACCAAAGCGGCGCCGAAACGCGCAGCCAAGAAACGCGAGATTTGACAAGCCGCGCGTCGTACCGTAAATACGCTGCCTACTTTCTGGGAGGTTGCCGATGAATCCAAATATCGCAAACAAGAGCTCATGCGGAGCCCGCGCGATTTCCGGCGCCTACCTGCTGCTTGTCCGCCCCCTCGTCGCCTCACCAGGCCTGCGCGGTAAGCGGCACAAGCAACGTTGATCCGCAGCTAGCCCCTACGCCGGTGACGACTCAGCTCCCACGGAGCCGAGTCCGCGAAGCTGCTTCGCACTCCATCGGCTGTTGGCTTGGGATCGTTCGCTGGTTGCGAGCGAGCGGATTGGGCGGGCCACGACTTGCGTCCGCGGGACGCGGCCAGGTTGCCTTCGGGCGCGTGGGCCGCCCGCGCCGTTAGCCGCTGCTGCTCCGAATGCTCCTGTTTGCTGCGTGACCGCGAGGTCCGCGCTTCGAGCGCGCTGTTTAGCGACGGCGCCAGGTTTTGGCTTCTTTTTCCGGCTATTTCCGGATTTTTGGCAGGTTCGTCATGGACTCTGAACGACGCTTCAACGACTCCGACATCATCGAACGCTACACCGATCAACCTTCGCGGCTCCCGGAGTCGCTACGCCGCGCCATCGTGGATCAGCAAACGACCGACACCGCGCCCAGCATCGTCGCGTACGCGCTGTCCGATCTCGACGAGCGGCTCGCGCTCGCTCGCAGCTGGCTGGTGCTGTCGACGAGCGAGGTGGTGCTCGCGAAAGAGCGCGCGAACGGCTCGCACGAGCTCACGCGATTTGCGCGAGCCGGTCTAGCCAAGGTCGAGCTTTCGAGCGGGCTGTCGTGCCACGTGCTGCGCGTGTACGGCGAATCACCGGCTGTCGGCAGTGCGTCGCCGCTGTGCGAGCTGCGCTTCACGCACCGCCAGCGCCGCTGCATGGAGGGCATCGCGTTCTTGCTAGAGCAGGTGGCCGGAGGCAAGCCGCTCGAAGCGCGAGACCCCGATGCGGTCTACCTGCAAGGCGTCGCGCAACCGATCCGCGAGGCGCAAGCGCTGGTGTCCACGCAGAGGCTGGCGGTGGTCTGGCGACTGCTCAGCTACCTAAAACCCTACAGAGCTCGCGTCATTTGGGGCATGTCGGCGGCCACGCTCGTCACGCTGCTGGCGCTGGTTCCACCTTTTCTAACCGGTCATTTGGTGGACCACGTGCTTCGGCCGGTGCAAGACGGCAGGCTGCGGGCGGCCGACGTCGTGCACGTGGCATGGCTAGCCGTGCTCGGCATCGCCGTGGTGCACGCGGTGAGCAAGCTGTGCGTTTGGCTACGCTTGAGGCTGCTAGCCGTGCTCGGCGAGCTGGTGGCGCGCGATCTGCGCGACGAGCTGTTTGCGCACTTGCAACAGCTCAGCATGAGCTTCTACTCGCGCAAAAAGACTGGCTCACTTATCACACGCGTCAGCTCCGACACCGATCGACTGTGGGAGTTTTTGGCGTTCGGCGTCGTAGAGGTCACGCTGTCGTTGGTTTCGCTGCTTGGCCTATCGACGGTCTTGATCTACCTCGACTGGCGGCTGGGGCTGGTCATGGCCCTGCCGGTGCCGCTGATGTGCTTGGCCATCCACCTGCACGGCAGCGGCATGAGCCGGCTGTTCACGCGCGCGTTTCGCAAGTGGTCGCGCCTGACCGACGTGTTGTCCGACACGATTCCGGGCATGCGCGTGGTCAAGGCCTTCAACCAAGAAACGCACGAAAATAGCCGTTTCAACCAGCGAAACGCCGACGTGGTCGGCGAGTTCAACCGCATTCACGCTTCGTGGACCGGGTTTTGGCCGGCCTTGATGCTGGCGCTGGAGGCGACCGTAGTGTGCGTGTGGGTGCTGGCGCTGCCGCGCTTGCTGGGCACGAGCCACGCCTTCGGGCCGGCGCTCACGCTCGGCAAGTTCGTGTCGTTCCTGCTCTACACCACCATGTTCGTCTACCCGGTCGAGATCATGGGCCAGGTGGCGCGCATCATGCACCGCGCGACCAGCTCGGCGCATCGCGTGTTCGAGGTGCTCGATACCCAGCCGGAGGTCGTCGACGCGGTCGACCCGGTGCGCCTACCGACGCTGCGCGGCGAGGTCGAATTCGAACGGGTGACGTTCGCGTACGACGGCGTCAGGCAGGTCGTGAAAGGGCTTTCGTTCAAGGTCGAGCCAGGCGAGCTGATCGGACTGGTTGGGCCTTCGGGCGGCGGAAAAACGACGTTGATCAACCTGCTCACGCGCTTTTACGACGTGACGGGCGGGCGCATTTTGATCGACGGCGTCGACCTCAGAAAGCTCGAAAGCGGCAGCTACCGCGAGCAAGTGGGCATCGTGCTGCAGGAACCTTACCTGTTTCACGGCAGCGTGCTCGAGAACATCCGCTACGGCGCGCCCGACGCGAGCTTCGACGAAGTCATCGCGGCGGCGCGCGTCGCCAACGCGCACGACTTCGTCTCGCGCCTGCCGCACGGCTACGACACGGTCGTCGGCGAGCGCGGGCACACGCTGAGCGGCGGCGAAAGACAGCGTGTGTCGATCGCGCGCGCTGTGCTCAAGAATCCACGCATTCTGATCTTGGACGAAGCCACGAGCAGCGTCGACACCGAGACCGAGCGCAAAATCCAAGAGGCGATGGATCGGCTGGTAGCCGGCCGCACCGTGTTCGCGATCGCGCACCGCTTGTCGACCTTGCGCAAGGCCGACCGCTTGCTGGTGATCGAAGACGGCAACCTGGTGGAGCACGGCACGCACGCGGAGCTGCTCGCCAACCCGAACGGCATCTACACCAAGCTGCACCGGTTGCAGCAAGAGCTGCACGAAGCAGCGTAACCGCTGGGCGACGGCCGCGTCGCCCAGCCTTCTCTTACTTGCACCGAAAGCTACGACCATGACCCATACGACCCGACTCGAAAAAAGACGCGACGGACGCCTGTGGGCGCTGCTCGCCGAGCGCTCCGTGCCCGTGAAATTGCGGCGCTGCTTTCCGTGGACGTTCCCCGAGCGCTACATCTCGCTGCAAACCGAGCAAAACGAAGAGCTTGCCTTCATTTCCGATCCGAAAGAGCTCGATGCATTTTCGCAGGCAGCGCTGGCGCAAGCGCTGTCCGAAGCCGGCTTCGTGTTCTTGATTCAGCGAGTTTATTCGGTGGAAGAAGACTTCGAGCTGCGCTGCTTCAAGGTCGAAACGCCGCAAGGCCCGCGCGCGTTCCAAACCGCGCTCGACGCCTGGCCACGCGAAACGCCCGACGGCGGGCTACTCATCGAAGACGTGGCCGGCGATGTCTTCCGCATCGAAAACCCAGACGCGCTCGACGATAAAAGCCGCGAGCTCGTCTGGGAGCTCGTGGACTAACGGCCCTGGGCCACCCGCATGAGGTCTGCTAAGGTTGCCTCATGCGGGTGCTGGTGCGGGAGAGAGCCTGGTGGTTGGCCCTAGCGCGGGGCTAGGCTGTCGCTCAGTCGAACAAGCGGGGTAACACGCCGGTGTGCTCGATGCGCACCGCGTCGAGCGCCTCCGGGTCGAGCCCCAGCGCGCGCACGACGGTCGGCGCGACTTGTTTGGTGCGGACCACTGACTCGTCGATGCCGGCCTCGAGCGCCGGATTCGAGACCAGCAGGCCGACGTGCGCGTCGTCGTCCGAGAAGCCGCCGTGCTCGGCGTTCTTCTTCTTGCTGAGCGAGTAGATCACGCCGTGCTTCGGCTGCATCACGACATCGGGCGTGTGCGAGTCCAGGCTGGGGTCGCCGAACATACGCAAGAAGCTGGCTTCGGTGGCGGTCGTCATCACGATGCCGGCGAACGGATTGACGGCTCCGGCCGGCGGCGCAAGCAAAATGCTCGCGGCGCTCGGCGCGGTCGCGCCGCCCTTGAGCCAGTACAGCCCGACGTCGTCTTCGATGTGGGCGGCCACCGGTGCCACGCCGTCGATCAGACTGGCCACGGCGTCGCCGTCTACCTTTTGCACCGTCGACACATCGATCGGCGACTGGCCGTGCTTCGCGGTCACGACGATCAGCGTCGCTTCGAGCTCGCCGGTCGCGCGCAGCGCGGCCACCATCTGGCCAATCGAGGCGTCGGTGTGCGCGAGCGCGTCGGCCAGCTCGGCGCCTGGAGTACCGAGCCCGTCGGCGTAACCGCCCGTGGGCTTGGCGCTCTTTTGCGCGACGCTGACGGCTTGGAAATTCATGCCAAAAACCGCTGGAACACCGGGCCGACCGCTGGTGTCTTTGGCGCCGGCAAGCCCTTCGTCACTCCAGCGGCCATGAATCTCGTTCAAGATCGCCTTCACCTTGAAGTCGTCGTAGATTTCGGTCTCGCCGGTGTCATCGGTGAAGGCGCCGCCTGGCGTGGCCGACGGAATGAGACTGTTGGCCGGGTCCGAATTGATGTCGGGCGCGAAGTAGTCGTCCACGCCGTCGCCGCTCGGACCGCTGACGAGCTCGTACGACAAGTGCTTGTCGGACCAGGCCGTGTGCAGCCCAGCGTGCTTGATGACGCTGAAAATCGTGTTGGTGCGAATGAAGTCGTGTGGGTAAACGGGCGTGCACGACGCGCCATGCTTGGCGTAGGGCAACTTGGTCACGTCGATGCGCGAGCGAGCCACCGCCAGCTGGTGAGTCGGCGTGTCGTCTGTGCCACTGCCCCACAAGAACGTGTTATCGACGTCGATCGACTCGTCGTAGATGGCGTTGGCGCCGGCCGGACCCGAGCAGGGCGCCGTCGCGGAATACGCATAAAGATCGCGCGCATAGCCGACGTCATACCAGCCGCCATGAGTCGGCGAAGAGCCGCCGGTCGTCAGCGCCAACAGGCCCGGAAACGAATCGCTGGGATTCGTGGGGCTGCCGTCGAGCCGGTTCACGAAGGCGTTCGTGTATTGAATGCCGCGCCGCGCCAGCTTGGCCAGCGCCGAATCGGGGCTGCTCTTGAGGAAGCGCGCCAAATCAACCTGGTGCAGACCGTCGATGCTGAGTAGGAGCACGTGGCGAAACGCGTGCCCGTGAGCATCGTCGCGGTCGTGATCGCCGTCAGAGCGGCGAGCGTCACTCGTCAAAGCTTGCAAGGACGTTCCGGTGGAGCCCTCCGGAGCTTCGGGAGTCGTCGAGCTACAGGCAGCCAACAGCGGAAGCACGAAGAACGCGAGAGACGTTTTGTTACGCATGACACACACGGCCTTTCCACGCTGCGAGAGCGCGGCCGCGGTTCTACGCAACGCTTCGACGCGCGCGGGTGCCAACACCGAAAACAATCTCGGCCTGCGCATGACAGTCGCGTAAAACTTCCGCAATCGCGCGGGCGTCGATGAAGGGATCGACCTCTTACGGAGTCGCTAGCGAATACCTAGCCGACGCGCTGTAAATTTGCTTCAGTTGGCAGCGTCAGCCACGCGTGATGAACGAGCAGCGACCTTGAATCGGACCATAAAACGAGTCGCCTTGGGCGAAGCGCAGGTACTGCACGGCAACCTGCGTAGCCGGCAAGAAGCCGTAGCTCTGCATTTGCGTCCAATCGAAGCTCGAGCAGAGCTGCGGCCGCGCGCGGATGGCGGTCAAAAGCTCGCCCGACGCCCAATCGAGCGCGCGCGGATCGTAGGCTTGGCTACTGATCGCAACCTGCATGAACAACGGGATCGCGCCGATGCCAGCGCTTTTGAGCAGGTCTTTCGCGGAGTCGAGCGCCTTCAAGTTCCGCGACAGGTTTTGTGTCGACTCGAGCTGCTTGCGCGCAAAGAAAAGCTCCCAGAAGCGCGCCGAGGCCGCCTTGAAGCGCGGGTCGTACCAGGCGACGGCGCGCAGCTTTTCGTAGAGCTCGTAGGTGTGCTGAATGTCGGGGCTGCTCAGCTCGGCACCCTTGGCGAGCAGCGCGTTCAGCTCGTCGATCATGCGCCCCATGCCGGCCGCGAAGTCGCGCAGCGAGGCCAGCGAGAGCATGCCGACTTCTTGGGCAGGCTGCCCCTTCGGCCCGCGTATGCGCACCATGGCGTCTGCCGGCACGCCTGCACCGAATAGCTGTTCGCGCAGCTCGGCGTTGATGTTCACGCCGACGTAGCCGTACGCGTCCGTCGTACCGAGCGTGTGAATCGCGTTGCCGACGACCAAGGTGACCTCGACGTCGCGCGCGTAGCCGCTGTCGCACGGCACCTCCGACGTCGGCGCCTTCGAGATTTGTACCGGGCCTTGATCGACGGAGCTTACCAAGTGCGAGCCGTTGTAAGTCTCGGTGCGACGCGCCACGACGTCGGTCGGAATGACGTCACAACGCGCCGAGCGGTAGACGTGCAAACGCAGCTGGTCGAGCTCCGGCTCCGCCTCGAACGAGTACGTCTGATTGCGCGGCGCCCCGTAGGCCGTCGTGGTGCCCTGCGCTGTATCGACGACCTTCGTCGTCAATGTTCCGCCGCCGCACCCCGCGACGACGCAGCCAACCCCAACTACCAAGCCATAGCCAAGCTTTCCCATCGCCCGGAAGGTTAAGCCACGACCCCAAGCTCGTCGAGGCAGGCAAGAAAGCACGAGAAAACAGGGTTCTCGGCGCGTCAGTCTTGGGCGGCCGATGGTCGCGTGGCGCGCGTTTGCACGTCTTTGCGGTAGTTGCCGGGCGTGCCTTTGGTGACTTTTTTGAAGCTGCGAATGAGATGATGTTGCGACTGGAAGCCGCAAGCTTGCGCAATTTGCTCGGCCGATAGCGTCGTCGTGCGCAGCAGCATTTTGGCGTGCTCGACGCGAATGTTGCGTAGGTAGACGAGGAACGACGTGCCCGTCGCTTGCTTGAAGATGCGGCTGAAAGCCGGCACCGAGAAGCCGGCTTTGCGGGCGACGCTGGTCAAGCGCAGCGGCTCGGCGAAGTTGTCTTTCAGGTACTGCAAGGTCGTGTCGAGCCGCATGCTCTTCGGACCTTCGAGCGCGCGCGACGCGAACACCGAAAGGCGCTGCAGGGCGTCTTTGAAGGTCTCGATCACGCGGTAGACGCTGGGCGCCTCTTCGATTTTTTGGCTCAAATCGTCGGCCAGATGCTCGGCTACTTCGTTCCGAAGTAGATGCCGCTTCTGGATGTTCTTGATCAGCGTAAACAGCATCGACAAGAACTGGCTGCGCACGACCTCGATGCGTTCGGTCGACCATACCAGCACCAGCCGCACGTATTGATCGCTGGCTAGCTTGATCTCGTCCATGGCGACGCGATCGAAGGCGTCGGACAGGTCGGCCGCCGCGCGGTTGAGCAGCGAGTAGCGCATGCCCTCTTTGGTAGTGCCCTTTTCGTCGTAAAATAGAATGTCTTTCTCGAGCTGCACGCACAAGTGCAGCGCCAAAACGGCGTCGTGGTGCGACGGATACAGCGGCTCGCCCGGCGGCAAGGTGCGACCGATGCCGACCACCGTGTTGACGTCGAACGTCTCTTTGACGAAGGTTTGCAGCTTCTGCGCGCGCTCGCGCAGCTCGAGCTTGGCGCGCGCGGCGCTCTTACCCGGCGCCGCCGACGTCAAAATCGAGACGCCGTAGTCTTGCAGCCGATTGGCGCCCGTCTCCGGCATCTGGCTGGCGAAGCGGATGCAGGCGCGCTGAATCTGCGCGTTTTTCACCATCGTCTGCACCGGATCGAGCGTCTGATTTTTCGGATACACCGGCATCAGCGCCATGTTGGTGGTGGGCAGACGGCAGATGCCCATCTCTTCGCTGCGCCAGTCTTCGAGCTTGCCCTCGTGATACCAGGGCGTAAGCAGGAACTTTTCGGAGCTGGTGGCGCGGTCGACCCAGTCGTTGTTGGGCCAGGCGCGGTCGAACACCTCGCGCTTCAGCTTCTTCACGCGCTCGTGCAGCCGCACGTCGGCGTGGTCGGTCGAGACCAGCTCGGAGAACAAGCCCAGGAATTCTTCGATCGCCTTCAACACCGGGGCTTCGATCACCGGAATGCGCAGGCACATGCGCACGAAGCGCATGAAGTCGGGGTTGGCGCTGGCCGGTAGCTGCCCGGTCAGCTCGCGCCAACGCCAGGCAATGCCGTCCCAGTCCAGCTCCTCGGTCAAAAACTGGCCGCCGTAAAAGAAGGTGCGGCCCTTCGGGTCAGCCGGCAGTGGGTAGAAAAAGTCGCTGAAACCCATCAGGTCGCCGACCACGAACTCGCGGTCGCGACCGGCGCGCTTGAGCGACTCCCAGTAGTAGTCGTCGCGCTTGGCCTCTTTGCCGAAGTGAATTTCGAAGTGGAAGGGCTGAATGCGCCCGACGACCTCGTTCAGGTCCATCCAGGTCAGCGACTTCTTGCCGTCCCAGTGCAGGATCCAGAACGGCAGCTCCTGGTGCAGCCGGAGCAGGTTGTTGACCCAGTAGTAGTTGTTAATGCGCTCGAGCCAATCGCCCTTCACGCGCGGTTTCCCCAAAAGCGCGCGCGTCGGGTCGGCGCCTCCCGGGGTTTCTTGATCGAAGGCTTCATTTTTCATGGCTCAGGCTTCTCATCCGTGGTGGCACGGAGGAGCTCTCGGCAGGCAAAAAGGCCAAGGAACGGAGAAGATTGGCCGCCGGGGAGCGCTGGAATTGCTCAGGGACGTCCATGCTTTCAATCGTACCAACGGCCGGAGAACAGAAATGGACCGTTCTCTTCAATGCCGTGAACACTTCCGAACGGCTCAGGCGATTCTCGGCTTTAGGCGTCTAGGCCAGAACCCCCGGATTTCCCTGACGTTTCCGTTAGGCGGTTAAAGCGCCTGGGCGAAAACGCGCCGCGGTACTAAGTGTGCGCATGCCGTGCTTGATGGGCTGTCTGGCCCTGTCGTTTCCTCGCTTCGCGCTGTTCCTCGTCTGGCTGCTAGGTGGCAGCTACCTAGAGCGTGCGTTTGGCGGCTCGCTCCTGCCGCTGCTCGGCTTCTTCTTCCTGCCGCTGACCACGCTGGCGTTCGCCTTCAGCAGCCACTCCATGAGCCTGGCCGGGCAAATCACCCCGCTCGGCTGGCTCGTCGTCATCATCGCCCTGTTCATCGACATCGGCCTGCTCGGCGGCGGCCGCAGCAGCGCCAAGCGCTGGCGCGAAAGCCGTCGCTAACCGGATCCGTCGAGCCGTCAGTCTCGTCGTTCACAGAAGACTGCAAAGCGGAGCGCTCTGCTACGGCGCGAGCTCGCGCAAAGCGCGAGCCTCGACGAGGTCAACCGACCTTGGAAGGAAAGATCACGATCCGCGATTGAGGCAAGGCCCGAGACAAACTCGGCGAGGCCGAGCGCCGATCGCGGTTCTATCCACGCGAGTCGCGACGACGCTCGGACAAGGCACGGAGGAGAACAAGACCCCACGCATGAGAACCCGACCTAATCCTGAAGCTCCGCTGCCACCAAAACCAAATTAGCATTGTAATAAATATCCGGTTCTGTGATTGCCCACCAGCCGGGGTCGGTGGCGTGCTCGGGAATGAAGTGGCCGTCCCAGAGATCGCTTTGCTCGGAGTGCCAGAGGCTGTGCGCGGGCAAGCCGGAGCGAAGCGGTTTGTCGTTGTCCCAAAGCAAGGCTTTGGCGGGAGCGCCGGGCGAGAGGAAGCCCATTTCGGAGGCGTTGGGGCCGCCCAGCAAATAGCCGGGAACGGGGCCTTTTACGGCGCTCCACTCGGCGTGATAGAGCCGCTCGGGGCCTTTGCCGATGCGCGTTACCATCGAGTAGCCGTTGGGATTGCGCCCCAAAATCCAATGCCATTGGTCGCGCAGCGCCTCGCGCAGCCAAGTGCGTGACGGATCGAGCTGTAGCGCGATGCTGAGCTGGTGCGCTTTTTCGAGCAGGTTCGAGTTGTGGCCCCAGTAATAGTCATCGACTTTGGAGGCGCAGCGGTAGCCGTCTTTGCTTTCGATTTGGGCGCGCACGGTTTCGGCAGCGGCGAGTAGGCGGCTCTTCGCCTCGCTACGGATGGCTAGCGGCGTTTTTTCGTCGAAAGCCAGGCTCATCAGGCCCCAGCGGCTGAGGTCCGCCCAGGCGCCGTCGAAGAATTTCTGCGGCGAAGTTTCCGGATCTTTCAGCAGCGCTTGCACGCTGGCCAGCGCCGCGGGCAGGCGAAAGCTGCGCCAAACTTCGACGGCGGCGATGAAGCGGGCCCCGCCTTCGCGATACTCCGTGCTGTCGTCCCACAACGTTTGCTGACTGCCCTTGCCGTCAACGAGCACGCGCTCGGGGTGCTGCTCCAGAAATGCCCACGCCGAGCGGCTGGCCTTTTCGCAGCGGGCCGCGAATGGCGCATCCCAACTTTTGTAAACGCGCGCCGCGACGGCCAAAGCGCTGGCTGCTTTGGCCGTGCTGGCCGTGCCGACGCCCGCGACCCACACCGTCTGGCGCTCGTCTTGCGGCTTGCCTTCGTTGAAGCCGTAGACGGACTCGCGCCCGCGAAAAGCGCCCGTGTCAGGCTCTTGCATCGAGAGGATCCAGCTGAGGCCCCACTTCGCCTCGTCCAAGATGTCGGGGATGCTGTTGCCAGATTCGGGAATGTTGCCTTCACCGTCTTTGAACAGCTCCGGATGGCGCTCGAAAGCCATCAACAGTGCCTGCGCGCTCGGCGCCTCCGACGGCACGTACTGTGAGTAGTTGCCGGCGTCGTGCCAACCGGCTTCCGTGTGCCATTTGCGCTTTTTCTGGGGAAAATCTGCCATGTCCCAGCCGACGTCGTCGTGCACGTGACACGGCGCCGTGCGCGTGAATTCGTCGCCCTGCCACACGGCAAACGGCCTCTCGAGCTTGGTGCGACAACGCTGAAAGTAAAAGTGCTTGAGCGACGCCAGCAGCGTCTCTCGAAACAGCCCGCTACCGATCGCGAACGAATCCGATTTGCTGCCCGAACCTTCGATGAAGTAGCGCCCGGGAGTCTTGAGCGACGTGAAGTCGACCTGCCACACGGGGTCGAGCGATGCGGCGTCTTTGCCCTTGTCGACGACGTCGCTCGGCTTGAACGTGTACGCTACCCTGCCCGCTTCGTCCTTTACGACTGCAGCAACCGGCGCGACGTTGAAGATGGCAAGCTTCCGCCATTGTAAGCCGTAGCCGACGGTGTCCACCTTGATGGCCGGCACGTTCTTGCCCGGCATGGCCGGCGCAGCCTGCGTGCTCGCCACGCTGCTCGCGCGCGCCGGCGCCAGCGCGGCCGGCGTGTGCGACGCCGTCGGCCCGGCGTGCGGAGCGGTAGCAGCCCCCGCGCGCTGACAACCAGCCGCTAGCATGCCGACCAGCAGCGCCGTGCAGCACACGAAGCTCGTCCGGCAAAGCTCTGCCATTCGTCGAGGTGCGTGCCTCTAGCCAGCGCGAGCGTCAAGCGCGGCGGGGTGGCCTGCTCGCTCGAGGAGCTAACTACGGCCCTTACGCGGCCGTGGAATGTCGTATTCGTTGAGGCGATTGACCAGCGTGCGACGTGAAATGCCGAGCAGCGCGGCCGCTCGAGTTTGATTGCCGCCGCAGCTGTTCAAGGCTTCGAGCAGCGCAGCGTGACTACTCGGCGCCGCGTCTACGGGGCCGGGGCGCGCTTCCAAACCCGGTCGCGGTCTCACTCGCGTCGGGGCTTCCGCGTCTGACCAGATATCCGAGACATCGGGAGCGGGGTTCAAGAGCTCGCGTTCGGTCGGGAAATGTTGCGGCAAGAGCGGACCACTACCAGAGAGCAAACGGGCGCGCTCGACCGAGTTCTTCAGCTCCCGAACGTTGCCCGGCCAGTCATACTGCAGCAGGTGCTGCGCGGTCTCCGGCGAAAGCTCGGGCTCCGCGACGCCCATGCTCGCACTGGTCCGACGCAAGAAATAGCGCACCAGCGGCAAGATGTCGGCGCTGCGTTCGCGCAGCGGGTTGATCTTCAAGCACAGCGTGTTGATGCGAAAGTATAGGTCTTTGCGGAAGCTTCCGAGCTGCACCTCGCGTACAAGCTCGCGGTTGGTCGCCGCGATGAAGCGCACGTCGATGCGCTGTGGTTTGGTGGCCCCCACGCGCGTGACGTGGCTGGTCTCCAAAACGTGGAGCAGCTTGACCTGAGTTCGAAGCGGCAGCTCGCCGATCTCGTCGAGGAAGACGGTGCCAGCTTGGCCTAGCTCGAACAGACCCGGCTTGTTTTCGCTCGCGCCGGTGAAACTACCGCGCTGGTGGCCGAACAGCTCGCTTTCGAGCAGCGACTCGGAGAGCGCGCCGCAGTTGATGCGCACGAAGGGACCCTGCTTGCGGGGGGACGCTTGGTGCACGCGGGCGGCCAAGACGTCTTTACCGACGCCGGTCTCGCCCAAAATCAACAGCGGCAGTAGCGTGCTGGCGGTGCGTTCGGCGAGCGCATAAAGCTGGACCATTTGCGGATCTTCCAGCACCGGCCCGTCGTCATCGAGCGTGGCGGCTGGGACCGGCAGCGTATGAACTTGTGGGGCGCTGCGCTGCACCCGACTCACGAGGCCGCCGAGCCTGAACCAGGCCCCGAGCTCGAAGCGACGCGGCACGTGCGGCGTCAAGCGCTCGCCCTCGCTTTCGAAACGCTCGAGCGCCGAGCCGCCGCTCGGATCGCTGCCAGGATTGAGCAGCCAGCTACCGTTTCTACTGTCGAGATCCTCGACCTCCAGGCTGGGCAAGTGCAGGCGCGCGTGATGGCGCGACACCGACTCGTGGTCCAGCCGAATATCGCTGCTCGCGGCCCTGCCTAAGCTGACGACTCCGCGCTCGGGAAGTCGAAACGCGCGCCGGTGTTGCCGCTCATGAACGACCAACTCCCAGTCGGCCTGGCCTTCCTCGCCTTGGCCAACGGCGTACGCATCAAGCATCCGATGTTCGGCGACCATCAGCTTTCTCGCACGCCCTCCCCCATGAAGTAACGGAGGGCCGCTTTAGCGTCAACGTCCAACACCGGCGCGCGATAAGCGAAAGTCCGTCGTACTTGCGCAACGAGCTCGGGCCTACTTGCGCAACGGCCCGTGCGCAACACGCGCAAAGCAGCGTGTAGGTCTGCCGGCTCCTTCGCGTATTTTCGGGGGATTTAGCGGGCACGACCCGGGGCACGCGCCTTGCTGAGGAGTCGTCGTTCCACCACGAAGGGCATGGTCGCCACGATGAACGAATCGCTCGCTAAACAGTCCGCAGCCAGGTCGAAACGCACGCTGTATCGCGCCGCATACATCGGAGCATCGGTCTTCACCTACCTGGCCTTGGTCGGCTGTTCGAGCGATGTGTCTCAACCTGGGAACGAGTCGGTCGGTGAAAATCGCTCGCTGCTAACGACCACGCGTTACGAGGCCGAGAGCGCCGCGTACTCGGCGTGGAACCTCACCGCCAACGCTGCTGCTTCCGCCGGCCAGTACCTCGACGGCAACCCAGGCTGCGTCGTGACCTGGACGGTCAGCTCGACGGGTGGCAGCCAGACCTTGGCCTTCGCGACCAAAAACCCCGCTGGCGCCGGCCGCAAAATGGGCGTCTTCGTCAACGGCGCCAAGATCGGCGTGGTCACGACCGACAACGGAACGCTGCCGTTCACGACCAAGAGCCTGCCGGCGACGCTGCTCAACGGCAATAACTCGATCCAGCTCCAGGACAGCGAGGGCACCACCGAACCCGATGTCGACTACCTCGAAGTAACGTCGGGCTCGTGTGTGCCCAAGACTTGCAGCGCGCTCGCCTTCAGCTGCGGCAGCGCCAGCGACGGTTGCGGCAACAACCTCAACTGCGGCACTTGCAGCATGGGCCTCAACTGCGCCAGTAACCAGTGCGTCGCCGGTACGACGAGCTACTACAACGCCGGCAAGACGCTCGATCCGACGCCGGACTTCGGCGCGAACGTCAAGGTGTTCACGCCGGCCGATTCGGCCAGCACCGTTCAGGCCTACATCGACAGCGTCTACACGGCCCAACACACTAATCAGTTCGGCTCACGCCGCGACGCCCTTCTGTTCACTCCCGGTAGCTACGGCGCACACGTGCCCGTGGGCTTCAACACGCAAGTCTCGGGTCTGGGCGATCACCCGGACGCGGTAGTGCTGACCGGCTTCATCGAAGCGCCGCCGGACTTTCTGCCGAACAACAACGGCACGCAAACGTTCTGGCGCATGATCGAGAACTTCAAGAGCTACAAGCCGGTGAAGTCGTCATCGGGCAGCGCCGGCGCCGCTTTCGACAACGACGCCACCACGACGCGCTGGTCGAGCAGCAACGGTGTAGACCCTTCCTGGCTTCAAATCGACCTTGGCGCGAGCCGGTTCATCAACCGCGTGCGCCTCGATTGGGAGGCGGCCAACGCCAAAGACTACACGATTCAGGTCTCGAACGACGGCGTGAGCTTCACCACCATTGCCACCAAGACCGGCATGGCAGCGGGCAACCACCGCATCGACGACCTGACCGGCCTGAGCGGCAGCGGTCGCTACGTGCGTATGAACGGCACCGCACGCAACACGACCTACGGCTACTCGATCTGGGAAATGGACGTGTACGGGGACCTGAACCCCGGCTGCGGCGGCAGCTGCACCTCCGTTGACTTGATCCCGACCCCCGTCAATCCCAACAACCTGCTTTGGGCGGTCGCACAAGCCGCGCCGATGCGTCGCGTTCACGTCGCCGACTCGGTCGATCTGCATCGCAGCTTTGGCTGGCAGAGCGGCGGCTACATCGCCGACTCCATGGTCGACGGTTACTTGCTGATGGGCTCGCAGCAGCAGTGGTACACCCGCAACTCTCAAATCGCCAACGCCACCGATGGCACCTGGAACATCGTGTTCCAGGGCACGCCGGGCACCAAGTACCAAGCCGCTTTCCCGACGGGTCCGTTGACGGACATCGCGAGCACGCCCGTCATTCGTGAAAAGCCGTTTTTGTACGTAGATCGCGACGGCAAGTACAACGTGTTCGCGCCGGCGATCCGCACCAACGCCGTTGGCCCGAGCTGGACCGGCACGCAAGCCGGCACGTCGCTTCCGCTGTCGAGCTTCTACGTCGCCAAGTCCGCCACGGACACGGCAACCACCATGAACAGCGCGCTGGCGGCCGGCAAACACCTGCTGATAACGCCGGGCGTTTACCACCTCAGCGCGCCGCTCGCCGTGAACAACGCCAACACCGTCGTGCTCGGCATGGGTCTGGCAACGCTGGTTCCCGACAACGGCGTGAATGCCATCAACATCGCTGACGTGGACGGCGTGAAGGTTGCTGGCCTGTTGATCGATGCCGGCACGGTCAGCTCGCCCGTGCTGGTCCAGGTTGGCCCGCTCGGTTCGTCTGCCAGCCATGCCGCAAACCCCACTTCGCTGCACGACATCTTCGCGCGCATCGGCGGCGGCGCGTGGGTCGGCAAGGCAGCCGTCAGTATGCAGGTGAACAGCAAAGACGCGATCATCGACCACATCTGGCTGTGGCGCGCCGACCACAGTGACACGGCCGGAGTCGTGGGCTGGAGCGTCAACACGGCGCAAAACGGCCTCGTCGTCAACGGCAGCGGCGTCAGCTCCTACGGCGCGTTCGTCGAACACTTCCAACAGTACGAGGTGCTCTGGAACGGCGACAACGGCAAGACCTACTTCCTCCAGAACGAGCTACCTTACGACGCGCCGATGCAGTCGTCGTGGATGAACGGTTCGAGCAACGGCTGGGCCTCGTACAAGGTGGCCGATAGCGTCGTGAACCACCAGGCCTACGGCATGGGCCTTTACGCCGTGTTCACCATGAACTCTTGCAGTGTTGGGACCGACTGCGCGAGCGGCATCTGCTGCAGTAACAACAACAACGTCGCTCAATGCCTCGACTCCAACCAGCTGCCGCTCAACGACAACCACTGCACCGCGACCACCCCCATGATCCAGTCCGACCGCGCCATCGAGGTCAATGCGGCGCAAGCAGGCGTGCAGCTCCGCAACGTGTGTGGCTTGTCGCTCACCGGCAAAGGCAAAATCCAGAACCTGGTCAACACCAATGCCATGACCGCAAACGCCCTCGACTTCTCGACCTACCCGAGGCTCGCAGCCTGGCACTGAAGTAGCGCGCCGCGCTGCGTCGTGCCCCCCACGACGCGAAGAAGCCTCGGAGGGAAAACTCTCCGAGGCTTCTTTCTTTCTCGCCGAGCATCAGAAATCCGATGGCATTCTTCCACGAACATAGTGAACTCGAGCGTTATCCGTTGCGGAAATTCCCTGCCTCCGCCTCCGTTGAATCCTCCCGGCCGCCCTCCGCGGGCGTGCGCGGCGCGCTCGATTCGCTGGTGCAAGGCGCGCTCGTCGATCTGTTCGCCGCCTACGCTGTCGCCGTAGCCCCCCTGCCGCGACAGCTGCGGATGGTGGCTACCACCCTTCCCGACATTTCGGCAGCGATGGCTTTCACGGTTCTGGGCACGACTGGTCGGAAGGGCCGGCTCACGCTGTCCATTCCGACCTCGGTGCTCGACCGCATGCCGCTCAGCGCCGGCAGCGCGCTCAAAGCCGACTGGACCCGTGAGCTCACGAGCCAGCTGATGGGACGAGTCAAGAACCGCTTGCTGCAATTCAACGTCCGTCTGCAGGTCGGTGTGTCGACCCTCATCGACTCCAAGAACCTGGCCCACCAGCTCGCGACGGCCCACGACACGCGCGTCTACGCTGCGCGCACGCTGCGCGGCGAGGCGGTGGTCACGATCGACGGCCTGCCCGAAGACTCGGAGCTGATCTACGTCGGCAACAACAACCAAGCCTCCGAGGGCGACGCCATCCTGTTCTGATGCCGTTGGGCGCTGACGCCCGGCTGCCGCTCAGCCCGTGCGAAGTTGCTGCAGCACGCGTTCCATTTGGCCGGCCGATTCACGCAGGCCACCGGGGCGGTTGCGTCCAAGCCAGAGCTTGCGATGGCGCTCGATCAGCGGCGCGAGCTCGGTCGCGAGCGACTCGCGCGCGGCGCGATCGAGCTTTTCGAGCGGCGCTTCGAAGCCGATGCCAAGGCGCGCCTTGCCGATACGGCAGGCGGCTTTGAGTAGGTCGCTCGCCCAAGCCATTTCGGCCTGAGCGCGGCGCGATTCGTCGCCCTCGGGCTTGGCGCCTGAAAGCTCGACGTCGAGCAGAGCGAGGTACGCCAGCGTGGCCTCGAAGTGCTTGAGCTCGATGCCCGGCAATTGCAGCGGCTGCCCGGGCCGCCCGGCCACGAAGTAGAACAGCGCCGACGAGTTGTGCGGCCGACAACCGAGCTCGCGGTAAGCGTTGCCCAGATCGCGTGCCACCTTGCCCAGCCGCTGCTCGGCATCGTCGAACACGAATGCCTGCAGCCACTCGGCGACTGGGAGCTCGAGCGGCGCCTGCGCGTCCTCGGCTTTCCACGACATCGCCGCGCCCGCCATGAAACCGATGTAACTCGCCCATAACGGCTGCAAGTGCCCGTTGTCGCCCCAGTCGGTGTTGAGCACGCCGAGCGCGCCGTGGCGGGCGCCGTGCTTGACCGCCGAAGCGATGTTGAGCAGCGCATTTTCGGTGCGACCCGCGATGGTGTTCCAGCTGCTGGTGCCCGGGCAAACGTAGAACCTGAGCCCGGCCGCCGCGAACTTGGCCACGTTTTCGGCGAATGGATGATCGTGCTCGTAGCCCCACTCCATCGCGATCGCGTCTTTCGGCAGCTCCGGAATCAGCTCGGGGCGTTTGAGGATTATGTCGCCCCAAAACTGCATCGTGAAACCGCGCTTGGTCACCGTCGCGTGAATCTGCTGCAAAAACTCCAGATACACGCGCTCGGTGCCGCGCTCTTCGCAGGCCTGCTTGCTACGACCCAGGCCCAAGTCGAACGTCTCGTCGAGCCCGACGTTGAAGGTACGGCTCGTGAAATGCGGCAAGAGCTGGTCGTACAGCCCGTTCAAGAACGTCAGGCTGCGCGCGTCGGTCGGGCACAAGCCGTACGGCTCGCGCGTCGGGTTCCAGGCGTGTTCGAAGCCGTTCGGAGCTTCGGCCAGGTCGGAGCGGTACGGTTCGAAGGCGAGCCAGCGCTGCATGTGACCGAAGCTGTTTTGATTCGGCACCAAGTCGATGTGCCGCGCGCGACAGAAACGATCGAGAGCCTCGAGCTCGGCGCCCGTGAACGGACTGGCGTTTTGCCAGACCTTTTCGTGGCCGGCGTACGCGAAGGTGTGCTCCATGTACAGCTGCAGCTCGTTGATTTTCAGCGACGCCAGCAGCTCGACCAGCGCGAAGGTCGTCTCGAGCGTCGGCACTTTGTCGCGACTGATGTCGAGCATCACGCCGCGGCGGGCAAAGCTCGGCTGATCTTGCACGCGCAGATGCGGTAAGCTCAAAGTCCCCGGGCCGGCGCCCAGCTTCATCAGTTGGCTGAGCGTGCACACGCCGTAGAACAGCCCGACCGTGGAGCTTGCCTGGATGCGCGCACCCTCGGCATCGATCTCGAGCGTGTACGCTTCGCTCTCGCGGTCGCCGGCCACCAGCTGCAGCGCGAACTTCACGCCGGCCGGGGCGGCCCCGGTCAGCTGCGTCTCGTCCAACGAACGCAGAAGACGTGCCGCCGCCGGGCAGTCTTGCACGCCGGCCAGCTCGAGCTTGGGCTTGCCGCCGAGAACGAGCTCGCCCGCTCGGGCTTCGAGCTTGCGCGGACGCGGACAAAGCAGGGAAAATTTTGGCTGCACAATGCTCGAAGCGTATCAACGCGATAGGTCCGCCCATCTTCAAATCTTCTCATTCGAACGGCGCATTTCTGGCGCGCGACCCCCGCTCCAGAGCCCGCCTGCTATACATGGAAATGAGCAGCAAAGGCCGCGATCTGCTCACGTCACAAGGCAAACACCGAGCACCCATGAGCCCGAAGAGTCAGTTTCTCAGCGAAATTCTGGAGCAGCCGTCGGCGCTGCGTCGCCTGCTAGCCGAAGGTCGTGAGCCCGCCGAGCGCGCGGCCGCCAAGATCAAAGAGTTCAAGCCCGAGTGGGCGCTGATCGCCGCTCGCGGCAGCTCGGACAACGCGGCCCGCTACGCGCAGTACCTGCTCGGCGCCCACAACGAGCTCGGCGTCGGGCTCGCCGTGCCCTCGCTCATCTCGCTCTACGGAGCCGCACCGCGCATGGGCCGCGCCGCTGTGATCGGCATCAGCCAATCAGGCCAATCGCCTGACATCGTCGGCGTCGTCGCGACGGCTGCCAAGCAAGGTGCGGTCACGATCGCGGTTACCAACGATCCGTCGTCGCCACTGGCCCGCGCGTCTTCGGCCACGCTGCCGCTGTTCGCCGGCGAAGAGAAGGCCGTCGCCGCCACCAAGACTTACACGACCGAGCTGTTCGCGCTGGCCATGCTGAGCGCGGCGCTCGAGGGCAACGCCGCTCGCCAGGCGACGCTCGAAAAAGTGCCGGGCTACGTGGAGCAGGTCATCGCCTCCGTGGAGAGTAAGGTCGAAGAAGCCGCCCAGGGCTTCGCCAACGCCGGCAAGTTGGTGGTGTTGGGTCGCGGCTTCAACTATTCGACGGCGTTCGAGGTCGCGCTCAAAATCAAAGAGACGTGTTACTTCATCGCCGAACCGTACTCGGTGGCAGACCTCTTGCACGGCCCGGTCGCGATGATCGACGAGCACTTCCCGGTCATCGTCGTTGCGCCCAGCGGCCCCACGCAAGCCGACGTGCCAGCGCTGTTCGACCTGCTGCAAAAGCGCGGGGCGCGCGTGCTTTGCATCTCGGACCGTCCCGAGCTGCTGTCGCGAGCGCATTTTGGCCTAAAATTGCCGGCAGACGTGCCCGAGTGGGTCTCGCCGATCGTGGCCGTCGTGGCCGGGCAGCTGTTCGCGCACGCACTGTGCGTCGCGACCGGGCAAGATCCGGACAAGCCGCGCGGCCTTTCGAAGGTGACGCTCACGCATTAGGGCGTGTCCTTGAAGTCCTGATCTCCCCGTGCCCGTGCCCGTGCCCGTGCCCGATGGTCCGTAAGCCACCGACCTACTGTGTGCTCCCTCTTTTGGAAGGCCTTGCCTGCGCGGGCAGCCCCTCCGGGCTCGCGCGTTGCCCGCGGCGCGCGCGGGCCCTGCCCGCGCCACAAATCTTGGCCTACCAAACAAACGGGCC
>Ga0307516_10001353_pt1 | contig 34010 bp, 55 predicted proteins | sample 19_EM_MG_FD_203310 | JGI IMG/M metagenome (GOLD analysis project Ga0307516, IMG submission 203310) | Populus trichocarpa ectomycorrhiza microbial communities from riparian zone in the Pacific Northwest, United States - 19_EM | ecosystem: Host-associated > Plants > Roots > Unclassified | place...
TTGTGTATGATCACCTACTAGCCCATAAAACAGCCCAACCAATAGCTAATGATAGGACCCTATAGTACTTGAAAATCTGATGACGGGTCCCTATAGTACTGGAAAATTTGGTGATGACTGATGACAGGTCCCTATAGTACCGGAAAACCTGGTGATGACTGATGACAGGTCCCTATGGGCTGGAAAACCTGGTGATGACTGGTGGACATGACTGGTAGATCTGGTGATGACTGATGACAGGATGGGGGCAGTAGCCTCTATGATGACTGATGACTACCGCTTTGGTCATATGAGTACAGTACACTTCAGGGGGAGACAGACCTGAGAATTTTATACGGTCACAGGGCATAGGAGCCTGGACATGCCTTCGTGCGCTCATTCTCCAACCTCAGTGCGCCGCCTCGCCCCGGTTTGGGATGCGTCGGGTGAGACGAGTTCTCAGCCGGGTGCAAACGCACGCATCCAGTCGACGTTGTGCTAAACCGTCGCATACCAGAAGTCCTCCGTAGTCCCAGTGCTTGGACTTACGCAAGAAATTCAGCTGTACCAGTGCGTACGTATGATGGGGTTTCCGATTCTTCGAATGGCCGGCATCGTGTTCAATCGCGCCAACTTGTCGGGCGAGAAACCCGCCATGGATTACAAAGGGCAGCGCGGCAACGAACATTGAGGGCTACCTTCTAAAACGCAGGTCCGCACGAAGAAGCGTACCTGGAGGCACCAACCAGCGGGTAGGGGGGAAAACTACAAACACAAAGAATACAACTACGCCGACGGGGCCCAGCTCTCCCAACCAATCTCCTTGTCCCAGTGGTCTACGAGCACCTCCAAGACATCCACAACACCTTGGAGAGCATAACGATGGAAGTGCGGGAGATAGTATTCCCCGCCCGCATCTTTCGGCCTACCTCCCAGAACCTTCTCAACCCACATCTCATTCTGGTCTCGTACCTTCTTCCACCATTTAAGGAGGATGGTTCGGAAGCAGCGGGTGATGTCACTCGCTTTTGCGTCGGGGGCGAGCACGGAATAACAACTGTCGATGGCATCGGCCTCGTGGTGCCTGATGAAGTCGTCCTTGATCCTCTTTTCTTTATCTGATTGGCCTTTTGCGTTATCCTCGTTGAAGAGTACGCTCCAAACCGCAACCCAGAAGAAGGACTCAAGGTCGTCAACAGGCGAATGTAAGTAGTCACTGTCGCCGTCGAGAAGCGCCCAGGACATGAACTCGGGTGTGCCCTGTGAGTTTCATCAGCCACTGCCTCCCAGTCTACGTGAAAGTAACTCACCGACTTGGCTGCTCGACGCTCCTTAGTCCAGTAATCTTTCCAGGAGATTGCAAGGTCTCCATCTGTGATAAACCCAGTACACTTATCTGAAATTCCCAGCTGCACCACAAGCTCTTCAACCCGCTTGCATAAGTCGTTGATCGCCTTCACCTCCTTCTGGTTCTGCAACGACCCAATGTGATTCTTGAACTCCTCGGGCACTTCGAACCGTTTCCTCTTCACAGGTTCATCCGTCGTGAGGGTATTCCCGAGGCTGATGTCCCCGTGCAAGTGGCCAGATAAGTATAACGACAACCACCCTGCAGGGTAGGTGAATCAGCTGGAGGAGATCCGGGGCGTGTCGACGAACGTACCTAATAGGGAGTGGGCCCATGAACGGGACAACTGCCGAGGGCTCCCCGCTTCCACGAGTAACTTGTCCTCAGCGCTGAAGGCGGTGAACCTGAGCGTCCTGACCTCCGGCTTTTCGGGAGGGACGTCGGTGAAAATCGGCCAGTAGCACCGTTTGATATCGTCTTCCAGAGGGACAAATTGGATATTTGAAATCAGTTCGCAGTGTTCGCCCAATCCATCATAGGAATACACATGTGGGATCGTCCCGAATCGACCAGCGGAGTCACGATACATGTCCGCCTCGTTCCGTCTACGGCCGGTCCCCGGCCAGCTGGTCTTTGCGACAACCGTGCCGGCCAACTCCGACAGGATCGGATCGTCCTCTGAGCGGATGATTTCCCAGGGCTGAATGTACTTGAGCTGCATGCCGGGACCTGTCCGAATCTGTCTATCTGGTTAACAGTTAGCTCGCTCCCAGATCACCTATTGGGGAAATACCCACCACCCGTCGTTCCTGTGTTATGGGAAGGGAAACAGTCATCGGAGCACCTCTGGCTGTGGGCCCAGCCTCGCTCCTGGATAATCCCAGTGACCGCTCCTCTGTAACAGGCCCCCATTTCTCCCCTGGAGTGTTCGTCGGCCTGGGGGGAGTAAGACTTCGTGATCTGGGTCTTCCGCTTCTGCCAGCAGGCCGGATTGGTTCGCTTTTAAAGGGACCTGGAGGTGTCAATTGTTTCTTCAGGAACCCTGCAGGACGTCCGAAAGACCCACCTGACTCCACGAGGGGTTTGAACGCCATCCCACTGAGGGGTTCCTGGACGACTTGAGGGACGTTCGCCGGGAGACGAAGTCTATAAACGAATGTCCTCCTGTCGCGGGTGCAATGCGGCCGAGAGAGCGCGCCGTCCACCGCTGCCGACACATAACACGTACCTTCCTGGTCCGCGGGGAGAAGGTAGGTGTTATCGCTGTAACAGGTAATTGCCCCTGCCTCCCCTGCGGAGTGCCACGATGCCAGGGTGAGGAAGAGGCGCGCTATCTCTTTCAACCCATCGCGCTCGGCGATGTTGTACCCCTCGGAGGCGGTGAGGCCACCGGGGTGGAAGACCAAGAATCGGAGCATATTACTCTCGCGGTTGAACGCCAAGACAAGAGCGAATGTTTGGGTTGGACTTGTACTGAAGAGGCAACGTGCGTGAGTGGCCGCCTTGGAAACTATAGCCATCCACTGCTTCCCCACTTCCACGGGTAGCGTGGACCTATGGGGAGGCTTGTCAGAGTTTCCAACGGTGAACTCTAACGCGTTATACCACCGTTCCTGCCGGGGATGAAACCCGTGTTGTTTGTCGAGGGAATCGTGACAAGCTTCGACACATTCCGTGAGGAACTCGGTCAAACCCCGGTGAGATACCGCTTCACCTGCCTCCGCGGCTTGTGGGGTGAAAATCCCGAGTCACGCGACGACATCGTTGAGAGCCTCTTGAAACGGTTGACAGTCCACCACGCAGTCGTAGTGGTGTAACAGGACCAACTTTCCAGCAGCATCGACACCGGGTTTCGGGCTTTTCGGAGAGAGCATACGAGCGAGTTCGACGGAGGGGAAGCTGAAAGTTTGGTTCGCAATTTCATCGATGACATCTAGTTGGGACTGGAGCCGGAGATCACTCGACGTTGGAACGCTTTCCAGGAGGTTAGATGCCGTCCGGTGGCCGGAGGATGACCCACCGGAGGTATATCCAGACATGATGGCGGGAGAGCGAGGAGTGTTATCGATTATCGGTCACCCCTTCACTTCCACTAAACGATTTGTCCAATACAAAGTTCCCAGGGTTTTGATGGGCTCAACGTCTGAGTGGAGCATCGACCTTCGTCTTCCCACCACCATGGTGGAATTGGGCCATAATTTCAGTACGCCGTCCTTTCCGCGGGGCAATTTTTATTGGGTGCCGGTTTCACTCGTCCTTCCCGAGGTTCGGTAGTTCTGATGGTTAGCTGTGTCCACACCGGCCGTCAACCGCTCGGTGGAGACTTTCTCCAGAAATATTTAGGGGGTCGCCTTCTGATTGCATTATCCCCAGCCGCTATGTTGAGGCCCACACTTCTCGCTGTTGCACAACCGCCTCCAAGGGCCGGGTTATCGCGGCCATGAGGATCGTAACTTGCGACTCATCGCTTGATCCTGGCTACCCAGGCCACAAGGGTCTCACTGGAGGGACCGCACCCCACCCAGGACCGTAAACCGTTTCACAGTGTGCTCCAACGAGCCCTGTGGAAGGGTAAGGCCGAAGGGGAGTGAGACAAAAACCCTGCGGGAAACCTCCTAGTACGACGGGAGATACGGTCACTTCGCCAGGCTCGTGCTTCCGAGCGAACCGGAAACAGATCATGAAATAGGTCCTTTCGCAGACGAAGTCTAGGCGTGAGCTACCAATCAGATTGAGAGTTGGGAGAGAAAGAAGTTTTGTTCACGAAACCCGGGCCGCACCCAGAGCCCACCGATATGGACTGGATGCCTACATGCGGACGTCTGTAACGAAAGTTCCCTAAAGTTTCACCATTGGCCTAGCCGCCTTGGAGGACGTCGCCAGGGGGCCGAAACACCCGGGCGTGAAAGTGTGGATATAGACCGCCAACAGACCACACACACGGGTGACTTGTGGTGGTGGGAAACCCAAAATTGAATATTTGCGAAACCCCCCTCCATGGCGTCGCCGGGTGAGGGTCTTAACACCCTAGAGACAATCAAATGGAGCGAGTCCCCAGGACGACCCGAGCAACGAGTTCCGGATAACGCATTAGTGCAAGAAACCAAATCGCATGAATGGCACCGTGGATCGCGGGTAAGTCGCCATCAAATTGAACGCCAACCCAACGTGCCGGACGAGTGGTGGAGACCAATTATGGTGCTCAAATGCGGGAATGAACCAGCAGTCACAATGTCGCTGCGGCACGCGACGCACAGTCGCGCTAGGACCAATATGGTAGCCTGTATACGGACCTCAGGTGGATGAAGGGTGTATAGGTTCGCTGATCGCAGGCGGTTGGAGGAATTGGGTGTGGCCTAGGCGTGTCGTCTTTCCGGCTCCAACGACGAAACCCACTCTCGTAATCGTAATACGATGTGGTCATACAGCACCCGCGGAACATGTCTCCACCGAACGGTGACAGGTCAACCATCCGATGAGTCCGATGACCTCTGCGGTCTGTGGTGGCCCCCGGATAGTCAAGTCACGGAATTGTTCAACCGAGACAATAGGAACCCAGAAACCTGGAACATTCCGGATGTGTATGGCAGGGTCCAGCGCGCAGGAGAGGGCAAAAATAACACCACGTGTACATTCCGGAGATCTCGCGCACGGTTCTCGAAGCTCTCTTGCGCACTCCCCGAGAGATTGCGCAGCGCGGTTCGCACTAAGACCCCTTTCCCCGGACCTTTGTCAGCACCAAGCATGGGGGTCAAATGGGGAACAATCGGGGTGAGAGAAGTGAGACGTTTGAAAGAGCAAGGTGCATAGCCCGTCGCCTACCCATAATCGCCCTTCGCCCATGGTCGTTCATGGATGATAGATCCCGTTCCGTTGTGGGGGATTGATGAAATCCGCCTGGTAACCAAAACAACCGAGATCCTTCCCGTTGAATTCGGGTACGGCTTTCGCACGCCCGCTCGTCATCTCACACCCGGGCCAATCGTACGGGTAATGTTGCTTACCGAGTTTATTCTAGCCTAGCTCCGGAGAGTGCGCGCCCGTGGCACACAATTTACCTCCTATCCTACACTCCCGTGTCATGATCATTCCCCTCTAGCGTTAGCGTCACCCTCGAATGTCTTCACTCCATTTACCAGTCAGACGGTCACCGCCACTGGCGCGGGTCCGACCGTGGACATCGCACTTGGGACTTTTTTTGCAAGCGGGCTGTGTGCGTATGATACGTCCAACCGGTGGAGAGAGGTTTGATTTCACATTCCTGTGGCAAAGTTTTTTTGCACGCTCCGCCTCGGGTGATGGATGACATGATGACAGGCCAACGTCGATGACGTAGATGCCGTCCCACGTCCACGACGGCGCCGGCATCGGGAAAACGTGCCTGCCGATTCCTGCGTTGCCGGTAACTCCCGGTGGCATCCATGTGGCTGTGCGCTGTCCTCGTTTCGACCTATCCCCTCGCGAATCTCGTCCTGCTCACACGTTCCGTGCCGGTGCAAGACATTCATGACACGAACGCAAGAGGTCAAGGCTGTGGTGTTCGATGTACGCAAAACTTCATCCACCGACCGCGTTCCCTTCTCTCCACTCACACCACTTTGAAACTCACACGTTCTGATCTACTACGCACACACACATGCGCTCCTTCACTTCCCCGCGGACAAACGGGTTTCACAGATTGGCGGTGTGGTCTGTCGTAGCCCGCTCATTGCGATTGCCGCATACGAACGGGAGCACTCCATCCCAGAGGATTACATCAACAATTCGATGTCAGTACATGACCCCCCGGTCAGCCCCCGTCTTGCCCAAGCCTGTTGTGGTTAAGGCGTGTTTCATTCCCGAGACGGTGGGATAACTGACCCTGCATGACCATTTTTATCTGTCCCTCCGGGCGATTAGTACCCGTAGGGGAGACAATGGGGCCTGGCAAAAATTCGAACGGGGTGAGATCGAACTGTGGGACTTTTACGTGGCATTCGGCCAGGAACTGTCCGACACCGTACTTGGCAACGCTTGGTACCGTGAACACTGCGCACGGAAAGGAATAGGTGAGAGAACGGTCCTTATGCCTCCTGTCGACCAGCTTTCCCCATTTACCGATGTGTTCATTGATGCTCCCCATGATCCGAAATGGCCTTTCTGTCAACGGTTTCTTTCCGTCATCCCGACCGGCCACATCTCAGATTGTCCAAAATTACCAGAGAAGCTTGAAATTGACGGGAGAGATGTGAGTGGACACAAGCGTTCTCGTTCGTTCATTTCGGGCGCCTGTCCGGAGTCCCGGGTCTGACCACGTATACGCGCACGTCTGCAAACCCTCCCATCGGACCATGTGGAACCCCGACACGCGACCTCTCGTACGCCTGCGCGTTGTCTCTCGTGCTAGCTCTTTGGTCGCATGATGAGGACTTCCGGGGAGTTCGATCCAATTGTCGTGTCCGCAATTCAGAAACTCCGATGTGAGCACCAACCTTATCCACTTGCACGAGGCGACCCACACCCCTCGAGGGGAACCTACCGTCTACTTGTTCGGTTTGGCGACGGGAATGAACCACCCAACGTTATCCAATTGACTTATCCGACTTGCTGACTTGTGGAGGGCTTACGACAACCTTTTTGCAGCTCTCGGTCGGTACAGAATCGTAGCTCTCACAAACAATTTCACTGGCGTTTGCTCTTCGGAAGCGACGAGGACGACCGGAGCAGCGGGCCAGCCGCAGCCAGGGTTCTCGTTCGAGGAGGAAATGAAGTTCTTGGGATGGGAGCAGGGGATTGCTCCCCCCTCGTTGAGGAATCTATTCGACGACTTCTGCGATTCGAGTGTGCTCGGAATGCGGTAAGTTTTTTCAACTACAACGATAAGGTCAAGGCTTCGAGTCCTCGTTTTTCGAGCCTCATCAGAAGCCTTCCCCCTTCTTCGCCGTTTTCCAACAACTAAACCGTTTCTTCATTCCCAGCAAACCGGAACCGGGGTTCTACTTGGCCGCGTGTCGGAGAAATGGTGTCAAACCTGAAGAATGCGTCTTCCTTGACGATCTCGGGATGTAAGTGCACGCCATGCCCCCCCATTCCGGCGTTTCCTGCGGATGGAGAGGGGGAAGGAGTTGGTCATCTGATGGACGGTCACGAGACCCCGGTCCACGTCAACATCCACGTTGCGACCACCCCCCATATTGATGCTCGAAGTTCTGATCCACACCCGCCCAGGAACCTAAAGGCCGCAAAGGGCCTTGGAATGCAGACCATTCGTGAGGGTCCTTTTCTTCAGCATATCAGGGGTTCTCAGTCGACGATCCCCCTACTTTTTTGTATAGGCGTCCCAATAGGAGGATCCCACGTGGCAATCAAGAGTCTAGAAGTGATTTTGGGGGTCGATCTAGGGTCTATAAGCGCTAAATGGATAGACGCCGATGTTGGTGGCCTGACTTCGATGTCGAAGCTTTAGTCCACATAGTTGTCCCGACAGGTTGGAAACAACGAGTTCTGTCCCCAAATGCGTGCATCAATGGGTTCCCCGTGGCCTAGAAAACACGTTTGGTCTCCGCCGGCCGTTGATGAGTAACACGTTTTTCCCATCAGACGCACAGGGAGCATAAGCTTGTGGTTATGTATAAGATGCAACGTGGATCAGGACGGATTACATGACGTTGGAGGCCACGCCTGGGTAGTTCTAGTTGGGTGGTAGTGATCAAGTTGTATCGGAATTCGAGGCACGAGGATGCAATACATCGCACGAGGGCCGCCTAGAACGATTTGTCCGACGCGGGAGTCTTGTCCTCATAGACGCTCCCAATCTAATTGATGAAAAGACGACCGAGGACGCGCGTCAGCCAACGTGGAAACCAAATGCAGTCAATATGAGAGAGAATGTGGATTTAGGGCAAGGATGTGGCGGTGACGGCTGTGGGATAGATAGATAAATAAATAAAAAACGAGAAGACACGCACGAGCGGGAGCTTAACCAGGACTCCGTTCTTCACGATTGGCGTTACGGAAAGGAGCTGTACGAAGGCCGGATCCAAGTAAAATGATTATTAAAACTGCGCGTTTGTGACTAGAAGGTTCCAGGATGTGCACGTACGAAGAGGGCAGCGGTTCCAACGCCGACTCCCCAGACTCCGAGTGAGGGCGCCCAGGCCTTTCCGATCTATCCCGAATGAGAAGAGTGAGCATTCTTCATGTCCGTTGGGGTCTGGAACGCGTCACCGCACCCTGGAAAAGACGGCGGAAGGAGGGGAATATGAGAAGAAGACGCGAGACATGGTATGGTTGGAGGGGGTGGTTGCAGGCTGAGTCTGAAAATGCGTCGGCCGGCGGGTGATCGGGGCAGGTAGCCTTGCCGATATTTCTTTTGCTCCTTCTCTTCGCCTCGGTCACTTGTGGGGACCAAAAAACTGGGACGTTCTGTTTGAAACGGGCATAACGTTGGTTCGGACGCTTTGACTAGGCACCGGTCGCGATGGTCAATCCCAGGCAGAGATCAAAAAAACGCTCTGGGACGTTTCGACCAGTTCAGCACTCGAAACACGCGCAGAGGAATCTGAAGAAACAACCGCGTGAGTCTTCAAGACACCTGCCTATCTACATCGGAAATTGAGGATCCTGTCCGTTGCCTAGCGATCCGTGGCCCCAAAATTTTGCAGAACTCGTGGGACAGACACAAGACGGTGAAACAAAAGTGCGTTGTTGCGCCTGTGTTCGGATTATATCAGTTTACGTGGATCTTTAATCGCCTTTGGGCTTTCCAAGTATGCACAAAAATTCTGATATATGACCGTTTTTGCGACAGTTATGATGCGCTGGGGTTGGTCGCGACGTTAAAACCAAACGAGTCCGGCGGAACCGAACACAACAAGTACGGGAGATTGGAAGGCGAAACGATCCCCTCCACCTCCACCCGCGGCGATCCGAAGGGCGTCGCGATGCTGTCAACCGGAGCGAAAATACCGCCAGGGTATGGGAGGATCTTGAGAGACGAACAGGGGAATGCCGTTGGCATTGAGTTTGCAGATGTGGACGAAGTCGATACGGACCGGAAAGCGGAGACAATGGAGGATATGGATCACGCCTATCTTGATGAGAGATCCGCGTGCACTTGGACACAATTGGGCCCCCGGACTGCGGCTAGGCGAACAAGTTCGGTTGTGGAAGGTGAGAGTGAAATTTAATGAAACTTGTTGGTGCAGTTGCCTAGCTGATTGTTCGCGTCCCAGGGCTTGAGAAGATCTCAGAGGGCAAGAGCAAGCGCGGGGCGCCTAGGTTCTTATCTGGAGGGGAGGTCGGATACCTGTCACGGCTGGTCGCGACCCATGGGGAGGACGTCGAGGCGATGGCTCGGGACCGGAAGCTGAATCCGGACCAACGGACGTCAGGAGAGCTAAGGAGGTTGATCAAGAAGGCGGGCGGGTTCGAGAAGCTGTGAGGGGTGTGGGCTGAGGGGAACCGGCAACGGATAGGGTGATTGGCGTGGAGAGTGCGTCTATCGGGAAAGGTTCGTAGGCGGTATTTGAGTCTGTTCCTGATCCTCTGGACGGTCGGGGACCTGGGGTGCGGGCAGGATGAGCCATATTGGATTGGAGACACTGGATGTTCGGCTGGGCGGTTAACCGGAGGGCGGTTCGCGCACACGCCGGCCTCGAGGGCACCCTCTCGTTCATCAGCATCGCTTCGAATTCCCGTTCCCTCGTCGGGGGCAATAGCTGCGATTCCCACGTTCATTTCTTATTTTCGAGGGATGACCTCAAATATGTTATTCACCTTTTCGTCATGGTCTGGGTTGGATACATAAAGGCGTCCGCTTAACCTCACAATGTCCCACCCCCTTCTCACATCTTCCGTTCTCTTTCTTCCCTTTTCTTTCTTCTCTTTTCTTCACTATAATGCCTATCAGACATAATTCCGGTTCTCCCTCCGAGGGCTCCTCCTCTTCCGCCTCCCGTCGCGCCCAAAAGCAAGAGCAAAACCCAAAGACGTCCCGCGAACAGTTCTCGGCTTGCGGGGCTTGCAGAATGAGGAGGTGAGCGTCCCAGCACCCCTTCCGTCCGATCTTATCGCCATTCCGCTCTCTCCGATCGTCCCTTTTGTTCCCCCACCCCCCTTCCCGTCCCCGCGCTCCCATGCTCACCCGTCCCCTTTGTGCAGGGTAAGATGTGATCTCAAAGACCTCCCCGTCTCAAAGGCGGGCAGGCACCCATCTTGTTCAAACTGCAAGGAGCGTGGTCTCAAATGCGTGTACGTTTTGCCCCCATCCCCCTACCTCCATCCGTCACTAATTTCCCACATCGCCCAGGGATGAATACGGTCAAGTCAAGTCTGTCAAGCTTCTCAGACGCGGACGTCGGCTACAGCAAGCAGAGTACGTCCCATTCCCAACCGGGTATCTACTTCCGGTGGCTATGCAATCCTTATCCCACTCCTCTTTGTCATCCAGGGCTCTCTACGGCAAGGTCAAAACCGGAGAGGACGAAGACGTCCTCCTCGCCGGTCCTGCATCGCCTCCAAACGTCACCCCGTTGCCAACACCCGCGTTTTTTGAATCCCAGTTTTGGCGACGGTTCCAGTTGCAACGTGCGTACAGCTCCCCCTTTACATCAACGTGTTTTTGTCGTGACCGCGTGTGCTCACCCCACTCCTTTGTTCTTTTCCAGGTCCCGTCATCGAACATCACGAATTCGTCGCTCGTTTTCTTGCTTCTCAGAACGGAAAGTCCGACTCGCTTGGTATCACCGGCAGACTTCTAGCCATGTCACTTGTCGTTTGGGCTTCGAGCTTCGGAATCGACGAGCACGGCCAGTCCCTCGATCCCTTGGACGACCACATATACCAATACCACGAGCACAAGGTCGACATTCACGATCAGTTCGACTCCGATGCCAGCGCCAAGCTCCGCAGCGAGAGGAGGTCGAGAACCAACGAGATGGTCAAGGAGATGCTCTATCTGATCGACATTCACGGGATCCTCAGGAAACCCAGTTGGGATGGCGTCCGCATTCTCCTCATGATCTTGCCATTGGCCCAGGGTAAGCGCTTCCATTCACTTCCCCTCCTCTTTGTTCTCCATCGCTCAACACAATGGCGTCCCGTTTTACATTTGACAGACGTTCAATCAAACTTGGAACGACTGGTACGTTTTTTCTCTTTTCCATCTCGGACCTTCCCACGACTGTTCCCCCCCCGCCCCCGTCCCTGGGACATGGGCACTGAACGCTGACTCACGTGTTTCACACAGGCTATGTACGAGTCGACGATAAACCTTATATACGCATTGACCAGTATCGCTGCGGTCTCATCCGTTAATAGCGGAAAGGGCGAATACGTTGATGCGCTCGTCCGCGCTCGTATATTCTGGTCTGGTATCCTTCACGATTGGATGGTCAATGGTCTGCGGGGCGGCCGGATGTTCTTGTAAGTCTCCCTGCCACCCAATTCATCCCGGAGCTTGACTAATAACCTCTCTTTCCACTTTCCTCTTACAACACTTGTCCATTATAGGACCGACTTTGATCTCGGGCTCTTCGAAGAAACACTGCCTCCGCTTGATCCGTCATCTTCCCGGGCCGACACCGCCCACCTCGAGGCCTACTCCATGGTCTACCGGTACTTCACTCTCCCCCTTCAGTTGGCTTCCGCCTGCCGATTGGTTCATACTGCGGTCACTGGACCTGAGGCTAGGAGGAAGAACACCGTTGACGAGGAGAGGTTGCAACGCGCGTGGGGAATCCTCGACAAGGCATGGTCCGAGGTCGACCAGATCCGTTCGTCTGACCTCTCTGGATCAGCCTTCACCCCTCAGGAGATCGAAGCCTACATCGCGTCTTGGAAGATCTTCATGTTCGAGTGCAGTGAGTGCCGCGATATATTATCCCCCCTTCACATGTACTGATGCTTGCACCGCAGACAACATCATTCGAGAGGCCCTTAAGCAGCGTCTCGACAAGTTCGGTCTTGTCACCGATCGTCCACTCGAAGCTCCCAATCCAGACTACCGTGGGGTCGTTCAGCGGCTGTACTCCATCGCCCAATCCAAGTGCCACTACCTGGTTCGCGCAGTTGGCACTCTCATCAAACAGCACCTCGGCACTTCCTTCTTCCAGTATGACGCCTTCCAGATCCGCGACGGTGTCTTCTTCGCCGGGTTGCTCCTGGCGAATGATGGCATCGGCTCCACGGAGGACATCAATCTCTGCATCAGTGCACTGAGAGAGATGAGGTGGGCCTACTCCAAGAGCGAGGAGCGAGAGCAGAGTGTTCGTATGGTGTGGCAAGCTAAGAGCGCTGGGTCTCGGCATGAACCTACTCCGATCCTCCCCGCATCGTATCCTCCTTCGTATCCTGCGCCAAGCGTGGGGCACTACACGAGGCCCGCGATGCTTCCCAGGGTAGAGGTCCCAGTCCTTACCTCCGTCTCGTCCGGTTCGAGTTCCGACGAACCCCACTGGCCCGCGTCCGCCGTCTCAAACTCGGACGCCAGTTCACCAGGAAGCTTCCGCCATGGACTTCGTTCGCCTTCGAACGAGTCGAGGCAGCTCCACGTCAGTGGAACTCCACCACTCCCCGCCACGAGCGAAGGATACCCAACGCCAACCCACCATTACGTTCCGCAGCCCGAGGTCACTCACGCGTTCTTCGACCACTTCACGTACCCCCATCCCCCCACCGGCAAAGGATCACCTTTCGAACCAGAGGCATCACCGACTGTGTATTACCCCCATGACTATAACAATCCGACGGTTACAAGCTTCTTCCCGGATTCGTCGTTACCCCCGATACCAGGTGCTTCTGCGAGTTACCCCACTACCCAGTTTTACTATAGCGGCAATTAATTTCTGAACCCCATCTGCATGCACGACTCCTACCCCCCTGTTTCTCTCTCCCCCTCTCTCTTGGATACCACGCATGACTCTCACGATTTCCCTGTTCAGTAATTACATGTCTCTCACAGGGTACTGGGTGACCTTTAATGGATCCTCACTTTTCATTCATTTTGTCTGTTACCACATCTTTCTCCCCCCCGTTTGATTCACACTACTCGATTCTGGTTTGCGTTGTGTAGGTTCACCCCCTTGTAATCACTTTCTTTTTGGTGTACTTTCTGCCCTGGTTACGATGTCGTTTCTTTCATTTTGCCTTACCCACGCCTCCTCCCTTCCGCCTTTGTGGGTCAGGATCCGCCATCCTATTTCGGGGTCTGTACGATATAGTCGGTGAGCCATGTAACATCACACTCATTTATATTCTCCCCTCTTCTTGTATAACCACTCTTTGATTTTCCGCGGAAAATGTTATGTTCTTTGAGAACGGACACACCCCACCAGGAACTATAGAAGAGAAAACTACCGCTCCGATCGGTATATGATATGGGCTCCATGTTGTTTTGTGTTTCTTTTTTCTCCCCTCTTGGAAATAGATCCCCGGTATTCCGGACCCGTTTGCTCCCCCCCCCCTCTCCCCCATCCGTGCGGGAATCGTGGATCGCGTGGCGAGATCTCGTGAGGGCAGATTGTGATTGTAAACCGAGTAAAGGTCGAGCGGCAAAAACCACTCAATCAAGTTCTGCGGAGTTCTGCCACAATTCAAGCGCGGCGCCCATGTCCCCTTGTTGGTTTTCACACCATCTTGCGCGCCGGGACGAGCGGTCGCCGGTCTCACCCTAAACCCTTGTTGGAGTACGGTTTGGTGAGGGTTCTAGGGTGTCGAAAGGCCTGGATAACGTTAGGGGAATGAATGAATGGCGAGATCTTTGGATGGGAGCCCCCTCTCGTTATGCCGTTACGGAGGATGGAAGCGGGTTAAGTAGGGACGTGCCAGGACTGAATGGAGGTGATCACGGATGGGAAGGGGTCGAGGGAGGACACCATGTGGTGCCACCCTAAATTCGGCAGATCGAACCAGTGCTTGATGGTCATCCCCCCCGCTGTGCTGAGGAATGAATGATCGCCTATGTTCTGTGCGTTCGCAGTGGATATAGATCGTCCAAGGAAGATCCAATCGTCTAGGCCCAGGTCGAATCTATAGGTCGTTAGTCCCCCTTCTCGTACCGAGACGCTCGGGATGGCTTCTTTGGGGTGGGATCACATGGGGACGTTGATTCGTTGTAGGTACCATAGATGGGCTTTTTGCCAGGGTCTAGAATAGAGAATTAGAACCAAACAGAGATAGGCTTCCGTCGGAGCCAGAGTGTTGTTACCGAGATGCCGTATGGTAGCACACATGATACACTCGTGGACCTGGGCAGATGACGCTATGGTCGTTGTCGAAGCGCGACGGGCGAATGAGATGTGGTAGACAAGATAAGTACTCAATGGGGTTTCGATGACAGGGTTGATGATAACGTCTTCGCCTTGGAATCTTGGATCTGGTTGGGGATGTTCCGCGTTATACGTCTCCTCCACCCCACAGCGAAGTGAATTGAAGAGCCTTGAAAAAATCGCGCGTAGAGATACGCGCGTATACAGTGCGAGATAGGAACGCGTAAAGGTTCCGTTTGGCTTCGTCGGATGCCCGCTCCGTAGTCCTTTCAGGTTGCCATTGATGGCCAAATCGGTTACTGTTTTGTTTGTTTTCATTCCCCGGTCGTGAAATGAAAGGGTGCGCGCGGGGTGGTGGGATCACAGGTCCCCCCCCTCACTGGATCAAGATCCGGCTCGAACGGCACGAGGGACGAGGGCTTGTGGACACTGCGGACGTCCGGTAGCGAGAGGCGCTGTGAGCCAACCTTCCCACCGGTTCTTCACTCTTAATCGAGCTGATCTTTTGTCTTGGGTCGATTTGGGCAAAACTGGATCTGGCTTTCCTGGCATCTGTCAAATATTATTTCAATGATTCAATGTGGTCTTCCCCCCCCTTCTCCCCCCTCTCTTCCTTCTTGGAATACATGAACTGTCGCCCACGTCGTTCACTCTTTTCTGCATAGAAAGAAAGGATCGGATGAACTGTACTGACCTGTGCTGCTTATGACGCCCAATCCGCCCGACAGTTGACCCAATAGAAAGCCGGTACGGAGGCTATTCCTGTGAGATGAAAAACTGACCCACGGTCCCTCCATGTCCCATATGGATGTGGCACAGGGACGAAGTGATATGGCTGCGTCCGATGAATCGGTTCTGGCGCCGGGGGCCTACCGCAAAGAGTCTAAGGGCACCCACCCCATTCATATGAAAGAATGAATTGGTGATGGCCCCTGGGAGTTTCTGAATCGACGAAGGCCGCTGAGACTGTTTTCGCGGGACAGTGTATGTGTTGTGTGGAGAGCTCGATAAACCATGCCATGGAGGGCGTAGGCCATCGCCGGAGGCTCGTTCCAGGGAGACGGTCGCTGATGAGATTTGGGCGGTTGTTAGGCAGGTCATCATGGACATGGGGCCACCGACCTTGCCAATTTCTGCCGCGAAACGTCCGAACGGTGGACCACATGAGAGCCGAAATATCCGAGGGCGTTTGATTCCATCCCCTTGGTTTTTGTTCCTCGGTACGGTCCGCCGGCGCCTTTCAGTGTTCAGCCACAAGCGCGTCGGCAGTCACGTGCTAAATCATCACGCCAGCGTGTCGCGTCCCCCCACCAATCCGAGGTCCCCATCCCAGTCTAGGAACGCTCCCCGTGTAATGGTGTATTTACCTCCGCCTCAGTACGCTTCGGCTTCGCGGCCGTCATATGCGGAAGCATACAGCAAGATTCTGGCAGCCCACCGACGGTCGCCGTTGACATCAGCTTCCTCGATTATCATATTGGTCGCGCCTGATGTGGACGCGTTGTGTGCTGCCAAGATGCTCGCTCAGTTGTTTAAGCAGGACGACGTTATGCACAAGGTCGTCCCTGTAGCCGGTATCGCGGATCTGGAGAAGACGCGCGATGAGTTGATCACTCAGACTGAGGTGCGCCCTTCGCGTCACCCACTCAAGGGACAAGACTGACATCGGATTCAGTTGCACACGTTGATTTTGCTGAACATGGGTGCCATTTTGGACCTACCCTCGTCCGAGTGGTTTGGTGACTACGACCCTCAAGTGTCCGTCCACATCATCGATTCGTCTCGTCCTCAAAACTTGGCCACCTTGTTTGGCGCCGGCGAGAACGGCGATCGGATTATCATCTGGGATGACGGAGGAGCTGAAAAGCTTGAGGAAGAGAGGAAGGCTTGGGAAGCGATTATGGTCAGTTTATTTACTTGTTTGCTTGTCTTTTTTGGTTCCAACACCATGAGTGGAATGTTCGTGAGCCGACATGTGAATTCACAGCTTGATCCGAATCCTGACTCAGATGAGGACTCGGACATGTACTCCGAGGACGGCTCGTCGGGTGATGAGGATGGGGATGGTGACGTCGACGTCGACGGGGATGACGAAGAGAACGGGGAGGGTGGCCGACCTGGGAAGCGAAAGTCCCTTGGTGGGTCGGACCAGGGGAATCGGAAGCGACGGCGGGTGGAAAGAGTACGTTGACTAAGCTTCCTCTCGTTATCCCAAGCTTACAGTACTCAAGCGACCACATAGGCTATCAAGTGAGCAGAGGGAGGCTTACGAGGTTCGGTTAGGGAAACACTACATGAGCGGAACGTGGTATGGCCAGAGTGCGTCGAGCACTGTCTACTTCCTGGCCACGGTTCTCGAACGTGTCGACAACGATTTTTTATGGTACGGAACACGGGGGACCCATGTCATCTCACATGACTGATATCAAAGCGATAGGTTGGCTCTCTTGGGTTTGACATATCAATACACGACTTCGCGAATATCACGCGCGGAATACGACAGGTACCATCCGGTATTCTACGACGAAGTCTTCCGACTTAACCCGCCCGCCACGGCTGGGTCATCGGCGACAGCGTCTCTGCATCCGGATGACTCGTCGATCCGAGCAACGGATGAGCTTCGGTTCCTCCTCTTCCGCCACTGGAATCTATATGACGCAATGTATCATTCCAGCTACGTCGCAAGTAAATTGGGGATTTGGAGGGAAAGGGGAAAGAAGAAACTGTCGGGACTTTTGGCTAAGATGGGGTTGGTCGTCTATCTCAGAGTTATTCGCCCCTGGGACTGACGATCTCGAAGATTTTCCATCCAGCAAACGCAACAGTCATACTTCCACATGGACATGGATCTGAAACGACAGCTCCAGAGTAAACTCGAGGCGATCGCTCCCGAGTACGGCATGGTTGAGCTAACCTACCCGTCGTTCATGCGGCTCTATGGCTTCAAATCCCACCCACTCTCCGCAGCTGATGCCGTGGAAGCTGTTTCAGCTCTGCTTGACATTGCCGGAGGTGTTCGAATGGAAGTCGAAATCGAAGGCGCACGAAACGGCGGGGAATGGTTCGGCGGTGGGAAACTTTGGGAGGCGCCAGACAAGGTTTCGAGTGAAGAGCGGGGGAAGATCGCACTGGTTGAGGGTGTCAATCATCCTAACAGGGGACCGGCCATTGGTATGACGCGCCCGCAAGGGCTAGACCAGGACGGGGACGAATCTGTGATCGGTGGAAACGGGGGAGAGCTTGAGTGGTGGGTGAGGAACTTCTGGACCGCGTTCGATGCTTTGACCGAGTAAGCACCCTCTTTCATTTCGGACTCTCCGCGCAGCCGCCCCCCTCCCCTCCCCCCATTTCCACCTAGTACCGAAAGGGAACACCGTGACGCTTGTCGATCCCTTTCTGATCTCGTTTCCCCCGCCTTTCTTTTCCCGTTTCCATCATATCATGTCAAACGCCTCCGTCTTTCATCTGCGCTCGTGAAACTCGTGGTGCAATCAACCCCCCCACACTTGCACCCCCGCCCTTTGGTCCAACCTTTTTGGGGTTTCTATTGCTCCTTCCTCTTCCCATTGCTCTGCTTTATCTGGCGTATGGACTAACGGGTTTTCCAGCATTAATCGGCTCCGGGAGGCGCTCTTACTTTCGATGGGACTTCACAGGGCGATCGTCAGGCAGGGTTCTTCGATCATTGACAAGCAGGACATCAAGTCCATGCGGGGACATCGGGTAGTGGTGCTGACTCAGGGACCTGACCTCGCATTGTTCGCACATCCTGGGGTGCTGTCAAGGTTGGCGCTGTGGTTGGTTGACGCGTTGAGGGACCGAACGCCTGGGACGGTTTTGAGCGGATCGAGAAGCAAGAAGAAGAGCTTGCCGTTCGTTGTTGCGTGTTTGGATGAGAAGGCTGGGACGTATGTTGTTGTTGGCGTGACGGCTGCGTTGGATTTCGGAGATACAAGGAAGAAGTACCTTCTCTCTCCATTCTTACGACGTTTCTGCCCTGAATACTAACAACATTCTCTCAGCGAATTTGGTCTTGCATTCCTGGATGCCAAAGAACGGTGTAACGCTCGGACCCGGCACAGTTCATTCGACACTAGCGTCTTGGAGATCAACAAGGACGACCTCAATATCTTTTTGGAGACCTTGTGCGAGGGGAGATAAATCTATAGCGCTTTCTCACGAATTCACTTTGTACCATACATGCTTGAGCATACACACGGCATCTCAACGTCCAGCGTTCATCGTTCACGGGACCTATCAGATCAGACGGGCCGAAGCCGGAAAACGCGACTTCCTCAGACGCATCGTCTTCCGAACATGTGGGCCAACCGTGGGTATCTGGTCACAGAGTCTCTGGACTCGTGTACGTTGCCGTTAAGGCAACAGAAACGAGGGATGAGGTGGTCACCAAAACCCAGTGACCACCCCTTAAGTCCCCGTGTCGCCGTGAATCGCTACATGTAACCCCAGAACGTGCTGGTAATTTCGGCTGCGAGGCGGGTTGCTAACTCACCGTTGGCCATGATATTAACCCAACGATCAACCGTTCCAGACTCTGCGATGTCGGAGCTCGCGGCTGGACCGAATTTTGTCGTCGTCGAGGTGGTTATTTCCGCAAGTGAAGGGTCACCCATATCCCCGAACGATAGTTTTTCATCTCGGAGCCGTTCAAGTTGTACACTCTGGTAGTATTGAATCCACGTTGCACCGTCTACCGTTAGCTAACGTACCTCGTGCTCCGTTGTGCGGGGAACGTGTCCCACTCCACGGGTGGCGCGCGCTAGCGAGTGGGGTCCATCACTCGCTCGATCCCCACCAGAAGAATGGCATCCCCATTCCACCCCTTCAGGGTTTGAATCACGGCCGTTAGTGGAAACGCCGATGCAGGACGACGAAAGGCGCACCCCGCGGAGTGCCTTGAGAAGTAATCGAAATCGATATTTACTGAGTGAATGGTTAGTCAACGAGGCAAGAAAGAATAACTCCTCACGTACCGGCTGTCGCAAGAATCAGCTAGAGGGGATTCCGGGCTACATCAGACGTTGTATTCGCATTGATCAGTGACTTACTGCTCGCTCGTCGAGATCGGTTACTCGGCCCTCCTCTCGAGTTACTTGGACCATACCATCGACGATCACTTGTCGTTCTGCAGGCGAGAACCTAATAGTGTATTGCCCTGGACGGCGAGTTCGTAAACCAACGCCCCGGCTGAACCGGGGGAGCGTCATACCTGTATCCGTGAAAAGCTGCGTAGGTGAGTTTGTGAACTGAGCGTGAGAACCCCCCGCATACCTCTCGTCCGAACCCCCTGAAAGCCCTTGAAACACTTGCCAGCTCCTTACCATGAGCATCCCTCAATACGAAGTCCCAGGCCAAGAAAGGTTCATCGATCTTCGCAGTTTGGCGATACGACTCTAGCTCAGGTTCCGGCTGAGGATCAGATACTAAAGACAGGATGCGTCTCGGTCCGTGTCGAATGAACAGGTCGTAACGGCGTCTCCAGAGATGCCATCGTTGTTGAACTTCAGCGAATGCATCGAGGACGGGTTCATCCGCTGCGGTCGCTCGATCTGACAAGTTCTTGAGTCGCTGGACGAACATTCGGGAATTTATCCAAGAGAATGGTCTACGGAGCTGGGCTGTGAGTTTTAGCTTTACTGCCAATCCCGAAAACAGAACCGACCAACCCAGAGGATCGGTGTACCCTCATTGTCCATAATGAGAGCACGGAACGGTCGGTGGGTCCGGAGGATCTGACGGAAGAACACCGAGAGAAATCCCCTCGGCTCTTCCGCAATGTAACCAAGTGGTTCCCCTTCCTCAGTGGCTACGTGTGGACGTCGGTTATTTACGGAACAGGTCACCAGAGTAGAAACGACACACTAATAGCGTATTTGTTCGTTTGCTCAAAACCGACAAATATGTTAAGCATTTCAATCTGGCTGGTAATCGTAGGTATCAGAGCGTGTTCCTCTCAGTGGCGGGTCACAGAAGGCTAACCGAGTGACCACCAGCGAATCCTGGGTCATGAGGAGACGCCTCAATCCTTCCGCTGGGTCGCTGTTGATTGAACGACCACTTTCTTGCCACAGTGGCGATGTCTCCGATGATGGTTTGCCCTCTTGAGGTATTTCTTCATGAGCAGGCCTGAACCTTGAGGTGCTTCCTCGGTAACCGTCGTTTTCAACGTGTTGCCTCCTTCGCCCTACGCCAGGACTCCGTTGTGGAAACCGAGAAAGTGCATATGTCCGCCTCGTAGCATGGAAAACTGGCGCAAAAAGCCCGAGGTTCTGTTGACGACAGCGGAAGGCGGTGGTGGTAAGCATCCAGGGGACTAACTATCGGCCACGGGGCAGGACTGGGATCGCCGACCTCAAGTTCGATCAGTCTCATCTTCCGTCCTTCCGCCTCCGACCCGACAACGACCTGCACCCGGCTGGTCGATGTACATCCCACTCCTTCGAGAACACTAATCTACAAAAATCACAATTAATTTTACGACCATGCACAGGCGTCGCGGTGGCAAGATCTTCTCTCTCTCCAGCCGCATACAGGTCAGGACAAACGTGACAGCGACCAAACGGGCGGTAAGCACACACCCATTTACCAACACGCGCAGTCGCTTCATACGCTCACGCGCCGTTTCGCGCAGGTGAGTGCGCAGCCGACTGGATGGGGTTTCTCCAACAGTAGGCCAACAGCCCCCCCGTCGCCGCTTACAACATCCACGCCGGCTGGTATCGGAAAATGGGCTCCGCCTATCTCAAAGTGGGCTAAACCAGAGCCACAGAAACCACCGGTTGATATGGAGAGCAGCAGACCTGCTCCACGAAGACAGAACCCACAGGTTTTCCTCACACCCAATCGAGGACTAGGACCGAAACCGTCCGCCTCCTTCACACCTCCACGAGGCGCTCCTGCACCTGGAAAATGGTCGCCTCCAGGGTTTGCCCCGTCGGAACCCCTTTCCTCAACTTTTGCAAATCCCTCCGTGGGAGTACACAGGGTGTTGGAGGTCGATCGAAGAGAACAGGAACCCAGACCCGGCGAATCATCTCGCCAGTTCATGCGGCCGCAGGAGGGTGAGTACATAGCCCGGCAACCCCGGCGTTGGGAAGCAAACGGAAAGCACAAATCCCGCGGTTCTCTCCTATTTCGACGAGAAGGAGACGATGTTATTCCTCGCCGGACCAGGGTTCACGAGGTGAAGACCACCCCTAAGCCAAGAATCCAGAAGGTGAAGAAGTCTCTCCGTATCAACCCCGGCATCAATATCCCATCCACGGTATCCGTCGGGAACTTCGCTCGCCTACTAAACGTCAGCCTGGGTATGGGCTCGGATCATCTAATTGGAGAATCCACCGATAACCTGTATTCCAGGTCGCTTGCAACGGGTGATGGCAAATGCTGGAATGGAGGAGCAATCATCTTATGACCATGGTGTGTGACCTTACTCTGATTGGCCTAGCGCAGCCCTCACGTCCATCGACATAAGTTTTGACCGCTGAGTACGCAAGTCTGATTGCGATGGAATTTGGCCGTGACCCCATCGTCAATGATGAAGCCGCTTTCGATATCTACCCGCCGTACGCATTGGTATCCAAGGTCAATCAAGCCTCGAACTAACGGGCAATTTCCCAGTCCCACTAATCCCAACCCCTCTACGCTCCCCCTCCGTCCCCCAATCGTCACCATCATGGGTCACGTCGACCACGGCAAGACGACTCTGCTAGACAAACTCCGTTCAACCGCGGTAGCAAAAGGTGAAGCCGGCGGCATTACTCAACACATTGGTGCATTTTCCGTCCCAGTCCCCGCTAGCTCAGGTGAGGGACCGAAAACCATTACATTCTTGGACACCCCAGGCCACGCTGCTTTCTCCGCCATGCGAGCCCGAGGGGCAAGCGTGACGGATATCGTGGTACTTGTGGTCGCTGCGGACGACGGAATCATGCCCCAGACAAAGGAAGTGTTGGACCTGATCCAGCGTGAGAAACTCAACGCGGTGGTTGCGATCAACAAGATTGATAAACCCGGTGTGGATATTGTGAGCCTTCCGTCGAACTACACCTATCGGTCTGGAGTGACGGGTTTCTAGGAAAATGTCCAAAACGCGCTACTCGCCGAGGGCGTCCAGTTAGAAGCATTTGGCGGCGATATTCCCTGCGTCCCGGTCTCGGGGTTGACGGGAGAAGGCCTGGATGATCTTGTGGAGACGATGTCTTTGATCGCTGAAACCCAGGAGTTCCGGGCTGAGCAAGAGGGCGACATCCAAGGATACGTCCTTGAGTCGAAAATTCGGAAAGGTTTAGGGCGAGTGATTTTGGCATTCACGAGTAAAAGACTTTGTCTGACTTGTGTATTTCAGGCCCGTCGCATCCGTCATCCTGCTTCGGGGGTGCCTTAGGCCCGGCGCTCAGGTCATCTGTGGAACACACCACGGCAAAGTCCGCTCCATGCTCGACTCCTCGGATAAGGTTGTGAAGGCTGCGTACCCTGGGATGGCTGTGACAATCACGGGGTGGAGATCGCTTCCAAACGCTGGAGACGAGGTTCTGCAGGGCACAGAGGCAAACGTGAAGAAGGCGATCGCAAACCGGGAGAGGAAAGCTGACCTTCAGGCGACGATGGGAGATTTGGAGGCTATCAACGAGCAGAGACGACTCGAGCGGGATCGCCGGGAGGTGGATGCAACCGAGGAAGCCTCGGGCGAGTCGGTTGGCCATCACCAGGTGGAGCAGGGCCCAAAGGAATTGAGGTTGGTGGTTAAAGGAGATGTGAGCGGAAGCGTGGAGGCTGTGGTCGACGCGTTGCAGAGTATTGGGAACAAGGAAGCATGCGTGAGAATCGTCTCGTCTGGCGTAGGCGACGTTACAGAGTCGGACGTGCTGAGAGCGCAGGCTGCCCAAGGTAAGTATCTGCGTTTTACTCAGTCCACTGGGGGGCGCTTAATTTACGTTTGCCCGTGTAGGAACCATTGTGGCTTTCACCGTGTCAGCTCCTCGCTCAGTCGAGGTTCTGGCGAAGCAACATTCTGTCCCTCTGGTCTCGTCGAAGATCATATACTCGCTAATCGACGATATCCGCTCGCGTGTGGTCCAACTCCTTCCCCAAATTGTCGAGACCAAGGTCACGGGCGAGGCAAACGTCTCACAGGTGTTCGAGATCCGACTCAAGTCAAAGAAAACAATAAAGGTTGCCGGTTGCAGGGTTACTAATGGAGTCGTGGACAAGTCAAAACATGTAAGGGTCGTGAGGGACCGCGAAACCATCTTTGAAGGTACATCATCACGATCCCGCCTCGTTTGCGTTTGCGCCCGCTCTTGCTAACCACGGCTGCTTTCCTGTCAGGCCATCTGGACACTTTTAAGCATCTCAAAAAGGACATTACGGAAGCGGGCAAAGGGTTAGAGTGCGGTCTCAGTATCGGCGGCTTTGAGGGGTTCGAAGTGGGAGACCTCATTCAGGCCTTTGAGAAGATAGAGAAACCTGGAATCTTATAGATCACGCAAGATTATTATTATCTAGAGCAGGACCGGACACCATTCTGGCCTTGTAACCCCACTTATACAGCTTGATCATCCGACGGATCTCTCCCACGAGTGACGCGTAGAGTTGGCAAACCTACTGACCCCTGGGTTGCGGTTGGTTGGAAGGATCAACGATTATCTCCTTCGCACCGATGGTGCCGGTCCTTCCGCCAACTCCAAATGTCAGTTGGAAACCCCCGAGGTCCTGCGTCGTCTTCTCGAGCAAGGTCCAGCTCCTTCCGTCCGATTTCTTGAGATTGAGTTCGACCTGAGCAGAAAGAGGGAAATCCTCGGTTAGCGTGACGTCCAATGACATAACTTCTGTACGTGGTTCGGAACTTTCTTGACGGGAAGGGTACAGGAAAATAAAAAGATGGGAGCGGATGGAACTTTGGAGAGAAAGACCAAGCGCGAGCGTTGCCCGTACCTTCGTGCCTAAAACCTTGAATGACGATGTATCGGGATCGATTACGCTAAACAAGTCAAGGGAGCGTTTGAACCGTTTGCCACCGGGCAGATATAAATCGATATGGATCTGTCAATATATCGATAAGGCCAGCGGCACATATGTCATCGATTTGTCTTGTGTACTAGTGGGGGAGAGATACCTTTTCGGATTCGAAGACAACCCTGCTGCGTCCCTTGTCAGCTTGTTTAGCAAATACGGAGACGTGCACGTTGGCTGGAGTTTGGTAATGATCGATCCGACAATCAGTAAGCTCTTCCATCTGAAAGGTCGATAGATCAGCCAATCGTATCCTCGCGACAAGCGTAGCGGGTGAAGCGGACACACCATTGGTGACTTGGGCTTGAGAGCGAACAAGTGGCGGCCATGCGTACAACCCCCGATCTTTAGGAACTCGTCAAACTCTAGCACGCGACGTTTGCAGCAGAGATATCCCTGACATCATGTGGTACCTATAAATGAACGTGCAAAGGTTTCCGGCGAAATATTGCGTTACCTTGCTACCCTCGTGGAATATCGGCTGCGTAATGTTATCAGCGATAATACGTCATATCAAAGGTGATTCACGAACGGGTCTGGGATGGTATGCACAGACAGTTCCTGGTCCATCACCGTGACGGTTTTCGGCATCACTGACAAACACCGCGGAACAGCCCTGCCGCTTGCACGAGGTGCCAGGCGCAACGGTGACCGTGAGGTCATCCTCCTCGATTACCACAGGTTCTGGCTTGGGTGTGGCAGTGCGACTGACCAGGTTTGAGGATGGTTCGGAAGGTTTGGTCGAATAGCTTTCCTTGCCTCCCACAACTGAGGTCAGCGTCAAATTGGCGGCGCTCGGGGTAGGCTTTGGCGCTTGATTCTGAGGGACGTGCTCGAGATGTAGCCCAACCGTACAACCCTACCAGTTATTGATCTCAGAGGGAACTCCTTGCGTTTTGAACTGGTCTGATCGCTCACCGGGATTTGCATAAATTGATCAAATTCAAGGACAGGTTTGTTCACGGTGTCACAGCATGACCAGGACTTGAGCCCTTCATGAAAAACCTGGAGCGATGCGGCGGTGGTTGTGAGCGGGTGTCGGGAGGCGCGAGAAGGAGTGCGAGGGTCCGTACGGGATCACCGGAGTGGTAGGAACAACTTTCTTCGGTGTTGGCGTCCTTACCATACTCCTTTCCACAACCCTTCCGTGCGCATCGGGGCATCTTGGACTTTCCACCTTCAGGGAAAAGGATTCGGCCTTGCGATGAGACTTTGCGATGAAAGGGGTATCGGAGTTTGCCGCTATCACCAAAACGTGGAATTTGAATTTTTGGTCTGTTGACGGGTCAGATGAGCACCTGGTCGGAAGGCAAAACCTCAAAGCCGGTAAGCAGATCTAAGATGACGCTCGTGTACACTACAGCGCGGTAGTAGCTCTAAACCAACGAGGCGAACGCGTGTGCGATGACCAAAAATTAATGGCCAGAGGATGCGCGAGGGCCCTCTTGTCTGCAAACTGGCAAGTTTTTCGCCTTGGAAGTTGCTGTAGGTCTCAAGGTGACAACGTTCTCCTGTCATCGAGTGGTCAGGACAACGCATTTCCCCACCGCCGTACTATGAGCCATTCTTCCTGATTCGACCCTGTCAATCTCACCGCCCTGGACCGCACGATCCATATTAACCGAACTGTGTGGAGCACTCAGGAATCGACATTCACCCGGATTCAAAATTCAGACTATTGTGTACTGCTGCGACTCTGGCAGTCTCCATTAGCACAAATAATACCCGCAGGGCGGCTGGGGCTGATCGCACCTCCATAGGATTCATGTTAAGCCGCCACACGTCAAGTGTCACCTCTCCGGGAAGGAGCGGAGTCTCGCAGCGGGAGCAGATCGACCCCAAAAGTAAACGGTTCGCAAGCCAATCTGCCGGGATACTGGAGATGAAAGGCAGACTCCGACAGAGACAAAGGCTCCTTAGAGCGTTCTTTGGGTGCAGACCGGGCCCGGAGGTGCGTAGCCTGGCCACGGTGGTCTACATCACGATGACGACACAGTCCCCCCCTGCGTATCTGCGACGGTTGGGCACAGACTCCGGTGCGCAGGCTCCGGAATGTATGGCGTTGCGTTAACACATTCAACCATCGTGGCACAGATAAGGGGTGTTTCCAGGGGGTTCGAGGTCCAGATGAGCCGTCGATTGCCCGCAGACTGAGCAAACGCCGCTTGGGTAGCTTCTCGAACGACAATCTGGACTAATCCCTTGTTTCACGGACTTGCCCCCGTCCCGGTCTAGGTTCCTATGCCATAACACAGCACATGGATAGACCTTTAGGCCCGTCTCAATTACCACGCAGTGACCATAACAGGGAATGAGGTCCCCACAGTTATTCGTACCTCTAAGATAACCCAGGAGCTAAAGATTCCCAGACCAGGAAGCCGACACCCCAGGGTCCGACCCGGGCGATCGTTCGAAGGAAGGCGTGGAGTCTGGGTCGCGAAGACGGGGTATTATGTAGCTGAGCACCGGGGTCCTTGAATAAAGATAGGATCCCGTCTTCTTTCAGCTTGCGAGAGAACGTTCGCATGATCGAGTAATCGCCCTTGTCGTGCACCCCCTGGAGGTAATATGCACGTCGAGAGTGATCAATTGGACGGCAAACCAACTCGTAAGCGAGGCCAGCAACTGCCCCTCCAGAGACAAGAGTCGCGGCGTGAACGACTCGTGGCGCGTGTCTTCGAATGCCAGGGAACCGTTTCTCCGCGTCTGGATCGCCGTCAAGAATAGCTTTGGTGGTAGCCTTGACGCTAACAGAGACTCTTCGGGTTATCTCGAATATCGAGAAGAACACAGAAAAACCTATGGGTTGGCGCGATGGTAATCAGGAAACGTAATAATGTGAACACGCCGACGCCGTACCGCAGACGTCCTTTATGAAGCCGAATCCCCATCCGTCCCACCCGCGGCCAGCCATATCCCTAACATCCCGCATCCAATCTCGGATCCGCCTAGCTTCATTAAGTTCCTCAGCCCTGCTCATCTGTCGGATGGGTTCCGTTCCCCGGAAGACCTCTTTCCAGGCATGAGACCACCCATTGCCAGTACCGCCCTCGATGACCAATCGGACGTTCTCTGCGGGAGCGGCAACTATTGCTTGTGCACCCCCAGCTACTGCACCAGATGCTGCGGCGTGTAATGTGGGATGGTCGCCTAGATACGGTCCGAAGCTGGAATGAGCCTCGGTGTAACTCGCCCATAGGACCGTGCCGAGTAAGGCATTAACAGCAATTGGGGGAATGAAGTGTTTGGCGACGAGTTTAAACTGAGACGGATTCAGCGGAGGCACAGGTCATGGGTTTAAGACAAGACTCACACCGCCCTCCTTCTTCACGAGCCGCTGGATAAATTCTGGGCTCAAAGTGTGACCCTTATACGTAGCGTAACCCTTGAGGGACTGCCATCCACTGACTTGTACATGGGTCAGTGAGGTGTGAATGGGAAAGTGGCAAACCTCAGCCACCTTTTGACGGTCTGAACAGCCGAACGGGTCGGGAGAAGTAGAGACCAACAGTGCGGGTGGCGGTCCTCGCCAAAGCGGCGTACAGCGAACTTCCTTGTTGCTCCTGACCATCGCCGGCGGACATGCACGCGGTCTATGCCAGCGCACACTGGTTCTACCCAGTTCGGATGGCGGAAGGCAGCAGGCAGGGTCACGTGTCACCATGAATCCACCTTCCGCACTTCGGCCATCGTGTTTCCGTCGCGATGTTCTCCAAGTTGCCTGGGGTCGTGCCCTAGCAACCCTGAGTTCGAATCACGGACTCGGTGAAGATTTCTCATTGCATTTGAATGTATTCAATGGGGAAGAGCAGAAGATCCTTTTGGCAGCATCGCTGGGCAAACTGGATCGCGCGGAGGATAGACATCACAGGAGGCGTCGGAAATTGTTCGAGGCGGCGCGTGCCGAGAAACTCAGCGAACGTCTTGACGTCAATAGTCTCTTTCTTCCTGATCAATACTACGGTTTCCAGAAGGTAACGTGTCGTTTGAATTCCAGCACCGTGGTCGTTGTTTTGACGCCTAAGATCAGGGTCACTACGATGGGGTTATAAAAAACTATCGCGAAATGCACGTTTCATCCTGGCCCGAAGACCAGCCTAGACTCTCTGAACTGCTGGGTCGCCTGCGGCAATTCCATCCTGAGGAACCAATTCAGTACCACCTCCTTCACCTTGCTTCCGACGGAGAAATCCATCCACACGTCGATCATCTAGAGGCCTTTGGGTCTTGGATTGTTGGTGTCAGTCTAGGTTCCGACAGAATTCTCCGCCTCGAGGAGGAAACCCCCGATCGGCCGATACTACATGATGTGACCCTGCCCTCTGGGAGTGTTTACATGCAGAAGTGAGTTCCTGGTTTCTGATTCTGCTCTTTCATGACCGTTTTGACCCCTGATCGCTCGCACAGGGATTCAATTCGTTACGGGTGGAAACACTCCATCCTTCGTGGTGGATGCGTGAACGGAAATGAAATAAAGGGTGGCCAAAGGCTCAGCATCATGGTTCGCGTAAGCACCTTTACTATCTGCAGATCCTACCACTGTGGCCCCTGACTCAAATTCCCAACACAGAATCGTCAACCTGCGTTGCCATTTTAACTCGCCCCGGGTGCTGGCAGGAACGTGGTGAGTGTGGTGATTGTGAATGAGGACGTCCCTACACCAAATCAGATCGTAAAAGCTTGAATTTTCCATGTGGACGCCCACGGTACCGGGGCTGTTTGGCGGTTTAAACGAGAAAGCCTTGTTGAGGTTAAGTCCGACACTGAATGGTGACGCCGTAATCGCGGTTCGTTCATATGGAAGCCTCCCTTGACAATCAGAAATGGGGTTCAGTCTGCGTGCTCTAGCCCGTGTGCGAGGCTATATCGTGATCTGTTCCTTGCCGTTCGCGCGGAAGAATGGAACGGATGCTTCTGCGCCACACCTTCGAGATAAGGTGTCGAGGTGTGTCCTTCAGGGTCCTTAGGACGAAGATAGGAATGGGGTGCTGACCCGTCACCGCCACCGAAGCTCCGACTTGGTTCGGTCTCGTAGGCCAAAGCCAATCTTGTGAGCATAGTCGCCCGACTCATGTCATATCATTACAGCGCACAATCATTCAGGAAGGGCGAGGATCCCCCGATGACCCGAGCGCTCCGGCCGCTACGAAAGGACCCTCATTCGATTTAATATCGGACCACATGCTCGTCCATGGATCCAGCCTTCCTGGCGATTCTCGATAGCCACCAAGCGCCAGGATAAGCAGCGATCGAGGTTAGGAATGGTGCAGAACGTTCGCCGGATACGAAATTGCCTAGCCAGTTTTCAGGCACCAGGCTAGGATTTTTGACCCTTGATTACACGATGCTCGACCGTCCGGCTAACCCCTCGCGGTTGGGCGGGTGACCGCTCCCAAAGCCGGTGTCGTGCGACTGAAAATCAGATAGCCGTTACGCATGTAAGGAACGAGGGGGCGGGTACGCTTTAGTGGCCGGAAAGAAGCTCGCAAGGTCCTTCCCCGCCCTGACCACGCTTTTTTGGTGGCTCAATTGGATCCAATCAATCAAGCTGAACCTTTTTTCCGGTGAAATTTTAGGTAAACTACCTTCGGATGATTGGATGACGACCAGCCGGGAAGAAACGAAGCGTTTGGGTATCTGAATCAGCGAACATGAACGGCGACAAAGGTCGGAAGAACTCAAGCCTCACCTCGTGTACGTTGCCGCTCTCTCAAGCTTTGCCCGGTCCAGAACTGTATTTGATGGGCGACCGGTGCGTGCCTGCGGCCAGCGCTGCATTTTTTTTTGAACGCTAAGGTCGTGTGTTGGGTGTAAGTTTGCGAGATTAAGATCTGCGACGAGGTCCCGTAATGCAGCGTGGGTAGGGTGGTCTGGCCCCAAATCGGAGGGTCGGTGTCAGCCCACAGACATAACGTCGGTTTGGGATAAGGCGTCGGCCGGAGATTTGAATCAGTGCCACACCAATCACGAAAATCTAGGGACATTCATCGCATGGTTTGATACAAGAGATACTGATAGAAGCATGGCCAAAGCAAGCAAAATCGGATTGCAAAATAGGGTGAAAATCAAAAATAGTATCTAATGGGGTATTATTCGATTGTCCCATAGCAAAATTATAATAATGTAGTGGAGGAGGACGAGAAAGGGAGAGAAGGATGTGGCGAGGGAGAAACATGAGGGGGATCGATACAATGCAGCAGGATGTGGGGGTATCGGGGTGGGGGATACAGTTGCGCCAGGCTAAACATCTAGGAGTCCATCGCATCTAACGTGTCGGTTTTGCGGGGAGGAGGGGAGAAGACAGAGATAGATATGGAGAGAAGTGTGGGCGGCCTAGCATTCCCTCGAAAGAGCACCGAGCCTGGGTTTACGGTTAGAAATAGAGCTCGCGTGAAGGAGAGAAGACGCTGATGGACGCACGGGACTTTTATGGGCCCTCTCGGGTGGCCGTCGACGACGATATAGGCAACTTGAACCCCCTGAGAATACAAAAGGGGATTAAGCAAGACGAGACAAGGTAACGGTAGAGAGGGAGACACGCACGTCGACGAAACTAATAGACTGGACACTGCCGCGTTTCATCTTGCCAGCATCCTCCCAAAATACGACTCGTGTTCCAGGCTGCATGGCAGGGGTGTATCTATGAGAAGGGGGGGTATGAGAGCCGAACGAGGAGGACTAACTGCAAGGTGGTCCATACACTATTAGTGAGCGATAGGGTACTCAGGGAACGATGGGCTGAGACATACCGTTCGAACGGGTTTATAAACCGGGGGGAGAATCTGGACGGGAGATACTGGAGGGTGCGAGACGTTGGCACGTCATGCGCCAGCAGGTTGGGAGGAGTCCATTATGAACGGACGCTAGGAGAAGTAGCATTTGATCTGCGTCACAGTAAGCGAGAGGAGAATGAGCTCGAGGGGTTTGAATAGGGACCGATACCTGGGCTTTGTTGGAAACCTTTGAGTGCATGGCTTCGAGGGATCAGCTCGGTCCATCAAAAGAGATGTTGCAAGAACGAAGAACGTTCGCGATTGGGGATAACGTTGGGCCACTATCCAATTCAGAGGATGCCTCGCTGCGGCAGACTGGCTGATGCATGAAATAGCGCACGATAGCCCGGTTTTTGGGTACACGTAAGGAAACCGTTCGGCCAAGTCGCAGGGGGATTTGGGCAAATGCGGCTAAGGAAGGAAGGTGGCCGTGGTCTGATGGTAGATTGTTCCAGACAAGTGTGAGTGTGCGCAATAGTTCCCGAACACGCTTGCACGACGACCGCCACCCATGCCTGCGCCGGTAATTGCCAACAAGTCGCCGGGCCAAGCTGCACAAGACATGTCCGTCATCCTCGTAACTGGCTCCTACGACCACGAAATCCGGTTCTGGGAGGCCTGGTCCGGCATCTGTTCCAGGACAATCACCCGGTCTGGTGAATCTGGCGTAAGATCCTCTCTCTCCCTCGACCGCCGCCAGCCCTCGGTGACTGGTCTGTGTAGCAAGTAAATCGTCTAGCCATTTCCCCCGAGTGAGTCGCACCCGCCCGTCAGCACACGCCGTGTTTACCCCGTTCCGTCCAGCAAACGCCTCCTTGCGGCTGCAATTCACAAAAAGGTCAACATCTACGAAGTCGGCAGCTCTTCTTCCGCTCCAGTACGTCTGCGACACAACCTCGGACTCCTGTAATCACCCCTCATGTTCACCCTCCCCAGCTGATTACGTTCGAGGGCCACTCTTCCAACATCACCGCCGTCTCGTTCCACAACGAAGGCAAGTGGCTCGTTACCGGCAGCGAAGACGGGACCATCAAGATCTGGGATCCACGGCAAGACCCCCATTTGTTATTCCTTATCACCGTAAACAAGCTAAAATAACCGTTCATCCACCCAGATCTTCGCATATTCAACGAAACTACGACAACGAAGCTCCAGGTACCCCCTCCAGTCCGCCGACCCCCCATCTCGGATCAACCCTGACCGTTCATTCATTCTTAGTCAACGATGTCGTTGTGCACCCAAACCAGGGTGAATTGATCTCCTGCGACCAGGCAGGCCGGATCAAACAGTGGGATCTGACTGAGAACACTTGCACTCATGAGCTTGTACGCTCCCCCTCACCCCCACGCTCCCTGAGCCTTACCGTCGTTTCCGCCCCAGACTCCGGCCGGCGACATTCCCATGCGATCCGTCAGCCTTGCTTCTGACAGTTCTTGTTTAGTAGCCGGAAACAACAAGGCGCGCATCTCCAGTTCTGTACTCCCTACCCTATCACGTTTCTGAATTATATGGTAATTACTTTAGGGGCGATGCTATGTCTGGAAGATTAATGAAGAGGGTTCAACTGCACCGCGTTTCCAGGCTGTCACCAAGTTTCAAGCTCACAGTAAATACCTCACTAGGCTGTTGTTCAGTCCGGACATCAAGTGAGATGCGCGTTCGCCGTTCCCATGCGTCGCTTGTATGTACATGACGCTGATTGCCATCCCATCTCAAGGTATCTGGCTACCTGTTCCGCTGACACGACTGTGAAAATTTGGTCTGTGTCTCCGAGTTTCGAATTCAGGTTGGACAAGATACTCCAAGGACACCAACGTTGGGTCTGGGATTGCGCCTTTAGTGCAGATTCAGCATACCTCGTTACAGGTGCGTATTCTCGTTGACCCTCGGCATCGGCTTAGGTCACGTTAATTCAGCATCCTCCGATCATACGGCACGTCTGTGGGAGATGGCCTCTGGAGAAACCGTCCGCCAATACAATGGGCATCACAAAGGTATGGATCCGTTCTGGACCGGGCTTTCCAAATCCCCCTAGGCTAAACGAGGGCCGTTTTTTTTGTAGCTGCCGTGTGTTGTGCCTTGCATGATGGCGCAGGTTAATTCTAGCCTTTTCCAGGCGGCTGATGTGGTGGAGGGGGTCGAACGAGGTTGAGACCCACGCAGTTTTCTTGCGACCCCAAGATGTTGTGTCACACGAGGGCCGTAGCCCGGGACGTAACTGCCCGGCCTGCGTTCCGTTTCCTGGCGAACTGGGTGTCGTAAGACAATAATTACACTATGACCGACAACGTATAGCTCTGGCTGGTCTCATCAGGGCATGAAGTAATCTATTCACCCACAGACGTGAGATCAGGCGTTCCACGAGGATTGACGAAATGGCTCGCATTTGGTTGGCTGGACACGGTCCGCGTCCAGTCGGAAACGAGCTAGCGGAGGCTACGGATCTCTCCGATTCGACGGTGACTCGTGCTTTGGGTCATTGGAGAAAAGGTTGGGCCAGGTTTTTTTTTCGTTCTCGCATCTCTACCTCCACCTCCTCGACGTCCTCCTCCCGCGAAGTTGTACAACGCGAGAGAGACTTCTATGGCCAGTAGCCTCGCTTCGGAATTCTTATCTAGGACGCCAGAT
>Ga0307516_10001355_pt1 | contig 33902 bp, 46 predicted proteins | sample 19_EM_MG_FD_203310 | JGI IMG/M metagenome (GOLD analysis project Ga0307516, IMG submission 203310) | Populus trichocarpa ectomycorrhiza microbial communities from riparian zone in the Pacific Northwest, United States - 19_EM | ecosystem: Host-associated > Plants > Roots > Unclassified | place...
GAGGGTCTGTGTGTGCGTCCGCGTATACCATGCTGGAGTGCCAGGGATCTATCTATCTAAATGATTAACTATAAACATCTCATAAACATGCAAGTCGGAACTCAAACTCCGAGGACGTGTTTCCCCGCTTGCCAAACCGCAAAGCTTACGGCGGTCATCGGTACCACCTTTAAATACCCAATACCCAACCCTACATAGAAGCCTCTCCACCCGTTCGCACGCCAGATGTCTCGAGCCGTCTCCGACCAGCCTAACCACCGGTCGGGTCGTGTGAGTCCTCCGACTTGCATCCGTCGCCGTACGATTTCAAATGGGTAGGAAACCGTCTGCGAGATGGCGCCAGCTACGGCCCCGATCGCCAGGTCGGCTATCGGCGTTCTCGCCTTCGGAAATTCTTCCCGAGGAGGAAGGAAGTGAGCGTGTAAGAACCCCCATACCAAGAACGATGTCCCAGCATATGGTATCATGCCTGCGACGGTGACAGTGAACCCTCGGTAGAATTTGAGGATTGGGAAGTAGTGGAACAGCTTCTTTGTGACCACTACGCCTGAAGGTGGTGGGGTTGAAGAAGAGGGGATAGGAGCGTGGGTAGAAGCGGGCGCAGAGGTTCCTTCATGATAGAGATAGCTCATAGCCTGGATGAACGTCGGTCGCGTTCCCTTGAACGGAGACGACGGGTTTGAGTTGCGGGTTTGGAAAGCCATGCGGACTCGGATCAATTCGAGCGGGTAAGTGAAAAACACGGATATCGTGCCTGCAATAGTCTCCTCAGCAAACCCGTGACACAAAAATCACTATCCCACTCACCAGAAAGAGCTCCAGCAGCAAACCTCCTAAAGTTCGTCTCATCCGCACGAGTTGGCATTAGGAGCTACAACAGATCACACGAGCTGTCAACCCACTGGCGGGGGGGGGAAACCTTTCAAGAACAAACTCACATGGTGGACCTGGTCGTAGGCCATAAACTTTATCGCGGCATAGGGAAAGACCCTGATCAAAGTCGCCGAATGGCCTTGGAAAAGAGCCCAACCTCCACCATCCTTGTAAATCTCCGAACCGGCGCGGAACGCTCCGCTCCAGCTCCCGGCATACTTCTGGAAGTCCGGGTTAGAGGCTTGGAAGAGGATCTTGACTCTGTCTAACGGCGCAACGACCGTCTTGGCCTGAGGAGAGCAAGTGTCGGTGAGCAGACCATCGGAGAAACTCGACGCTGGAGCCGGAAGCCAGAAGACGTACGACACAGCCAGCTATGCCTCCCGCAACGCCAGAACGCAAGACGTAGTCAAGACTCTGTTTGTGTCGAGGAGGAGGGGCATTTGGACTCATGAATTCATCCGGTGTGAGCGGAACTTGGAGAGGGAAGGTCTTGCTTCGCTTGTATCGGAACTCGGTGGGGAGCCGGAGTCGGACCGGAACTTGGTCCCGCCCGGAATTCCCACACACACAAATCTGGCTGCATTTTCGTGAACCCCACATTTTGAAAACACGGATTACACGAGATCTACAGTGTAGTCGCGATGCGCTCCTTGGCGGCCGGGAATGTGATGGATTTCGGTCACCAAGGAGGGGCATGTCTTTCGTGATCTTCGATTCAAATATTCCCCACTGGCAGGGAGTTTCACCTTTCTGAAAGGTTCCTGTTAGCTATATGCGCCCCGCTGTGTGTTGCCGCGTATCTAATCTGACGTTGTCACTTCAGATGCGTCGTGGGAGAGGTGAAAAAGTCCGATAGGTGGGTGCTTGTGCACGGATGACATCTTGCGCTCTTCCGTCAACAGATTTAAGCCTCAGCTGAACCAAGATAAACAAGGGTTATTACTCTAGGATAAAATGCTCTAATGGTAGTGGGCAGGTATATATGGGTCTGTTTCTAGTCCGAGTGGTGATGCATTGACGTCCGATGCCAAAAAAAAACGTCCGTCTCTCACCCAGAGTACATCGCATCCTTGGCGATCTCGACACCGAAATTGGCCCTCGCGAACGCCCTCATCGATCTTTCCAGCGTGTCTTCGAACCCTTCGTCCTCCCTACCGGTTAACCACTGCTTTGCCCTCGCGTACCAGAAGGCCAGGTCAGTTGTGAAGAGGACCGACTTGAAGATAAAGTGGTTGTAGTACGCCCACAGTCGTTGCGTAAACGTCATGTTCGGTGCCTCGGCCAGGGACCGCGAAGCCCAGGTCGCGGTTATCTTGATTCTGTTCACAGGAGATCCGAACATCTGGTTGTTTCCTTGCACAATCCTACCAGCCATCTATGAGTAATCGATTGGCGGACGGAAGGACGACCAACCTCAAGTTCCGGCCGATGAACAACAGCTCCTTCGGCATCCTATCCTGGTCCACAAGGAAGTTCTGTAACCTCTTCTTCATCACAACGCTCCGCTCGTAGTTGTTCATCTCCGAAAACGCCTTTTCGAATTTTGCAGACTCCACATCGTTCTTGTCGTTGAACGAAGAGAGGGGTCGCATGACGGTCACACTGGCGAACATCTTGGGTTCCCCGATTCCCCACTCCGCGGCAACCTCCCCGAGAACTTCGAGGTCGAACGTCATGAGGCTCTTCCAAAGCGTGGCGTATTGCCGCTGAAACTTGGGGGTGGAACGGACGTATAGGCCATGATCCAGGAGAACAAGTTGGGGAGCACCCTTGATGGTGGGATGGGGTCGGACGATCATGTTGCCTGGGTGTGGATCACAGTGGACCCAACCCCATTCGAAAATCTGGGCGCTAAACAGTTCGACCATCGCCTTGAGGACTATAGAGACGCCACCCTTCAAGATTGGGAAACGATTGGCAGCAGAGGTTTCAGACGGGGCGTCAACGTGCTCTCCCATCAATCGCTTAACCCCATTCCGGTCAGTCATTCTGACCCCGTCGATCCACTCTGCGGTCATGACCTTCTTCGTCGTGTACTTTCCGTAGACTCCCGGGACGTACACCTTGTCCTTGAGCCTCGGTTCCCCCGCGATAAACTTGGCGGTGGTCATGGCATTAACCGCCTCCTGTTCAAAATCAAGCTCTCGTCTCAGGTGGTCAGAGATGAAATCTGACGTGAACAGTCAGTTTAAGTCCAAGGCGGTAGCGTGATCACTCACCGACAACGAAGTACGCCTTGACGTCGAACACCAGGTTCTCGTAGGCCCACATCACAAAACGAAACATGGCGAGATCCAAGTTGACCTGTTTTCCGACCTCGGGTTTTTGAATCTTCACAGCGACCCAATTGCCGCCGTCTTCTTCCCTCAACTTGGCCCTGTGCACCTGTGCGATGCTCGCGCTCGCTACAGCTACGGGGTCGAAGTACTCAAACACACCACCGGGTCCGGATGGCGGTCTATGGAACTGGGACTCAAAGACCTTCATAACCTCTGACAAAGGAACCTGTGCGGCATCGTCGAACAACTTGGCGAACTTTGCTTGCATGGCCGGAGGTAACACGGCAGCATTGCTCGCGATAGCCTGACCTGTGAAAGAAATATACATTTGGTTAGTCGCCTTCGATCGAGCAGCAGGGCACCGGCGTACCAATCTTCACGTAGAGGCCACCATTGGAAGTGAGGAGATCAAACACCCGTTCTGCAACGCGCTCATGAATTGCCGGGATGCCCTCACTATTTTCCGCGGTGAAATTAATCTTGTAGTCGAGGGCTACTATTGCACACTACACATAAACGCGCGTGAGCAGACGGCCATCGCGAAAATTGGAGAACACGCACCGCCCACAATGTCCTGACGTTCCTGCTCACTGCAGAAGCGTAGAACTCCCTATCCAAATACCAAGCAGCCCCAATCCCCAACCCGAAGTACGCGAGTCCACGAGAAGCTCTGGCCAGCCTTCCAGGTTTTGGTGGGGGTGGTACAGAGAAAGGAGTGTGCTTATGAGGAGTCACCCGTGTCAAGCGAGAGAAACCCCGAACGTCAGGAATGTGAGGACGCCATGGAGGTTGCGCAGAGAGCTGGCTTGTTGTCCGAACCCGAGCTGTACGCGAGATTTGGGGTACTACAGAGGAAAAAATGCCAGAAAACATTTAGAGGACCGGCCTCGACACCGGTCTGTTGGTTGGAGAGAGGGAGAGATGGAGGTTTTGGCTGGGTACTGGTCGAGCTCGAGTCGGGTCACATTCCGGGATGGTGACGGAAATGACGCACGCGGCTCGGCAGTGGTCGGTCAGGGATGCTTATTCGGATTTCGGATTCCGCGCCGATCCCGATCCTGAGGAAAATTAAGCGGCAGTCGGCTCGCATGGGAGGGTTTGCCAAGTGCGATACATAATGAGCGAAATAGATACAACACAGGAGATGGGGAGTTAGACGACACACGACACAAATCAACGTCGAGCGGTGCGACGACAACACGGAACAATACGCGATCACAAAAGGACAATCAACACGACAGAGGGCCTCCTCTGGAAAAAGAGGCGGGTCGAGGGTAGCAACAATAATGGAGAGTGTGGTCAAGAGCGGGATACACGCCCAAACGCTGGTCAACGCTTCTTGGAAGGACACATCCAGGATGACGCCAGAGCTGAGAATGGAGAGTCAACAGTCGTAGGAGGTAGTGCCGGTTCCAGAAGCTCACCGTTGAAACTCGATTTGCGAGATACCGCCGACTTGTTTACCGCCTCGTTGATGTCAGAGAGGAGCTCCCTGCATGCTTCCAGTTCTATCGTGTCCCCAAGCGTCTCGAACGCGTCAGCAGCCCGCACAGCCTCAACCCTTGCCTCTTCGAACCTGCCTTCTTCATACAACATCTCAGCCTGCAGCTCCATCATGTTAGCCATATCGCGTACGTTATTGACTGCGTGCGACTTGGCAATTTCAACATGGGCGTGCGCATCATCGAACCTGTTTTCGCCAAAGGCCAGGATTGCCAGGGCGCAATGAATCAAAGACAGCTCGTGGTGCCAGTTGAAAATGGACGCAATCCCAAGGGCTATCTCGAGGTGGTCGCTGGCCTGTCTTGTCTTGTCCTCAGAGAAATATATCTCGCTGAGGAGACGGTGGATATTGCAGACCAGGTATTCATTGCCCTTGTCTTCGAGCAGGCTGATCGCTCGGGACGCAGCATCTTCTGCGGCTTCAAACTGGTCGTCATCGAACGACAATCGAGCGAGCCGTTCCAAAACTCCTGCTTGTCCCGGCCCGTTATTCAGCCGTTCGTAGATCCACAACGCCTCTTCTGCCTGCCGTACCCTTTCCCCATGGAGGTCCAAGTGCGAGTTCACATCGCAAAGGTACTCCAAGGTTTGAGCAACCTGAAAGTCATCCCCCCCCTCTCTCCAGAGGCTCAGAGCGCGAATAAGGATCCGTTTGCACCCTACGTGGTCTCCAGAGAAGGTGAACAACTGGGAGAGCAGGACTAAGCATTTTGGCTTGGAGCGGTGGGCGTCTGGAAGCCCTTCGATCATTGGCCCGAAAACGACAAGCCGAGGTTTGTGCCAGCGGAGGTGCTGCATGAAACGACAGCAGACATCCCAGACAATGTTAGAGTCCGCGTCAATGGTTGCAAACACGCCAAGCAGGTGCTCGACATTCACATCCTCTGACGTGATCCATTGTGACTCTTCGAAGCCGGGGTGGCCAGGACCAACGCGAACTGACAGCCGGGTGAAGTAACATTCCTTGGCCGTGCGGAGAAGTGGAGACGATACAGGATCTTCGGGATAAAGGTATTCTCGGAGTGGTGCTAGCATCGTGACAAACCCGTTGCTTCGATATGTCAGAGAGAGGATGCAGAATTTGTCAAAGATGTTTCTTCTACCGGAGATGGCGGGAAACAACCAGTTGAGGTTGTTCTCGTTGATGCCTTGAGGAAAGAAGGCGATTGCACCGAGGAGGTCGCGGGCGTCGGGGCCAAGTTCGCGGAACACTGGTGAAGCAAGCAAGAGTTCGATCGTTGCTGCCAGGCCTCTGTTGTAGTCGGCCCGAAGTATCTGCGCGCGGTGCGCGTCCCACTCCTGGGCGAGTCGATCGTAATCCCACAGGTTGCGAGATGCAGCGGTGGCGAGCAGTGTGATCGAGAGGGGGTGGAGGTCTAATCGCCTGAGGAGGTCGCTGAAAGTCTCGGACCAGCCGTTATCATACATGACAAAGAAGACCTTGCATGCTGACCCCATCGACAGTGTGGGGATGGTCAGGCGCTCGCAGCGTCGGGGGACAGAGGCGAGGCGAGAGGTGATACAAAGACATATGGTTTCGAATCGGCTCAGCTCCTCCACCAGGGCGTAGATCTCCCGAGCGTCCGTTCCCCGCGGGTTGAGGACGGACTCGGCGTTGTCGAGTATGAGGAACATCTCTTTCGAGGATAGGAAAGGTCGAAGGCGAGTCAGATCCTTGGGGTTTTCGACCCCTGCACCGATGACCTTGGAGAGTCGGTTGAGGAAATTAGCGCGCGACGCGGGGAACTGGTCGCAGCGGATAAACCAACGGTTGTCTCCAAACCACTCCTTGATGCGATCGTGGTGTAGGACCGTCAGAGCAACAGTTGTTTTGCCGATCCCCCCTGCACCGATGAGAGCGATCGGAGTGAGAGATTGAGCGAGGCCAACGATATTCTCAATCAGCTCGTCACGTCCGAGACAGACCCTCGGCGGCGGGGGAGGGTGTTCACCAGGAGGGGTACTATACAAAAGTGAGACCACGGATCCCATGATATTGAGATGGCTGACCTGATTTGAGTCTAGGGGGCGGTGAGCATTGATTCAGTGATGGGCAGGTTACAAACGATACTCACCGACCACTTTTTGTTGCCGTTCGCTTTCTGACTTGCAACCACGGTACGATGGGTGACGGGAACCACAGTGTGGGTTTCCAAAGTGCGGGTTCTCATGGTATCGGCTTCGATGGTGTTGCGACGAATCTTGGAAATAGCCACGTCCGTGTTTGTCACGAGTTCAGTCTGGAAGTGGGCAGTTAGAGTTGCCCACGCAGAAGCGATGGGACGCACGTTAAAGACATGAAGAATCCTATAGAGATCTAACTTCCAAGCGGTGATGTTCACCCTGTCGTTCCTCACGAGGAAAACTCGGGAGAGCAAACTCCCTCTACCCTTCTCAGTGACCTCCTCCTGGATCTCCGTTACGATTCTGTGATCAAGAGCATCGTGAGTGGGCTTTCCAACCGTCCATCACTGGTTTAACCCACGTCGTCAACTGCCCAATCGCCTTGTACACGGACTGGCTGAGGTCGCCCGGGTTCTTCCCAATCGTTCCTCGATCAAGTGCCCCACATACGTCGGCACACGCTAGTCCGAGCTCGACATAGTTCTTGTTGGCTGCGGAATCCTGGGTGCACGTGAAGCCGGAATTCACTATCGCAGAATAAGAGACGTACCCTAACCATCGTTAGAAGAGCACCGACGGTGCCATAAACTGCGCTGACCAGTGTCATCTTCGAGACCTCCTTCGCGAGATTCATGGCCTCGATGGCAGCATCCAAGGAATCCATGGTGGTTGGGAGAAAACGGTGCGGCGTGCAGGCTGTGCGTGTGAGGAGGCACCCCACCCCTAATCCAGGTGAGCGGCCATCCTGTCATGCCACGCCTCGTGTGAACCGGTCGAATGCCAAGTCGTTGCGATCGGTTGATTCCCGCCACTGACCGCTGCTTTGGGGTTCCCCTGGTTTTCGAATCCACTCGACATCATCGAAACGCTCAACCGTCACCGGTCCTTATCTTCAATCCCAGGCTAATTCACAGTGATTATTCGAACATGAACGCAGAGGGGAAAAAAGAAAGGAACCGCGGGGGGTTCGGGCTCGTCGGCATGGGGTCGGCACGGATTTCAGCGGTGAGTCCTGTTGCTTGCGTTAGGTGATCCGCCCGACCAAGTTCTGACCTCCGTAGCGCTACTGTTGTTGCCACACCCCCAGGTGATCGTCAGTGGTGGGGCTTGAGCTTGGGAGGCCACCGTGGCACTGACCTCGTTCCTCCCAGCGCCGGATTTCAGCGTTCCAGCTGTCGGACGAGGTCACTCACAGCCTGCAACAAGCATGTTTCACGTCGTTCATCACCCATCCGCCACCGCTCCCCGTATGACACTGGTGAATAGGACGCATTGCCAGGTGGTTTCACTCGTTCTCTGCATTTTGGGTGCGAGGGCTGAATATCATGGGAGTAGGTTGAGGGACCCATGGTCCTCGTCAACCCTGATGGTGAGATCTGTCGAAGGCTACAACTTGTCACCAGTTACATTGCTGAGTTAAACAGGTGACCACGATATCGTTGGAGCTGGCGCCAATTCCATTGATTCATTCCGATCCACTTGCGAATACCATCGCGGTGCGGCCGAGAGGGCTCTCGCTCAACGGATGGGATGAACGGTGGATGGAATTGAGAACAGGAAATCGTCGATGGTGGGGTCAAAGCGGGGGCACGAAGCAACAGAAGCCAATGATTAAACCGTACGCCATGTGTAGACATATAACTAGTAATCATACGGAGATGTCCTTTGTACTTTGAATCCACCCTCGGGTCGGGCGGAACAACGAGCTTTCTTGTTGTTGAACGCCCACTACGCCACTGCAGCTCCCGGGTCACGGACGCGTGACATCCCGCTCACTGGAGTCGGCACCCGTGAACCGCGTACTCCATTCTCTCCAACACACTCATCCCATTCCTCGTCGCCCCAACTCCAATGCGACAACTATCACTCCATGTCTCTGCTCTGAGCGACCTTGAGTATTCTGCTTACACCGAGGCCCTCCACGATTTGATTGCAGGCGACCAACCCCCTTCCGATGACTACCAAAACGTATCCGTGGGTGTCAGGGAGGTCCGCGCATGGCTCAGAGGCAGATACGCTTCTATGCCTCTCGCAGATGTAGATACTGTATGTTCTTTCTCTACATCCCGAAAATTTCCTTCACTGTCTGTGCCCTCAGATCCTCAAACTCTTTTACCCCACTTTGAGCGCCCAGGATGCTTTCGACGCCGGGCAGTTCTTCGCGGTCATGCGCCTCGTTACCCACGCGAGAGACGGGAAGAGCATCTCCAAGACTCTTGCGTTCACCCAAGGTACGGTTATGGCAACCGTCGTTGCGCAGCGCCTCGGCCTGAATTGGTTTTGCATCCCACCCAGCTCATCCAAGGAATGACAACACACGACCGCCCTCACGGCCACAATCGCCCTCTAAACAAGCCCCTCCACCACCACCACCTCCGAGTCGTCATAACGGTAGGCGTGCTTCGTACATGACGTCTGTCTCGGATCAAAACCCGTTCCATCGCGGAGATCATGATGCAGATCACCCACTGCTTCCGCCTACTTCCTTCGTTTACCCTAAGCCGCCGACACACCCCGACGTGAACACCCTGGTTTCAGACTCTACTCCCCCCGTCATTCCCTACTCCCCTCACAACCCATTCTGGTCCCGGTCAAAGTCTCAATGGCGGCCGCCCGGTGAGGATGAACCTACTTCCAGGGGACCTCCCTTGCCACCCCGGAAACCTGCTGCCCCATACCAGGCTCCTTCATCGGCAATGTCTATCAAGTCCATTCCTCTCTCTACAAACCCTTTCAAGCCTCCGAAACCCATCCATCTCGTGAGCCCACTCATGAAACAGTCGCTTGAAGCTAGCAGAGCTGGTGTCGTACAACGGAAGGTCGAGGAGAACCTCAATCAAGAACGAGTTCTGCAAGTTCTCAAGAGTTCCAGCATTCGTAATCGGAGCTCCAGCCCGCCCAAGCCGGGTCCGAGTTCTTCTGGTTCGTCTACTTCTGGCAACCACAGATCAGACACGAGGTCAGAGCGCAGCGCACCAAGTCTACCCCCAAGGCGGAATGCCCAGAGTCCTTCTCGTTCAACACCCTCAGTTGCTGGCTCGATCATGTCTTACGAATCCGTCGCAAATGCCCGGTTGTCTCTATCCCCGTCGAAGAATCGGGCAAACTCACCCTTCTCTCGCTCCCCAGAACGGGGCAGGGTTCTCGCCGTCGCCATGACAGACGAACCACGAACCAACTCGGTGTCACCAACACGACCCACGGACATCGCGCCTCCTCCTACGCATCCCGACCGGAAACCACCTCCAGTAAATACACCGGTTCTAGAAATTTCGTCGGATGATATCTCCCCCACACAACCTCTGTCGCCTGCGTCGCTGAAGGTGTTCAGGTCTAAATCGATGGGTCACCCTAAACCTCCGCCACCACCCACTCGCAAGCCGCGTGCCAGACCAGAAAGCATGCAACTCCCTCCAAGCCCGGCATACGCTACACCCGCATCCACACAGTTTCTACCAACTGACACCTTTTCTGGCGGAGAGTTTCCCCTTCCGAAAGTCACACGACGTGTCTCCCTCGGCTCAACTCACAGTCGAGCCTCATCAATCGATTCCTCACCATCGGTCAAAAAGAACCTCCAACGCACGTTTTCTGCGTTGCAACCAAAACTTGACGCGGCAAGGTACAAGGTCGAGGCAGGGTTGAGCAAACGCGGGTTTGTGGATCACACCACGAACTCGCGTCCACACCTTATTGGCTCGTGGGGAGATGAGGGTGAGAGGAACCTCATCGGAGGAACGGACGCTGTCAGCGTAGATAACGATAGCGCGAGTGTGCTGAGCTATGAGGATGACTCGGCGGACGAGAGGCGGAAACTGGGGCGTGGACAACCCAGAGGCGGTATCGTTGGCGTCAACGGCGCTGGGCGGAGAGATAGGTTGGAGGTTGACCGGGACGAGCTGAAGCTTCCGGTTAGTGTGTCTGATGGGTGGAAGCCTTTATGACCTATCGTGCGCACCACGCTCAATCTTGTTGGTGGTTGTCTCGGCCAGTCTCATGGGGGTTCACGGTGCCAACCATAACTTCTGAAGGCTAAACGCTCTGCCTCTGCTTTCGCTCATTCTGGTTTCCTTATCACGGCGGATTACCATAGACTGTACCGGTATCCCCCTCCGACTTGTGTTATTTATTGTTAGATATGTAACCCTATTTCTTTTTTGATGCTCCCTCCCAGACTCCTCCCACCTTCGTACTTCTTTCGCTAGATCCCTGGATCCGATGTCACACGACAAACCCCACAGTTGTATCTGCCAACATCCACGGACGCCCGAATCCACTCGACGGACCGGGCGCAAGGCTATAAATCGGTAAAATGGCCGGAGTTGTTGTTATCCCCTTTTGCGCGTCGCGTAGGTTCGTAGTTTAGAGCTGCGTGTTTATCTTTGGCGGCCTTTTCACCCGATACAATCATCGGATCGAGGGTGGACCCACATGTCCACTCAAAACGGTTTCCTGTCCCTCACGTTTACCCTTCCACGAAACTCTGGTAAATGGTTGGCAAAGCGGAACGTCCAGTCATAGGCGTTGGTCACGCGGCATGCCCTCTCCGTCCGGGCAAAGTTTTTCTCCCGAGAGAGTTGAGATCGCTAGTTTATCCCCTCCTTCCGCGGGGCACACCCCGCAGGCCGGGGAGATGATAAAACATACGACGGTTCCAATTCTCGGCGGTTATTGCCCCCAGATGAGGACCCTTTCTGATACCGAACGCGAGCCGTTGCGCCAGTCTATGTATTGAGGACCATTCAACCGACGCGGGTCAACGTCGGAGACACGGACACTTTAGTACATTCATCCGGGGCCGAGGGGGGTGGTCGTACCTTCTACAACCGTCCCTCCGTCTCCCTACATTCGCACTTCGGATGATTTCACTGGCCATCAGATTTGGAGGAAGCGGATCCAGGGGTATACTAGAGATTCCTCTTTCTCCCATTCGGACGGTTCGGGAAGAAGCAAAAGCCAAATTCAAACCGCGGTGATACTACCTGGCACTACACGTAACTTGCTCCCAGTTTGCTCAACGACATTCAGGCCCCCCTTGATAACAAAACTCTCCACATGTACATACAACTTACACCATTTTTACCATACGCGCATCCTTTCAATGCACATCCCGTCCATTGTACCTCCGAGTCAAGGTGGTGAGTTCCTCGCACCAGAAGGTTTCTAAAAACGCACACACATACCTCACTAAGTACATAGATCCCAACCGCCTATGCAGTTCTCCAGGAGGATAAACGACGAACTAGCGACACTTCGCAACAAGAGTCAATGATAACCACGAGGATAAACGATAACGCCGCAGCGTCTCGAAGCACCTCGAGCGTGCCCATGACTTTCTCAAGTAATTTCCGTATGGCGGTCGGGGATCACGAACAGAGTCAAGAGAAGGGTCCACGACCTTTGCCCTTTCGAGGACCTTGGCGACGGTAACATGAGGACAGACGTCGGACCGGGCGACCTTCTGTTGGACGGGATAACGCTTGACCCGCATTGGTCGGGGAATCCTCGCTCGGTGGTGAACGGGGTCTCGCCCTTGTATCCCCCACCTCGAGCTGCGCGACAACATATAACAGGCCTCGACATCGAAGGAACGCACCACAAGCCAGTGAACCAATAATAGATCTCCAACTTCTCTCCTTCGCTCGCAATAGAAACCGCCCCGAAATCGATCACCGGACTTACCACCACAAAGTTGGTGGGAAACCCGACGCCGTGTAAATCGAGAATCGGGGGATTGGAAGGGTTCGGACTGTGGATCGTGAGATGCATCAGAAGCCGAGTCCCCCGACGACGTCAGGCGGAGAGGGAAAAGAAAACACAGGACGCTCGCGCAGATTCGAAAACGGGGTGACAGTGGTCGAAAAGAGACAATCAGGGTCGGTATCTCTGTCAAACTCCGCCTCGCACAAAATGTGGCGATCGTTGTCAATAGCGCCGCGTTGAGGGGACACTCGCGCTTTTTTGGAAAGGCGCGGAGCGATCCGAGCCTGCCAATCAGTCAGGTGAATCGGGCTCGGGTGTCAAACGGGAGACACGAGCAATGGAGGGGTAACCGATGAGAGAAGTTGTAGTGAGCGGTGGGTAAAACTCGCAAGTCCGAGAGTCACGCACCTGTTGATCAAGAGGGATCCGCAAGTAATGTAGCAGCCAAAGCACGGATGTAGCCCAACTGAACCTGTACGCCTGGTCAAGGGCAACGACGTCCAAACCTATTCCGGTCGCCCTCGGGCCCTAGAGACGACTACCTGGCGTGAAATCAGGGGTGAGCCTCGGGGACCATTTCAGATCTCGAGTCAAAACTACCCGCCCTCGCAACGATCTCCAACGCGAGGGAGGCTGGAGAGGCACACCCACCTGGTCGACAAGTCATCGGGAAGATGTGGACGCTAGTCGTGAAGAGGGATGGTTCCAATGGAAAACCAGACGATCATTGATTCTGGGAACCCGCGATCCCTTGACATTAGCTCCTCGAGCCATGATCCACAGACGGGCGGGGTGTCAGACCAAGCGAGTGGTACTGATGACCCTGGGAAGACGCTGTCATGTGAGATAGGATGCAGCGGGACCGTGGTTTGGCCCCTCCCGCCGCGGATCAGACGCGGAACGCAGAGGGAGGGATAAACCGCGTCGAGAGGGTACTTAGGTGTTGCGCGTAGTGACCAGGTCAACGTCGCCCAGGGACGGCATGGAGATCATGACTCAGGGTGTGGGAACATGGCTGAATTACAAAATGAAGTAGAACAACCGATTGCGCGATTCGCTTCCTCTCCCCAACGCAGATCAGTCGCTGATTGACGCGCCGAAGCCGGTCCAAAGTGTGTTGACAATCGAGCGTCGTTCCATTTGACCGACCCAGAACCAGGGAGTGGTCCCCTAAGCACTCGACCCACATCACCTGGAACGCTAAATATCGCAAGGTCTCACCTCGACCTTAGCGCCTCCTAAAAAAAGACGCGATCCGTTTGCGGATAGTAGGGCCCTGGTAGAAATGACACCATTTCAAAGACGTCGATTCGTTGGAGGTAACCGCTGGGCGTTCCTTTTCGCACCGTACCTCGCATCCGAAACAGCGCCACCTGTTGAACAGAGGGCTCGAAGGGCCTCGAGGCCGTGCTGGGGAATCTGTCATCCGACGAGTTTGGCGGGGCGTTAACCGGTCGACCTAACCATTACAGTACCCGTAGACGACTTTATGGCCCGTGGCGCCCCCAAAAGGATCCCCCAAACTGGCAAGGGATGACAGAGGGAGCCGCTGAATGGATCGCGGTTCCTGCGGTTTGAACTTTTTGATAGATAAACCAACAACCGAGTCCATCGTATCACTCGCCAGAGGCCGCTCCCTGGGTTCTCGCCATCGCGCGGAAGGCCTGCCAACAAGCCGCACGAGTCCAGATGGGACTTGTAAGATTCGCCCAGAGGAGACCATGGTTCGAAGGAGAGCAATCCGGGATGCACGTTCGTTGGTTCCTGGCTAGTCAATCCGAGTCTCCCAGGTCAGTAGCGGTTTGCTAGGAGGTTTGATAACCGAGAGAAGCGGAGCGCGGCATCCGCTCCGGTCACGTGACCTGAACTTTCGCTGTAGGGCAAGGGTATTTCAGCTGTGGCTGTCCCGCCCACCATAGTCCTGTGGGAAGGATCCGGTGCTCAATGGCTCCCTCGGGGAATGAACGTATTTGGACGATTCGAGGCGCGTTCGCGTGTGGCGTGTCGGACGGGTACAGCCCATGCCGAACGAGAGGACCTCCGATGCATACCTGTTTAGACAGGGAAGCTCCCCGTCGAGTGCGTGGTATGGAATTTGGACGGGGAAGCTTGCCAGCAAGCCGGATACCTTCCATAGGTTTGCTCGGTCAACGGCCAACCAATCCACCAGATCCCCTGGGAGGGTTAGCCATTCCAACTGTCGAATGGGTCACCAGTCATCGACCCCACAGATCTTTCTCCCACGCGGGCGACCCTTCCCAACCTCGATCTGAGGTTGAGATTCAGGGTTTGGATGATGATCACTCTGGGAACGGTTAGCACTGATGGAAGAGAACAAAACCCGAGACGAGGTTTGGCCCCCACGGTGCCTCCGCTATCGATCCTCTGTCTCCTCACCGCAAAAGGAGATCCGTCACCGGCTTTGATCTCTCCCACAGGGTAGGTGGTTGGATGTGACTGGGTCCCCTAGACGAATCGTTGGGATCCCTCACCCGATCGGCTGTATCCGCAGACGTGACAAACGGCCGTGCCTGGATCTACCCTGGCAGCTGGGTTCGATAACCACTTAGCCGGCCCTCGACATGATCTTCGAGGCCGCGAACCAAAAATAGAACCAACTGGGTCGCTCCAGGTCCTTCTCCCGGGGTTGGAGGAGGAACGAGTCGAGTTCAAGATTTGGCCAGTACCACATCCAGGTGGTGATCATCCTTCCGATCCCCGTCCCCCAGAAGTTCGATAAGGCAGGGGTGTCAAACTTTCGTTACCTGATGGCCCATTATAGACCGCCCCATGGTTGAAAACAATCGCCGGCGGAGGAAGGAATGGTCGCGAACTGCAGCCGCGGAATAAACACGTGCGGAGGCCGTGAAACCCAAAGGACATACAGCTGGGAGATTTGATTCCCGCTTTCCGGCTCGAAAACCCCCTCCGACCGTGTTTACTCGTTGGCTCATGGTCCGGCGAGCGACGGGGGACCCAACAATATCTACCTGTGCTCTGGGAGGGGGCGTCAGCCATCAGGGGATGGACAGCGGGCACCCGTGGGAATTCAAAATACCGCATAAGGAAACGGCAGGTGGAAGGATCACAAGGTTCTTGGCCGATCTGCCACGTGCTATCATATGGCCCATTCCCTGTCATCAGAGTGTACTCCCCTGAAGCACGCATACGATTCGTGTTTCAATGCCTGGTTCGCGGGATACCTAGAGCCAACCCTCACCCCACTTCAACAACGCGAGAAGGACAAGAACCCTCAGGAATATCAGAAGCAAAAGGCTCTGGAATACCAGCAGAAATGCGGCAAGGTCTGGGAGAGTTACAAGGAGTGTGTGCAGGTGAGCGTGCGCGCGTGTACATTTGGGACCACTTTCTCTCCATCTTTCGGCCCTTATTCCCCTGGCTACGTTTGATTCGAGATCCCATGGGCGCCCTTCCACTTACCACGGGTCTACCGCGGTTCTAGAAAGCGATCAAGAATAAGGGCCTAAACGAACTACTGGACCAGGCTCGGGAAGAGAACCCGCTGCGGGAACCTCCACCGCCGCTCGAGATACCCTCACACGGGGGTTCCTCCTCTAATTCGCAATGAGCCGTGCCCGAGCCCTCGGTCACTGACGACCCACGATCCACACCTCATCCGGTAAGCCCCATGACCGTGTAATGTTGCACGGTCCCTCCTCCCCCTCCTCGAATTTCAACAGCTAACGGTCCCAATCAGATCCACGTTCTGTTTCATGAGCTCATTATCAGCAATCATCGCTCATTTCCCTCAATCGCCGCCATCGCGCCTGAGTACGACGCGCCCATGTGATCATAATCGATGTGTGGGACGTATGTACTTAGTCTTTGAAAAAACGAGCGATGGTTTTCCGAGTCCCGGGCCGTCGGCCTGGCGCATCTATCAAGATGGTGATTGACGTTTCTCGTCCACGCCACTTTTGGCTGTCGGGCGTGTCGGTCGTACGGTACTGCTCAGTGCACGCCATCAGATGCGACGTTCGCTTCGGCGTCAGAACGGCTAGGAATCGAAGGTAGCGCTTGATTTTCCCACCTGGTTTTGAACCGTTTGCAGAGTTTAAGATTATCATACCGTACCTATGACAAAAAACGAGAGAACTAATACAGATACTTCGGGACTCGTATCACAACGGGTATGAAAGCACATATAGGAGGGTAGGAATACAAAAACACGAGCTTCCCTAGTGTGAACCGCGAAGACAGACGACTGGATGGTGTGATGGGGAGGATGCAGAGGGCTTGAATGGGCCTATGTAACCGAAAGCGAATAAGATCTGGGCACGAAGCCGAGATAAACCAAAAGGGGCGAGTAATGTATGAGAAAGAGAAAGAAAAGTTTGTTCTGTCAATAAGGAACGAATTGAGGTCGGACCAAGAACTCTTCGTTGTATGGATGTGGGAGCCCCTCAGTCGAGAGAGGGGGATGTTCTCCATTGCTCCCTATGGTGTATACCTGGTGGATGCCTTCATCAAAGGAGCAACTCATCGGCAGTGACAGCGGGATCTGATCGAATTGGGGATACTGAATCGAACGGGGAATGCAGTATCCTTGGAAGTGAGGGGATCTACGGGTCACGATGGTCAGGGATAAGTGGGATAATATGACGACAAGAGGAAGAACGCACCGGTCGTATCCAAACTCATCAGCGACAAAATTGTTGTGGTACACCCCCGGTTGATAGCCTAATAGAGGCGTGGACTGAGACGCGGGCGACGCCGGTGATGAAGAGGTGGATTCGAGAGCAGGGACCTCGTCGCAGCCTGGGATGGAGATGGACAAGAGAGGTACTAACTGCGGGTAGCGCATGGGCTGTGGGGAGAGGACAGAGGAAGGTGGGGTGTCGACTGGTTGGTCGAGAGCCGCCGATTGGATGGAAAGCATGTATGGGGTCTCAGGGAGTTGAATAACCGAAGAAAATCCGGCACCGTAAGGATCCTCGTGGGTCAATTCAACAGCTGCGTGGAACTCCGCGTCAGAATCCGGCTCCAATGGCAAGACACCCATGAGAGGTGAACACGGCGACGAGTAGTGGACGTCATCCAAAGGGGATTCTGCCGTGGTGAACTGAGGCGGTGTGCGTCCGGAATTGGAGACGGAACGGGATTGGGCCTCGAGACTGGTACCCGAGACGGTACGCCTGACGCGCTTTGGATCGTCGACGTACACGCAAGTGTGTCCACGAGCGAGGCAACGTTCACAGGACGGACGAGTCCCGCTGCACTGAACACGAGGTACGGAGGTCAGAACGGTGAAATCCGCCTTGGACGGTGACTGGACGAACCTTGGCCTTGCGCTCACGGCACTTTTTGCACGCCTGAGAGGTGCGCTGATTTTTCACGGGGGTGGGAGATCGCAAGAAGATGCAAGCACCTTCTGGACCGGGGAGAGTGCCGTACTCGTAATTGTGATAATTGTTTCCCCAAGGCACATTGTAGGGGATCAGGTTCCAGCAGTCGTCCAGCTCGTCTTGGGAGGACTGGGGAAAGGTTGGGGTGATCGGGGAGGGGATGGTGCCGACGGAGGAGAGGGAGAGACGGCGAGGTCGGCCGATCTCTGGGACATAGTCGGCGTCCGGGAGAGGGGAGGTAGAGAGGTCCGAGGTGAACTCTGAGCAATAGTCCTCGACCTTGAGAGGGAGAAAGGGGAGAGATATGGGGAGGGACATTGGACTAGAGAGAGGGAGGAGCGGACGGAGATGTGTGGGCGGAGGTCAGTCTTCTAATTATATGCATGGGACGTGGTGATCGAGGGAGATTGGCTCGCAAATCTGTGGAGGGGGTTAGTCGGGAAGGTGGCGAGAGTATATCCAATAGGGCATGTTTCAAGCGAACGAATGCGGCAAGGCGCACCCGCTAAGAAATGCCCGTCGAGAGCAACTTAGAGTTTTCAAATTCAAGCCTTGTAACACGTCACCTGTGTCACGCTCCTTCCTTGCGAATTTCGATTTCGATTTTGATATTTTTTATTTTATTTTCCCATGAAACCATTCCGTGCCTAAGAGGACGGGTCGTGCAGGACGGCCAATAGGTATCTCTCCGCTGTGACGGTACTGCTCAGTCGAGGAACAGGTGGGAGAGAGAATCGCGTACTGGGAGAGATCATCAACTCGTGTCTCTTGGTCCTTATCCTCAGAAATCGAATCTCATCCTGCACCGGGACAGGAGGGAGAGAGGAGAGCGTTCAGTTCTTTGAAGTTCTCCGCCGGGAACGGACTCACCCCTTCGTTTTGTTCCCCGCTAATCTCTTCCAGTCCAGTCTGGACGCTATCCACGATTCTTTCGATCACCCCTGCATACTTCCTGCCTTGATCCCCCTCGAACACGACCCCCGAGTGCTTGATTATGCTCACCGTCCCTCCGCGAGACAAGACCATGTATCCCAGCACCGACCGGTGTCCGCTCAACATCGTCAGGGTCTGTTCGATCTCAGGTGGCGTGGTCGTGTTGGGGTTTGACGCCCCCGTTGGGACGGACATGAATGATGTGGAAGCTGTGGCCTGTTGCCGACGTCTCAGTTAGCGACCAGCACCACAGCGCGTCCCACGATCCACCGCATTCGCGGAGAGGGCGACTGACCATTCAGCGAGCGGTCGGGATCAAAGCCAGGTTATGTAATCCCGCGTCGAACCGCGCTATTGCCAACCGTGTGAGAGAGGGATATCAACTCCGGCCGGTACCCCAAACTACCCCTTGTATCCCTCTTTGCCGCAGACGAAGCTTGCTGTCGATTGTAAATCCACACGCCACAGTCTAGCCTCTTCGCCGTACGTCACCCCGCGCCGAGATGCCTTGTTGCGAAGTGTCAACATAAGGACCGTTCACATGCCCTCCCTTGACAACAACCCAACGTCTGTCCCCTGAGACGATTGTTGCGCATCGCTGCGCCTATGGAAGGAATCTGGGGTTGTCATTCACGTGTAATCCTCAGGTCGCCTTGATTCTACCACCTCATCGCTGATCTATAGTCCACATTTAATGGTGGAGAAAACCCTTCGAAAATGTTGGTGGAATTAATCCGAGGGGATAAAGATAGAATCAAGTCTTACAGCTGAGGAACTGCCCGCGATTCAGGTTCCTGAAGGCCATTCAGGCCCCCGAGATAGGAACACGAAGCAACTTGAGTTGAATCCATGACGAACACGCACGGGATACGGATTATTTCAAGATGCGGCACGGTCAACCACAGATTCATTTATGCGGGGACGTCGGCTCCGCTGAATTACGCAGCCAAAAACAGGTAACATCGTGTCCCGACAACCTTCAATCTCCCTGAGCGTGGATCAACATCAGCTGCCATGCGTCGCTCACGCTTGAATGTGGAAGTGCTCACCTTTTGATGCACCCGCGAATACTCCATTCAAACGGCAAGAACTGTGTATCCAGGCAGCAATCAATAGGCTTCGCCTCGTAAAACATACGGGAAAGCGTGCGGCTGATCATAGCGAATGCGCAAACAGATGTCGTTCAGAAGGCTCGCTTTCCTTCCTTCGCTTTCGTGCTTCACGAGCCTGTTGTAGGGCGCGAACCTGTGGTGCATCACGAGGACTCCGTTTTAGTAAACCGGATTAACGCACTCCGGGTCATAGCCAATTTCCCGTGATCGTGGCCCCTCACCGCTGATCAACGGCAGCGAGCTGTATGCGTCGGAGAAACTTGGGCTTAACCAGACGACACGAGATGCTGGTCACGGGGCAACGGAGGCAGAGGGCTGTACAGGTTGCATAGCGGGGTATTTGCGGCAGTGGGACCACATGGACCAATTCAAGAGGTCACGGTGCGACAGAACCGGCCCTGGGCCCGAGCCGGCGCGAACGATGAGCCACCAGAGAAATGCTACAGTCTCAAGGATCCGACGTCGGTTGGGGGTCGTGGTGGATTGCAGTGAGAGTCGGGTGTGAGTTGACGACAAGCTCTATTCGCGCAATGCCGATCACTGGATCACACACCCGCTTCATTCGGAAACACCTAGGGGAGGGGTATCGTGCGACGGCTGTAGACTCTGGTTGGCCAAGTCCGACTCCCAAACCCCCGAAAAAAAGGGCCGACGTTGACGCAACGCATTGGATACCATGAGCTCTCAAGAAGGACTGTCACGCCGGAGGGTAGCCAACCAGTCGACTTCTTCTGCAACCCTCACCGATTCAAGTTCAAACCAGGACTCGCGAAATGGCTCCACGAACGCTTCATCCAACAACACCCAATCTCAATCCCAATCCCACTCTCACGCAGGCTCTGCTTTTCGGGGAGGAGGGGGTATTGCCTATGATCCGAGAGATCTGGATATGACCGAGGAAGAAGGCAAGGGTGGCAAGATGCCGAGACTGACAATCATGGAAGAGGTCTTGTTGTTGGGTTTGAAGGATAAGCAAGTACGCCCTACCCCCGTTTTTTTCCTTCCCTTCACTTCGTGGAACCGAGTTTCGACGTGTGGTCACGGCGTTCCGCACCCGCAGCAATTTCCGTCTGCCGCGCTTCTCGCCCGACTGTCACGGCCGTGCTAACGTGTCGCTTGTTCTTCCTAGGGATACCTTTCATTCTGGAATGATAATATTTCATATGCCTTACGAGGGTGCATTCTCGTGGAACTAGCGCTACGTCGTCGCATCGCGCTCGTCAAGGACCCCAATCGCCGGCGAATAGCCGTATCCGAACGCTTGGTCGAGGTCGTGGATGATAGGATCACAGGCGAAACCATCCTCGACGAGGCGCTCAAGATGATGAAAACCCAAGACGGCCCCGGCGGCGAGAGAATGTCTGTCAGCAGTTGGATAGATCTCATGAGCGGTAAGTCAGTCTCAGATTGCTTGCATTGCCGGGTCGTCAACTTTCCTAATCGGTATTCGCATCGCCTCTCGTCATTGACTGCGTTCCGTCAGGGGAGACATGGAATCTCATGAAGATATCATTCCAGCTGAAACAGGTACGGGAGCGGTTGCTCAAAGGACTAGTGGACAAAGGCGTGCTGCGAACGGAAAAACGAAACTTTCTCCTTTTCGACATGGCTACGCATCCGGTAGCTGACGTGCGGACGAAAGACGGAATTGTCGAGAGGGTTGTCAGCTTGTTAACGGCAACGACGACGACGGTTCCCGAACGAGCCCTTGACAAGGAGGGGACACAATGTAGGGTGATGAGGGCAGTCTGTCTCGTCTGCGCATCATATGCGGCGAGCGTGCTGGACAACGCGTTCGGCAGGCTAACGTACGAAGATCGGGAGGCGGCTTTTTCGAGATGTGACGAAATCATGACAGAGTTTTCGGCCTGGCCATTGGGAACCGGTAGCAATTCAGGATCGACGGGTTCCCGGCGGGCCAGCAGGATCGCGGTTGGCGGGGGCAGTAGTGGGGTCACCGGACGGGAAATCGTGATCGGGCTGGTGCAGGAAGTGAAGAAGGAATCCACCTCTGATTCCGAGGAAGACCTTGGGTTCGAGCTTATCGCCGGGGTCTTGGAGGTACTGAGCAAGTTGGACTCTTTGCTGTGAGATACCTCGTCATTTCGCTTCTCGTTTGTTCCCGACTCCCTGTCCCCATTCCCTCTCTTTCTCTCCCCATCTAAACGCTTGTTCTTTTTCCAAATCGTCTCTTCGAGTTGGGTCGGGAGGACTGTCCATCGCTCACGTAGATTATTTATTTTAAAACTCATATCGGTCCGGGCCCAGACAGCCCCTTTTCCCCGACGAGACTCATTGGAGGCGTTATCTTATCCACGGGGCCGATTAAAGGGTCAATTGAGGGAAATCTTTCTGTTCGGATGCTTTGGAGGTTACTGGAGAGAACACCGAACCTTGTTCCTTGAGCTTCATGCATAAAGGAGGTTCCGAATCCGGAAGCGCTCACGTGGACCCTAACTGCCGGCGGAAGGCGATGATGGTGTGACGTGGGGATCCAGATGTCCCCATTCAGCGGAAAGTTTGTCTCCTCCAAGAAAAGTGCGCCGGGGGAGTGGATCGCTGTCCGTAAGCTTGTAACCATGTTCGCACAAACAAACGAATATCTGAGGACTCTTCAAGGAAGGCGCAGAGACCCTGACCGCTCCGTCGGGTCACAGACAGTGCGAATGTTGGCAGGTCGAACCCTTCTATGGCGTTTGGAGGCCTATACATCTAGTCAATATTCTACAGTGCAAAACTATTTGCCATGACGCCCGCGTGATTGACAGCACATGGTGACGCTACTGCTGCTCTGCCCTACCACAACAAGGGAAAACAGAAGAAGAAGAAAACTCCCAGCCCCTCTGTCACACCACCCTCACAACAGACACCAAAGCTGCCAATTGTTTCAGCGCGGTCAGATCGAGAGAATAGCACTGGGCTAACTTGAGATATCCGATCATTCCCGCCTGGTTCGAACCAAGCCTGGAGCGAATGAGTCGGACGAGCTCATACCCCGTGACGTCCCTACAATTCTGAAGGCAGAGAGCTCGAAGCTTCGGGATGATCTTCTCTGCTCCGGCCTGTCCGAGCGTCAGAACGTCGAACAGCTTGGTGCCGATGCACCCGGACGGGGGTGACGACAAGGCGAGCGCTGTGAGTTCGGGTAGGTGGCGAAGAGCCCGGATAAACGGGAAGAGCGCTGCTCCTTCGACATTACACGCCCGGAGATCGAGATATCGGAGGGAAGGTAAGCGCGGGGGAGATATGGAGGTGACGTGTTGGAGCCATTGTACACCGGTGTCGTCTGGCGTGTTGCACATTTGCACGCGCAAACGTTCGAGATTGGGGAAAAACGTCGATTCGAGGAAGAGGGAGAGGGTGGTGGAGTCGATGAGGTTGCAGATCAAGTACTTGAGTGAAGGGACCGTCGTCAGGGCTGGACTCGCGAGGAGTATACGCCCATCGTCAAACTGGATATTCGCGGACTGGATGCACAACTCCGTCAACATCGGGAGGGCGGCCAATCGGTCGAGGAGGTCCGTCAAGGATATTCCGATCCGGGTGGACGCGTGGGAGGCGTAACGTTGGTCTCGTACGAGGTGTACCGTCGTTAGCTGACCGAAATCCGCAAACTTCTCCCCGATTGTTTTGAGAGGGGCTTGCTCCAGAACCACGGTACGGAGTCGTGGGCAGGGGGAGGACAGCAAGGGGAACGGGACAGCATCCTCATCATCGTTGGGGTCGATATGGATGGACAACAACTCGAGGGAAGGTCCTAAACCCCGGATGTGATCCCGGACGAGGGTTATACCCTCCTCCCAATCCATGAAGAACCCCTGGAAGGAGAAACATCGTTGCAGATGAGGTTCCAGCAGGAGCATTATGTCAAGTAGGTCAGCAATGCTGTCCACGTATTGACAGTCGATGTCCACAAGGAACTTGCACGCCTGTGAGCGTTGGAGATACGCCTCGGCTTTTCGGAGAAACCGGTCAGCCGCTCCATACCCGAAGGTCTGGTCGAGGATGATGTAGCTCCATAAAACAGGTGTGTCTAACGCGAACTTTCTCCACGATCGCGAGACGAGGGAGAGGATTTGGGGTATGTGGTTACATTCGTGAGTCCCGAGCTCGAAGATTCGGCTCAGAATCTCCGGGGGTAGCCGCCAGATGAGGGCCCGGTTCGCGAGTATTTTAGAGCGTCCGAGCTTGAGACCCGCTATCTCTGCCTCCAGGGCAGCGACCTTCTCGTCGATTTCAACGATTTCAGGGGGGATCCCTCGCGGGTCACTAGGTACGGCCTGTCAGCGTCCCTACGGACATCACGAGGGAGGACGGCAAACGTACACATGTGTGATGGTGTAATCGGTATTGGAGGGCTTCAGGGACGTTACAGAGTAGAGGTCATCCCAAGAGGCCATGTCCTCAAAGACGTCGAGATTGTCCTTCATGGCCATCCTCAGGACGCGAAGGGGAGGGGGACAAAGCGGCTACTGGGCTGGGAGTGGACGTCGATTGGGCCTTGATGTATCTGATCCCGATATTCGAGAGAGCACTCTCGAGGGTTGCCATCACCTGCCCGCGACCACCCAGTTCGTTGTGGCTCACCCCACCTTCAGTTGGACCTATGTAGACTTCCGACTGGGGGGGGGGAAGAACCTACAGCCGTGTACTCCAGACCTGGGTCTCCCGGACCACGGTGCAGTGATGGGCCGGAAGTGAAGAACTAATATGCGTTCGAGCCCCATTGGATACTATTTGGCGATAGATGTTTCCTTCACCTCGTGTCCAAAAAATCTCCTTAGCTCGACGATTCTGCACCGTTCTCTTCCGCTGACCCACAGTGTACGGGATCCCAACGTCTTACCGGCGAACCCCCTGGATTCGCAGTGGAAATCCCGAATGTATCGATATCATGGTACCGCGACCGAGGACCCACCACAAAAACAGCCGACTGAACGTTGCCGATCTACAATTTTCAATCACAAGCGCGGGCCGGCGGGGCGAACGGAGGCATCGTACCTCCCCGCGACTCCGCACATGGCAGCGAGGAGTCGACCATCGCCCAGGTACCCATATGTTTCGCCGGATTCGATATCCAATCGCTACACTGATCGCCGAACCCAATCATTCAAAATACTGATGGGTCGCCGTATTGTGCGGGTGCCCCCGCAACGACCGAACCGCACTTCTAGGGCCACGTGAAAGGCGGCTTCTGATCCTCGAGGCGACCTGTGGGATGGGTGGATATAACCATACAATCGAGGTCGTTACACTAGTGGTCAGGCGAAGATTGGTATCTCCCTATCACGATCAGAAGACCGACGTTTTCCAAATGTCCTCATCAGTCTCTGGGGGGAAAAACCTTTGGGCCCATGAATCCCTCTCGTGCGCCCTCCTCCACAAGTAACTGTCCACGAGCTGTACCTCCCTCAACTGCGGACAATACTTGTTCCAAGGTAATATCAACGTCTTGAGCATCGCTTCGTTCGTCCAATCGTCCTCCCACCCATCGTCCGTGATAACCGGCAGCTTCCCATTAGTCTCGAATAGCTGGAATGTGTGGAGCCTCTCCATGTTTGTCAAGACGTGAGGACCCAAGCTCACAATGAAGTTCTATATAAGTGGGGTCAATGGCAGCTCAGGGTTGGGGTAATGATTTGGCACCCACATCGTCGGGTCCCGACCCGGTGTATTCAATCCTGACCCTCAAGACATTTGGGAAAACCGAGCACGCGGCAAGAACAATCTCGTCATCCCATGGCGTCGTAATCTGGAACGACAGCACTTCCAACCGCTCGAAATCGTCCGCAAACTTTTGAGCGTTCAACAAGAACACCGACTTGTCGTCGATAAAATGGACCGCCCTCAGGTTCCGCGCGACAGTCAACGGGGGGAAATTGAACGAGGCGATCGGCCCACTGAACTCCTTGAGATGTTTGGTATCAAAGTATTGCGTCTGGACGAGCTGCATCTGGAAGTTCGCATCGGAGAACGCGAAGCAGGTCGAGATGCTCTCGATGTTCGGAGCTCCAGTGAGGAAGAGAGATATGCTGAGCATCAGTGACGCGTTTTCGTGGACCCTTCGAGCGGCCGGACCCAAACCGGCGAACCTGCAATCGTTCTTGGTCAACTTTGGACGGTGGAGGAAGAGCCGCTTGAGATTGGGCGGGACTGGGGGAGCCGTTGGACGGGTGAACAAGGCGAAAATACGGGCGGTAGTGTCGATATGGAGTGTTTCGAGCGATTGAGCCGTGGCGAGATTAAACACGTCGGTGGGGTTTAGATTAACGAGTTCTTGATCAGGCTGGTGAAGCATATCGATCACATAGTACAAACTCCTCATGGTGAGTTCGGTGATCGGTAAGACGGTGTGGTCCATACCCGTATCCGCGACCGTCGGGGGTATCACGCACATTTCCAGATGGAGTTTTCGAAGGTTCGGGAACCGATGGAGGAGAGAGTGGATTGTGTCCGGGAGGACGGTGTTGGTGAACGCCAGCTCTCGCAAGCTGACGAGCAACTGGGTAAAGTCCAGCATGGATTGGTACAATGGGGTGCTGGCGAACAGCGGGATCCTGAAGTCGTAAGCGGTGTCCCCGCTCTCGAGGACTGCGAACGAAGTGAGGTCCCTTCGTTCCACCTGGGTTTCAGGCGTCCACCGACCCCTTCGAGCAGGGATGACCTCTCCGTCTTCCTCCACGACCGCGCTTTGCCCATTCATGGACATCCGTGACACCCCAATCGTGAGCGACCTCGGCAAGACCAAGCTCTCCTCATTTAGCCCCCGGACCCGCCGGAGGAAGCCGAGGCAGTGAATGAGCGATGTGGGGTTCTTCCAAACGACGTGTCGGTACAGGTTCTTGATTGCGAGGTTGTAGAAGGTCCTGCAAGTCCGGACGATTACGCTGAGGTCGTGACGGTCGAGGACGTCGGTGTTGTCCTCGAAGATGCGCAGCCACAGCTCGTTTGGCAGCTGCGTGTTCGCCATCGCGGTTCTTTGTGTGTGGCGGGCGAAGTGGGCGGAAGGGGTCGGTTGGAGGCGATGGGTGAGAATCGAGTGACCAGCCAGCTTCCTCACCACCTTTTTTTATCTTTCGCAGGCACGAAGGGTCCGTTTCCCACGACTCCCATCGGCAAGTTCTTGTTGCAGGATTCGTTCGTTGGCATCAGATCCAGGGTCTGCATTTTTATTATAAAACGCATAAAACGACAGCAAAAGCGAAACCAGGCCGCAGTATGTCCCAAAAATGAGTGTGTGGGTGTGAAAAGGAAATCTAATGAGATCATATGCTTGTAAACGGGTGTGGGGAATCTTCATCCAAAACAAATGGTACAACGTTGACGTGAAGAGAAGGAAAACGAGGAAAGTGGGGAGAAAAATCGTTACACGATGATCTATACACAGAATCGGGATTATAAGGGAGAAAACATAATCGAAGTGCGCGATAGGGAAGGGAATGGCGAGCGGAGGAGGAGCAGGGCGAAAGAAGGAAACACGACCGAGAGACGGTCCGGACCAGCACATCACGGCGCCCGGGGAACAGACCCTCAGAAATCTGACCCCACGGCGTCAACAACATATAGCACCTGCTGAGGCCGCACAAACAACCCCCTGGTCTCCTGGCCCGACGAATCAGATGGAGACGGACTGACGCTCCTCATTCTCATTCTCTTCGTCCTCGAGTCGAAACCGAAGTGGTCCGCGTCCCGCTTGACGCCCTTCCCACTGTGCATGCTCGTCCAAGAAGATGACATGTCCGTTCTCCTCCTCCTCGATCGGTCATCACCGTAATCCCAATCGCCAGCTGCACCTTGAGAGTTGTTTCCGAGATCGAAATATTTGATCCCTCCCCACGTCCCATCGTGCCACTGCCTGTCGTCCGTTCCTCCACTCGCCCAAGACTCGTTCATAGGAACTTCCACACCAACCCAAGGTCCCAACTCGCCCTCAACCTCCCCGATGTACCTCGCAAACGCTCTAAACCTCGCCCGCTTCGAAGAGATGATACAGGGTATACCGATTTCGAGAGTCGCTCCCTTCGGTTGAGGCGTACTTGGCCGTTCAGGTTCGGGCCCAGTGACCCGGACAGGTATAGCCTGGTTTGTTGCCTTTGACGTGGTCGCAGTCGAGTCGCCCATTTCGACGTCTTCGGGTGGGTGCACGGACTGTCTGATGGTATCCGTTGATCCTTTCCGTTGGGGTGTCAATGGCCGCACCACATCCGCCGCGGACGTCTTGGGTGTAACTTTCCCCTTCCCTTTTACAGTGGCAGAAGGTGAGGGCTCACTGTCTACCCTCGTCCTAGTGGAAACCGCGGAAGCCGTCGACCCGCGGTTCGAGCTAGTCGTGGGGGTAATCTTCCTGACGACCGTCTTCTTGGGAGGTGGCACGGGCGGAGTGGAAGACATGGAAGTGGTCGATCGGGTTGACGGAGTAGGAGAGGTTTTGCGTGGTTTGGGCGATGGGGGAGCATCCAGTATCGACGACGTGGTGGTCGTTCGCTTTCCCTTCACAGAAAGGTTTGATGCAGCCGATGCCCTACGCACACGAACGGGGGATTTTGATGGAGAGGTGGGAGAGGTGACACCAAGTGAAGTCTTGGCTGTCCTTACACTCGTCGTCGAGGCATTGGAGATAGCGGAGACAGTCCTGGACCTTGTTGCGGAGTGGACGGTCGAATTACTGTTGCCCGCCGATGAAAGGCCATCGGATGCAGTCTTGAACGTCGAAGACGCGTCGCTCCTCGTCGAAACGCGAGATTGCGGTCTCGAAGCTGAATCTGTGGGACTGAGTCCCAGAGTCTTGCTCTTAGTGTTGGCGTTCGATGGGGCTGGAACCGACCGGAGCGTAGAGGCACGGGACCTAACGGAGGTAGCTGAAGACTTGGTTCGATCCGCGGGACTCCTCGACACGTTGCTACGCGTCGCCCTACCCTCCGTCGGCGGCCTACGGTTATCCTGATCTGTCGAGAGCACGGAGGGTCGGGTTGAGGAAAGGACGGAGGGTGATCCGGGGGTGAGCTTCGAGTCCGGACGCAAGGCTGGGTTTAGCACCTTGTTCCTAGGCGCGCCGTTCGTGGTCATCCTGGAAGCAGTGGAAAGGGTGCTCCGAGCCACAGAGCGAACAGAGCCTGCAGAAGAAGCAACTCGTTCGCGTTTGGTGGGGGTCTCTTGAAGTTGTGTAAGCCTCCCCTTCCCAGCGCCGGTACGCACGGAATGCATAGAACCACTGTCAGGTTCCTCGAAGACGGTTCTCCTGTTGATGACCATGGACTTGTGTGGTGAGTGTTCTGGCATCTCGGGATTGAGCAGTTCATCTATGGAAACATCGATTTCTGAGGGAGGCCATTCCCGTCAGAGCAATCCTAGTGATTGTGGGCGCGCATTGGCTCACCATGGCTCAACTCCTTCAACGACCATCCCTCGAGTTTGTCGAACCCGCCCGCCTGCTTGACGTTGACCCATCGTCGTCTTAGCCACTTCACGACTTCCATTCTGGTCTGCTCCGTCTGAACCCTCAAATGAGAGGTTGTGGATAGCATCGTTTGTTCCCTCTCTGTTGGATGTGGCCTCAGGAGGATGGATGAGACCAAGGTCTATGGCGGGTCGTGAAATTTAGTTTACTGGGGTTGGGTAGACCACTTACCTGATATGCGAGCGGAGCGTTCTGTTCGTTCAGGCCCCTCTTAACGGAATCCATAACCCATTCGACCTTGTCCGCATCGTCGAACCTGGCCCCATCCCCGGCCATGAACTCCACCCACTCCGGTTGTTCGAAGCATTCGTCCGCCTGGTTACATAGCACCTCGTCGATCGTCTTCCTTGCAGATAGCACCAGCTCCTTAACGCCGTCCGACCACAAGTCCGAGAGGTTACTGAGTTTCCTCAGAGCTTGGTGCGTCGCGAAGAGGAGGGGGAAGATATTAATGGGAGTCGTACGTTTCGCCAAACCCTTGACAAGTTGGAGTTTAATCTTGTCCGGGAGTTTAGAGAACTCGGAGGTACACCACCCTTCACCATAAATCCCGACCAATGCGCGCCTCGCTCCCCTCTCAAGGTGCTGATTCTTCACGTCCTCTGCGATGGCGAACTCCAACACCCGCGGAGCTCGACGAGCGCACTGCCGACACCTACATCCACCCGAACCCCACTTTCCCCCAGTTATGCGTTCGTATTCAGAAAATTCGAGGAAGGCGTGGTATAACCCGTGCATCATTTCTTGGACGACCCTTGCCTGGATCTCGTCGTATAACGACTGAATTGACAAGAAGGTGGCCGACTTCATTATGTGAAATGCCGTGTCGAGGTCGTACGTTCTGTGGGAGAACACCAACGTGCCGGTGTACATATACCCCAACGCGAAGTGCAACGAGGCCGGGGTGAAGGGTGGGGAGGGCAGCGTGACCGTCAGCGCTTCTTCCTCCCCCGACCCAGAGGCCGATTTGGCGATCGCATTTGCGGTCTTGCCCCAGCTCTTCAAGGAGGTGTGGAAATATGGAGACCGCGTGACAAGCATGAATCGGTGGGAAGAGAAGATGGCTGTCGAGGTGTCGTGGTTCACGGAGGAAAAGCTGCCGGTGAGAGCAATCTTGATATCTGAGTAGAGACGAGACCTCCACATGAAGACGAGGTCCTTCCTAAGCTTGTCCAGTCTGGTTTCGTCTTCATCTCCTTCCCTCGTCTCTGGAGACTGGTCGAAGAGGAATTCAAACGCCTGGGTAAGACCTCGGGCGGTATAGAGGTACTCGAGTTCGTTGGGGAAAATCACGGGGTTTGTTATGGGCAGACGCAGGAGGCCGGGGTGGTTAGTGGATGGGGAGTGTGATTGGCCGCGGAACGGAGAAGGGGATCGTGATTGGTTTGGATAGTCGACGCCGAGGTTCAGATTGAGGGATAACGTGCCCTGGACACCCATAATGCTCGGTGTTGCTGAGTAGGGAGTTGGAGAACCGATGGGCGCGGGGCGAAATTGAAAATATTTTGCTTGCCATGACGGAGGAGCGCGAGCATATACGACGGCTTGCGAGACACAGTAAAAATCTGGGTCTCAGGCGGATTTGTAGGATATCCCAGACGTACCCTTGTGCCCCCAGACCTCCGGCGGACCTTTTGTGTCGTCATCGTCCTCATCCCGCTCCCAGAGGATATCAGGAAAACGATCCTTGGCCTGTTCAAACAGGTCGTGAAGATCGTTCTGCCACGTCTCCTCGGAGAGTTGTACTGCCTCCTGGAGGGCCGGCGGGGTCGACAGCGTGCTCATTGGGGCTGGTGTCGAGCCCGGCACGGATAGTCGGTGAGCGGGGGTGGCGGCAATGTAACTTTTCGCAGGAAGGTGACAAAAGGCGGAGTTTGAACACGCTTGACCTCACACGGCGTGGTCGACGCAATGCCTCCAGGGTGATGGCTCATTTAATCTCGCGTCCTCGTGGCAAAGGACTCGTTCTGACTACGGATTTTACACAGAAGGGAGAAGATCACGGTCCACTCGAAGTCGATTACCTGTGCAGATGTCGAGCTGCGGGGGGAGGTTACGATCGGCCAAGGCGAGACAAGCACCGATATACTTCCGTTGTTGATTGAGATTTATATTCGACTGGCACAGGCACGGTCGTGCATCCAAAGGTCGTCATCTTTGGACACACGGGCCCAGTCGTGATAGGGAACAACTGTATTATCGAAGAGGGAACGGTCATAATCAACCGGTAGCGATCCGAACCGTGCACACCCCGACTGTTCTGATTATAGAACCCTGATGCAGACGCAAGGAGGTAATGCGCATTGGGGACAACAACCTGTTCGAGATCGGTTGTCGTGAGTGTCGGCGTCCCCGGCTTGCCATTGTTGACGACGAACGGTGATGGGGCTGTCCAACTTTTAGGGGTCGAGTCGCCGAGCATTGGGGATTGGAACACGATTGGCGTGAGGGCCCGGGTGCACCATACGCTGCGGATATCATCTCACTGCGTGATCGGGGCCGGGTGTGTGGTTGCACCGGTTGAGGATGAAGTGCTCGGGGAGTACACCGCAGTATATGGCCCGGCGGGGGAGAGGCGGACGTGGAGTGGGCGAGGGCGCGTGCAGGAGGAAGACTTGAGGCGGAAGCACTGGGAGTATTTGAAGGAGATGATCCCAAAGTTTAACAGAATGCACGACGATGTCAAACAGCCACTATAACAGTCCTCCTCATTTCGAAGACCCTCTTATTGCTCCCAAGCCACACAAACTCATCCCGGACTTGCCGGCCAACGTACGCCTTAAGAAAGCTACAAATTGGATCGAAGCCCTCATCTCCGTTCACAGATGGCCCAGAATCTGGACGACTATACCTACCGCTATTCCTCCCAGCAGCAGTACCAACCCTCTGAGCCAGGTTTCGTGGTCCCTGGCAATGTCAACAGACCAGGATCCGTTCTACCCACGCCAGTGGGCTCGGATTGGTCTCCATGGGCTCCAGTGCCCCAGCCAACGCACGATTTCAACTCGCCATACCCATATCCCCCCACCCATTCACCCTACCAGCCCCCGAAAAACAACCAAGCCACCTCGCCCACCAGTGGATCTCTCACCGCATCGTTACCCGCCATCCAAACGCTGACGGACGCCATCCAGTCGATGCAAGACCCGTCATTCGATCCCGCCAGAAAGGTTCTTTGGTGTAGGGATATCTTCCTTTTGGTAGATCGCCTCAATCAATCCACCGCTGAATGCCCTACCGGCCCGGTACACATCGAAGACCCGCAGCTGTTGAGGTTAACACAAATCGCGGTCCCTACAATTCTCGCCATTGCATCTCCGCAGCCCCCGCCAAACCCAGTCCCGTCACACGTCGCCGAGGCGATCTACCTCCGCGCGACTCTGGAATCATCTGGCGCGTTTCCCCAAGATGTACCCCTTAACCCTCGTGTTGCCTTCAGGGACTATGAGCAAGCGGCCAGGGGTGGGTATCCCCAGGCTTGGTTTAAGCTTGGCCGCGATTACGAGGGCTTCGGGGATGATAAACACGCTCGGACGTGTTTTGAGCGTGGGGTGAAGGCGGGAATCGAGAGCTGCCTCTACGTATGTGCTTTACTCCTTGCGCTATCAAATTACTTACCAGAGATCTGACAGAGGATGGGAATGGCACATCTGCTAGGTCAACTTGGATTACCACCTCGGTCAGATATCGCACTTCCGCTCCTGCAACGCGCAGCCACTCTAGCCACGATCCAAGTGGCCCAGCCCGCCTACGTATATGGTCTCTTACTTCTCGGCGAGTTCCCACAAATGGTTGTCCCACCACAATTATTTGCCGCCATCCTCCCTCCCGGAGTTTCTCCTCAGCTCGAGGCTCGCAAGCACCTTGAACGCGCAGCCTATCTGAATTTCTCCCCTGCCCAATACAAACTCGGTCACGCTTACGAGTTCGCCGAGTCTCCGTTCTCCTTCGATGCCCTGCTCAGCGTTCAGTACTATTCACTCGCAAGCCAGCAGGGAGAGGTCGAGGCCGATATGGCGTTGAGCAAATGGTTCCTGTGCGGTGCCGAAGGCGCATTCGATAAAGACGAGTCCCTCGCGTACACATTTGCGGAAAAAGCAGCACGGAAGGGCTTACCCAGCGCAGAGTTTGCATTGGGGTACTATACCGAGGTCGGGGTCGGAGGGCCGAAGGATATCGATGCCGCCCGGAGGTGGTACCAAAGGGTGACCTTGATCATTTTCCTCGATTGGCCGACGTTTGAATAACCTTATTTCGATTAGGCAATGCAACACGGAAACTCTGACGCGCAAGAACGGCTCGCAGCACTCTCACGGCCAGATCCCAACTCCTTGTCACGACAACAACACGAAGTCCTGACTGAAACAACGTTGGTTCGGAAGCGGACGCAGGCTAAACAACGTTCCGACGCGTCTGGACAACGTCCCGCCGGTCGCCCTGACGGGCAGAAGATTATGGAGAACGTTAGGAAGGGTTCAATGCTGATGCCTGTCGTGCGAGAGGACGACTATCCTCCACCAATGCCCTCCGTGCCTTCCATGCCACAACA
>Ga0307516_10001356_pt1 | contig 33882 bp, 27 predicted proteins | sample 19_EM_MG_FD_203310 | JGI IMG/M metagenome (GOLD analysis project Ga0307516, IMG submission 203310) | Populus trichocarpa ectomycorrhiza microbial communities from riparian zone in the Pacific Northwest, United States - 19_EM | ecosystem: Host-associated > Plants > Roots > Unclassified | place...
ATGGTTCATCAACTTCGGCCCGTCTCAGTACTCGAGCACGCGCGTGCTGATGACGTTCGGTCACGGCGGCCTACTCGACGTCGACCTGGGAGACGCCGGAACCGGCGAGCTGATCTTCCCGAGCGACAGCGCCGTGCTCCCCGGCGTCGTAGTTTGCGTCGGCGTCTCGAACGTGACCCCCGACAACCTCGGCTCGAGCTACCGCGTCACCCTTGACGAGCTTGGCTCACTCGGGGCGTGCCCCGGCACACCCGTCGCGGGTTTCGTCGACGCTTGCTTCTAATGAGAGTAGCTAACAAAACCGCAGTTATTGGAGGGTCACGTTGAAGTCTCGATTCGCGGTCGGTCCGCTTTGATGGCTCCAAGTCGTGATGGTGAGTCCATCGACGACGGAGGTTGCGACGAGGTCGGAGCTCAGACCGGCATAGGTCGGCCGCGTCGCAGACACGTCCCTCAGCGACGAGAGCAGTGCCTGGGGAACTATCCCCGCGCCAGCGGTCCCCTCGAATGTGCAGCGGACAGTGACCGCGATCCCGCCCGGTAGCGAGTCACCGCCATCGAGGTAGAAATGGATCTGCCCGATGGCGATCGGCAACCAGGTGACTGAGAGGTCTTGAGACGTGTCGATGATCACCGCACTGCCACTCGCCGCTGGTACGGGCGACGTGATGACCGCGAGGCCTGGAATGGTTGCTGAAACGTCGAACGCCGGGACGCCGGCTGCATTTCCCCCATGAAACGTCATGATGCCTCCGGTCCCAAGCGTGACCGATGGTGGGAAGCGGACGGTCCCGTACCCAAATCCGTCGTAGGTGAGCTGCACAGTCGCCGCGCCTACGGAGGCGGATATTCGACCGAAATTGCCGTACCCGGGCGCGGCGGTACCGATTCCACCTTCCTTGCAGGTGGTCAGCTGGCACGCGCCACCATTCAGCGGGCGATCGCAGGTTTCCTGCGGCCCAATATGTGGTTCGAGACTTTGCACGTCGGTCGCTACCTCTCCTGACGGCCCACCCCAGGCATCGAGAATAAGGGTCGTTCCACGCTCTGCGTCCGCTGCTCCGCCGCCCGCCGTCGTCGCTCCGCCGCCACCGCCCTCACCGGTAGACTCGTCGGTTGCTCCCGCGGCCGAGACGTTCCCCGCCGTCGTCGCTCCGGCACCGCTTGCGCCGATAGCCGCGCCGGCTGCTCCGGCCAACCCACCCGAGTCGCCTGACGTACCCGTCAGGTCGTGCGACGCTTGCCCACCGCAGCCAGCAACAAAGAGCGGCAGCACCGCGCTCAGACCACAAATCCAAAGTTCTCGCCCAACCATCTCTCCCCGATTTGCAAAGTTCGCGCCGACGTGCGCGATCCCACATCACGGGCGATTTCCCACACACCATGCGGGCACGCCCTTCCCTCGTGGCACAAGTGGCACAGCCACTGCGACGCCACCCAGCGCGTTGCAAGTAACGTTCAGATGAACCTAAGGGGATCCTCGCTCTTCACTTTCCGGAAAATGGCGCACCTCGTCAGGACCCGGGCTACGAAACGTCGGTCTAACCGTTAGCGTGCCCCCGAAGCGAGACTGACAAGCTCGACAGTCGTCCGGTCGCGTCAAAGTCGACGCAGACTGCGGGTCCGGAGACCTTGAGACCACGGATCTGGCTCGTGGTCTCCTCGACGGTGTATCCGAGGTCAGCCAGGAAACTGCGCGATGTGACGCGGTGATCTACACTAAAGGACGATATGACCTGGGTGAGGACCGTGCTCAGGCGCGCGCCATCGACCTCGGGCAGCGTGATGTTCTCGATCGCGAAGTACAACGCGCCCCCGTCATACGGACCGCGATAATACGGGCCGCTGCCGAGCAGCCCAGTACACACCATCGCGACTTGGCGACCTGATATGGCATTCAACGAGAATCCGCGGCTAACGAGGAATTCGGGACCCCGGTCCTGACCCATAGCGCGCAGGCGGTGCGCAGACCTCACGACCGATTCAGGAAGTGAGCTTGCCTGGTTCGCCCAAGCCCACAGCCATGAGTTGTCTCCCTCCGCCTCAGTTCCGAGCACTTGGATGGGGAAGGTGAGCTCGTCGAATGTTGCCGTACCCTGTCCGATGTCGACTGCCCACGAACGCTCTCCCAAAACGTCACCCAGCGCGAGCTGCCGAGCGGTCGCGGAGCCAACATGTCGTGCAAAGAGCTCTGCGAAAGCGGTGAGCATGCTTCAGTCTGCCCAACGTACCGCCGCTAAGTGGAGGCCGCATCAAGAAACCGAAGCACAGATGGCGACGCTGCTTTCACAGGGGCACGTCTTCGAACTCGGGCGGGGCGAAGACGGGTCCCACGAAGCGCTGGGTTCCGGCGCACGACGTGACGGCGAATCGCAATGGCCAGCCACGCAGCGGGTGATCGCCGGAGCAAGTTAGTCCGCATTGTCCGGAGCAGGTGAAGCCTGACCACGGCTTCGGCCGAAACCGTGCGCCAGGCGGTAGCGTTGTACATCGCATCTTGGGTGGATCTTGGCCGCAGTCATCAATCAGGTAGACCAAAGCCGAGGTCACGGCCCACGAATTGTTCCCAGTGCGCGTCTCGACCTCAACGCGCGTCAGCACGTCAACTGGTTGGTCACTTTGGTTCCGCACCTCGAACGCGCCCGACGAAGCGAGGTTGCAGACCGCGATTGGCTCGTCCAGTCGGTTCTCTGGACACACCTCCACCGGCTGCTCGGTGCTCAACTTGCTCGCCGGCTGTACGGGGAGCAAATGCCTCGGCTCAGGTCGTGCGCGAGTGCACGACACAACAAGGATCGCTCCACACACAACCGCGACCGACAAAAAAACCGAGGACCCGACCATCATCCGGGACTGACACTCTTCGGCACGCGAAATTGGGTTTCCAGCAGCAACATCTTCCACACAGCCGGTCCGTCCAGTCCGCCCCCCGCCCGCAAAAGGCGCAGCCGTGTCACCGGTGGTCTGTCGCCCGCGAAGGCGTCGGAACGAATATCGCTTTACGATTCGTTGACCGCGGCAGTAGCGAGGACATCTTGAGCAACGGCCCCGGCAAACTCTCGGATGATTGCTTCAACGCCCCCGCGCGTCACTGCGGTAAGCGTGTTCTCGAGCCTTGCGACCTGTGCGGCATGCCCCTCGACAACGTCGGCCGTCGCCGGTTCGGTGGTAGCGGCGATGCTGGCTCTAAGGAAGCGGGCCCGCGCAGAAAAGACCCGCTTGGCAAGGGCTCGGACTGCCTTTGCCTTCTTGGCTCGATCACCAGGGCTCGCTTGGTTGAAGACGGTGACGGCGTGCTCGAGCAGCTGCTCAGCGTCCGACACCGCAGTCCTGTGCGTTCTGCCAGTAAATTGTCCCAGCCACTGCGCCACGATAGGCCTCCCCGCCCAACGTACCGCCGTCAAGCAGCGGCCGCATCAGGAAACGAGGAGGTGTCAGCTAGCGAGGGCCGAGCCCGTCGTATTTCACCACGGGTGACAGGGAGGCGATGAAGTTCACGACGAGGCGCGGCCGACTGCTTAAACGGCTTGTTGGGCGGGCGCGCCCGGGTGCATGTCGGCGGGCAACACCTCAACGAAGCGGGGCAGACCGTTTGCGTCAACGGCGCAATCGTCGCCGGAGAATGCCCACTCTTCCGTATCTGGAATCGGTTGGAGGTCGATCATGAAGAGCTCGCCGCCAAGCAGCTGCGATGACACGGGGCGCCACACATCGACGCCTTCTCCGAGTAGTGGCATCTGGACCGGCACCGCGCTCCCCATTGCTCCGCCCAACGTACCGCCGTTGAGCAGCGGGCGCATCAGGAAACGCGGAGGCGTCAGGAAGCGACGAGCGCGCCCGTGGCACTTCACCACGGGCGCGAGGGAGGAGGTTGCAGACCACGACTTGGCGCGGCCGTCCGCTTCAACGGCTTTACGGGAGGCGGCCCCGGCTTGATTCACCGAGACGGCGCATTCGTCATTCGTGAGGTCTGCGGCGTTTCCAATCGATCCCCGCGATTAGGATTCGCTTGTGGACATCCTCGTTCCATTCGCAGATGAACCCCTGTTCGCGAAACGCTTCGACCACTACCCTGCCGATGGCGAGCTTGCCTTCCGGCGTGTCCTGAAGGTCGGCATACGCGAGGTAGAGCTGACCCGCGTGGACAGCGCGTTCGAGGTCCTGACCGTGATAGAAACAGTATCCGCGAAAGGTGCCTGGCGCGTGCGGAGCCAGCACCTCGCCGACGTCATCGTGGCCATCGGACATGGTGTAGCCCGCGTTCTGCAGAGCGACGATTCCTTTGGACGAAATGGCGGCAAACGCCCGATCGATACGATCGCAGTCCGTTTCTCCTGGCCAGGAGGCTTCCTCTGAGTCTTGAGTCCTGAACTGAACCTGAACGAACTTTCGGAGAGCGTCGGCATCGTCATCCTCTTCGACGATATCTTCCAGCATCTGCTCCACCTCTTCGGGCGTGTACCAGCCAGACTTGACCCAGGTTCGGATGCAGTCGCGGCAGTAGTCGTCGTTGGTCATGAGTCCCCGCTTGGCGCCCGCCCAACTATAGTTGGATCGCTGGCCATTGCGTTAGGTCACTTTCGGTGGGCGGGGATTTGGCTCGTCGGAGTGGCGAAACGCGCGAGGTCAACGAAGGCCACCGCGTTGGGCAGGTGTCGCTCACGCCCGAAGGGCGAGGTCTGGTGTTGCAAGAATTGGAAAAGTCCGGCGAAAGCGCGAACGCGCGTAGTGGACGGCGCGCCCCGGCGCGCCGTCTGCAACCCCGTGGCTAGTGCGTGAGTTTCCAGAGGATGGCGATGATGCGGCGGAGTAGCGCCGACGCGGCCTCGGCCTCAGGGGTCGCGAGGTAGCCCCATGCGGTGGCGGCGCGCAGGGCGGCCAGGGATTCATTGGCGCTGCCTGCGGCCGTGAAGAAGCGGGCTTTGCGGTTGCCGGGGTCGGACATGTCGCCCTCGGCGATGTTCAGCGCGACGCTGGTTGCCGCGCGCGTCAGTTGGTCTGCCAGCGACTTGTCGCTGCGCTTGATGCGCGGAACTAGCGGTCTCAATGCCGCAATCATTTCAAAACTCAGCTCAGCGACTTGCAATGCAGCCATGGTGTTTCTCCTGCCCTCGCCTGAAATGCGAAAGCCACCTGCGCCCAGCAGCGCGCGCAGGCTGGATCTAGGGCGCGCCCGCCCCGGGCGCGTCGCGCGCAGCGCGAGCGCAGCCCCTAGAACCAGCCGAGCACGCGGCTAGAATCAACATCCCAAAAGCAGCCCTCTCGTCCCCCAACCGATCCCGATCGTCCCTCCCCGATCCCGATCGTCCCCCCGATCCCGATCGTCCCCCCGATCCCGATCGTCCCTCCCCGATCCCGGTCGTCCCTCCCCGATCCCGATCGGGTTAGGACGATCGGTTAGGACGATCGGTTAGGACGATCGGTTAGGACGATCGGTTAGGGGGATCGGGATCGACGATCGGTTGCACCGATTGTCGCTACGTGAGCTTCTGCAATTGGGGCTGCGTTTCGGCAGCCGCTACGGGCAATATTTGCGGGTTTGGGTGTAGTGCCAGACTTCGCTTTTGGGGCGGGTGAACACGGGCTTGCCGCCTTTTTCGACGAGCTCGTTTTTGAGGTAGATGGCGTCGCGTGGCTCGGGCTCGCCTTCGCCCCAGGGCTTGCCGACGATGTCGAGGTCGCCGTCGCAGTCAACGTCGCCGACGCGCGCGTCGTGACCGCGCGCGGTGTTCGAGACGGCGTGCTCGACGAAGCTGCCTTTGCCGTCGGTGTTTTCCCAGATGAAGGCGCTGCCGGTGCTTTCGCCGCTATAGATGTCGAGGTCGCCGTCGTTGTCGAAGTCGAGCGCGAAGATGGCGTGCAGCTTGTTTTTGCCGTTGCCAATGATGTGCATGGTCATGGTCGTGCCTTTGCCGTCCATGTTTTCGAACCAGGCGACGCGCGCGCCGAAGTGGGTGCACATGGCAAAATCCATGTCGCCGTCGCCGTCGATGTCGCCCATGGTGGTGAGCGGCGAATCATCGAATTGGTTGGGGAAATTGACGGTTTCCCACTGCTTGCCCTTGCCGTCGACGTTGCGATACCAATACTGCTTGCCGACCAGCACGTCGTTGTCGCCATCACCGTCGACATCGCCGACGAAGCCGCCCTGGGTTTGGCGGTTGGCAAAAGCGGCGCCGAGCGGCCAGGGCTGCGTGGGGTCGGGGCCGGGCGTGCGCCACTGCGGATCGATTTGATCCCAGATCCAGACGGCGTCTTGCTTGCCGTCGCCGTTCACGTCGCCGACGGCCACGTCTTCGGCGCCGGCGACGCCGACGCTGTGGCGTTCCCAATTCATGCTGACGCGCGGATTTTGCGGATTCTTGTACCAAGAATCGCCGGCGATCATGTCGACCCAGCCGTCGTTGTCGACGTCGAGCGCGTTGCCGCCGCCGGGCGAGTTGTGACCGCTGCCGATGGTGTGCAGCGCCCAATGATCGGGCGAGCAATATTCCCACCACTTCTGCGGCCCGCCGCGCTGCCCGGCAGCGAAGTCGAGGTCGCCATCGTTGTCGAAGTCGGCCATGCCGGTGATGCCGACGGCCGTCGGGTCGTCGCTGAAGCGACCGATCCAATGCGTACTGAATGGGAACTTCGTGTCGATAGGATCGGTCTTCAGGTTCTCTTTGCCGGCGGGCGGCCCCGTGCGCAGCACCGCGTCGGTGCAGGTCGGCGGAGGCTTCATCATCGCGGTGCCGCCCGCTCCGGCGCTTGCGCCGCCCGCGCCGCCGGCCTCACCGCCCGTCGCGATCATGCCGCCGCTGCCGCTGAGCGTTGCGCCACCCATGCCACTCGCGCCGCTCGTGCCACTCATGCCGCCGCTGCTTGCAACTTGCCCGCCGGTGCCAGCTACCGTCGCCGAGCCGGCTGATGTGCCGCCCGTGGTCGTGGTCGGTGGCGCGCCGCCACCCGCCGCGCTGCCGCCGGGCGAGGGCGCATTGTCCGAGCTGCCTCCGCCACCGCAGGCGGCGAGCGAGAGGCCAGCCGAGATGGCGAGGGCGATGGCGCGCTGTGGCATAGGCAAAAAGGGTCGGAGAACCATGCAAACTTCAGTGTTTGGCTACCTTCACGCACCTTGCCCGACTCGCTTTTGGAATGCCTGGGAAAAACGCCTCGGGGGTACCACTAAGGTCAGTTACGCTGAGAATTTCTTATTGAGGAGGTCTTCATGCTGCGTGCCGTCCTGCTTGCGTGTCCGGTTGTGCTCGTGTTTGCCGTGTCTTGCAGCGGCAGCGACTCTGCGAGCTTCACGAAGGGCGGTCCCGGCGCGTCGGGCAGCGCAGGCACGCCGAGCTCGGCGAGTGGGTCCTCTGCGGGTGGCACGGCCGCTCAAGGCGGCAGCAACGCCGCGGCCGGCAGCGATGCGACCGCCGGCAAAGCGAGCACAGCGGGTAGCGCCAACACCGCGGGCAGCGGCAACATGGCCGGTAGCCAGAGCACCGGCGGCAAAGGTGGCACGGGGTCCAACGGCGGGAGCGGCAACACGGCCGGCAACCAGACCGGCGGCAAAGGTGGCGGCGGCGGCAACGCCGGAACCGCGAATGCGGGCGGCGTGGGCGGCACCACAGGCCCTGGCGGCGCCGCTGGCGCGGCCGGCGACAACACCGGTCCGCTCTGTCCCAACCTCGTCGGTAACTACACGATCACGAACGTAGACGGCGGACTCAACTGCAACGGCCTGAACAAGAACGCGCCCCAGTCGATCGTGGCGACCGAAATCCCGTGCCGCATGCACTTCGTTTCTGAGGGCGCAAGCCCGAACGCCAACGTCGGTGTGAACGGCGGCGCCCCGCTGGAGCCGAACGGCGACTTCACCGGCGCAACGTTGATGTTCAACAAGACTTCGCGCGATCCGTGCAGCGGCGTGTGGGACGCCGGCAACGGGCGCTTGACCATCAAGTGCGGCGGTCAGGGCGACCAGTGCACCGCCGAGCTCGAGCGCAACTGACGAAAGAGACCGAGCCCGGTCGACCTACAGAGTTGGTTGGCTGTAGCGGCGGTTGACGCTCGCGCGCGCGGGGCGCTATTTCGAGAAGCTCGAAGCCGTTGAGCAGCCTTCCGCCAGCCTCTGTCTCCCGCTACTCCTGGCTCAGGTTCGGCGTCGGCGTGGTCGCGGTCGCGCTGCTTGCTTCCGCTTTCGCGATCGCCTTCCGCGCGGCGCTGGTGTTCGTGGTGCATCGCTTTGGCAACGGGCCCGATGTCGTGTCGGCGGCGCGGCTGGCGCCGGTTTGGCTGCGCTTGCTGGCGCCTGCGGTCGGCGGGCTGCTCGCGGGGCTGCTGGGCATTTTGGTGGCGCGCGCACCGGCCGGGCAAGGCGTGGCCGACGTGATGGAAGCCGTGGTGCTGGGGCGGGTTCGGCTTTCGATGCGCGTCACGCTGCTGAAATCGCTGTCGTCGTGGCTCGCGATCGCCTCGGGCGGCTCGCTCGGACGCGAAGGTCCGCTGATTCAGTTTGGCGGCGCGGCCGGCAAGTGGCTGAGCGACCGCTTGGAGTTGCCGCTCTCGCGCACGCGGATCCTGATCGCGGCCGGCACGGCGGCGGGCTTTACGGCGGCGTACAATACGCCGCTTGCCGCCGTGCTGTTCGTGCTCGAGGTGGTAGTAGGCGTGGTGGCGCTCGACACGGTGGTGCCGGTCTTGATCGCGACGGTGGTGGCGACGGCCCTCACGCGCGCCGTCGTGGGCAGCGGCCCGATTTATGGACAGCGCGCGTTTCAGTTGTCGTCACCCCTGGAGCTTTTGGCTTTCGGCGGGCTCGGGCTGTTCGCGGCCGTGGGCGCGCAAGTTTTCATGCGCGTGCTGTCGTGGGGCGAGGAGCTGTTTCGCCGGGCTTGGTTGAAGCCGCCCTGGCGCTCGGCGCTGGGCGGTTTGCTGGCCGGCACGCTGGTCGCGGTGCTGCCCGAGGTTGCAGGCAACGGCTACGAGCCGCTGAACGCCATGCTGAACGGCGCGTTCACGCTCAAGTTTACGCTGCTCTTACTGGTAGGAAAATGCTTGGCGACCACCGCGTCGGTGTCGTCCGGCAGTCCGGGCGGCGTGTTCACGCCCACGCTGCTGATCGGCGGCGGGCTCGGCTTCATCTACGCGGCGGCGCTGTCTAGCTTGGGCGTGCAGATCGGCGCTGCAGGCGGTTACGCGCTGGTCGGCATGGCGGCCGCCACCGCCGCGACCACGCACGCGCCGATGATGGCGGCCGTGATGGTGTTCGAGCTTTCAGGTGACTACGCCATCGCGCTGCCGCTCGTGCTCGCGACCGCGCTCGGCACTTTCGCTTCGCGACGCTTGCGCCGTGACTCCATTTACACCGCCGAGCTCCGGCAACGCGGGGTTGCCTGGCAACTCACGCTCGACGGCCGCCGCTCAGACTGAAACTCGCGGGCGCGTCGTCGCCCGGGCCCGTGCCAAATTCGTATACTGCCGGCTTTTTCGCCCCTGGCAGGAGGGTGAGCGTGCTACGTTCCGCAGCGTTTTTCATGGGAAGAGGCAACGTAGTTTCTATCTTGGGGCTCGGGCTCGCGCTGCTGTCGCTAGCTCCTGCAGTCAGCGCGCAAACGGGAACGGCCGGCGCCCGCTCTGCCGCCACCGAGCTGTTCGACACGGCTCAGCGACTCGAAAAGAGTCGCAACTACGCGGAGGCTTGTCCCAAGTACCAAGAGAGCTATCGCTTGGACCCGCAGCTGGGGGCGCTGCTGCATTTGTCGGACTGCCTGGAAAAGAACAACCAGGTGGCGAGCGCCTACGCCAGCTGGCGTGAAGCCGCAGAGCTTGCCGCGCAGCGCAGCGATGATCGCGCCAGCCTGGCGCAAGAGCACGTCTCGGCGCTCGAGCCACGCGTCAGTCGCTTGACCGTAGACGTACCGAGCGCCGCGCGGCTGTCGGGCCTGAAGGTCACGAGCGACGGGCTGCTACTCGCCGCGAGCAGCTTCGGCGTCGCCATTCCGGTCGACGGTGGCGAGCACGATATCGAAGCCAGCGCGCCCGGTTACCGGACGTGGCACCACAAGCTCACCGTCTCGCGCGAGCGCGCCAACGAACACGTGCAAGTTCCCGCGCTCGAGAAAGACCCTAGCGCTCTGGCCACAACTCCGCCGGAAGGCCCGCCGGGTCCGGCGAGCGCTTCGAACCCAGCAAGCGCGCCCAGCGCGCCGGCAACCAAGCCGCGAGCTGCAACGCCCGCCGACTCCGGCAGCGTGCAGCGGCCGATCGGCTTCGTGCTCGGCGGCCTGGGTGTCGTCGGGCTCGGCGTGGGCACCGCCTTTCTCATCAAGCGCAATGGCAAAGCCGACGACAGCAACAAGGTCTGCCCCAGCACCTTCAACTGCCCGACTGGTTCCGGAGCGCAGGCAGATGCGCTGAACAGCGAAGCGCGCTCGGCGCAAACGGTGTCGATGATCGCGTTCATCGCCGGTGGCGTGGCGCTGTCGACCGGCGTCGTGCTCATTCTCTCGGCGCCGCGGGCCGAGCCGCTCGGCGGGCAGGCCAGCGTGCGCGTTTTTCCGGCGCTCGGCCCGGGCAGTGGCGGCCTGCTCGCACAGGGCCGCTTCTAATGTCTCGCGCTCGATTTGATTGGAGCCACGAATGACGACTCGCCACTTGATCCTGCTCGGCCTGGCACTTACGCCCGCGCTCATCGAATGCACCGAAATTACTGATCGACACCTGATCGAGGGCCAGAGCGGCAGCGCTGGCAGCGGCGACACGAGCGCGCAAGCAGGCTCCGACTCCACTGCCGGAGGCACGATCACGGCGCCCGGCGGAGCCGGCGACGGCGGCGATCCTTTTGGCGGCAGCGTGAACGGCGGCTCCGAGGCGCAAGCTGGCATGGGTGGTAGCTCTACGGGTGGTACGCCGCTCACGGGCGGCACTGGTGGTACCGGCGGCGGCAGTGCTGGCAAGGCCGGCAGCGGCGGTACGGCGGGTACTGGCGGCAAAGGCGGTAGCGGCGGCGCCACGGCTGGTGGCGGCAGCGGCGGCACCACGGGCGGTGGTGGTAGCGCCGGCTCGGCCGGCAGCGGCGGCGAAGTGGCGTGCCCGGCTGGCGTGGTCGGTCATTGCAGCGCGGGCGTCACGTATGCCCCGCAAGCTGGCTTCACGCTGGCCCTGGTCGAAGATTTCCCGGCGCCGCTCGACCTCGACACCGACCCGGTCTTCACCTGGTCCGACGGCAGCCCCGCCGACGGCCAAACCGGCTTTCGCAAGCAACAAATCACCTTCGCGAACGACACGATGATCATCACCGCGGAGCAGCCGTCAGGCTGCACCGCAACTACCTCGAACCCCGGCTGCATCGCGCCGCGCGCGTCGGCTTCTTACGCTGAAGCGTTGAGTCCGAACGCGGTAGCCAGCATTGGCGCCATGGGCGTCTGGAGCGGCGAGCTCCGCTCGAAGTACAACAACTACCGCTACGGCTACTACGAAGTGAAATACCAGGCTCCGGTCGCCAACCCCGGGCAAGAAGGAACCGACACCATGGCCGGCGATTTCTTGGCCACGATGTTCGTGTTCCGCTCGCCCAAGAACGTGTTCTGGAACGAGATCGACATCGAGCTCGAGGCGAACCACCACAACATGGTCGCTGGTAACGCCGTGAACGCCCAAGGCGCCGTTGGCTATCCAGGCGGCAATGCGGACGCCTGGACCGCTCCTGGTCCGACTGGCTACAACATCACTCAACCGCACGTCTATGCGTTCAGCTGGACCCCCACCAAGATCGAGTGGTTTTGTGACGGCGTATCGATCCAAACCTTCACCGGATCGGCCGCCGATCCGATCCCCACGCTGTCGGCCAAGATCATGATGAATCTGTGGGTGTTCAGCGGCACCGCCTTCGGCGACGGCAAGAACAACAAGTACCCGCTGCACGCCACGTACGACTACTTCCACTTCTACAAGTGGGGCCAAGAGACAACGTACCCCTGCGACCCCCTGCCCGGCTGCCTGGCCCCAGCCGACAAAACCAAGAGCGCGCAGAACAATCTGAATGAAGTGAACTACGGTTCGGGCGGCAGCGCCGGTAGCGGGACCAGCGGCACGGGCGGGACGCAGTAGGCGGCTCGAGTCACCTGAGCGCCCGACCGAAGCGCGTTCAACGCATCAGCTACTGAGCAGCTGGAACATCACGTTCAGCGACAGCGCGACGATGGTCGTGTTGAAGACGAACGAAACCAAGGCGTGCCCGAGCGTGGCGCGGCGGATGCCGGTGTCGCTGCATTGCACGTCAGAGACTTGGAAGCACATGCCGAGCGTGAACGAATAGTAGGCGAAGTCCATGTCGCACGGCGTTGGCGTGCCCGGGAACTCGAGGCCGCCGTTGTGCGTGCCCGTGTAGTACAGGTGCGCGTAGCGGAACGTGTACGCCGTGTGGGTGACGATCCACGACAGCGCGACCGAAACCAGCGCTAGCACCACCCAAAAATTGCCGCAGCTTTGCCCGCGCATCATGCGCAGCACCATGGTGGCGGCAAATAGACTGAACAGACTCGACCAGATCGCGATCACGAACACGGCGCGCCCGCCCGGATCTTGATCGCCGGCACGCAGCTCGGTCGTGCGCGCGTCTGAGCTGTGCAAGATGTGCCAACACAAACCCAATAGTGTGAGCGCCGTGGCGTCCCATCCGACCATGGCGCGCAGCGTCCAGGCCGTACCGCCGGGCGTCGCGAGCATGGCCAAGCCGCCGACAATCAATGAAAGAAAGAAGCGCCCCGTAGCGCGGTGTGGCGACAGTGGATGCCGCGTCTTCGCCGAGCGGTAGCCGGCGCGCGAAGTGGGCGGCGGCACCGAGCGCGGGGGCTGCGAGACGCGGACACTTGCCGGTGGTTCGGGTATGCCGGGCGGCAGAGGAAGATCGTTGGACGTGATTCACTTCTACCACGGGCCGGATTAACCTGGAGAGTCTCCGTGACCACCACCCCCAAGGCGAAGCACAAGCGTCCGAAAGCCATCGTCTTGACGTCGCACCCGGGCGGCCACGGACCCAAGCCGGCGCCGGTGGTTTGGGGCGCAGAAGATCCGCTGGTGCGTGGCCCGTTGATCGGCACCGTGACCAACAAGGCGCAGCGCAACGTGATTGGCACGCACGCCGGCTCCTACTCGGTCTATCGCGCCGTGGCGGTCGCGGCTGGCGCGCTCGATCCGCTGCGCAAGCCAGATCTCACCAACACCGCGCCCACGCACGCGGTAGGCCCGTTCCCGCAGTGGTTCGACGCGACGAAAATCGTGTCGCTCGATCCGTGGGGCGCGGTGGTAAGCGAGGTATTCAAGCCGTTCTTCGAGCAGGGCTACGACATTCGGCCGACCATCGCCATCACGCGCGCGCACATCCAAATGCCGGAATTGGCCGACGCCGTCGACGCCGGGCGCCTGAAAGTCGACGGCAAGATCTTGAAGACGGGCGGCTCGGTGGTGGTGGTGAAGGCGGCGCTCGAGCCGGTTTGGTACCTGCCGGGCGTGGCGGCGCGCTTCGGTTGCAGCGAGTCCGATCTGCGCCGCACCTTGTTCGAGCACACCGCCGGCATGTTTCCCGAGCTGGTGACGCGCAACGACTTGGAGGTGTTCTTGCCGCCGATCGGTGGCGCGACCGTGTACATGTTCGGCGATATTTCGAGCATTCCGGACGCGAAAAAGCCGCTGGCCGTGCGCGTGCACGACGAGTGCAACGGCTCCGACGTGTTTGGCTCCGACATCTGCACCTGTCGTCCGTACCTGACTCACGGCATCGAAGAGGCCGTACGCATGGCGCAGGCGGGCGGCAGCGGCGTGATCGTCTACAATCGCAAAGAGGGACGCGCGCTCGGCGAGGTGACCAAATTCTTGGTTTATAACGCGAGAAAGCGCCAAGAAGGCGGCGACCGCGCCGACCAATATTTCGCCCGCACCGAATGCGTGGCAGGTGTTCAAGACATGCGTTTTCAAGAGCTGATGCCCGACACCCTGCACTGGCTCGGCATCAGCAAAATCGACAAATTCGTGTCGATGAGCAACATGAAGCACGACGCGGTGGTGCGCGCCGGTATCCAAATCGTCGAACGCGTGCCAATCCCCGACGCGCTGATTCCGCCCGACGCGCGCGTCGAGATGGACGCCAAAATGGCGGCTGGCTACTTCACCGAAGGCGCGGTGCCGGACGGCAACGAGCTGGCCAAACCCAAGGGTCGCGGGTTCGATGGCTGACAGCGCGGCCGGCCCGGCAGACGACTACGATTACCTGCAGACGAGCGCCGCGATTCGCGCGCGCTGCAGCGCCATTTTCGAAGCCGCTCGGCGCGGAGAGCTGAGCTATTTCCGCGTGAACGAGGCCAAATTGCCGGCCGTCGCGGAGCGCGTCATCGACGTCACCCGCAAAGCTTATCCAGATGTCCGGGCGATTCCGTATCACGGTCGCTACCGGCATTTCGATGCGGGAGGAGTCCCGCGGCTGGCGCGTTTCCAACACGGGCTCGAGGGCCTCAGCGACGACGACCAACTCCGCGCGCGCACAGAGCTTTTGATCGTGAGCGTGCTGCTCGACGCCGGCGCCGGCGCCGCCTGGCAGTACCGCGAGCCCGACGGTCGCTGCTACTCGCGCTCGGAAGGCTTGGCGGTTGCGAGCTATCACCTATTCATGAGCGGCATGCTCGCCAGCGATCACAGCTCGACGGCGGACGGCGCCGGACTCTCGCACTTCGACGCGCTGCACCTCGAAAGCGCGTTCCAAGTCACGGGCAACAATCCGCTCACCGGCGCCGCCGGCCGGGCGGCGCTGCTGCAGCGACTGGGCGAGATCGTACAAAGCACGCCGCGCTACTTCGATTCGCCGCGCCCGCGCCTCGGCGATCTCGGCGTCTTCTTGAAGCGCGCGGCGCAAAATGGGCGCCTGCCCGCAACTTCAATCTTGCAGGCGGTGCTGGGCGCGCTCGGGCCCATTTGGCCGGGGCGCGAAAAGCTCGCAGGCAAGCCGCTCGGCGACGTGTGGCGTCATTCGAGCTTCGGTTTGGTGCCTTTTCACAAGCTTTCGCAGTGGCTCAGCTACTCGCTGCTCGAGCCGCTCGAAGCAGCAGGCCTGGTCATCGACGGCGTCGGCGAGCTCACGGGCTTGCCCGAATATCGCAACGGCGGCTTGTTTCTGGACGCCGGGGTGCTCGAGCTGGTCGAGCCGCGCGCCGCCGAGCTCGAGCACGAAGTGTGGTCAGATTTGGTGATTGAGTGGCGCGCCTTGACGGTGGTGCTGCTCGATCACTTGGCGGAAGCCGTGCGTACGAAGCTGGGCTTGTCAGCGGACGAATTGCCGCTGGCACGCGTGCTCGAAGGCGGCAGCTGGAGCGCCGGGCGCGCCATCGCGCGCGAGCTGCGTGCCGACGGCGGGCCACCCTTGCGCATCGTGAGCGACGGCACGGTTTTTTGAAAGCGGACCCAGCATGAGCCATAAAGTTACGGTCATTGACCACCCGATGGTGCAGCACAAGCTGACGCTTTTGCGCGAGAAGGATCGCAGCACCAACTCGTTCCGTACGCTGCTGGGCGAAATCAGCATGCTGCTCGGCTACGAAGTGACGCGCGATTTGCCGCTCGTTTACCGAGAAATCGAGACGCCGCTCGCGAAAATGCGCGCGCCGCTGATCGACGGCAAAAAGGTGGTGCTGCTCAACATCTTGCGCGCCGGCACCGGCATGGTCGAAGGCATGCTGCGCATCTTGCCCGCCGCGCGTGTGGGTCAAATTGGCTTGTATCGCGATCCCGAGACGCTCGGCGCCGTCGAATATTACTTCAAGCTACCGGGCGAAATGTCGGACCGCGACGTGATCATCGTCGACCCGATGCTGGCCACTGGCAACAGCGCCGTCGCTGCCATCGAGCGCGTGAAAACGGCGTCGCCCCGCTCCATCAAGTTCGTGTGCCTGCTCGCCGCCCCCGAAGGCTTGAACAATCTCGCCGAAACTCACCCCGACGTGCACGTCTTCACCGCCGCCATCGACTCGCACCTCGACGAGCACGGCTACATCATCCCCGGCTTGGGCGACGCGGGCGACCGGCTATTCGGCACGAAATAGCGAGATGTTGGCGGGCGCAACAGCGCCCTATCAAAGCTTGGAGAGATCCAAGCGGGCGACTTGGGCGCTGTTCTCGGAGGCGATCCAAATATCGTTCGCGCCTCCGGCGACGATCTGGCTCGGGTCGAGCCCCTTGGCTACGTCGATGTAGTCAATCTTGCCGTCGTAGCCCGCGCGGAGCAGCTTGCGCCCACCACCCGAAACAGCATCGATGAACCACATGTGATTGTCGGGTCCAGCAGCCGGACCGTGCACGATTTGGCCCGCAGCGATGGGGTAGTCGACCGTCGTGCCCGTGGGACTCATCTTGCTGATGCTATCGACGCCGGCGACGCAGTACCAAACTTGACCATCGTCGCCCATGGCGAGGTCAGTTGCGATCGGGGCGGTCGCCGGGAAGTCGAAGGGCTGGTACACCCCGGCCATGCTGATGGCCGTGATGCCCGGACGACCCGTTTCCGTCGCATAGATTTTGGTCTGGTCGCTAACCAGCGAATAGGGGGCTACGTCTCCTTGCGCGGCCGTCGGCCCGAAGAATTTGAAGACGCCGGCGGGGGTCAGCCGGAAAACGACGTTGTCGACATTGGACGCTCCCCAGAGGTTACCGTCGGGACCACTCACGAGCCCATAGAGACCTTGTAGCGGCATCGTGGGCGTGAAGAACGTCGCCTGTCCGGAGAGAGAGATGCGCCCGACCACCTTGTTCCTGGAGTCGATGAACCACATCGCCGCGTCGGGACCTTTGACGATGGCGAACAGCACGCGAGGGGGGCTCGTCGCCGGCAGCGTGAAGGTCTTGATGTCTCCGCTCGGCGTGATGCGACTGATGTTGCCGGTGTTGTCGGTGACCCAGTAGTTGTCGTCCGGGCCGTGCGCGATGTGAGTCGCCAGCACGGATCCGGTATAGAAGACGGTGAAAGCACCGATCTGCTGGCCGACCATCCCGCCGCCGCCGCTGCCGCCGGCCCCGCTGCCACTGGTCCCGCTGCCACCGATCCCGCTGCCGCCACTTCCTCCGACGTCGCTACCGCCAGGCGTTGTTCCGGCCGTCGCCTCACCGGCCGCTCCCGCCTCGACGCCGCCAGCGGCTTGATCAGGCGATCCGCCAACGGGGCTGGTTGCACCGCCGCCACCGCTACCGCCGCCGCTATGTGTGCCTGCTTGGCCTTGCGCGTCGCCAGCTTGACCGCCGCCCGCGACGAGCGAAGGATCTACTTCGACGCTCGGCAACAGACACCCCGAAGCGATCACGCCTGCCAAAAAGAGTCGCTTCATTTCAAAAGCTCCGCGACAAGATAATCTGTCCGGGGTTGATGACGAGCGCGGTTTGCTCGCCGCTCTTGGGCGCGGTGACCAAGAGCACGACCCCGCCCGCCAAGACCACGGCGCCTGCCACGAAGCCCACGGTCGAGAGGGTTCGCAGCGTCTGATAGCTGCTTACCAGCGACGCTTCGCTTGGCGCGCATTTGTTGCCAGCGCAGCGAGGGTTGTCGTCGATGCTGCTTTTCTTGCTCAAGGCAAGTCCACCCGTCACCCCGCCGAGCACCAGCCCGGCACCGCCCACGGCGATCGTCACGAAGCCTAACGTCCGCCTCGTCGAGCCAGACTTGGCAGTAGCGTTGTCTACGGCCGGGGCCGTACTCGGCGGCGCCGAGCTGGGCGGCGCCGTTGACTCTTCAGTCGTGCCCGTTGCCTGGCCGGTGGCCGCAGCGCCGAAATGCAACGTGAGGGTCTTGGTTTGTCCGGCAACGAGCTGCAGCTCGCCGCTGGCCGACTGGTCGCCGTACGAAGCCTTGATTTGGTGCTTGCCCGGGTTCGCAGGGCGCTTCTCGCCTAGCAGCGCGGTGCTCAGCGGCACGCCGTCGATCGTGATCGTAGTCTGTTCGGGATCGCTGCCGACTATCTTGACGATGACGTTCGGGATCTGCGGCGAGAGCTGCTCGAGCTCGGTCGCGGCGTCCGCTCGTGCTTGTTCTTGAACGGCGCGCTCACCGCTGTCCACGTCGAGGCGCGTCGTCTCACGGTAGCGCTCACCGGCTTCGATCAGCTTGCCGAGCTTGCCCAACGCCCGAGCCGACCATAAACCGAGCGACGGCACCCTGAGCGCGCGGTACGCCTTTTCGAGCTTCTCGCTGGTGGTCGCGTAGTCCTGAGCTTGGTAGGCCTCGACGCCGGAGGTTCCCAAATTGCGCGCCGCTAGGCGCGTGACGTCGTCGGCGCCCTCGGCCCGGGCCACCGTCGCCCTCAGGCACAGCAGCGCCAGCGCCACTACCCGGATCGTCCGCTCTTTCACGACCTGACAACAGCATCGAAGCTGCGCGACGGCAAGCGGCCGCGCGCCCGAATCAGCGCCCGGCGGCGAGCCTGTCCACCCCTACGGTAGCAACTCAACGGGGTAGCCGCGCCCGACCCACCTGGCCTAGCGCGCGGCGTGGAGCTCGGGTGAATGCTTGAGGGTCTGATAGACGAGGCAGTAGCGTTCGGTGAGCTCGAGCAGCTTGGCGAGCGCCTCGGGGCCGGCGTCGGTGTCGAGCTCGAACGAGAGCGTGATGTTCTTGAAGCCGACCGGTGCTTCGCGCGAGACGCCGAGCGTCCCGCGAAAATCGACGTCACCGGCGGCGGAGATGCGACCGGCGCGCACGACGATGCCCATCGACGTGGCGACGGCGCCCAGCGTGACCCCCGCGCAAGCCACGAGCGCTTGCAGTAGCATGTCACCCGAGCATGCCTGCGTGCCGTCGCCGCCGGTCGCCGGGTGCAGGCCTGCCGCGACAATGCCCAGGTGGGTTTCGACGCGGCAGATTTGGGCCGGGACGTCAGGCGTACCCTGCGCGTGAAGCGTAAGCAGCGCTGACGCAGGCTCGGTCTTGTAGCGCGCTTTGAGGGGCGCCTGGGCGGCACGAAGCTCTTCTAGATTCATGGGCGTTCTCCGCTGCTAAAATGGCCATGGCTGCTCGGGCCACGGTGTGCTCGTCTGGCAACTAGGCGAGGGCTTGTCATGACAGCAAGGCTAGTTACCATCGGAGATTCGCTGACCCAAGGTTTTCAGCACGGGGCGGTGCGGCGGACTGCTTGGGCGGCGCCGGCGATGGTGGCGCGCGCGCTCCACGCCGAGCCGTTTCGCGCAGGCGACTTCAGCGGCGATGGCGACGGGGGGCCGCTGCTCGATCTCGAGCTCTTGCTCGACCGGCTCTCGGCCGCGTGCGGCAAACAAGTCGACCTGTGGGAGGTGCCCGAGGCGCTGCTCACCCTGAAGCGCACGATGGGCCGCATTGAGGAGTACTGGGAGCGCGGCGCCGGAACCATGCCTTCTGGCACTGGACCTTTGCACCACAATTTGGGGGCTTGGGGTTTCGAGGTGCTCGATGCTTTGAACCTGACCGACGCGGTTTGCAGAGACAACATGCCGCCACCGGTGAACAACTTCATCGCGCAACTGCCCGAGCACGGCATGTACCGCAGCGCGCGGCGCGTGCTCAACCCCGCCGCTCAGCCCGCGCTTGCCGACCTGACGGCGCCGCAGCTGGCCAAGCGCCTGGCAGACAGCGAAGGCATCGAGAACTTGCTGGTCGGACTGGGCGCGAACAACGCGCTCGGCCCCTGCGTGAGCTTGCAGGTGCGCCGCTCGACCAGCGCCGACCTCACGCGCTACGCGCACCAGCGCGAGTGCAATCTGTGGGAGCCGGACCACTTCGCCACGCTGTATGCAAAGCTAGCGACCGAAGTCGAAGCCGTCGGCGCCCAGCGCGTGTTTTTAGCGACCGTACCGCACGTCACCATCGCGCCGGTCACGCGCGGCGTGAGTCCCTATGCTCGCGCCGCCCACCAAAATGAGCTCGTGGCAGGCTACTACGAGTACTACACGCGCTTTTGGACCTGGGATCGCCATTTCGACCCGGCCAAAACCGGCCACCTGACGCGCGCTCAAGCGCGCGAAATCGACGCCACCATCAGCCTCTACAACGACTGCATTCGGGCGGAGGCGGCCAAACGCGGCTGGCCCGTTATCGACTTGTGCGCGCTGCTCGATGCGCTGGCGTATCGGCGCAACGCCGGGCAGCCGCCGTATCGGCTGCCGGCGGGTCTGGTGAGCGCGCTTGCGCAAAATCCGCTGACTAGTTTTCGCGTGCGGCCCGACGGCGAGGTGCTGCTCGACACGCGCTACATGCGTATTCCCGCGCGCAGCCCGGCGGCCGACGCCAGCAGCGACGTGTGGCGCTCGGCTTTCAAGGGCGGCATCTTCGGGCTCGACGGCGTTCATCCGAGCACGACCGGCTACGGCATCATCGCGCACGAGGTGCTGCTGGCGTTTCAGAAGGCGGGCGTGCCAGGTGCCGATCCGGCGCTGCTCGACTGGCCCAGCATCGTCGCAAACGACAGCCTGCTCACGCGGCCGCCCCAGCTGCTCGTTTCGCTGGAGGCCACGCTCGACGCGCTGTTCAACGTGCTCCCGCTCGATCGGCTAGTCGAAAAGCTCGCCGGCCACGGCGCCGAAGCATTTTGAAAGTCCGTGGCCCCCGCTAGGCCTTGCGCGGGTACGGAAATTCCGGCGTCGGCTCGGTGGCGATAACGTCGTGAAACTTGCGCACGTCCATTTCAATCTGACCGTCGTCGCGCTCACTCAAAATGTCGGCGTGGCGTGCGCCCCACGCGACATCGGCGTCGAGATAGCGGTGGCGGCCGTGAACGGGCTGTAGCGAGGTGTCGTCGGTGCCGACCACGCTGGCGAAAAACTCGACCTCGCGCGCGGCCATGATTTCCGGCGTCATGCCGAACAGTGGGCTCTTTTCGTCGATGACGTGCATGACGGTCCAAGACCGAGCCAGCGCCTGCGAGGTATCGCGCACGAGGGTCATGTCTTCGAGGCGGTACAAGGTCATGCCCTCTTTGGTGACCTCGGTACGCACCATGCCGAGATGAATGCGCGCTTCGGCGATCACGTTCGAGCGCTCGTTGCCGAGGCGTAGCATCAGTGTCGGCACACCATTCATGGGCGAGATGGTGAGCTTCTGAGAGAACGCCAGGCGCGACATTGGCAGCGAGAATTTCGCGAACACTAGGCCCGTCGCCAGGGCGGTGAGCAAAAGGCTCGTCACCGACTCGAGCATGACGATGGAATGAGCGGCGCGCGTGGCGGGCGTCATTTCACCGTAGCCAATCGTGCCCATGGTCTCGACGCTGAAGAACAGCGAATCCCAAAAATCACCGCGCGAGCTGGCGATACCGCCCACTACCAGATAGAGCAGAGCGAACAGCGCGTTGACGAGCAAATACGTCCCCGCGATCAGCACGAGCGCGCGCGGCCACGTGGTGCGCAGCCACAGGTGATACAGGTCTTGCGTCGGCTTCGGTCGGTCGCCGACGATGACGACGCCGGTCGGCGATACGGAGCGATTGGCCATGGCGCCGAGCCTGGCGTTTTTGGCAGAGTGGCGTCAATCTCGGCGCCAGCCGGGGCGGCGCCGAAGCGCGCGAGGCCGGCTCAGATGCCGTAGTCGCTGTCGGAGCTGTGCGGCTTCGGCTTTGCCTTCACGGGGCTCGGCGTCGGGGTGGACGCGAGCTGGGGCCTATTGGCGCGCGCCGACGGCGCTGGCGCCTCGGGGCTCGCCGCGCTGAGGTTCGGCAACGCGGACGAAACGGCGACGTTCGACACAGGTGCAACGGCGACGTTTGGCGACGTCGCCAAAGCCGGCGGTGCTTTCGCCGCGGGCGACGCAGGCGCGAGCAGCACGGCGGGCGCCGCCGCGGCCGCCATGCGCCGCCCCAATGCCGGCGACTTGACCAACACCGCCAGCGCAACGGCAATGCCAGCCGCCGCGAGCGCCGGCACCACGACCCAGGCCGCGCCTCGCTTGCCCACGCGCAGCGCCTGCGACGTTGCGGGCGCAGCACCAGGCGGGGGCGTGGAAGTAGCCACAGTCGGCGGAGCCGTTTCAACCAAGCTCAGCACTGCCGGCGGCGGCGTCGAGTTGCGCAGCGTCGCCAGGTGCAAGCGCGGCTGGAACACGGGCGTCGGCGCTTCTTCTTGCCAGGCGTCGAGATCGAGGCGTGACAGCTGCGGAGCAACCGCCGTGGCGATCGCCTGACTGAGCTCGAAGGCCGAGCGAAAGCGCAGCGCCGGATCGCGCGCGATGGCGCGCTCCGCGATCGCGCACAGCGGCTTTGCCCAGCCCAGCCTCGCCGGCAGCTGCAGCGGCTCTCGAGCGAAGCTCAGGCGCTTGCCGGCCAGCGCCTCCCACAGCATGACGCCGACGCTGTACACATCGGCACGCACATCGAGCACAAGACCCGAACGGCGTTCGGGCGCGGCGTAGCCCGTCACTTCCGGCTGCGCGCCGACCGTGGAATGTGCGTTCAAGAGCGGGACGAGCCGCGCGGTGCCGTGCTCGTCGACATAAATGGTTTGCGGCGAAACGTCGCCGTGCACGAAGGCCTGCCCATCGGTCACCACTTCGTGTAGCGCCATGACGCCGCTCAGCACGTCGAGCAGAAGCCTCACGACTTGCTCCAAGTCGAAGCGCTTGAAGGTACCGCGCGGTAGCGTGAAGTCCGCGAGGCGTCGCGCGCTACCGAGCACCGGTGAAAGGCCCGCACCGCCCGGTAGCGGTAGCATCCTAACCAAGTTCGGATGACGCAGTCGCGCGACGGCTTGAACCCGGCGCAGGAGGCGGCCCTTCTCGGCAGCGCTCGGAGGAAGAGACGGAACGGTCACCAGCTCAAGCACGGCCGGTTGTCCGAAAACTTGCGCCTGTCCCGGTGCGACAAATTGTGACGCCCGCGAAAATAGCAGGTAAAAAGCTCCGTCTATTTGGCTGGCAAGAGGCCGCCGAGCGCGGCGTACCAGGTGTTCGCCATGACCGTGTAACCCGCGTCTTTGGGGTGAAGGTTGTCGGTCATGTAGTCGGTCTTGTAGCTCGGGTTCTTGGTGAACGCGCCGTACATGTCGGCCACGATGACGTGCTTACCAGCGTCGGTGCGCAGCTTGACGACGCCCGGGATCGCGCCGTTGTAGGCCATGGTGCGCACGTTCTCGGTGTCGTCCTTCGTCGGTACGATCTGCGCGACGACGATCAGCGCGCTCGGCGCGTACATGCTGATGCGATCGATCAGCATGCCGAGCCGCTTGGGCGCGTTTTCCAGATCAAGGCTGATGTCGACGTCATTGGTACCGATCATGAGCGTGACGATGTCGGGCGGCGTCGCTGTGAGCCAGCCTTGGACCTGCGGATACAGGCCCATACGTCCGCCGCCGTCGTCGATAGTCCAGCCGCTGTGCCCCTCGTGATGTTTCGGGAAGGCGACGTTGTCGACCGTCGTCGGGCCGTCTTGCGCTGAACCGACGAAAGTGAGCTTCTTGTTGTTCAGCAGCGAGAGATGAAACAGCTCCGCGCGGTAGCTCTGTAAGTTGGAGGAGCCAGCGCCCCACGTGATCGAGTCGCCCAGCGGCATGACACGGCAAGGGTCGCCGTTCGTTGGACAAGGGTTGAACGGCGCTGCGCCCGCGGAGCCGCCCGCACCGCTAGCGCCCGCGCTACCCGCAGCTCCGCCGACACCGCCGACACCGCCGAAGCCGGCGGAAGCACCGCCTGAGCCAGCCGAAGCCCCCGCTACGCCGCCGCCAACACCGCCGCTGCCGCTCAAACCGCCGCTGCCGCTGCCGCTGCCGCTCAAACCGCCATTGCCGCTCGCCCCGCCGGACATCGTTCCGGCGCTCACGCTAGCACCCGCGCTGTTCGAGCCCGCGTTGCCCCCGCTGCTAGCGCCCGCTGGGCTCTGCGCTACCGAACCGGCACCAGCGACTGGCAGACCGGACTCGTCCGGGGCGCTGCAGGCGATCAGCGCGTACACGCCGGCGCTCGAAACAAGTGCCGCAAACCGAGTCGAGCAGTCGAAGAGTGACATGTAAATACCTTTAAGGGCGCCGCCCTCAGACGTTGGTGTGCGAAGGAGTCACTCCCATTCCAGCGAACGGGTCGGGAAACGCGCGCGTGACTTCGACCCCGCCGCAACTTTCCGGTCAGCTGTCTACTCGGCGGCGACTCGACAGATCGATTTGTGAGGCACAGCCAAGGAAGCGCGGACACTCAGGGATCAATGCGCGCAGCCCTTCGTTTGTCCACGCTGTTACTTTCGCCTCTCACGCTCATGTGCTCGGCCCCAGCCGACAACAGCGGCAGCGGAGGGGCCCCGGTCACCCCGGTCGGCCAAGCCGGTTCCTCGAGCAGCGGCTCGTCAAGCGGCGGCTCATCATCCGGTAGCAGCGCCGTAATTCCGAACGCTGGCAGCATGAGCGTCGGCACCGCGGGCAGCAGCGCCGGCAGCGCAGCGGGTGGCGGCGATGTGGGCGGCAGCGCAGCGGGCGGCAGCGCGGGCACCGGCGGCGGCGCTGGCGCCAGCGGCGCAGCCGGAGCGACCACGGGCGGCTCGTCGTCGACGCAGCCAACGAAGACGGCGGGCTGCATGGCGGCCGATCCTGGCGACGAGCCGCAAAAGTGGCTCGAGCACGACATCACCGTCGCCAACTTGCCGCCGGATCAAGTCGCTACGTTCGGCATGCGCAAGTACTGGGTGCGGCTACCGGTCGCCTACGACCACACCAAGAACTACCCCGTCGTGTTCTGGGGCTCTGGCTGCGGCGCCGCGAACGTCGAAGGCACGCCGATGATGGATCAGATCAAGAACGACGCGATTCACGTGTTCTTGCTGCAGAAAATGGGCTGCTTCAGCACCGGCAGCTACCCCTCGCCCGAAGTGCCGTACTTCACGCAAGCGCTCGACGAAGTTCAAGCCAAGTACTGCACCGACGCGAGCCGCGTGTTCGTCTCCGGCTACAGCAGCGGCGCTTGGATGTCGAACGTCATCGCCTGCGCCATGGGTCCGCGCGTGCGCGGCATCGGTACCGCCGCGGGCGGCCTCACCAAGTCCATCGTCGACGGCTACAAGTGCCTCGGCACCATGGGCTCGCCCGCCGCCGGCGTCTTCTACAGCGGCCAAAACGACATGGAGAACCCGGCCGACAAAAAGGACGCGAGCGGCTACCAGATCGGCGTGATCGGCGCGCGCGACCGGCTGATCACCTCCAACGGCTGCGACGCCAACGCCATGGAAGACTACCCGGACAACCCGATCTGCAAGATCTGGAAGACCAATTGCCCGAGCAACCCGGTGCTGTTTTGCATCGGACCCGGCGACGGTCACGGCAAGGGCGACGGCAAGTTCAACGTCTCGAACAAGACGTTCTGGGACATCTGGTCGCCCTTGAGGTAAGCCGGCGCTCAGCCTGACCCCGTTTGGTCTCATCTCTCACCTGCCCGCCCGCTAAGCCTGGTTTCTGGCGAGGCTTTCGCGAGGACCAAGTGCCTGCAACAGGCACCGCCCGCGGAGCGTACATGGGTACGTGAGCACCGGACCGCAGCGAAAACGAAGCCAGAAGCCAGGATCAGCGGGCGTGGGTCACGAGTCGAAACGAGACCGATAAGCCGCCGCTCAGCGCAGGCCGTGGAACGAGTCGTGCGTGGGGTCTCGACCACGGCCGATGCCGGAGCGCGGCGCCCACAGCCAGGCCATGGACATCACGAACAGCAACGTAAAGCCGCAGATCAGCGCGCCTAGCGCGCCCCACAGCGAGCCCGCCCACGACAGCAGGGCAAAGGCGACGCCCAGCGCGATCAAGATCAAGACGACGGTTTGAGGATGCCTCATGTCGATTCTCCTGTTCTAGTCACCACCGCCGGACTCAAACGCTTGCGGTTCGCGAGCGCGCTCACGGCACGAGAAACACAGCTGCCGCTCACGGTAGCGCTGCAGGTGGCGCATGGAGCCGCACGCGTCGCAGCGGCAATCTTCCAAGAGCGCGGCCGTGGGCGGCTCACCGTTGAGATCCCCGCGCGTCACGATGCCGCACGGCTTGCCGTGGGCGTCGATGACCAACACCGAGCCAACGTCGGCCGCTCTCATCAACGTGGCTGCGTCTACCGCCGAGCGGTTTGCATTGAGCGTGACCGCGGGGCGCATGACTAGCCCAACCGGCTCGTCTAGTGACGCCTCCTGCAGATCGCAGGTGCAGACCATGCCGACAACTTGGTCATGATCGCAAACCGGAAAATGGTGCACGCCGTGCTCTCTCGCCATATCTAGAGCGGTCGACGCGCTGTGATACGGGTTGAGCGCGATCACGGGATGTCGCATGACTCGCGAGAGCGAAGTCGGTTGTAGCTCGAGCATGGGCGCGGCTCCTGTCGAGCTGTGTGGTGCAAAGGCCGTTCCGAGCGGCGCAGGCTTCTTCTTCAGCGATTTGTCGGGGAATTTCTGAGTCCGAGGCCGGGTGGGCGGGATCAATTTTCCCGGCATGGCAGAACGCGCCCCACGCGCGCCCCACCTTTTCCAGCTTCCTTGCCGCTTTTGCGGGGGCTCCGGGTGGCACGGCGGCTGCAAGCAGGGCTCGACATGACGAGAGCCATGACTTCGGGAACGATCGATTCGGATTGGAGGCTGGTGAGCCCGACGCGGCCCTGTCCCGTATGCGGCGCGCGCGATGCGTGCAGCATTCACGCCGCCGACGACTTCGCGTGCTGCGCGCGAGAGCCATCCGAATGGAAGCTCACGAACGGCTCTTGGCTGCACCGCATCGGCGCAGAACAACATGCAGCGCGGCGAGCGTCATAGCGATGCTTCGCGCGGCGCCTGCCCAGGTCTATCGAGGGCGACGCCGTGGGATGCGGCGGCGTCGCTGCGCGGCGAGCTCTACACGTCCGAGCACTTGGCGACCCACGCCGTCGAGATTGCGCAGGCGCACGGCGAACCCTCGCTCAGAAATACGCCCGGTCCGCTGCGCAAGCGCTTTGCGGCAGCGCGCGCTCAGATTCGCGCCTCTTACGAAATTCTGTCACGAGACGCCAAGAACAAGCGTGATCCGAGCCCAGCCGAAGAATGGCTGCTCGACAATTCGCATGTCGTAGACGAGCAAATTCGCGAAATTCAGGAGGATTTGCCGTGGGGCTATCTAGTCCAGCTTCCGCGCGTAGCTGACGGCGTGATGCGCGGCTACCCGCGCGTCTACGGCCTCTGCCTCGACTATTTGCGGCACACGGATGCGCACGTCGACCTGCGCGGCCTGGCCGACTACGTCAACGCCTATCAGCAGGTGTACAAGTTGACGATCGGCGAGCTGTGGGCGGTACCGATCATGTTGCGGCTCGGGCTCACGCTGATCGTCGGTGCGCTCGCAGTCTCGGAGGCGCGCGCGCAAGATCGTGAGCTCGCCGATCAATGGGCCGATCGCTTCATCGTCGATGCCCAAGACGACGAGCGGCTCAAGCTCAGGGTAGCGCAGCTCGAGTCCTCCAACATCGAGATCAGCGATGGCTTCTTGGTGCAGCTACTCAAGCGCGTGCGCGAGCACGACTCGCCGCTCAAGCCCGTACAAGACTGGATTCTGGCGCGCTCGGTCGAGGGCGGCAGCACCCCCGAAGAGCTGACGCGGCGCGAGCACTTGCGGCAGGCCGCCGACCAAGTCTCGGTCGGCAACGGCATCACCAGCATGCGCGCCATCGCGGCGCTCGACTGGACGCAATTCTTCGAGCTTACGAGCGAAGTCGACCGCGTGCTGCAAAGCGACCCCGGCGGCGCCTACCCGAGCATGGACCAGCCTTCGCGCGACCGCTGCCGTCACGCCGTCGAAAAACTCGCTCGGCGGAGCCGCCAAAGCGAGCGAGCCGTTGCCGAACAAGCGCTCGCGCTCGCGCTCGAACGAGGCAATGACGCATCGAGCGGCCCAGCCGAAAGCCACGTCGGTTACTTCTTGCTCGACAACGGGCGACCGCGATTGGCCGCGCTGATTGGCTATCGGCCCACATTGTCCGAACGCCTGCTCAGGCCAGTCTTGACCTATCCAGCGGCCTTTTATCTGAGCGCGCTGCTGCTGCTCGTCGGGGCGTCGTCGCTAGGTGTCGCGCGGCTCTTGCTCGCACATGTCAACAGTGGCTGGGCCGTGCTCGGCCTCACGCTGCTCTGTGCGCTGCCGCTGAGCGAGCTTGCCCTATCGTTGCTCAACACGCTGGCGATTGCGCTGGTTCCGCCGCGGCTCTTGCCCAAGCTCGACTTCGAAGCCGGCATTCCCGACGAGCACCGCACGCTGGTAGCGGTGCCGACGCTGCTCGAGAACCGAACGGGCACCTTGCAACTGCTGGCCGACTTGGAGGTGCGCGCCCTCGCCAACCCAGGCAAGAACCTGTACTTCGCGCTCGTCACCGACTTCGCCGACGCCGCAGAGCCCGAAACCGCAGAAGATGCGGAGCTGCTCGAGCTGGCTCGAGCGGGCGTGAGCGAGCTCAACCGTCGTTCGGGCGAGGACGAGCCCCGCTATTTTCTGCTGCATCGACGCCGCACGAAAAACCCAACCGAAGAGCGTTTCATGGGGTGGGAGCGCAAGCGCGGCAAGCTCGAAGAGCTGAATCGACTACTCCGCGGCGCGACCGACACCACTTTCAGTGTCGTCACGGCGAGCCCCGAGCTGTGCGCGAGTATTCGCTACGTGCTGACGCTCGACACCGACACGGAGTTGCCGCGAGAGGTCGCGCGCCGCCTGGTCGGCACGATCGCGCATCCACAAAACCGGCCGGTGCTCGATCCGACTCGGCAGCGCGTGGTGCGTGGCTACGGCATCATTCAGCCGCGCGTCGGAACCTTGCCGCACAGCTCGCGCCGTTCGCGCTTTGCCAGCATCTTCGCCGGTCCGCCCGGCATCGACCCGTATACGACGGCGGTCTCGGACGTTTATCAAGACTTGTTCGGCGAAGGCTCGTTCGTCGGTAAGGGCATCTACGACGTGAACGCGTTCCAAGCTGCGCTTTCGGGGCGCGTGCCCGACAATCGCCTGCTCAGTCACGATCTGTTCGAAGGCTGCTTCGCGCGCTCCGCGCTCGCCACCGACATCGAGGTCCTTGACGAGCAGCCCGCTGCCTACGAGGTCGTGGCCAGCCGCGCACATCGCTGGCTGCGCGGCGATTGGCAGCTCTTGCCCTGGCTCTGGCCCAGCGTTCCGGTGCGGGGCGGCGCGCGGCGCCCGAACGATTTTCGCATTTTGGACCTGTGGAAGTTGCTCGACAACCTGCGGCGCAGCCTGGTGCCGCCGGCGCTCGTGGCTGTGCTTTTCTCGAGCTGGCTTTGGGTCCCGGCGCTCGCGCCCTGGTCGCTCGGGCTGTTGGCCGGCGTTTTTCTCGGGCCGATCTTGTTGCGAGAGGTCACGTCCGTAGCCCGCGCCGCCATCGCGCCCAAACCGAACTTCGGGGCGCTCGGTGGCGAGCTTTCGAAAAATCTGCTGCAGGCCGGGCTGGGGGTGATGCTCTTGCTCGATCAAGCGCTGTTGTCGTGCGACGGCATTCTGCGCACTCTGTACCGACTCTCGTTCTCACGACGCCACATGCTCGAGTGGACGACCATGAGCCAGGCCGCGCGCCGGCATCGCAAGGGAGCGTAGCCCATGTCACGACGTTCTACGCTCAGCGCCTGGCTGGCCTTCGCCGCGATCGCCATCGTGGCAGCGCTCCAGCCTCGAGCGCTGCCGTTCGCCCTACCGCTACTTTTGCTGTGGCTACTCGCGCCCGCCGTCGCGAGTTGGCTGGGGCGCATCCAGTCAGAGCCGGCGCCCGACGAACGGCTTTCGGAGACGGATCGGCAGCAGCTGCGCACGCTGGCCCGTAAGACCTGGCGCTTCTTCGACACCTTCGTCACCGCCAAGGACAATTGGCTGCCGCCCGACAACTACCAAGAAGATCCACGCGGCGTGGTCGCGCATCGCACGTCGCCGACCAACATTGGTCTGTACCTGCTGTCGGTGATCTCGGCGCGCGATCTTGGCTTCATCAACGCGGGCCAGGCGCTCGATAGGCTAGAAAACACCCTGACTACGCTAGCCTCGATGGAGCGCAGGTCCGGACACATCTTGAATTGGTACGACACGACGAACCTGCGCCCGCTCGAACCCCAGTACGTATCGACGGTCGACAGCGGCAACCTCGCTGCCTACCTGTGGACGCTGCGCGAGGCTTGCGCGGAGCTCGGGCGCATGCCGCTGTTCGACGCGCAAACGCTCGAAGCAGCCCGCGACGCCCTACGGCTCGCCGCAGCCGCCATGGCCCCCGACGCGAAAGACGCTGAGCCAGCGCCGATTGCGAGCGAGCTTCTCCGAGTCGACAAGGAGCTGGCTACGGCCGCTGACCTGCTCGACCGTAACCTGCTCGAAGCGCTGCAGATCTTCACGCACTTCGAACACGCTCTCGAGCGCATGGCGACCGGCAGCGGCGCGCAAGCTTGCGGCCCCGAGGCGCGCTATTGGCTTGGGCAAGCGATGGCGGTCATCGCCAATGCGAGCAGCCAGGCCCGCGAGCTTGCGCCCTGGCTAGCATGGCTCGCGGCGGCCCCGCCCCTACCCGAGGAGTTAGGCGGGCTGCTGAAGGACATTTTGGCGCGACTCATTCAAGCCCGCACGCCCGCGGAGCTCGCGGCCGCGGCGGCCGCCTGCGTAGAGGAGCTGTCCGGCCTCGAGCAAATGGTGCCTGCCGGTACCGAGCAGGCGGCGCTGACGTTCGTGACGGAGCTCGCTGCACATCAGCTAACGACCGAACGCGCCTGCTCGGCGCTATGCGCGCGCGCCGACCGCCTCGCCAACCAGGCGGTCGAGCTGGCCGACGGCATGGATTTCGGATTCTTGTACAACAAGGGCCGGGCGCTGTTCTCGATTGGCTACAACGTCAGCGGCGCGCGCCTCGATGGCTCGCACTACGATCTCTTGGCATCGGAGGCTCGGCTTGCCAGCCTCGTCGCCATCTCCAAGGGTGATGCGCCGCTCGAGCATTGGTGGAAGCTCGCTCGCCCGCGCACCGCGACATCGGCCGGCCGCGCGCTCGTGTCGTGGAGCGGCTCGATGTTCGAATACTTGATGCCGCTGCTCGTAACAGGCGTCAACCGCGACAGCTTGCTGTGGGAGACGTGTCACTCCGTCGTCGGCCGGCAGCGCGCTTACGGCGCGGAGCAAGAACGGCCGTGGGGCATCTCCGAATCGGCGTACAACGTCATGGATCTCGGTATGAACTATCAGTACCGAGCTTTCGGTGTACCGGGTTTGGGTTTGCAAGGCGGGCTCGCTGAAGACTTGGTGATCGCGCCGTACGCGACCGTGCTCTCCACTATGGTGCGGCCAGATCTAGCGCTCGAAAATCTCGACGCTTTGGGCCGCGAAGGGCTCGACGGCAAATACGGCTACTACGAGGCCATCGACTACACACCCGGACATGTACCGCCGCAACGCCGTAGCGTCGTGGTCAAAGCCTTCATGGCGCACCACCAAGGCATGAGCCTGGTCGCGCTCGGCAACGTGCTGTGCGATTGGCCGATGCCGCGGCGCTTCTTCGCGGACGCCCGCGTCCGCGCCAGTGCGCTTTTGCTCGAAGAGCGCGTGCCGACGGCCGCGCCGATCATCCCCGTACGCACCGACCAAGCGGCGACGCCCCTGCTGGGCGAGCCCGAGCTGCGGCTCACCGACCACGTCGGCCTCGGCGCCACCGGGGTAGAGCGGCTGCACCTGCTCGGCCAGGGTGAGCTTTCCAGCATCATTTCCGCGCGCGGCAGCGGCGTCACGACCTGGAAGGGACTCGACGTCACGCGCTTTCGAGAAGATGCCACGCTCGATGCCGGCGGAACCTTCGTCTACGTCCGCGATCTAACCGGCAAGCGCCTGTGGTCGGCCGGACAGCAGCCGACCGGAGCTACACCCGAGTACTACGACGCCTCGTTTTCGATCGATCGTGTGGAGCTCAAGCGCCGCGACGGCGCCATCGAAACGGTGATGGAAATCACCGTCTCGCCCGAACATCCGGCGGAAGTGCGGCGGATTACGCTCACCAACCACGGCAATCGCACGCTCGAGCTCGACGTCACCACGTACACCGAGCCCGTGCTGGCGCCGCGCGCCAGCGACGTCGCACATCGCGCCTTCAGCAGCATGTTCCTCGAAGCCGAGCTGTTGCCCGAGCGCGGCGCGATCTTGGTGCATCGGCGACCACGCTCGTCTCACGAAGCCGAAACCTGGCTGATTCAGGTGCTGACGCCGGAGGACGACGGTTTCGGCCCTGCCAAGCTCGACGCTTCGCGTGCCGAATTTTTGGGCCGTGGAGGCTCGCTCGACAAGCCCGAAGGCCTGCGCTTCGGACGCGACCCGAGCGGCACCGGCGGCAACGTGCTCGACCCCGGGCTGGTCTTGCAGCGAGCCGTCAAGCTCGAACCAGGAGGACGCGCGCGCGTCACGCTGACGACCGCTCTGGCCAGCTCGCGAGAAGCCGCGCTCGAGCTGCTCGATCTGGTCAACACGCCGCACTCCACGGCGCGCGCGTTCGAGCTGGCTTGGGCCGACGCGCGCGTCGAGCTGAAGCACCTCGGCATCACCGCCGCGCGCTCGCATCGCTTCCAACGCCTGCTGTCCTGCCTGATCTATGCGCCGGCGGCCTTGCGCGACAGCGCCAACGCCGAAGCGCCCTTGCTGCGCGGTCGCCACGCGCTCTGGGCGCAGGGCATTTCGGGTGATCTGCCGATTCTACTCCTATGCGTCGACAACGCCGATTTCGGCGAGCTGTGTAACGAGCTCTTGCTAGCGCATGAGTTCTGGCGGCTGAACGGCGTCAGCTGCGACCTCGTCCTGTTGAACGACGAGCCGGAAGGCTACCTGCAGCCGCTCCAAACGGCCCTCGAAGATCTGATCCGTTCGAGCCCTGCCCAAGGGCGCGAGAACCAGTCTGGTGGCGTGTTCTTGCGGCGCTCGGCGCAGCTTGCGCTCGAAGAGCGTGTGCTGCTGCAGCGCGCCGCGCGCGTCGTGCTGCGCGCCTCGGCCGGCTCGCTGTCGCAGCAGCTGCGCCGCGCCGCGGAGCCGCTGGCGCTGCCGGAGCGCTTGCCGGTCGTGCGCCGACGTTCGCCGCAAAGCGGAGCAACCGCCGTAGCGCCGCGCGGGCTCGGCTACTTCAACGGCATTGGCGGCTTCAGCGCCGACGGGCGCGAGTACGTCATGAGCATCGGTCCCGGGTCGAGGCCGCCCGCGCCGTGGTGCAACGTGCTCAGCAACCCGAATTTCGGCAGCGTCGTCTCGGAGAGCGGGCTGGGCTTCAGCTGGTCGACGAATAGCCAGCGCAATCGCCTGTCGCCGTGGAGCAATGACGCGGTCCGCGACCCTTCGGGTGAGCTGCTCTACTTGCGAGACGACGAAGATGGCGAGCTGTGGTCCGCCACGCCAGCTCCGGCCAGCCCGAGCGCGCACTTCACGGTCCGACACGGACAAGGCTACACCATCTACGCGCACGCCCAGCGCGAGCTGGACCACGAGCTGATGACCTTTGTCAGCGCCAACGAGCCGGTCAAGCTCTTGCGCCTTCGCCTCAAGAATCGCGGCAGTACGGCACGCAAGCTCTCCGTTTACGCGATGGTGGAGTGGGTGCTCGGTCCAGCGCGCGAGTCGACGCGATTACAGGTCTGCACGCACTTCGACGCCGAGCGAGGCGTCTTGTTCGCGAACAATCCGTTTGCGCTCGAGCCCGGAGCGCACGCCTTCATCGCGACCAACCTGCCCGTGCGTAGCTTTACGGGCGATCGGCAGGAGTTCTTTGGGGCCGGCGGCTCCAGTGCACGCCCGGCCGCCTTGCGACGTACGCAGCTCTCCAATCGCTCGGGCGCCGGGCTCGATCCCTGCGGCGCGCTGCAAATGTCCGTGAATTTGGCGCCGGGCGAGAGCGCCGAGATTTGTATCGCGCTGGGTCTCGGAAAGTCCGAAGCC
>Ga0307516_10001357_pt1 | contig 33880 bp, 33 predicted proteins | sample 19_EM_MG_FD_203310 | JGI IMG/M metagenome (GOLD analysis project Ga0307516, IMG submission 203310) | Populus trichocarpa ectomycorrhiza microbial communities from riparian zone in the Pacific Northwest, United States - 19_EM | ecosystem: Host-associated > Plants > Roots > Unclassified | place...
CGCCGCGCGCCGCCCTTGTCTGTGTCCTGTCCTCGGCCGCCGCCGCGCGCCGACTCTTGTCCTTGACCCCGTCCCTGTCCCTGTCCTGTTTCCCCGTCGGGAGCCTTGCCTGACCTAGCCGTTACACATAGCTCTACATCACTGTAGACAGCATAGCTCAGCGTGACCCAAACAAAGGCAGTTTGCCGGATGACACGACGCGATGAGGACGATGACAATGAAGATGGCGGTGAGGCTGCCGGCGGCAAAGACGATAGCAAATATGACAGGGCGAGTCGGTCGACGAGCTTCGTGAATTGTTAGCGCAGCTTTCACAGGGACAGTGGGAAGTTGTACAATACGACACGAAGAGTACGATGTCGATGAAAAGAGGATGCCGGCGACGTGGATGACATCAAGACGCGACGAGTACGATGTCGATGAAAAGAGGATGCCGGCGGCGTGGATTGATGTCAATGAGGATGGAAGTGAGGCTACTGGCGGCGGCAAGGACGATAGCAAATATGACGCGGCGTGAAGATCAACGAGCTTCGTGAATTGTTAGCGCTGCACTCACAGGGACAGTGGGAAGTTGTACAATACAACGCGACGCGATGAGTACAATGTCGATGAGGATGGCGGTGAGGCTGCCAGCAGCAAGGACGATAGCAAATATCATGTGGCAAGAAGATCAACGAGCTTTCTGAATTGTTAGCGTAGCACTCACAGGGACAGTGGGAAGTTGTACAATACGACGCGACGCGACGAGTACGATATCGATGAAAAGAGGATGCCGGCGGCGTGGATGACATCAAGACGCGACGAGTACGATGTCGATGAAAAGAGGATGCCCGTGGCATGGATGACATCAAGTAAGACGCGACGAGTACGATATTGATGAGGATGGCAGTGAGGTTGATGCCGGCAGCGTGGATGATAGCAAGATGTGAGGAGTGCACTGGTCGCGCGTATGATATGATGAAAGTAGAAGAAAAACGGGGTGGACTTGCGACCCATGCCGTCGTATTCAGCAAGCCGAGCTGTGGTAAGCGAGCCAAACCATACGAAAGCGCAGGCGCTAGCAAACGCTTGGCACCTTGCAAGTTGCATGCGAAATCACTCGCAATCCGTGAAAACTGCGAATTCCTCTCCCATAGTCGTCGATACCCCGGAACCCGCTGTTTACAAATGCACAATTATTCCCTATTATATCAATTCCGTTGGACCTAAAGTTTGTGCCAACTGGCTCCTGATTTGCAACCTATCGATAGTGCTGTCCTGATTCAACTTCTTCTGCTAGGAGAATCTCTACTATATACAACTCTCCACATCTGTATATCATTCATGTTTTCAGTATTACAACTTGAAAAACAGCAGTAAGTAGTCACAAACTTTAGGTCCGACTGAATTGATATAATAGGGAATAATTGTGTATCTGTAAACAGCGGGTTCCGGGGTATCGACGACTATGGGAGAGGAATTCGCAGTTTTCGCGGATTGCGAGTGATTTCGCATGCAACTTGCAAGGTGCCAAGCATTTGCTAGCGCGTGCGCTTTCGTACGGTTCTGCTCGCTTACCACAGCTCGGCTTGCTGAATATGACGGCACGGGCCGCAAGTCCACCCCTTTTTTCTTCTACTTTCATCATATCATACGTGCGACCAGCGCACTCCTCACATCTTGCTATCATCCATGCTACTGGCATCAACCTCACCGCCATCCTCATTAATATTGTACTCATCACGTCTTACTTGATGTCATTCATGCCGCTGGCATCCTCTTTTCATCGACATCGTACTCGTTGCGTCTTGATGTCATCCACACTACCGGCATCCTCTTTTCATCGACATCGTACTCTTCGCATTGTATTGTACAACTTCCCACTGTCCCTGTGAGAGCTGCGCTAACAATTTACGAAGCTCGTCGACCGTCTCGCCACGTCATATTTGCTATCGTCTTTGCCGCTGACAGCCTCACCGCCATCTTCACTGACATCGTCCTCATCGTGTCGTGTCTCATCCGGCAAACTGCCTTTCTTTCGGTCACGCAGAGCTATGCTGTCTACAGTGATGTAGAGCTATGCTGTCTACGGCGACGTGGTAGATAGATGTAAATTCGATGTAATGAATAGAACTGGCTTGAGTCACAATGCCTGGAACCAAATCTGAGTTTAATAGTCTTTGCTGCAATGTACCGTGCCCTGACGGTCGCGTTTTGATGCTACCACCATGACCACTCTGTTACCTATGTGTGGCATGCCATCGTAAGCCTCGTCTGCCATTTGCGTTGACACTCTGCGTCTGTACGACACGCTGCGTCCGTATGGCGAAGACACTCCTCATCCAGAAGGCAGATGCCGTGGCACATGTCGTCCGGACGACATTTGCCTTGACACTCTGCGTCCAGAAGAAATTTGCCATGACATTCTGCGTCTGTAAGACACGCGCTGTGTTCAGAACGGAAATGCCGTGACACCCCTCGTCCTGACAACATCTGACTTGACATTCTGCATCTGGAAGACACACACTGCGTTCAGAAGGCAAATGCTGTGACACCCCTCGTCCGGACGACATCTGCCTTGAGACTCTGCGTCTGTAAGACACGCGCTGTGTTCAGAACGCAAATGCCCTGACACCCCTCATCTGGAGGACATCTGCCTTGACACTCTGCATCTGTAAGACACGCGCTATGTCCAGAAGGTAAATGCCCTGACACTCCTCGTCTAGAAGGCAGATGCCGTGGCATGCATCGTCCGGAAGACATTTGCCTTGACATTCTGCGTCTGTAAGACACGTGCTGCGTTCAGAACGCAAATGCCCTGACACCCCTCATCCGGACGACATCTGCCTTGACACTCTACATCTGTAAGATACGCACTACATCCAGAAGGTAAATGCCCTGACACTCCTTGTCCGGACGACATCTGCCTTGACACTCTGCGTCTGTAAGACACGCGCTGCGTTCAGAAAGCAAATGCCCTGACACCCCTCGTCCGGACGATATCTGCCTTGACACTCTGCCTCCGTAAGACACGCGCTACCTTCAGAAGGCAAATGCCCTGACACTCCTCGTCTGGAAGGCAGATGCTGTGGCATGCATCGTCCGGACGACATCTGCCTTGACACTCTACATCTGTAAGACATGCACTGCGTCCAGAAGGTAAATGCCCTGACACTCCTCATCCAGACGACATCTGCCTTGACACTCTGCATCTGTAAGACACGCGCTACGTTCAGAAGGCAAATACCCTGACACTCCTCGTCTGGACGACATCTGCCTTGACACTCTACGTCTGTAAGACACGCGCTACATTCAGAAGGCAAATGCCCTGACACTCCTCGTCTGGAAGGCAGATGCCATGGCATGCATCGTCCGGACGACATCTGCCTTGACACTCTGCATGTGTAAGACACGCGCTGCGTCCAGAAGGTAAATGCCCTGACACACCTCGTCCGGACGACATCTGCCTTGACACTCTACATCTGTAAGACACACGCTGCGTCCAGAAGGTAAATGCCCTGACAATCCTCGTCCAGACAACATCTGCCTTGACACTCTGCGTCTGTAAGACACACGCTGCGTTCAGAAAGCAAATGCCCTGACACCCCTCGTCCGGACGACATCTGCCTTGATACTCTGCGTCTGTAAGACACGCGCTACGTTCAGAAGGCAAATGCCCTGACACTCTTCATCTGGAAGGCAGATGCCGTGGCATGCATCGTCCGGATGACATCTGCCTTGACACTCTACATCTGTAAGACACGCGCTGCGTCCAGAAGGTAAATGCCCTGACACTCCTCGTCCGGACGACATCTGCCTTGACACTCTGCGTCTGTAAGACACGCGCTGCATTCAGAAAGCAAATGCCCTGACATCCCTCGTCCGGACGACATCTGCCTTGACACTCTGCGTCTGTAAGACACACGCTACGTTCAGAAGGCAAATGCCCTGACACTCCTCGTCTGGAAGGCAGATGCCGTGGCATGCATTGTCCGGACAACATCTGCCTTGACACTCTACATCTGTAAGACACGTGCTACGTCCAGAAGGTAAATGCCCTGATACTCCTCGTCTGGACGACATCTGCCTTGACACTCTGCGTCTGTAAGACACGCGCTGCATTCAGAACGCAAATGCCCTGGCACCCCTCGTCCGGACGACATCTGCCTTGACACTCTGCGTCTGTAAGACACGCGCTACGTTCAGAAGGCAAATGCTCTGACACTCCTCGTCTGGAAGGCAGATGCCGTGGCATGCATCGTCCGGAAGACATTTGCCTTGACATTCTGCATCAGTAAGACACGCGCTGCGTTCAGAAGGCAAATGCGCTGACACTCCTCGTCCAGAAGGCAGATGCCGTGGCATGCATTGTCCGGACACTGTTTGCCTTGACATTTGTCGTCTGGAATGCCAATGTGCAGCCCACTTCTGTCTAGTACGCATATGCACGGGCAGGTCACGTTCGGTGCAGCATGTGCGCTGACATACATTGTCCAGACGGAGAATACCTTGCTGGGTTGCGTCCTGAGTGTCTAGACGTTTCCGACACGTATGCAGCGTCCGGACATAGCGCATGCGTTCGGACGCAGAATTTTTTTCCTGATGTGAGCAATTTATCTGCGTCGTCCAGAAATTCAATCGCTTCGATTTTCCGTTGGTTTGTGTGTGCGTTCTCTTCTTCCCGAAATACTACACTTGAGTATTTTACCGCACGTCCAGTTTTTCCGGAGTTGAAGTCCCATAGCCTCCACACTTTGGTAGTGTATACACATAGCTATGCATTATGCACACACTCAAGCGGTTTCCGAAGTTCTTTTCACTTTGCTGAGCAGGCGGAATGTGCTTGTACCCTCGACAGCCAAATCGTCTAAGATATCCAATCTGTGTAGTTGTTCCATAGAGTGCCTCATATAGTGACCGATTTCCGGATAGACTAGAGGTTGGGGATCTGCAATGCAGATAGCATGCGGTCCTTATGGCTTCCGGCCAGAATTTTATTGGTACGTTGGCATCCCACATCATACTTCGGGCTTTCGTATTTAGAGTGCGGATCATTCGCTCAGCCGTTCCATTTTTGTGTTGGGTGTACAGGGGGGAGGGTTCAAACCTGATTCCCTTTGCTCCAAGCAATGCCAAGAAAAGTGCATTGCTGTATTCGCCGGATCCATTGTCGCTGCGAAATTGTTCGATACGGTATCCTTGGGTCTCGACCCAGGATTGGTAGTGACGGAATTTCGCTGATATTTCTTCTGCCGTCTTGGTAATCAGGAAATACACCTCGGTATACCGTGTACAGTCATCAATGTAGATGATGTAATATTGAGCTCCTTCAATACTATGTCTTATAGGCCTACAAAGATCTGCGTGTACGAGCTCAAATGGAGTTGAGGTCCGGGAGGCCTTGGTACGTATCACCTTTTGTTGTTGTTTTGTGTGGATACATGTCTCACATAATCCGGGTGCTGTTCCCCAGTCTGTGCACGTTTCGATAGGATCTGAGCCCAGTACGACTATATTGACATCTATGGGATTCGTGGCAACCGGCTCGGTGTCCGTGGCATCCATGGCATCCGAGGTAACCGGCTCGACCGGCTTCACATCCATGGCATCCATAGCGACCGGTTCGAATGGCTCGATATCTGTGGAATCCGCAGCATCCGTGGCTGGCATCCGTGTCGTCCGTCATGATCGGCTCGACCGGCCTGACATCCGTAGCATCTGTGGGCAGATTATACGAGGCGTTCAGGATGCGGTTTAGATCATGGTAGTTGAGGTGTGTGAATCGTTGGTGCTAAATTTTCAATGTGTTTGCATTTTTAGTGCCAGTCCGTAACAGCTGGATTTCCGACACATGTGCCAATCCATCTGTCAAAAGTATTTAGAGGTTGTTCGAGAATGGCGCTGAGAACCTTACTTCCTTTGGCATTGGTGAACGAGCAGATACCGGATTTGAATGTTGATGTGTATCCATATGAGTCGAGCTGCCCAACGGATAGGAGTGAGATTCGGAATTCAGGGACAAAGAACGCCTCGATCTCCACATCTCCTAGTCGTACAACTCCCTTTTTCTTTGCTTGTACTTGGTGCTTATCTCCCAATTTTATTATCATATTTGTTTCCATGACTGAGTTATTCCGAAAGTCTCGAAGGTTGTTGCCATAATTGTGCGAGGCTCCGGAATCAATTACCCAGGTTCCATTTGACATTGCCGATTGATGTGATACCACCATCACCTCCGCACTAAGGGAGGTGGATCCTGCGAGTCATTGTTGGTTGCCGGTAGGGTTTGGAGCGGATCCATTGCCTCCTTTCTCTTGAACTGTTCTATTATTCCGCAGTGCATTCACCTTTTTCCTGATGGGACAGTTATCCTTAGTGCGGCCTTCCTCGGTGCAGTAGTAGCAGGTAATCCTGTGTTCTTGCGGTCGCTTATTGTTGTTGTTCTTCTCGGTATTCCAACAGTCGGTCGTATTGTAGCTTCGGGTCTTGCACAAGTCATACCACTTCTGCGGATGCTCTTTGCCTTTATTGCTTCGCCCACCTCGTCCTCCTCTTCCTCGCTGGTTGTCATTTCGTCCTCCTTGCTGAGAGTACAGAGCTTCGGAGACAGCATCTGGCTTGGCTAGCATTGTCTGATTTTGCTCGTGTTCTTTGAGGGCATCCTGGACTTCTTGGAGTGTGGCATCCGCTTGAGCCTGGAGGATGATGACTATGATATCGAACATGGTGGGGAGAGAGGTGAAGCCGTGATTCTTAAAAGCGGCATCAGATATCGCCTCAGCAGTTCCTGCAAGCTGGTTCTTGACCTCCATCAGGCGAGCGAAGTAAGTGCTGATCGGTTCTCCTACAACTGGGTGAAGCGCATTGAACTTTCAAAAAAGAGTCATTCGTCCGACAACTGTACTGGTTGCATCCACCTTCCTTGCAATCGCCGCCCACATTTCCACAGGATCATCAATCTCTTCAATCTCAATCTGGACCTCATTGCAGCAACATCCACTGATGATAGCGCTGGCTTCATCGCGACGGGTAATGTAACTGTCGTAGACGGCCCGTTCTGCGATGGCTGCTGCCGCGAATGCGACCGGATTGTTTGGTGGTTGTTCTTCTCCTAGTACAATGTTCCACGCCTTGATGCCTTTAAGGATACGCACACACTGCCTCTTCCAGATGGCATAGTTGGTGCCCTCGAGGAGCTCAATGGATCCGAGACGGTGTTTGTAGGGCTTTGAAGTCATGATAACAGTCAGTGAAGTTCATGCGAAGTGAATAGGAGGACGTAAAGGACAAGGCCCCGATGTCGCCGGCCCCCGCGCTTACTGCTTGGCTCTCTTGGAGCCTACTTTTGACGTGAGAACGAGTGAAAGGCTGAGAGGAGCAAACGAACGATTCTACAAGAGGTTTCGTAGAGGTTTTTCGTTGCGGTTACGGCAGCGGGCTCATAACCTGTTGTATAAATATCGATTTGGTGAAGATCAATATCTTGGTATATTGAACAAGTATGAAGAACAGAAGAGAAGTACAAGAAGAACAGCAGATATCCCTTCTCACTTCCCCGCTCTTAGGTAAACGTGTCCTCAACAAAACTGTAAAGCAGTAGCGGCAAACCTAAAGACTGTCGCGGTGCGAGCAGCTTTTCCAACAGTAACGATGACAGGAGAAAGGACGCGCAAGCAACATAATGGTGACAACAGGGGAAAGGACACGCAAGCAACATAACACAGACAACAGGGGGAAAGGACGCGTAAGCATACCCAAACGAAAACAAGGAGAAGGATCTAGACCAGCTGGCAGTTGGGTTTGAGGGATATCGCTACCAGAGCGATATGATTGAGCGAGGCGCCTAGGTACGGAGGATGACCACGGTTGCGGCAGCGGAGACAAGGAGGAGCCATAGACTGGTGAGGGTGATGGCAGCATCTGCCGTGGCTCCCAGGAGCCTGTCATGCCAGATTTGTGACAGCGTGCGACAGCTCTGGTATCACCGAGAGCACACCACAACTCCAAGTAACCATTAGGTGTGTACGACTGCTCTGGCATCGCCGAGTGCAACCACAGCCCCATCCTCAAGCGTGTGCGACAGCTCCGGTATCACAGAGAGCGTACCACAACTCTGAGTAGTCATTGTGGGTCAAAGAAAACGTACCAGTAGTCGGCTGATAAGCCGTGAACCACGACCTCATCCGGGCAGTCCCCAAAGTTCACTCGGGCAGTCTGTGCGGAGGCTTTTTGAGACCATCGTTTCTTCCTGAGACCTTCCGCATTCCGCTTCAACTGGCAGTCCACCTCCTTGTGTCCTTCTCAAGTGCAGTAGAAACACCGTAGCCCTGAGTAGCTAGGCCTTTCGTAAGGCTTTCGTCCTGCATAACCATCACCTCGCTGTCGCTTACCATGGTGATGAGTCACTGCTGCAAGCGCATCAGCAAAAAAATGGAAAGTTGAAGTATATTGCTTTTTTTACAGGTGAGAGATAAATTTGAACTAATATTTCTCGAGGTTTCAGCTAAAAATAACGCACTTTTTTTTTTTAAAAATCCTTACGGGAGCAAAATATAACTTCTCCTCTTATGGGAGTTAGCGATGCTTACGGGAGCTATGGGAGCTATGGGAGCTGCCTAGGAATTCTCAACTTTTTTGCTGATGCGCTTGACTGGTGGTGCTGGTAATGTTCAAGTTAGTACCAACTTAATCGTTACAGAGTGCCATCGAGGCTTTGGTGTCAATTATCATTGTGGTGATGGCATCCAGAGTAAGTTCAGTGGCAGGCTTGTTTCAATGATGCCAGTGATAGTGGCGAACGTCTCTGGGAGCGTGGATAGTAGGTGACCCATCAGGACATTATCGGAGATACATTCTTGGGAACCAGCGAGCAGTTGAAGAATATCTTTTAGAGTGGAGATATACGCTGAAACTGAGGTTCCCAGCTTCATAGTAGTCTGGTGGAAACGGCGAACGGTTATAAGTCATCCGGACAGCGAGGCTGAAGTATCGAATGCCAGATGCAGGGCAGTCCACACGTGGTCGGCTTCTTTGTTGGGGAGATTGTTGATGAGAGAGCAGGTGGTTTCGTCTGATGATGCATATATCAGCAAGTAAGCCTGTCCGGAGTAGCGGCAAAAGTCACGTAGCTGAGCGGTTGCACCGGTGTTCAGGGGTGCTTCTGTTCCGGTTAAGATTCCGAATACATCTTCGGTGATAAGGAAGGTCTTCAGTGAGCCCTTCCAGGAGTGGTAGTTGCGATTGTTGAGTATCTCCGTTTAGCCGTGCTTGCAGGTGAACTTCGTGGATTCCATATTGCGAGGTTCGAAACTTTGAAGGATAGCTAAACAACTAGGCAATGAGGCATGGGTGCGAATTGCATTGTGGATTGGCTGAGCGTTCAATCCAGACGCATAACCTGTAAAAATAATCGAGTGATAGGGTGTGTAGGACTCCGTTGCTTGATATTTTTACCATAGCGAGACGACCGCTCTCTATATATACATGCTGAAGCAAGCCCATTACCCATCACCGACTCACTCAGATAACCTGGGTGGCAGCATGCTACCTCTGGTCTGGATGTTGCTGGTGGCGACTTGCCACGTCACCTGTGACGAGTTGCCACCTCTGCCACCTGATGAATTCCAGACGCAACTGAGCGCCACGGCCTCCTCAGGCCTAGGCTGGCTCTCGACCTATATATCTGATACTAACCGCCCACCTCGCAGATTTGGCTTCCCAGTGACAACTTCTTGTCAATCCCGAATTACTCCCCCCACCAGTGGGTGACAGCGAGTCATGGACATCCGAAGAGATGGTAAATACTAGCAGCTCTGAGATTGCTGTGACTGAGCAGAATTGACGAAGCATGAGGAGGAGACAAAGGCAGGTGGGGACAAGGTGAGCGATATATACGACCACAAAGGTCGTCGAAATGAGCACAGGATATCTCCTCTCTACCATCTTTTGTCCGATCACCGTGACAATTACATCTTCCCCCACCCGTTTCATGCTCCTTGGTAGCTACTCATTGACTTTATATCCGTTATGTAGTTGTTGGAATATAAAGGTCGATAGAGATGAAAATAGTGAATTGATTGATACATAGTCAAAGGCAGATCATTCTCTCTATATACAATAGCCTCGAGAACTTGCCAAGGGGAATGGATGGAAGACTGTCTCCCGAGCCGGTTCTCGGACTCAGGCAGCTGTCATCTCCAGACGCCCATTATTCTGACAGTAGTTGTAGCACGTTGTGACTCCCCACAAATACAACTGAATCAACAGCGCACCCACCCTGAGACCGGAGACCGGAGTGGGGCTACGGCAGCCAATATGTAGCAGATAGCCTTTGAATAAACACTTAGTAGTAGGCGCTATGGTGTTCTTCCAGAAGATTACTATATCGGTGTTAGTGCACAGTTGGAGGACCTCTTTATCACTCGCACTAACCGAATTCGTGTTTTTCTTGGGTTATTGGGTCACACAAATCTTGGGTCCTCGAGTCAAATATTTGTCACTACGGTTCAGAGGTAAGTAACTTCTGCTGTTGGGCGTCTGGTCGGGGTTTTGGAGGCTCAGACCTTTCCTCCAGCCCCTTTGACAAAAAAGTAATCAATTCGGCAACGTGTAGATAATATGTCATAGTATTTCCATTAGTCAGCGAGTGGTTAGTGGCAGCGGCAGGTCGTCGTCACCTCAACTCAGCTCAATCACAGTAGTAAATAAACAGCAGCCGACTGGGAGAGAATCGATCCATTTGGAATTGCCCTCTGATCTACTGGGTATACGATTGGAAGCTGACGGACTTCATCGCAAGTGGTTTTGTTTTGGCACACATTACAACAGTGGGTACAGCGCCGGAGGGCATTGGCTGCAACATCTTCCAGCACAAGCCATTTGCAGAACCTAATTGCTCTCTTTTTTTTTTTGCTGCGGTTGTGTAAGTACATACCTTTTTTACCTGCTCACGCCTAATCTGCGAAAGGAATCACGGTAGAGAGCCTACTGAATCATCGCTGCTAACCGGGTATGGAGAGCGTGATGAGGGTGGGGGTTGTACTGGTGAGCTTGGCAAACGACAACAGATTACCTGCCTGGGTCAATTAGACGGAGAAACAAAAATAAAATGGAAGCCTGGCACGTAGTCCCTCACAGCAGTAAGGAAGGAGAGAGGGAGGAACGCGCTGAATCGGCTCGGAGGTCTCACTGGGCCGGCCAACGGCCAGAGGTGCCGTCAGGAGGTGCGACGCCGTGCAGATGCTGGTCAACTGGGAAGGCAGAGCAGTCTCAAGAAGGTTCCGAACAACAAAGCAAGGATGCCTCTCCCAGTGATCAGGTATTTGATTACCGCAGCCTGGCCGCCTTCGGATACATACCGCACGGCGCGCATCCTGGGACAGTCCTATTGGACGGAAGCCAGCCGATGGCCAGTCCACTGCAGGCGGCCATCACACCGGCAATGACGATCGAACGCCGCTGGTGCCCCAGGTAGCAGAGGGGTGCACGGGAAGGAGAAGGCTGAGGAGTGCGTCAAGCCACCGCCGGGTCCCTCGCCCACTTGACGCGCTCCCGAGTCAAAGCGGCAGCAAGCGCAGGCGTGGGTGGACATCGATGTCCCCTACAGGAGATACCGGTACTGCCGGACTTCCTCCTAGGGCCCCACCAGCTGGAGACGGGACACTACCTCACCGGCCGGCACCCTGAGTGGGAAGCGAGCCGGCCCACTCCCAGCAGGTGGTACCCCCCACGGGAGCCGGATGCGGGAGCCTGCAGCGGACGGGCGGGAGCTGGGGGAGCCGCGACGGGCCGTAAGGATGGTGGACAGGAGCCGGAAACGGGTGTATTGCGCAGTCGATGGCAAAACAAAATATATGATCAAGGATAAAAATGGGCATTGACGGTAAAGTGCGTGTATGAATAGATTCCCCGGGGTACGATACCTTGTTATCGTGCCGCACTGCGGAGGATCCCGCGAGACCCGCCATACTGTGCAACGGCGAAATCGAGCTACATACACACACCCAGCGCATAGACATCATCTCCGGCGGACGATCAGTTCTTCCAGTCCCCGGCGCTCCCCCCCCCAACTCTAATAGGTTGCAGGCCCAGGTACCGACTCAAGCTGTCGGCCGCAGGACCGAATGCGTTGCGGGGGCCGTGCGCTGGCCAGCGAGATAGTAGTACGGTACCTGCGTATCATGGGAGCGTGAGCCGTCTGCGCAGGAGGAGCGCAGTTGGGGGGCCAATCTTCAGCCTGTCGACACCCCGCTAGGCAGGCGGTCAGTCGAGCGCTACACTGGACGGACGGACGGGACGGGTACAAGTAGCTCCCCGTCCTCCCATCAGGTCGCTGGTATCCAACTCGGTCTTGCCGCACCACAAGAGTCGCCCCGATCGCCCCGACACGATGAAGTTCACAACGCTCCTCTGCTCGCTGCTCCTCGGCGCCGCAATGCTGACACTGACGGCGGGCGCTCCCAGCTCGTACCCGTGCAAGAAGCCGATGGTCCGGAAGGAGTGGTCAGTCGCCCGTCTCCTGCTCCGCTCCGTGCTCCCACCACTGACGTAGACGGACGCAGGCGCACCCTGAAAACGAAGCAGAAGATCAACTACCTCGACGCCGTCAAGTGTCTGATGCACACGCCGGGGCTGAACCCCGGGGCCGTCACGCGCTACGAAGACTTCCTGATCGAGCACCAGATAATGACGCCGATCGTACACTTCACGGGCGTGTTCCTGCCATGGCACCGCCTGCTGCTGCACCAGATTGAGCGCGCGCTGCGCGACGAATGCGGCTACCGCGACGCCGTGCCGTAAGTCTCTCCGCGTGCGCTTCTGCTGTTGTGGACGGAGCACGTCCTGACAGGGTGACATGCAGGTACTGGGACATGAGGCGCGACGCGGCGGACCTGCTCGCATCGCCGGTGCTGAACGGACGGGTGTCGTTCGGCGGCAACGGCGCGCCGAACCCGAACGAGCTGCCGCCGTACAACACGACGGCGGGCGGCGACATCAGCGACGGCTGGTTCGCGGGCGAGATCATCCACGTCGGCACGGGCAACACCACGACGCCGGCGGAGCGGCGCATCCGCCGCAATCTGTCGCAACACTACGCCGAGATCTGGTTCGCGCCGGAGCAGGAGACGAGCCTGCTCGGCGAGCGCGACTTCAACGAGTTCTCGATTGTGCTCGAGACGCGGCTGCAGCTGGACGCCGTCAGGTTCGCCGAGGACTGGGGCCTGCACGCCGGCGGCCACCGCACCGTCGGCGGCGACATGGTCGACCCGTGGAGCTCCCCCAGCGACCCGCTGTTCTACCTCCACCACGCCAACACCGACCGCGTCTGGGCGAGGTGGCAGGCTGTCGACCCGCGCGGCCGCCAGTTCCAGGTCGGCGGCCCGATCGCCCCCCGGACGCCGATGCTCGGCCCCTGGCCGTACCCGCCGCCCCCCGGCAACGTCACGCTCGACCAAGTGCTCGACCTCTCGTCGCTCGGCGCCGGCGACGCCGCCCGCGTCCGCATCGCCCGCGTCATGGACATCGCCGGAACCATGCCTCCTGGCGACAACGAGAAGGGCGTGCTGTGCTACAGATACGACCAGCTGGCGTAGTGCGCGCAGTGTGGGCGGACAGACGCAGTGGGGATGTGCGGGGTGTAATGTATGGTGACGGGGGTGCAATGTGCTGCTGTGGCATCTGCTGCAGTGTGCACATGTCCTCCGCCTGCAACCTGTTGCAGGCAGCAGGATCCAGCTCTCTTCTAGATAGATCTGATACGGTCAATGCATAAACAATAAATATACATAATGAAAGTCCTCCAGCTGTCCGCAACGAGCAGTAACTCCCCCAGCCGTTTCACGGTCTGCACACGCACTGCCCCCTAGTCATTAATACCGATGCACGTCCCGCACCTGCTCACCGCAGCCGATATCGCAAGCCGCAGGAACCGCAGCGGTGCACAAATCCGGCGATGCAAGTGTCGAGAATCCCCACGTGCGGCAACAGTCACAGGCTGTCATCCCAGTCGGACGACCGCGACAGACGCATGTGCGCCAGACGCGTCGAGAGGTAATTGCGCATTGCGCTTCCGCAGTGCCGGCACGCGCTCCAGGTAGAGTATACATATAGTATACTGTGCTGTTGTGCGGCGCTGCATGGCAGAGGCGGGGTTCAAGATAGCGTTTCTGCTGGGGGAGGTACGCAACGGACGGGACTCGGCAATAGGGGAGAACCGGCGCGCGATGGAACTCTCCAGGTGTAGCTTTTAGCATAGATAGCAGTTCTCTCGCAAACAGCGGTGAAGCCACGTTGATGGAGGTGTTTGCGGTGGAGCCGGAACTCACTATGTAGCCAGCGGCACCAGCATCAGCCCTGGGCGGAGGGGCAAAAGGGAGCTTGCAACGAGCCGCCGTGCGCGGACTGCGGACAGGAAACGGACTATACATACTCCTCGCCATAATCTATCAAGGTCGCATGCGAGTATGTAATGAATAAACAAAAAAAAAAAGCGGCATCAGCCTATGAATAGCACTGGATTGTCGGCAAGGATGCGACGAGGACACCAATCTACATAGCGGCACGCGGGTCGGCCGCATCGGGAAACGGGCGGCTCGATTGGGGCGCGCGGACGCAGAAAGCGGAGAGTGGGGAGTAGCTCCGATCCAGCCAGATCCGTTCGTTTCTGCCTATAAACGTACTCTAGATACATAGGTACGGGCCGCGCACACGACGTGGCTCACACGACGTGGCTCACAGGCGGAGAACACCGGCGACTGCGCCGACGCGGCAAAAAAAGGAGAAAACCTTTTATGTATCTAAAATACCCTGCGATCTTGTGCATATGATGTACCTTTTAAAAACGCAATCGCAACATAAATAACAATACGAGACAAAGCGATCATTCTCCAGCTGCCACAAGTCCCGCTACTGCCTTATCCGGGTGATAATGCGCGATGACTACATACTTTATAGATACGCCAAAAAAAAAAAAAAGGAACAAAAGCCAGACAAAAAAAAAGAAAAGCAAAAAAAAGACAAAAAAGATAAAAGAAAAAAAGACAAGAAAAAAATGAGAAAACCTTTCAAATACCCTGCAAACTTGTGCATATAATGTACCTTTTAAATACCCAACAACGCAATCCCAACACAACCAACACAGCCACAAGCCACAACACCAGGACAAAGTCAGTGCGCTCATGAACATGAGATGAGTGCATAGGTATGTAGGTATGCTATTTGTTTTATTTACTTAAATATATATGCACTTCTTTCTTAATTACTTAGTCATTTACATGATTAAGGTACAGACTCATACGAATAGTTATGTAAGTACCATCAACAATAGTCTCCATCACCAACAGAACGTATTATCATCTTGTCAGTAAACCGACCACGATATGCATGCCCACAATTACCTTTCTCTCTTACCTTTTGGCGTGCATCCACTGGCCATCTACATACAATGACAAGAAGTGCAGTCAATTCGCTACCATATTCGTACTGTACTAGGGTGGAATAAGTAGCAATACGCTATTCGCTTCAGATACGTATCAGTACCAATATAGTATTGACTTCCATACGTAACAAGGCTGATACCGGAGGCATCCTGAATTGATCAATAATATGTTTTTGCACCCTAATACGTGTCAAGAAGGATTGTCATGTGAGTACTGAATTGGCAGTAGCAGTCCAGTATCCGAACAAACCCTGTGCTACAAAGGTATTCAAGCTGTAATTTAGTATTTAAATTTATTTACGTATGTGGACTGTAGTTGTGACAGTATTGAGCAGATACTAAATGATTATTGGTATGGTTGCTCATGATGCAAATAATAAATAACGTTCCCCACTGATAGCACATGCACGTAGATGGCACTTGATATCCCTCAACCACAGATATAGGAAGGCTGGTACTTACTAAGGAAGATATAGGGAGAGAGTTTGATTGGAAGCTCTGAGAGTGTAGAGAGTGGGTAGAAGATAGGAGGATGCCCTTATAGCATCCATAGCTGGATCTAAGGGGCAAGATATGTGTTCTTTTTGTTGTTTCTTTTGTTTTTTTCTTTTTACTTGGACTTCTTCCCTTTGTGGTTTCGTCGGAGACTATTATATCTTAGTGTCTTGGCACGCAGAAGGCTTGGTTGCATTGGTTCGTGGCATTGTAAAGGTTCGTTGGCTGTGATATCAACTCATTCTGGAATACCTCGCCCTTGGAAGGTGTATCAGTTCTAGGCTCAGTTGTATGAGAGAAGTCCATAGGAGTATGCATATGAGTCATGAGCATCAGGTATATAAGGGGGACTTTCTGCTGTCCTTTCCCTCTTTCTCTCTCATGTAAGCTCTTGTATCCTATTTGGCCAATAAACCTCCTCGCTATTTCCTCAGGTTCCTCCATTTGCTCTGCTTCCTCTGTTTTCTTCTGTAATCGGCAATGCTCGTCCAGTATTGCTCGTCCCTGTCTAGCACTTGTCCCGTTGACGTTTGTTCATTCTGTCCTGTAGTCGCCACATAAACGTTGCCCATTTCCATTTCCCATTCGCTTTTCCGTTCCAGTTCCTGTTCCTGTAGAACTTTGGGTCCGTCTGCTGCCATTACACTTAGTTGGAAAGGCTAGGATAGAGAGTAAAGAAGAGCTTATAACTACTGTTATCATATAGACTGTGGATGGGAACTCAGATTGTAAGGTAAGCTGCCGTAGTCTAGAAAGATGTATATGAATATGAACAAACTAAAAAACTACATTTGGATTATTTGAAGCTAACAACCAAGCAATTCCAGCACCAAATCTCAGTACTCTTTGGAACAAAATGTAGATTTCCTGGGGAAATAGACTTTCGCAGCGGCTCGCTCGTCATATTACTCATCGGATTGCGTGTCTCTTTTCTTACACTCGTCGATGGCTTTCGTAGCGGCTCGCTGGTTGGATTACTCATCGGATTGCACATCTGTTGTCTTACACTCCTCGACATCGTTCGTGGCGGCTCGTTCGTTGGTTTGCTCCTCAGATTGCGCCTCTGGTTTTTACACTAGTCGCAGGCTTTCGTAGCGGCTCGCTCATCGGATTACTCGTCGGATTGCACATCTCTTTTCTCACACTCATCAACGGCTTTCGCGGCAGCTCGCTCGTTGGATTACTTGTCGGATTGCGCGTCTCTTTTCTTACACTCGTCGACGTCGTTCGCGGCATCTCGTTCGTTGATTTGCTTGTCGGAGTGCGTATCTCGTTTTTACACTCATCGTAGGCTTCTGCAGCGGCTGGCTTGTTGGATTACTCGTCGGATTGTGTGTCTCTTTTCTTACACTCGTCGACGGCTTTAAAGACAGTTTGCTCACCACAATGCTCCTCGTATAGCACGTCGGATCACTTTTTGTTTCCGCTCGTCAACCGCTATTCCTATGGTTCACACTCAGCAATACTTGTCAATGGCTTTCAAGATAGTTTGTGTGCCACAATTGTCGAATTCCTCAATGTATTCCATATTTCTTGCACTTGTAGACAGCTTTGCCACCAGTTAGCTGTTCCGATCGTACGTAGGTACCAATGATAATTCCTGATACCGAGGAACGGTGATAATTTATGATGCAAAATCGGAGTGATAAATCATGTTGCAATATCTCACTTGTTCAGCTTTGTCACGTGTAGAATCACGTCATATATGTGTATTCAGACTTTTCACTTTTCCTGCCTTTCTCTCTAAGACAAGACAATACACACAAGACTTCATCGTTCCATCAAACTTCCATCATAATCTTGACAGGTTATGAGCCCGGGTCAGTGCAATACCACTCTCGAATCCATATCCATTTAATCTATTGATTATTATCCTCACCCTCGGTTGAAAAATCTCATCTTCATACTTTTCTGCCGATTCGCCGATTTACCTACCCCGTATTACACAGCGTCACCCAAAATGTCTTCCCACAATGACCAGTCGTCAAAGACCTACTACACGTCAAAGTTCGGGTCTATCAAGAAGCTAAGCAATATAAACTACGCTATCTGGACAGGCGATGTGACTGTCATTCTGCAGGCGATGGGTGCTTATACGATCGTCAATGGAGAAAAAGATGAACCTGCGGCTGGCAATACAGCCACTGCAAGGACTGCAACAGCCGACGACCAAAAGCGACGAACCTATGCAATATCGGCCATTCGTTTCTCCTGTACCGATGAAGCAGCCATTTACATAAATGGACTGTCCGATCCAAGCAAGATGTGGCAAATCCTGAAGGAAAGACTCGACCTGACGACTTTATACATCGGACGTACTGCTATTGTCGCACAGTTTCAGAATGCACGGCCTACTGTTGGAGAGAGTATTAGTGTCTATGTCGCTCGACTACAAGCTTTTCAACTTCAACTTCAAGGCTGAACGGAAGAAATCACAGAACAAGCCCTACGAACCCACGTCTACACTACCGCACCACCCGAATTCAAGACCGCCATTGGCTACCTTAAACGAACACCTGATGTCACCATTCCAAACCTCATTACCATACTCAAGGAGAATGAGGAAGAAAACAAGGTAGAAGCAGCAGCTGCAGTAGTCGATTCGAAGTCAGGAACAGGCCTCTACGCTCGTGATCGTGGAGGTCGTGGTGGGCGACGAGGTCGTGGAGGTCGTGGCGGGCGTGGAGGTCGAGGCGGACATGGTGGAAAAGGGACAAAGAATCAGAGCTGTACATATTGCAACAAGGACAACCATACCACCGAAGACTGTTGGAAGCGGCAAAAGGATCAGAGCCAACAACAGCAAACACAGTCACACAAACGTACGCGAGATGCCGGCGGCAATGAGAATGACGTCATCTATTATCATTGTGGTGAAACCGGTCGTATGCGCAATGAATACGAGTTGAAAAAACGGGTCGATTAAATCAGAAGAAACCGCAACGGCAACGGCAATGGAAAAGGACTGCTAGCTATTGAGGACAAACCGTCATCGTCCAACCAGGTCGAGGACATGTACGAAAACCAGCAATGACTAGCCGACTCCCATGTTCTCATTGCCAGTAGCTTGAATATCAGTCATTTTGCCCTCGCCGCTGAGGTATTCCCGTCAACGTGGATTATCGATTCGGGTGCATCACATCATATGCATAATGAGAACGACTTTGACTTCAATACTTACGAGCGTTTACCCAACCCTATCAGAATTCAATTGGGCAACAAAACCTGCGTCTTTACAACTCATCACGGCTCTGTATGAGTGCAGGATCATCAAATCGATGCACTGCATACACCTTCATTTCGTTATTCTCTATTGTCGGTCACAGAACTTGATTCTCAAGGATACCATACAAAATTTGGTAACGGCAAGTGCTCTATTCAAGATTCCAATGTCACGGTCATGACTGGAAGCCGAAACGGACAGTTATTCCAAGTCGAACCAATCCATTCTCGTCATTCTGATCGATCGAATTCGTTCGCGCTTCTTTCAACCGCCGAGTCCCACCTGTGGCACAAGCATTTGGCACACCTAAACCACGTATCGATGAAATCCCTAGTCGATGGCTACATACCGACAGACATCTGCAAGGTCTGCATACTTGCAAAACACGAGTGGAAAATCATTCGAGTTCTAGTATTACGGACAACAACACCGTTCGAGCTCGTCTATTCCGATACCTGTGGCCCCTTTAACAACAAGTCACACGGCGGAGATCTACATTTCATTGTGTTTATCGATGACTATACCCATCACACAACTGTCTACATCCTTCTTGACAAGCGTGCAGAGTCCTGTATTGCAGCGTTCCAAAGTTTCAAGGCAAGAATTGAGAGTTGGGACTATACCATCAAACGGTTTCGATGTGACAACGGTCGAAGAGAATACGACAATACGCTGTTCCAAAGAATTCTTGCGGGAAGCGGTATCAGTTTCGAACCCTCGCCACCATATATGCAGCACAAAAATGGCGTTGCTGAGCGGATGATCGTGTCACGGCGTCGGATCAAATGCAACGCTGACATCGCCGGACCACAGAAGTGGGGGAAAAACGGAGAAGCGAGGGAAGGTTCTAGAACGAAGGGATGTAGGCCGCCGGGGCAAGGGAACGAAGAGATGTGCTGGAATGTGAGAATGTGCGGATTGTGAAACGTGTCGGTATTTGCTTGTGTCGGTGTTTGCTTGTGTCGGTGTTTGCTTGTGTCGGTGTTTGCTTGTGTCGGTGTTTGCTCGCGGGGGTGCTGGCAGGAGTTCCTGTATATAACGAGCGCTGTCACCCGCCGTAGATCTGTACGCAACAACTTGTTTACGCCGTTACCGTGTCCTTGACTCCATCTTGTCCCGGTCCTTGTACTTGTCCTTGTCTCCGTCCTTGTCTCCGTCTTGTGTCAGTCCTTGTCCTTGTCCCCATCCTTGTCTCTGTCCGTGTCTCTGTTCTTGTCTCTGTCCTTGTCTCGTGCCCTCGTTTCTGTCCTGTCCTCATCCTCCTCCGTCGCTCGTCTGCTGCTGCGCTCCACCGCTTGCCTGCCGCCACGCTCCACCGCTCGCCCGCCGCCGTGCTCTACCGCTTGCCCGCCATCACGCTCTTCCGCTCACCTGGCGCCGCGCCGTACCACTCACCCGCCGCTACCTGGAACCCTGACGGACCCTGCCATTACACTTTGTTGTGTCGCCTATCTCTCCACCTAGCGGCACCATGTCGACCACGAACCCTGAGCCCGAAACCGAACCCCAACTCCCTCACATCTTGCGAGAAATCCCGCCCGCTCTCCTCGAACAGATGCACCAAATCGCTCTGAACAAATCCTTCGCCCCGGGCGCCACACTCGAGGCCGCCAATGCCCAGGTGCGAACTCTGGTGGAGGCTATCCTGAACTCACAGGAGGCCCTGCCAGCCTGGCAGATCGATGACCTGGAGGAGCAGCTCGCCGCTGCTCGACGGGCAATCGACCGACTCGCTACCCTGGAAGGACAATCGCATTCGCGCGCCGAGAGGGTCCCAGATCCAGCAACCTTCGACGGCACCCGCGAGAACCTTGAGGGGTTCATTGCGCCGCTACGCATCAAGCTGTTCAGTGACCCCTGCCGTTTCCCTACGCCCGCCCTGCGGATGGGTTATGCCTTCAATCGCTTGGAAGTCAGGGCGCAGGCACAAATACTCCCATTCGTCCAAAACGGAGCATTTCAGCTGAACAACTCCGACGACATTATCTGCATCCTCGAAGCCGCATTTGGCGACCCCGATCCTGCTGCGACCGCCCGCACCAAGCTTCATGGTCTGAAGCAGGGCAAGAAAGAGTTCACTGCCTACTTTCCCGAGTTCCAGATGCTGGTCTCCAAACTCAGCTGGGACGAGCATGCTAAGTTGGACGCCCTGAAGGAAGGAGTGTCGATGGAACTCCGCCGCCAGCTGTTGGGACGAACCGAGGGCCTCTCCTTCGACCAGTTCGTTGGCCTTTGCCAGCAACTGGACTCGGAGATACATGCTCTCCAACTCCACGAAGGAAGACACAACCCCTCCTCCCACCAAAACCGCGGCAACCAGAACCAATCCCGCAACTCGACCCCCTCAGCAACACCCACCACCAGTCAGAGTGCAACCGCCCTGGGCGCGATGGACCTCAGCACCAGCAGGAAGAAACTCTCGGAGCAGGAACGTGCAGCCCGGCTCAGCGAGGGCCGCTGCCTATACGCATGGCCGCCCAATGCCCCAACAAGAGCCGCAACCCGTTCCGTGCCGCCGCTGCTCAAGTCTCCGACTCCGAATCCACTGTGTCCTCTGGAGCATCTTCCGACCACCACAACACCGAGCACCACCAGCACGCACATGGCTGCTGTGGTGGCTCTCCACCGTCGTGAAAAGCCTAGGCCAGCAGCCGCATGATGGCACTGCTGTTGGCCGTACTCCGGGCAAGTATTCTTCTCTCTCATCCCCCTGTCTTTCGCTTGTCGAGTTTGTCCAATGTAGCTATGGAACGAAAACATCTTGTTATTTTGTGCAATCTTTCCTTTGGTGACAAAACCATAGCTAGCCACGCCCTGATCGACTGTGGAGCCACGGGAGTGGCCTTCGTTGACGAAGACTTTGCCCGCCATCACCAACTACCGCTCACACCACTTAAGTACCCCAGAGCCCTCGAGGTTATCGACGGCCGCCCAATCTCCTCCGGAGATATTACCCACACCACCAATGCCACCTTATCGATCCATGAACACCGAGAAAAGATACCCATGTTTGTAACCAAGCTCGGTCACTACCTGATTGTGCTCGGTATCCCCTGGATGGAGCTCCATGATGTGGCCATACGGTTCAGCTCCCGCACCCTGACTTTTGGATCGCAGTATTGCATCACGAATTGCAATCCCGGCCCCACAGTAGCCCACGCCATCAGCTCCGAACCCCCGGAACCAGCACTCTGTTCCCTCGTATCAAAAGTAGCTCCAGGAGAGCCAGTGGTAAGCGCAGGGGCCGGCGATATCGGGGCCCAGCTATTTACGTCACCCCAGGTGAATAATACCGCCCAGGCTGACAGAACGAAACCTAGACTCGACACCCGTAACAGACTCGCACTCGAGGCTGTCAGACCCGGACTCAACGCCTGTAACGGACTCGGACTCAACGCCCATAATGGACTCGGACTCAACGCCCGTAATGGACTTGGACTCGAGGCTGTCGGACTCGGACTCGACGTCCGTAATCGACTCGGACTCGACGCCCGTAACGGACTCGGACTCGACGCCCATAACGGACTTGGACTCGAGGCTGTCGGACTCGGACTCGACGCCCGTAACGGACTTGGACTCGACGCCGGTAACGGACTCGGACTCGATGCCCGTAACGGACTCAGACTCGAGGCACCCGGACCCAGACCCAGCACCAAACCGATCCAGATCGCTGCGCTTGGAGGACACTCATTCCACCGGATAGCCCACAAGGAACAACTCACAGTTTTCTCGCTCTCGCTCTACGAGATCAACTGAGCCCTCGAACCAAAGAAAGAAGTAAAACACCTCGACCTGGCGGACTATGTACCCAAGGAATACCACGAGTTCCTGCCTCTCTTCTCTGAAGCTGTGGCTAAGGCCCTGCCCCCAGATCGGCCATATGACCACAAGATCCAGCTCCGAGAAGGATTCACGTCCCCCTTCGGGCCACTATACTCGCTGTCCAAAACCGAGCTACAGGCGCTAAAGGAATGGCTGGAGGAGAACCTGAGCAAGGGGTTCATCCATGCCTCGTCGTCCCCGGCCGCCTCCCCTATCCTATTTGCCAAAAAAGGAGACGGATCGCTGTGCCTTTGTGTCGACTACCGTGGCCTGAACGAAGGAACCATCAAGAACCGGTACCCCCTCCCGCTACTGCAAGAAACGCTGATGCGACTCTCGAAGGCCTAATACTTCACCACCCTGGACATCCGTGGTGCCTACAACCTGGTACAGATGGCCGAGGGGGAGGAATGGAAAACAGCCTTCCGGACACGGTATGGCCTTTTTGAATCTCTGGTAATGCCATTCGGCCTTACCAATGCGCCAGCCGACTTCCAGGCCCTGATCAATGATGTACTCTGCCAATTCCTCGACGACTTCTGTACTGCCTTCCTTGATGACATCCTCATCTATAGCAACACCCTGGAGGAACACAAGAAGCAGGTATATAAGGTGCTGAAGGCGCTCTCGGACGCTGGTCTTCACCTTAAGCCGGAGAAGTGCCACTTCCACAAGCAGGAGGTGAAGTACCTCGGATTCATCATCGGAACCAACGGGATCAGGATGGACCCGGAGAAGGTGTCCTGCGTACTGGACTGGCAGACCCCAGGGAATGTGACGGATAAACAATGCTTCCTAGGGTTCGCCAACTTCTACCGGAGATTCATAAGGGATTATTCCAAGGTAGTCTCCCCCCTAACCAGCCTGATGAAGAAAGAAGGTGGGAAATATGTTCCCTTCATCTGGGGGCCGGCCCAGCAAAAGGCCTTTGAAGACCTCAAGAAAGCATTCACGACGGCACCGATCCTACGCCACTTCGACTACGACCGCGAAATCATTGTGGAAACCGACGCCTTGGACTACGTTTCGGCTGGTATCCTATCCCAATATGACGATGAAGGAACCCTACACCCGGTTGCCTTCTACTCCAAAAAACACAGCCCTGCCGAATGCAACTACGAAATCTACGACAAGGAGCTCCTGGCAATAGTTCACGCATTCGAAGAATGGCGCCCACACCTGGAAGGATCCAGCCACCCGGTCCAGGTCCTGAGCGACCACAAGAACTTGGAATACTTCATGTCAACGAAGCTCCTCAACCGCCGACAAGCACGCTGGTCTGAATTCCTCTCCCGTTTCAACTTCCGAATTGTGTACCGACCTGGGAAGGCTGGTGGGAAGACGGACGCACTGACTCGGAGGTCGGGAGACCTCCCTAAGGAAGGGGATGAAAGACTGCTTGCCAACCAACAGGCCATCCTCAAACCACATAACGTGACAGGATTAGCACTTCACGCACTCGAAAACGGACTCGGACTCGACGAACCACTCGGACAGGACAACTGACTCGGACTCGATGACCGACTCGGACCTGACAACCGACTCGGACTCGACGACCGAGTCGGACCCGACAACAGACTGGGACTCGACGACCGACTTGGACCCGACAACGCACTTAGACTCAACAACGGACTCGGACTCGGACTCGGACTCGGAAAATGTCCTGCGATCACAGACCTACTCAAGGAAGCCTACGAAGCCGACCCGCTACCGAACCGGATCCTGAAACTCCTTCGTGAGGGGTCAAGGCACTCGAGGGAAATATCCCTGGCCGATTGCAAGGTGAAAGATGGCAGGCTGATCTACCATGACTGCATCTATGTACCAGACCACCCCCCTCTCCGACTATGACTCCTACAAGACCACCACGAACCGCCAGCCATCGGGCACCCAGGGCACGCAAAAACCCTCGAACTCCTCACGCGCAAGTATCACTGGCCACAGATGCGGAAGGACGTAGACCGCTTTGTGAGGAACTGTCACACTTGCCGCCGAACGAAAGCCACCCGTCATGCCCCTTATGGTACACTACGTCCCCTGCCGGTACCAGCACGGCCCTCGCAACATATTTTGGTCGACTTTGTCACAGGCCTGCCCCCATCGAAAGGATATGACGCCATCTGTGTGTTCGTGGACCGCCTGACGAAACAGAGGCACCTCCTCCCCTGCACCACGACTATCACAGTCGAAGGGTTGACTGACCTCTTCTGTGACAGGATCTTCCGCTACCACGGGCTGCTGGAAACGATCGTATCGGATAGTGGACCGCAGTTCACCTCCCGGTTCTGGAAACACCTTTGCGCCTGCCTAAAGATCGACCCACATCTGTCCACCGCATTCCACCCGCAAACGGACGGCCAAACCGAGCGAATGAATGCAGTAATAAAACAACACCTACGGGCCTATGTCAACTACCTACAGGACGATTGGACCAGCTACCTATTCCTCGCCGAGTTCGCCGGAAACAACCATGTATCGGACTCTACCACGCTGTCCCCCTTCTTCGCCAACACTAGCTATCACCCCCATTTTGACTTCGAGCTGAATATCCGCGTCGACGACCCAGAGGAATACTGAGTCCAGACCGCAGCCGAACGCCTGCACCGGATCCAAGAGGTGGCCAGGAGCAAGATGCGGTATGCGCAGGCACGACAACAAGACAACGCGGATTCCCAGCGTACCCCGGCACTGGCCTTCCAACCCGACAACCTTGTCTGGGTGGATGGAAGGCACTGGCGCACCGAACGGCCGAGCCGGAAGCTCAAAAACAAGCACCATAGACCCTACCGAGTCATCCGAGCGATAGGAACCCATGCCTACGAACTGGACATCCCGAATGCCATCCAGAAACACCGCACCTTCCCAGTGTCATTGCTACATGCTGATGCCGATGACCCGATCCCAGGGCAAATTATCCCACCGCCACTCCCAGTGATCGTCGAAGGCGAAGAGGAATGGGAAGTGGAAGAAGTCTTGGACAGTCGGAGGATTCGAGACCGGCTGCATTACCTAGTGAAATGGAGAGGCTTCGCGGCACCAACATGGGAGCCGTAGGAAAACCTAGCAGACGTCCAAGCCGTCGACGACTACCACGAGCGCCACCCGCAATGCCCTGCACCAGCTCAGCTCGCTCTCGTGGGAACTGGAGCCTAAAGGAGGGCTACTGTCACGGCGTCAGATCACATGCAACGCTGATGTCGCCGGACTACAGAAGTGGGGGAAAAATGGAAAAGCGAGGGAAGGTTCTAGAACGAAGGGATGTAGGACGCCGGGGCAAGGGAACGAAGGGATGTGCTGGAATGTGAGAATGTACGGATTGTGAAACGTGTCAGTGTTTGCTTGTGTCGGTGTTTGCTTGTGTCGGTGTTTGCTTGTGTCGGTGTTTGCTCGCGGGGGTGCTGGCGGGCGTTCCTATATATAACGAGCGCCGTCGCCCGCCGTAGATCTGTACACAACAACTTGTTTACGCCGTCACTGTGTCCTTGTCTCTGTCTTGTCCCGGTCCTTGTCCTTGTCCTTGTCTCCGTCCTTGTCTCCGTCTTGTCTCTGTCCTTGTCCTTGTCCCCATCCTTGTCGCTGTCCGTGTCTCCGTCCTTGTCTCCATCCTTGTCTCGTGCCCTCGTTTCTGTCCTGTCCTCGTCCTCCTCCGTCGCTCGCCTGCCGCCGCGCTCCACCGCGCGCCCGCCGCCGCGCTCCACCGTTCATCCGCCGCCGCGTTCTACCGCTCGCCCGTCACCGCGCTCTACCGCTCGCCCGCCGCCACGCCGTACCACTCCCCCGCCGCTACCTGGAGCCCTGCCGGACCCTGCCGTTACAGATCGGTACTCTCACGGAGAAGGCTAGAGCAATGATGCTCGATTCGCAAGCACCGAAGCAATTCTGAGTGGAAGCGATTCCAACCGCAAGCTACCTACATGCACGAACGCCTAGCCGTGCACCCGATGGCAAGTCACCTTACGAAATGCTACACCGGCATCGCCGATTACAAAAACGTGTGACCGAAATCGATGACGACAGTCAGGCTGAAGATGACAAGCCGAAGCTGCACCATCTACGAAGGTTTGGCTGCCTTGCCTACAGACGGATTCCAAAGGAACAAAGCATCGACACCAAAATGGGAGCTCGTTCCAAGCCATGCATGATGCTTGGCTATGTTCACAATACCACAAAGATTTGGAGAATATGGGATCCAGAGCAACGGAAAGTGGTCAACTGCTCAGATGTCGAATTTGACGAGAATCAAACAGCGCATATATCATGCATTGATAATGAGAATGATGCGCTCGGACTTCCAGAACAGGAGCCGATATATACCGAAGAGCAAGTTGCTGAAACCGGACAATCCGGTCAAGTCGCGCCTGAAGTCGTCGCGCCCGGACAATCCGGTCAAATTGCGGAGCCGAGGTTGCAAGTCGCACCCGGAGAAATACAGCCAAGTGCTGAGAAGGCAGATCATCAGACACCTGACGAGGTAGTCACCGATCCTATGCCGAGTCCAAGTCGTACAGTTGTACGCCGTACAGATGTACGTACTGGTCAAGTACCGTCAAGTCGTACTACAGATTTACGCACCGGTCAAGTACCGTTAAGTCGTACTACAGATTTACGCACTGGTCATCGTACCAATCAAGAAAGACGTGTTACAAGAAGTCATCGTCTGTCAGAGCACACTGCGTTGGCGGCGCATACTGCATCGACGGCAAATCCGCCAAATCCGCCCGATTTGTTGGCGGCAAATCCGTCCGACTCTGATCCAAGATCATATCGTGAGGCGCTTAATAGCCCTCTATACAAGCATTGGAAGTCAGCCATGCAAGAAGAATATGCATCTCTTATGGAGAATAATGCATTTACGCTCGTCAAACATACCGAAAGCAAGCCAATTGGCTGCAAATGGGTTTATAAGACGAAGCATTATCCAGACGGAACGCTCAGATACAAAGCCAGACTCGTTGTCAAAGGATATGAGCAAGTGAAAGGCGTTGATTTTGATGAGACTTATGCGCCGGTTGGAAAGCGGACTACTTTACGCTATCTTCTGTGCTTTATGACATACAACAGCTGGAAGAGCGATCATCTCGAGGTGGTTACTGCATTTCTGAACCCCGCAATCGATGAGGTCATCTTCGCAGAGTTACCCGAAGGCATTGACTGCTTGTCCAAATCGAACACGCCGAGGACAGGTTTCCTACATTTGAATAAGGCGTTGTATGGACTCAAGCAAGCTCCAAGGCTCTGGCACCAATCGATCGATGGCTTTTTTCTCTCTATTGGCTTCCACAAGGCATCGGCAGACCACAATCTCTATATATGCAACCAAGGTGTAATGCTACTACTTTATGTTAACGATATATAACTCCTCTATGCCGAATCAGCTAAGACCAGAGCCATTGACGTCAAAGAGTCGTTGATGCGCCAGTATAAGATGAAGAACCTCGGACGGGTCAAGCAGTTCCTAGGTCTTGAGATCAATCGTCTTTCGGACGGCTCCGTCTGTTACACCCTAAATATTACGGGTCGGACATTCGGATACGGACCGGGCAGGAAGGTATCGGAAACTTGTCACACGGTCTTAGGACGTCATACCGAGACCGGGCAACCGACACCGTCGGGGCTCGGTTCGGGTCAACCGACTCTGCAGCACCGGATGATCCCGGGGCAAGTACCGGCGCAGACCGGGAAAGCGCAAGCGCTGCCGCAGAGAAAGACAACCTTGGTGGTCATCACAAGCAATCGGAAGGGAAACAGGAACGCAAGGAACTGAGAGTCTAGGCGCTGGAGATAAGACCTGGAGCCAGTAGCAAGGGGGGCAACCATAGGGGGGAGTTCGACCGGCTACGTGCAGCTTCTCCCTGAACCCTATAGGGCCACGTAATGATACTCGCGCAGAGATAGTTACGTGGCTGCTAGCACCACTACCGACCCGGAGCCGGCAGCAAGGGGGGCAACCGTTGGGGGGAGTTCGACCAGCTTCGCATGCATCCTCCCTGAACCCTATGGGGCCACGTGATGATACTCGCGCAGAGATAGTTACGTGGCTGCTAGCACCACTACCAGTCTTATTGCGGAAACCGATCAGGATGTGGGAGTTCTGGGCTTTGCCAGCACACGACAGCGTGAGCGTATCCCCCACTTATCCGAGATGCTTACAACGATTATGATGCAGGGCACACGCCGCACCAAGGTAAGGGACGTCAAGTTGAACAGATACTGAAGCGGAGGCTTGACTTCAAGCAAATCCTATAGCGCTGGGTAGCCCCCGGACCAAGTACCGGCTCGTGTTCGGGAAAGTGCAAATGCCGCTACAGGACCGCACCTCAAGGTTCGAGAGTCTAGTGTGAAAGATATGGGGCAGAGCTATGCCTTGATGCCGTTGCGGCCGAAGAAAGGATAGCTGGTACGGTTGAGGGTTCATTACTAGGGCTCAGGTCGAGTAGCGTAATCAACCCGGCACACAACCCATATCGCATCACCCAATCACAACGAGAGAACAGAGGACCTGATCTGGCCACTCTCAGGATACGTGGAAGCACTACTGTCGGACCCAATCGAGAGTTATCCTCTTTACACTGATGAAATCTAGTGCCAAGGCGAAGAGTTTTCACGTCGCAGTGCAGGGTAGTTCCTGGCAGCACGTGACTTTGCCCAGCTGGATACTTATACGACGACCCGCCAACGAGCGGTTATCATCGAAACGATCATCGGAATCATCATCGAAACCATCATCGGAATCATCATCGAAACCATCATCGGTCAATCATCAACGGACCACCTACCGGTCAAGAAGACATCGAGTCAATGACCATCCCCCTACGAGCGATCCTACGAGCGATCCTACGAACACTCCTACAAGTGCCACAAGCGAGACGACGGTTGATTGGGAAGGAGACGGGAGGATACGCAAGGGGGTCGAGAGTCTAGGCGGGAGATAGGAAGGGTCTGATGGGCAACACATCGGTCGGCACGGATAGGACCCCCGTTGAGGGTATAATCCCCGAGGCCGTAGCCAAGGGCTGACGTGGGGTCGTGACTTGAACCCAGCTACAAGCTGAGGGAATGGCGCGGTCCGTGATACCATTGGGCAGATCCTATTGTCAGACCGACAAGGACGAGTAGCTTCGGGCTCCGGCCCGCACCCAGGAGGGTCTGGTGTGTGAGCATATTCCTTACCTTATCTTACCTGTGAGGAAGTTGTCGAGGGAGCCGTTTGGCAGTCGCCGAAGCGTCAGACGATCCGCCGAACCGAAACGATATACGCAAGCCGTCTGGCATGCCGCAAGGCATGCGTCGCACCATCCGCCGAAGCGCAGATACGCCTAAGCGCGGCGAGTGAGATGACAGTGGATCGGGAAGGAGACGGAAGGATATGTGAGGGGCTCGAGAGTCTAGGTGGGAGATAGGAAGGGTCTGATGGGCAACACGTCAGTCGGCACGGATAGGACCCCCGTTGAGGGTATAATCCCTGAGGCCATAGCCAAGGGCTGACGTGGGGTCGTGACTTGAACCCAGCTATAAGCTGAGGGAATGGCGCGGTCGGTGATACCATTGGGCGGATCCTATTGTCAGACCGACCAGGACGAGTAGCTTCGAGCTCCGGCCCGCACCCAGGAGGGTCTGGTGTGTGAGCATATTCCTTTCCTTATCTTACCCGTGAAGCAGTTGTCGCGTGAGCGGCTGGGCAAGACACCGGGCCCGTCTCGACCGAATCATCCGCCGAAGCGCCGCGAGCGAGCCATCGGGCAAGACGCCGGGCCCGTCTCGAATCGAATCCTCCACCGAAGCGCCACGAGCGAGCCGTCGGGCAAGAGGCCGGGCCCGCCTCGAACCATCCGCCGAAGCGATACACGAGTGAGCCGTTTGGCAAGCCGCCGGGCCCATCTCGAACCGCATGCGCCACCGTGCGAGCTGCCGCGCACACCAAGCTGTCCGCCGAGCAATCCGTCGAGCAAGCCATTGCCGCGGAGCTGCGTACGATCCGACGCTCAAGCCGCAGCTGGCGGGTGCCACCGATACCGAACCGAACCCCTTAGATTATTCGCTGTGAATCCCCTAACGGTGGGCGAACTTCGAAGGAGGGTCATTGGGGAAGTTATTCTTGTATAATAATTGAACGCCGGCGAAGACCGCGCGCGCCCCATCTCCTTCCAGACTACCGAGAAACCTGACTAGTTCGATATTACCGTCACTCCGACGTTGACCGGACGTCCCAGTGTCACACTATAATCTAGGGTTCAAGTCACCTTTCTCGAGAATTTCGACCTTCAGACGACCTCGATTGTCAGCAACTCACTCTCCCTCCGGTCGACACGAGGCAGGTGTGTGAAGAAAGAAGGTCCTGCTTAACGCCAACGATGAGCAAGGAAGTTTGGGTAGCCAGGGGTCGAGTTGAAGCTCGACGGGACCTGGTAACGTGCCGAAAGGGCAAGGAAGGAAAGACCACTTGCCAGCCGTTGCGCCGAGCAGATGTGGTCAAGCCGAAAGGCTAGGGAGAGAAAGACCCCCAGCCGGCCTATGAGCCGTAACTGGGAGGTCGGGCCAAGAAAGGAGCGTGGGGAGTCGGTCCAAGCAGCGACGATGTCCGCGGGAACCGCGCGAACCGCCCCACCAATGGCTCCGATGATGGTGTCCATCGCACCGGATGCGTGGCACCGAAGACCAGCAAAGTCCGCCAGAGATGCAGTCCACGATGGCTGCTAGGCAGGCAAACGACGAGGATTTTTCGTTTTGGACTGGTTATCTGGAAGGAAGACCCAGGGTGGGACCCCGTTCGACCAGAAAGCCTGCGACCTTCAACGGACTTCGAGGGCCGCAGAGCTCGATTTTCCTGTTTTTCACCGAAACCGGACGAAAATCGCCAAAATCCAGTCATTTTTGGGTCCCGCCAGTACCTCCGTTTTACCCAGGAACCGGCACTCGTTCTCGCTCGAAGTGGGATAGTAGCCGGACACGTTGGAATACACATTCCGGACACCGTTCCAGCTATTCCGAGCCGCAGAACCAAGTATTTACGGAGTCCGATGTGTGGAATCCGCACTCGGCACCATTCTTCGGCATTGCTAGGAAGGCTCTTACCGACGCATTGGGCTTCACGCTCGGTGCTACATCAGGAAAAAAAATGTGCGTCCGGACGCACAGGCTACATCCTGACGCACCAGGCGCTTGGGACGCTCTAGACGCACCCTGGCAGCGCACATACCGCTCCCAACGCAAAACGCACAGGCAATGTGAATTCGGATGCAGCTCGCCACGGCACCAGGCGCCCGAACGCCGCTCGCCATGGCATCTGCTTACCGGACGGAGCGTGGCAGGGCATTTTCGTTCTGGACGCACAGTGTCAGGGCATTTTCCTTCTGGACGCACGGTGTTAGGGCATTTTCCTTCTGGACGCACGGTGTCAGGGCATTTTCCTTCTGGACGCAGCCGTGTCAGGGCATTTTCCTTCTGGACGTAGCCGTGTCAGGGCATTTTCCTTCTGGACGCAGCCATGTCAGGGCATTTTCCTTCTGGACGCAGCCGTGTCAGGGCAAATGGCATCCGGACGACGCGTGTCATGGCGCCATGGTTACGCTGGCTGTCAAGGCACGGAACATCGCAGCAAATACTCGCGTCGCATTCACAAACACACAGCGGGTTCCAGGCATAGTGACTCAGTCCAGTTCTATTCTCTATATCTAATGTACATCTATATATGCTACTACCACACTTCGCGTTTCCGGCACAAGCACCCAGCGTCACATCCATCGCCGCTGTTTTTGACGCGCGTAGCATTGCTGAGTGTCGGAAACAAAGGAAAGTTGGCAAATACGACACGACGCGATGAGCCCGACGCGATGAGCACGACGCGATGAGCACGACGCGATGAACACGACGCGATGAGCACGACGCGATGAGCACGACGACTATGAGGATGATGGCAATGAGGATGCCGGTGGCGTGGACGTTAGCGAGTAGGACACGGCGAGTATGAGAGCGAGTAGGACGTGGCGAGGATGATAGCGAGTAGGACACGGCGAGTATGAGAGCGAGTAAGACGTGACGAGTATGGGAGCAAGTAGGACGCGATGAGTATGAGAGCGAGTAGGACGCGGCGAGGACGATAGCGAGTAGGACACGGCGAGTATGAGAGCGAGTAAGACGTGATGAGTATGGGAGCGAGTAGGACACGACAAGTATGAGAGTGAGTAGGACGCGGCGAGGATGATAGCGAGTAAGACGCGGCGAGGACGATAGCGAGTACGACGCGGCGAGTATGATGGCGAGCTTTATGGCATGGTTAGCACAGCTCTCAGAGTGACAGAGACACCAGGAAGTTGTAGAATACACAGTGACGAGTCGATGTCAATGAGGGTGCTGGTGGCGAGGACGATAGCTAGTAGGAGGCAGCGACCACGATGGTGAGCTTTGTGGCATGGTTAGCACAGCTCTCCAAGTGTCAGGAACAGTGGCGGGGAGTGGTACAATACGAGGTGAGGAGTACAATGTCAATGAGATTGCTGGCAGCGAGAACGATAGATAGCGAGTAGGACGCAGTGTGTATGATGTCAATGCAAAGCGCCAAGCCATTACCAACACTTGCACTTGCGCAAGGTTCGGCGTCCTCATCGCTCCTAGACCCCTTTTTTCTTCTCCTTTCACCTCGTCCTAGATACTTATCGTCGTCCTTCGCATTGCCATCATACTCGCGGCCATCAAATTAATGATATCTTATTCGTCGACATTTTCCTCATTGACATTTTCCTCATCAACATCTTACTCGTCGCACAATTCTTGCTACGTTACTTGCCGCCATCCGCACTGGCATCAAACACATCGACATCCTCCTCAACGACATCATACTCGTCACATCGTATTGTACCAGCTCCCACCGCTGTTCCTGTCACTCGGAGAGCTGTGCTAACCATGCCACAAAGCTCGCCGTCGTGCTC
>Ga0307516_10001358_pt1 | contig 33877 bp, 37 predicted proteins | sample 19_EM_MG_FD_203310 | JGI IMG/M metagenome (GOLD analysis project Ga0307516, IMG submission 203310) | Populus trichocarpa ectomycorrhiza microbial communities from riparian zone in the Pacific Northwest, United States - 19_EM | ecosystem: Host-associated > Plants > Roots > Unclassified | place...
GAGATTCTGGACAGTAGGAGGACGAGAGGACGGTTGCAGTATTTGGTTAAGTGGAGGGGGTTTACGGACCCAACATGGGAACCCGAGGAAAACCTTGTCGAGGTGGAAGCGGTGGACATATACCACAGACGCTACCCAGAGCGGCCGGCACCTGTATGGGCTGCCCTCGTGGGAACTCGGGCCTAAGTGGGGGCTACTGTCACGGCGCGTGCCAGCTACTAGGCCTCGACCCTTGGCGCCATCTGGAATGCGGGAGGAAGGAATGTGGAGTGACGCCGAGCGGGAGGATGGAATGTGGAGTGTCACCGAGCGGGCGACGGATATCCTTAAAAGGAGCCGTCGCCCACTTCTTTCTTTCTTTCTTTCTTTCTTCCTTTTTCCTTCCTCACGCAACAACTTGTTTGTCCCCTTTCTCGAATAGAAGCATCTTGCCACAACCCCTTTTCTCTTGTCCTGTCTCAGCCGCCGCCGCGCGCCGCTCTTGTCCTTGTTGTGTCTCGGCCGCCGCCGCGCGCTGCCCTTGTCCTGTCCGATCCTTTCCTCGGCCGCCGCCGCACGCCGTTCCTGTCCTGTCCGATCCTGTCCTCGGCTGCCACCGCGCGCCGTTCCTGTCCTGTCTGATCCTGTCCTCGGCCGCCGCCGCGCACCGACCTCGTCCTTGTCCCGCTACCAAAAGCCCTGTCGGCCCGGCCGTTACAATACATGACACAACCAGGTGCTCTCCTTCCATTGCTATCACCAACACTGACAAACTTGACAACTTGAAAACATTTGAAAGTACAGGAAACGAAAAAAAACTTGCTCAGTCTCTGACCAGCAGCAATGCCATCCTGTGGCTGCTGGTCTAGGCATTTCCCGCCTGGTTCCCCATATCAGGCTGAAGTCCACCCATGCCCGCAGTGGTAGCCTGGGTGGCAGCAGCATGAATAGGCTTATTCGGACACTGCGCGACCATGTGGCCCGGTTCACCACCGTAGTAGCAACGCTTCTCACGCTGATGAGCTGCTCTCTCTTGCGCCGAAACCCATTGGGTCCCACTTAGGTCTATTGGCTCTGGAGCAGCGGCAGGTTGCATTGGTGTAGTGGGCTGGATGGAAGGTGGGTTTCGCAGCTGATGGGCACGTGGTTGCTGGTAACCCTGCTTCCCTTCGGTCATCTGCAGGGCACGCATCTCCGAGTCCCGCTCCTGACAGAGAGCTACCAACTGGTCATAGGTAAGGTCCCTTGACTTTCCTATCAGTTGGTGGCACAATTTGATGGAGAGGCCTTCCTTCAGTACATTGGTCTTTGCACGCTCATTCCAATCCAATTTGGAAACAAGGGTTTGAAATTCAGCAAGGTAGTTTGTGAATTCCTTCTTGCCTTGCTTCAACTGGTGGAGCTTGGATCTTGCAGTCGCCAGGGGATCCGGGTCACCGAAAGCATTGTTGAGAACACGGATATGATCCTTAACATCGGGAAGGGAGAAGGTGGCACCAGCTTGCATATAGGGAAGAATCTGGGCCTGTGCATGGCCCTCAAGTCGATTGAAGGTATAGGCCATCCGCAAAGCTGGTGTCGGGAACAGTGTTGGGTTACTGAACAACTTCAGCCGAAGCTGAGCAATGAATCCTTCGATCTTCTCTCAATTTCCATTGAACACGGGGGAATCGGGGATCTTGCCACTGTGTCGGATGGGCATCGTGGCGGGCGTACCAGTACCGGTAGGCACACTGATAGGGGGGGGTGTTTCGGTAGTGGTAGGCTTGTTTCCATTCAATATGGCTTGAGCCAATGTGTGGAGTTGCTCATAGGCGGTCTCGAGCGTAGCCTCCAGGGCAAAGGAGTCATTGCATGCGATTGACTTCAGCTGTGCAACGAGATCAGTGGGAATCTCCCGTGAGATAGGTTGGGTATTGTCGGACATGGCGTAACTGTTCGCTAGGTGGAGGGATGTGTGTCGACGTAACAAGGTGTAACGGGCGTGGCTCCCTGATTCCAGGTAGCAAACCGGGACTTAAGGACGAGGGCGTGGGGATGTGGACAGATAAGGACAAGATGTGGGGAAACGGGCAAGGCAAGGATGTGGCGTTGAGGCGGAACAATTGCTAGTAGTCATGGCTGACTATGGCTGACGATAACAAGTGGCAGTAGCAGTGGCAGTGGCAGTTAATTCCATTGTGCTTCAGTACTACAGACTATATGCACTCCTCCACGCCGTATCACCCCCATGGGGCTCCCATCTTTCCCATCCGCCAGACGCAACAACTTTTCCCTGAGGAAACAAGTTGTTGCGTGAAGAAGAAACATGCAAGACAGACAACAGTGCACTCTTATATACAATGAGCGCGATCCTCCACATCCAGATCCTTCTCCACGCCGCGCAACCAGAACCAGCAGAACCTTTCCTCGCCATGCACCTAGAACCTTTCCTTGCCGTGCAACTAGAACCTTGCCACGCAACCAGAACCTTCCCTGGGCGTGCACCTAGAACCTTTCATCGCCGCACAACCAGAACCTTTCCTCACCGCATACCTAGAACCTTTCCTCGCCGCGCAACCAGAACCTTTCCTCGTCGCGCAACCAGAATCTTTCCTCGCCGCGCATCCAGAACCTTTCCGCGCCGTGCAACCCAGAATGTTCCAGACTCTAGTCGTTCGGGATAGGTGGTGATGGCGGCGGCGTGCCGTTACAGTGGCTTCGTAAATCATGTTGGTAATGTGGAGATGGCATGAAGAGTGTCATCTTTTCCACCGAGGTTGGTGAGATCCATGTTGGCAGTTTGGATGTGGGAGGTGAAGGCATTCCAGTCTGCCTTGTGCCAGGCCCGTCGAGGGGGGGTGGATGAGGGGGGACGCGGGTAAGGAAAGGGTGATGGTGATCAAGCTATGGTCTGAGGTTGTGTCGTGGTCAATGGCCAGTGGCAGTATTGACTGAGTGATCGAACCACAAGAGAGACACAGGTCAATGGTTGAGGGATTACCGCCATTTTATGGGTGGTGGGTAGGTATTTCAGGCTTGTTGTGAAGATGGAAGTTGTTGTTTTCCAGCCATTCGACTATCGAGTGGGTAGTAGTAGAGGCACGAGCGCTGTACGTGAGGGTTCTCTTCCACCACCCATGATGTGCATAGAAGTCACCCATGAAGATGCAGTTTTTTGGAAGCTGAATGTCGTTTGTGATTGAAGCTAGGGGTTCTGGTCTTCCTGGCGAGTACAGGTTGAACAAGGTGAATATTGTTCTATTCATATGGTAGGTGTAGGTAATTGTGGTACCTAGGAAGGAGGTGCCAGATGTGAATGTAATAGTTGCTGCAAGACCCTGTACACACCTAACGTATGTAGCACACTTGGGTTGGGTGGGTACTGGGGTAAAACAGATTGAAGTTTGGTAAGGAGGGTGGGTTTCCATGTCTATCGCACGATGGTTCTTGAAGTAGGAGTATAAGGTTGTCAGGCTTTTTGTCGAAATCTTGGAGTGCTGATATTGTTGTTGCTTGGTGTCGTGCACAGTTCACCAGCTGTATGGACCCAATGGATGCAAGAGGGGCCATTTTATATGGCTACTGCCGCTTTTGGGGCGTCTCCCACGGTGGTTGCATTCGTGTTTAGTTTGGTGATTTCGCGATACTTGATCCGCTCAGGACAGTTGGGGTCGGTTGCCTTGTGGGGCGCATTGCAGTTGGCACAGCGAATTGGTGGGTGAGTGCAGGCTGGGCCCTTCTTGCAAATCGGCAGGCTGTATGGGTGCTCCTTGGTTTCATGGTGTTCTGCACAGACTGCGCAGCGAGGGTTGTTCCGGCATAGAGCAACTGGGTGACCGTAGGCTTGACACTTGCGGCATTGGGTGGTTTTCCAAACGCAATGTAGTCGTCCAGTTCGCACTGACGGTTGCAAACGATGAGGTGTTGACAGCCAAACTGGGCCATCTTGATGTTGCCTGCGAGTGTCATGACATTTGTGGAGTTTGCTTTGTATTCTTGTCGGTCTGCCAGTATGACCATCGCGGGGTTTGGCTTTGTGTCAGTTGGGGGTAATTGGAAGAAATGCTCTCTGAAATCTCTGGCAGAGAGAGGTGGGTCGGCAATCCATGCAGCAGGAACTGGCTGTGTTGTTTTCCAATCTCCACTTGCTCACATTTCCCGTAATAGGAGCGGGCGTCTTTGATAATAGATGTGTAATCCTCGTAGATGACATTCGTCTTGGTGTTGCCAGTTGTAAAGATCATGTTCCCGTGAACAGTGACCTGTGCACGGATAAATGCAGGTGCGAAGACATCTTTGTTGTTGACGATTACTGAGTTGACTCGGTGGAGTGCTGCATCTGCTGCGATCTGGCGTGTAGCATAATCCTGTTCAGCGTGGATCGCATCTGGTCCGACCTTCTGTGTGAAGTTACACGTAACCTCCCGTTCAGCCTGAGGGTATGTCGTAGGTATAAGCTTGGTCATCGGAATCTTCTTATCTTTCTGGCCACCCACTTTGAGGGTCGTCCATCCCGTGAAGTCAGGAGGCGTTGGTGGTGGGGGAGTCCGTGTGGCAGTGGCAACAGCGGTGCTGGTAGAACTGGTGTTCCCGTTGGTGTTGGTCTTTGCCTGGTTAGCCGGCGGCTCTTCCTTCTTCTTTGGGTACTTGTTGCCTGAGACTGGGGCAGCAAACAGTATCTCATGGATACGTTGGATATCGTCCTTGAAGGTGAGAACTTGTTGTTGCAGCTGGGCGATGCGTGCGTTCATCGTCACGATTCGGTTGTGGAGCAGACTGGTAGTGTTCTCAATGGGGAGAGCGGTCGTCTTGTTGATATCCTTTGTGATCTGGTGGTACAGGTTTTCCATTGCGGCTGCTGTGATGATCTCAAAATCGTCACGAAGTGCTGCACATTCGGGGCTGAGTGAGGGTGCCAGTTGGGGAAGCTCGTGATCGTCGTCATTGTTATCATCACCGATCTCCTGGGTCGAGGTGAGGTGCTCGGTGCGCTGAAAGTCCATTCCATTGTAGTCCGGCTCTTCCTCGTCAGGTTCGGATGCCGGAGGGCTATTTTTGCGGGGACGCTGCAGCGGCGATTGCGATCGGATCTCAGTAGGTGTAGGGTGCATAAAAGCATGGAGGGATGCCTGGCTACAGCCAGGGGCAGACATGTGGTTAAATCTATACCGTGTTATCTCTGTTCTTGAGGGTGTAATTTCGGACTGGATTGCGCTCCTCATGGCGAGGCGTTGGCCTGAGACGCGTGAGCATCACTACCAAAAGCTTTTTATATAATGGAAGTGGGACCAGAGAGATTTTTGGAGTTGGCGACCAGGATGGCGATGGGTGGATAGGTGGTCCGCGATCACTGATGGGGGTGAGGTCGGAGAGGTGAGCGTCAAAAATCAAACTCAAGCGAATCGGCTATTCAGGGGATGAAAATGTTGCCCGAGACGCAAGGAACGTTTTGTGATGGTTTTTATTGAGATCGATGGTGGAGAAGGAAAGTTCGTTTCGAAAACGTGGGGGGGTTATCGGAGAGAATAGATTGCATGGAGAAGAATCTCCAGACTAGCTACCGCGCTTCTCCTTTATACTTTTTCCCATCGCTCGGTGGAATCACAGCTTACCCATAAGACTGACACAGTTCCTCTATCTAATATCATTACTCAATCGCCACGCCCAAGGAAAACACATGATCGCACTCGGCCGCCACACGGCCACCACTCTATCCGGAGCAACAGGTGAAAGACATGCAAGCAGTAAGGAACAGAGAAAGGATGCGCAAGCATAACCAAAGGGACACAACATACATAACAATGACAGGAGAAAGGACGCACAAGTATAACCAAAGCGAAACAACATACTTAACGATGACAGGAGAACAGACACACAAGTATAACCAAAGGGAAACAAGGAGAAGGACCTAGACCGGCCAGCGGTTGGGTTTGAGGGATATCACTACCAGAGCGATATGATCGAGCAAGGCGCCTAGGCACGGAGGATGACTGTGGCTGCGGCAGCAGAAACAAGGCCAAGCCATAGGAAAACTAGGTTGACAACGGCACCAGCAGCGGCGCTTACGAGCCTGTCGCGCGAGATTCGTGACACTAAGAACGAGGGGGTGGTAACGAACAGTGGGGTTCCTCCCCGCTATTCACCTCATCCTTGGCACCTAGTGCTTCTACCTCCTCCTCCCTCTCCTCTTCCTGCTTTTGGTACTCCTAGACCTCCCATTGCAACACATAAAATGGTGGGTGGGTAGGCGGACATTTGGAAGTGTATATTGTCCGCTTCTTCTGCATCTGGTGTATGCCGTCAATAATGCCACGACGTATTTACTCCGTAGCGGTTGGTTTTGGGGGGGGGTTACCTGGGCTCTGATTGCAATGACCCCACACCCCTGAAGTCAACAATGAGCATTGAGCGGGGTTGCATCTGCTACACTCGAACTGGACGTGATCCCCTACCTGCCACGGTCTGAAGACGTAGCAGGGTCCAGTCGAAGTGGGGGTTGGAGGTCCGCATCGATAGTTATAATTGGATCCAGATGTACAGGGGTAGCGATCCCGCCAATCAGAGCCCCCAGCTCACCAATGGGGGTATGCACACTAGACAGGAAAGATTCCTGGTTGGCGACAGGGGTTGGCTCCCCATGACGTGGCTTCTGTGTGGGAGGGCTGCATGCATACAAATTATTGTTGCCAAATAACCCCTTTGAAGGAATATAGTTTCGCACTAATTCTCACATTCTGCTAGTTTTCTTCGTATGTGTGGTAATTGTATACCACTAAACCACACCCCCAACATGAAAACTAGTGAAAGCTCAGAATTAATCCAAAACTAAATTCCCTCAAAAGGGGTATTTTGCAAAATAGTCCTGGCCTCCAACACATGGCGCTTAAGATGTTTGGGAAGAACCTAGCCCATGAAGAGCCACCCTGTCACGCCAGAAAGCACATGATGGTGCTGCGGAGAGCCAGGCCAGACATCACCACCAACATCCCACATACAAGGGGGTCCAAAAAGATGAGAAGGCTTTTAGATGAGTCAAGCTTGACCTTATCTCTGATGCCCAGCAGGTAGAAGCTGGATTTTTTTCCTTTTAATCATACTCACATACAGCCGATCTAGACTATGGCGGTGTACATTTTTACCCGTTTTTCCTGCGCTGTCCGTAGCTCTGCCATTACTGTCTCTTCGCCCTGCTTCAACCAGCCGCCACCCTCCCCCTTTCAGGATTTTCTGTTGGGCCTTCTACTCCAGACACACCTTAAAGAGATGTTACCAAGTCTGATTCTGGTACTGGCACCATGAACACTGGGGGGCAGGTCTGTTCTTCCTCTACGGAAGGTATTGCCCAGTAAGACAGTGCCCCATCGTTACCCCGTAGAATGTGAGGTGGCCTCTGGCGCGAATGGTCTCTCGTGCCTGGTCTGGCAGGCTGAGTACCCATAGTTGTGTCGCTGCACTTAGCCCTGACTCCATCAACAGAGCACCGAGCTTTGTTGGTCAGAAGCAGTCTGTTGTTCCTCGTGCTTTCTGGTTGACCAGCGGCTGTGGCTCATTTACCTGCCCAATGGTGCCTCAGGTGTGGTCACCTTTCCACCATATGTTGCCCCGCTTTGACTGGCCCCACCCTACCACCCCCAGCTGAATGTCTACCTATTCCCTCCGACATCAGTATTCATCGGTATAACTTCACACAACCTGTGCTACCATTTCAACCAAACCTACTCCACAGCTTCGAACAATCATGTCTACCTATAAATCTCAGAGCCGGAAGGAAGCTGGACAGCAACGACTGGAAGCTCGAGGATACTCCAAGAGTCAATTTGTTCCCAAACCTGTGGCGTTGGAAAAGTTACCACCAGCCAGTGAAGAAAACCTACAAAGGGAACTGTGATGTCTCGATGACTTCTACAAATATGAACAACACGTGGCACCCATCATCAACCAAGTTCATTCTCTCCACCCCATGGGAGATATTGCCCAATGGGTCAATTATGTGGTTTGCACGAGACAAGATCACTTGGTGGATGTAATCCAGAGCGAAACAATGCCACAAATATAGCACAATTTAAGAGGAGCACTCTACCGAAAGACTCTGAAATTATACAGTAATGTGGAGATCAAAAGGATATCTACGGTAAGTGCACACACTCATCCAATGCATCTATACCGACCAAGGGATAGTTTATCACTGACGGTGACCTCAGTTCCCCTGGTAAACCCTTGTACCTGCAGTTCGAAAAATGGAAGCACAAGATGGTATTCGACCACCTTCATTTGTTCAATACTCTGCAATATCTCTGGTGCTGGGACCAGCACCTGTACAAATGCGAACGCTATAGGGTTCAGTTTGCCCTTCTCTTACAAATTCTTGTCTATTTGTGTAGTCAGCTAGTAGTAGTGGTTGAGCCATCCTACTACAAGGGGTCGATGAGGTTTTGACATACAGCATAAGGGCTCATCCCTGGTCATCCCCTCATCCATTATCTACTCAGTCGTTAATTGAAACTACTAAAATATCAATGTCACACTGATTTCCTATGTTGTAGTGCCATAGGTTAGAGGTGCCGGCGGTGGTGCAGTGGAGCAAGTGCTGCTGGTCCGAGGCAATGGGTGCCAATGGTGCAAGGCAATGGGTGCTGAAGGTACGGCATAGAAACTGCAGCCTATGGCATGGTGCGGAGAAGGCATTGCATCATTTTTTCACCTTTCCACTGTTATGTCATTCTCTCTCTCCAGCAGGTATATATGTAGTGTTCTTTCTGTTTGGAGAAGGGACATGTTCATTGTCTTCAATCAAATCGCAAGCACACTTCCTTTCTCTCTATCTCTCTCCCGTATCAAATCTTTAAGTTTCCAAATGACTCCCACTTCCATAGTACGTTCATAACTACAGAAACCAGAATATGAAGCTTCCTATCATCGTGAACACCGGTCTGCATGTCATCACGGCCGAAATCACATATCGATATATTAAGAACCATTGCCAAAGAGGGACATTCAGATCCACACTGATTGAGGATCCCAAAGAATACAGCTATGGACTCCACACAATCATGCTCTTACTCGCACTAGTCTTCACAGATGATGTGTTCGAAGCGGTCAAGACTCCTTTAGAATTATTTTCCAAGAAAGCATCGAACAAACAAATTCTGCATCTGAGATGGAAATACTCAGTACTCAGCCAGTGTGACACCTGGGTACGTGAGTATGGAGGTGGAGGTAGAGATGCTGTAGAGTCAGGTTCGATTGTTCTATTCACAGTGGAATAATCTTAGGTTCATCGTGTTGGGGTGTTTTGTCATGAGTGTAAAATCTGAGGATGGGGAATAGAAGATAGTCGGTGGAGTTTGAAGCGGTATAAATGCAACTCTTTTTCTTTTGTCGCGTGGTCCTCCTGTCGCTACATTGGAGGTCTCCTTCCCAAGACGCCCATGCCCAGTGGGTTCTGCGCTTGCGTCTGATTGGCCCCGATCGGTATCTAGCGATAAGGACTGGAGTCTAAATGTCGGCGACCTAGTATTCCGCCCAATGCTAGTCTTTCGGACTATGCAGGGTTCCTATCGAAATCCTAGTCGGGATGAGACGTGGCTCTTTTGGAGCTCGTCACCCTTCAGGTTTTTGCCACTGGACCCTCTCCGGAGAAATTCCAATGTGCGCTCATCTCGTCATTGAGAAAGGGGGGATTACCACTCCCTCGTTCTCCACCTCGATTCGTTCCTGGAGAGCAGCCAGCCCATTGTCCTGCCGGTACTGGGCGTACGGAACCAGTATCTTGAGCTCTGCCCAGGTTTCATTCGCAACCACATTGATAATTACCTTGTCCGCCTACCAAGCCACTTCGATTATCTCCTTTTTGAAGTGGAGGATCATAGCCACTCAGGCCCCTGCCCTTGCCATGGTGGTGATCCTTCCCTGTGCCAAGATCTTGAACGCCTCCGTGCAGACGTGGGGGGGAGCAACCTTGCTGAGGGTAATGTTGACAAGTGCCGCTGCGCTCGCTGCCACCACTGCGTCTATCTGTAGGGCTCCCACTGCCCTCTCAAATAGGATTGCCAGCTCATCCCATGGGATACTCCTCTTGATCAGCTCCAAGCCCGTCGGCTTCTTGGCCACCTTGCCTCCTCGACCGACCCGGTTGAAACCGTTGCACCCCATCGGTGAGAGGGCCACCGCCGCTGCTACGCGCTGGGCCCAGTTGCTTGCTCGCTGCTGTGGCGCCCTCTGCTGATGCTGCTGCTGCATTGCCTGCTGGACCGGGCGCTGCTGCCACTGTTGCTGCTCCCGTTGCCGTGGTGGAACGTGTGCAGCGATGCCCTTCCGCTCCTGCTCCCAGTGATCCTCCACCACCCTCATGCTGGCCAGGTGCGCCACCTTCCGAGTTGCCTCCTCCTCCTCATCGGTATCACCCAGACCCCAGAGGGGGCGAGCTGCCTGCACGTATGATTCCTCCTCCTGTTTGCTGAAATCCACCCTTACCCACCTCTTCCTTGCTGCTGCCTTTTCCCTCTCCCTCGCTTTCTTTTTTGCTTCCTCTGCCGCTATTGTCTCCGGTTGCTTGAGGATCGACCGTACAGGTGCCGGGGCACTGGGCACTACTGCCTCCACCCTCAGGCCTGTCCTCACCTCTTCTGCTCTCTTCTTGTCGACTTCTGCTTGGCGCCGCTGCTGTTGGGCAGAGCCCTTCGGCTTGTAGGTAGGGGTAGGTGGTACGGCAATCTCCACTGCTTGCCCCTTTCCTTTGTCTTCCTTGTCTTCTTTTCCGTTTCCACTGGAGCCTCTCTGGCTGGTGCCGGTACTGGCCTGCTGTCCAGCGGGGCCGGGGTCCTGCTCGATGACACAGAGGTTGGCGTGCTGAGCGCCGGGGCATACCGTGATACAAAGAGGCCTTCGTGCTCCACACCCTCCAAATTGCTGAATTCCTCGATCGGATCCTCCTGCAGCACCCACGCCACTGGGGACGCAGTAACCATCACTCCCTCCATCGGTTGCTGGGTACCCTACCCCACCGCTGTCTGGGCCACTGCCCGAACAGTGGCAGCGGTCAGAGTCGGCAGGCCACCCAGTGCCCGCATTCCCACAATCTCTGCCGCAATTCCTGCAACCCCATGCTTCACCTCTGCAAGCTCCTCCTGCCACGCCCTCATCATCACTGCCAGGTCCTCACACTGCTTGAGGTCCCATTTCGCCTTCTGTGCCTGCTCTGTCTCGATTCCATCAAATGCCAGGAGCCTGACCTCTAGCATCTTCTCCCTCTCCTTGGCATCCGTGCGTAGCCTCGCCACCATCCTCTCTTCCATCTCCCCCACCTTGCCCAACACTGACGACAGTTTCTCTACCAACCTTGCATCCCACCTGGCCACTGCCACCTCCGCTGCCTCCTCAACCTTCCTTGCTTTCTCCTCCAGCTTCCGCTCCACCCTAGCCACTGCTGCCAGGATCTGCTTCAGCACCAAGCCTGCCACAGACCCCGGGTGCAACACCGGCTTGTAGTGTCTGATGGGCCTCGGGGTACCCATTGCCATCCTCTTGCTGCCTCTGGTCGGTGTGACCGGCACCGGGGTTGGTCTGGTACAGCCTGCGGACGACACCGTACTCACGCTCCCCCACCTGCCTGGGGTGGGTGATGGGGTGGCTGACCTACCTGGACCCGCCACACCCTCCATCTCGTCTTCGCTCTGATTTACCACCTCCTCCACCCAATCCTCCACTGCTACATCCCTTCCATCCACCCCCTTGCTTCCCTCCCTTCCCACCCACTTGCTGGAACCCTCGCCAGAGTTCAGGGTCAAAGCTGATCCCACCTGCTGCGGACTGCTGGCCGCTGCAGAGAGGGAGCGCGCTAGTGCTCCCCTCATGGACTGCTTGCCCGTAGTCGCAAAGAAATTGTCGTCATCATGCATGCCGTTCTCACAACCATTGCCACGCCGGAAAAACTCCTGTGTGCTCTGCTGCTGTCCAGTGCCCGCCGCGGCGCGCTTGAAGTTCGGTCTGCCTTTGTCCTACCCCTTCTACTGCTTCCCCTCCTCCTCGCTCTCCAGCTCTGAGAGGTCGCTGCTCTCGGCATCACTTACCACATCCTCCATTTCTTCCTCCCCGTAGGTTTCCTGGTCTCCCACCTACTCCGCCAGAAGGTGGGTACCGATGTGGTCAGCCACCAATGGGGCTGCCTTGGTCGATTCGGTCCCTCCGCCGGACATCGTGACCTCCGTGAGGTCTGATTTGCGTAAAGTTCTGGTTTGTCGAGCGAAAGGCTTGGCGATTTTTGGCGTTGAGTTTCGTCCGTGGTGTGTTGATGCGCCATCTCCTTCGTGACTATCGAGAAACCTGACTAGTTCAATATTACCGTCACTCCGACGTTGACCGGATGTTCCAGTGTCACAGCAGTGGCTACAAGATTCGGTAGTGTATTGGGTCTACCCAGTGGGCTGGCCTAAGATCCATCACCTGCCAAGGTTACCCTTGCTGTGCTTCCTCTTGCCAAACTGCTCTTCGAGGCCCCGCGACTTTCTTCGCGCATTCCTAGTCACGTGACTTACCGTTTGCTGTTCTTTCTCCTTGTACCTTCTTCCTGTTGTTACCCTCGGGTGTAACACTACTTCCCATCTTTCTTAGCTTCGGCCCGAAGCTAAAGTAATCTGACTCCTTCTCTTTCTTGTGAATTCGTTGGAATGAAGTCCTCCAGCCCCTGCATGCCTCCAGTCGCCTGGCCCCAACAAAACCCTCCAGCGGGAAAAAACTTCGGAACCAATTCAGCTGACGGCGCCCTCGGATCTGTGTGGTCTTCCGACCAGTCCAAGATCCTACTTTCGGAGTGGTGTACCCGGAACCCGACGACACTCAGAAAGTCCAGAGAGGTGATCAGAAGATGGGTTGGCCCCGTACGCCGGTATAGCACGGGATCAGTCCAGCCATATGGTAGTCTCAGTGCCAGAGCCGGTCAAAACAGGGTGAGTTGTCAGCTCCACCATCCACACCTCGCCACAGTCAAGCCGTTCCTATTGTCGTGTTCGGAGATTACAACACAGGTACTCTTCTTGCTCGTTGAAAATTTCTTGTGTTGGAGTGAAGTCCTCCTCCCCTTCATCCTACTATCCCCGGACCATGCTTCGACCCCGTCGGCTTCGATATGCACCAGGGGCGGGTCGGAGTCTAGCTCTCGGTGAGCCGGTAGTCCCTTGGCACATCTGGGTTCTGTTGGTGAAACTCTCGAAGTTTCTCCAGACTGCCTACCGAAAAGTTGTCATATGGCTCTTCCGTCCAGTCCTTCCGGTCCGGGTAGTCGAGCCATTTAACGAGGTACAGGATGTGGCACCCCTTCTTGGTGCTCCCAAGGACCTCGTCAACATCATATTTCTCGCTTTGTTCGATAGCCTTCGTTGGCCTCTCGGAGGATTTTTGAGGTGTCCGGCGATGTTCGGTATTGGCTGGTCCTAAATGGTTCAAGCAGCGACACATGGAAGACGTTGTGAATTTTCCACTTCTGGGGAAGTGTGAGTCGAACGGCGAGGGGGGAGACGATCTTTTCCACCTGGAAGGGGCCATGATTCTTGTGGTCCAGCTTCCGGGAGGGTCGGCGCGTTTTGATGTTGCGCCTGTTGAGCATTACCAAGTCCCCGATTTGGTACTTCGGGGGCTTGGTATGCTGGGGGTCCGTGTAGCGGCGCATTCGTTCGTGCGCTGCTTCCAGTCATTCGGTGGATGCCTTGTTTACTGTGTGCATCCAGTGGGCGTAGGGCTTGCTGACTGGGTTCAAGGGTCCCAAGGCAGCCAGGTCAGAGGACACAGGATGGAAGCCGTAGTTGGCAAAGAACGGAGACATTTGTTAAAGTTTGCCCGGTCACCGGTTTCTTTAACAGTCTTCACGCGCAGAGAGGGAGAGAGAGAGAGGAACGAGTGAGGAACAGAATGAGATGATTTGATCGTTGAAGTTTGATGGAATCGCTCAACCGTGATGTGTCTTATCTTTTCTGTGCTATAGAGGAGTATTTAAGAGTACAGAAGAAAGAATGCGAAAGACGCTGCTATGGGAGAATGCCAAGCCGTCATTACCAGGATCCCCTTGCCACTGCCGTTGCTATGTTATTGCTCCCCTCAGCGTTGCTGTTGTCGCCGTTGCTGCGGTGACACTTCCATCGGCACGCCACGCCGGAGCGGCGAGAAGCAATTCCAACACACCCCCTCTTCGCGCGCTCCGTACCAAACAGAAATCCACCAAATCAGAAGCATAAAAGAAAAAACAAAATCAATCCCATTAAATTCTCGTCGACCTCATTAAAACCTCTGCAGTGAAAACCTCGTAGGAAAAACACCTGCTAGTAGGAAAAAGAGTGCTGACTCACGCTTGCCGACAGGATGCAAGAAAATGCTCAACAAAACAAAAGAAAACCTTCTTTCCTCTTCCAACTCCTCATCCCCCGCACCCCCTTTTCTTCACCAAAGAACCGTACCCCCTTTTTCCTTTTCGAGATCGGAGTCATTCATCGTATACGGGTTTTCCATCGTTGGGGCCGAATAGAGTAAGACCGGTGAGTTGCAATAGTCGTTCATGTCGGGGAACCGCGAGAGGCTTCGTCAGCAGATCGGCAGGGTTGGACTCTGAGGTGACTTATTGGAACTTAACTGTGCCTTTCATCTGTTCGTCGTGAACATGATGATATTTTACGTCACTGTGTTTTGACTTTTGTCGTATGACTCCCGATGTAATCAGTTTGATGGCGCCTTGGTTGTCGCATCCAATTGGTACCGGCCCATCAACAATCTTTACTGCCATTCCTCCTGCAGCCTCCTTCATCATGCGCCTGAGCCTGAGGCTTTCCCGGGTGGCGTGCGAGCAGGTGATATATTCGGCCTCAAGTGTTGAAAGTGCCACGACACTCTGAGACTTGGACTGCCAATGAATTAAGCCAGATATGACAAGCTCATTGTTGACATTTGTGTTCCCGAGTCCGAATACGGATCTGCTGGCAGATTTCCGAGTTGTGAGATTCCCTGCCCAGTTGGAATCGGTGTATCCGACAATGGTGATAGGATTCGGGAGCCGTCGGTAATGAATCTAAAATCCGACAGTAGTCTTCAGGTATCGGAGTACTCTCTTCGCTGCCGTTGCGTGCATTTCAAGAGGTTGAATGTTGTACCGGCTGAGAGCGGTAACGCTGAAGGCGATATCCGGTCGACTTCCAAGTGCTGCATACATGAGTGATCTAACCATTGACAGATACTCTTTGCGGTTTGCTGGTTTGTCCTCACAGTGGGAGTTAGCCAGATCTGTATGAGGATCAAGTGGAGACTTAGCCGGTTTTGCTTCCAACAATCCGAATCATCGTATGATCGTGTTGATGTAACTTCGTTGACAGATACTGAATCCTCCATCTTTGGTCCTCTCGATCTCGATTCCTAGGAACCGTTTTGCCGTATCCAAGTCGCACATCTTGTACTTCTTTTGCAGCAGCTGCTTGATCCGATGTCCCCTTCCTTCTGCACCGTTGTGCGCAATGAGCAGATCGTCCACATATAGTACTAGAAGGACTCCTTGTTGGAGGTACAGGTTTGGATCTTCCGCCGATTGTCGGAATCCTATGGATTGCAAGTATCCATCGATATTCTCGTACCAAAGTCTGGGCGCCTGTTTAAGTCCGTAGAGTGCTTTTCGAAGGATTAATACGCTTCCGCTTGACGCGCTTCCGCTCGACGCGAGCCAGTCAATTCCAAGTGGCATTTCCATGTAGATGTTGTCTCGGTCTATCCTTGGATTTAGGAAAGCCGTCACCACGTCCATATGGTCAACATCCCAGCCATACTGAGCGGCCAGTGCCAGTATCAATCGGAATGTTGCCATCTTGGAAACCGGTGCATAGGTTTCGTCGTAGTCGATGCCTTCCCTTTGTTCGTAGCCCTTGATGACTAGTCGTGCTTTGTACTGAGTGGATCTGTCTGGATTAATCTTCCTCTTGTAGATCCACTTGCATCCAATAGGCTCTTCTTCTGTCCTGTCAGTTATTGGTGTCTGGACTACATTACCCTTCTTCACGATATCGAATGTGTGATTCTCAACCAATGCCTGCCATTCCTGGCGCATGGCTTCCTTCCATTGTCTTGCTTGTGGACTTCGTAAAGCAGCTCTGTACGTGAGCGGTTCGCTCACGTTGTCAAGAGACTTATTGGTAGCAGACTCAATGGTATCGGGCTCGATGATTGGTTGGATTTCGGCTTCATCTTCTGATGTCTCGGTGATCCCAAGTAGCAGGAAGGCAGAGGCAAGGTGTTCCGAAGACGTCACATCACCCCCTTCTTCGTGAGCCTTGCTCATAATCGCCTTGTTGATTTCAAGGCGTTCCTTGCTGCGCGTCCGGGCAGAGATATATTCATTCTTGTCTGCCATTTCAATCAGTCTTGATGTCACTCATATGGAATCCACATCACCCATTCTCGCTTTTCGCTCAATTCAGCAGTCATCCGTTGATTCGCTCGACCGGCTTCTGCCCAAACCGGCAGGCATCTGCCCAAACCGGCAGGCATCTGCCCAAACCGGCAGGCATCTGCCCAAACCGGCAGGCTTCTGCCCAAACCGGCAGGCTTCTGCCTCAACCGGCAGGCATCTGTCCAAATCGACAGGCTTCTGCCCAAACTGGCAGGCTTCCGGCAATTCACTGACGGGGAAACAAGATTTCTTGACTTACTGTTTTCTTGACTTGTCGGCCCGTCACTTATTTCATTCATGTTCGCCTCTTGGATTTCGTCCTGCGATTCGTCCGCATTTTCTGGAAACTCAATGGCTTCCGTCTGCTCTTCTGTGTGTGCATTTTCTTCTTCGTCAAACACCACACTTGAGCATTCCACTGCTCGTCCGGTTCTTCCTGATTTGAAATCCCAAATTCTCCAGATTTTCGTGGTGTTATGAACATATCCCAACATCATACACATACTGGAGCGGTTTCCGAATTTCTTCTCCGTTCTCTGAACAGGTGGAATGTGTTTGTATGCGTGACTTCCGAATCGTCTCAGGTGTCCGATTTTTGGAATGGTGCCGTACAGAGCTTCGTATGGTGACCGGTTGTCCGCCAGACCAGACGTAGGTGACCTTCGATGCAGGTAGCATGCTGTCCTGATGGCTTCCGGCCAAAATATTATCGGCACATTTGCGTCCAACATCATACTTCGTGCCTTCGCTTTCAGTGTTCGGATCATGCGCTCGGCCGTTCCGTTCTTGTGTTGGGTGTACGGGGGGGAGGGTTCAAACGTAATTCCTTTTTCTCCCAGTAAACCGTGGAATTTTTAGTTGTTGTATTCTCCGGATCCATTGTCACTACGGAAATGTTTGATGTGGAATCCCTGTTTTTCCACCCAGGCTTGGTAATGTTGAAACTTGGCCGATATTTCTTCCGCGGTTTTTGTGATCAGAAAGTACACCTCAGTGTATCTTGTACAGTCATCAATATAGATGATGTAATATTGGGCGCCTCCGATACTGTGCTTCATAGGCCCGCAGAGATCTGAGTGCACAAGCTCAAATGGCGTTGAGGACCGGGGTGCCTTGGTGCGTACAATATGTTGTTGTTGCTTCGCATGAATGCATGTCCGACACAATCCAGGTGTTTCCCAGCGAGGACTCGTGTCCATACGATCCGTCACAGGCTCGACATCCATAGGATCCATCACTGGCTCGATATCCGGAACTGCAGCCAGCTCAACGTCAGGATGGGTAACTGGCTCAGCGTCCAGAGAATCCGTAATGCGTTCTCCTGAGGATTCCAGTAGCCGTCTCAAATCTTGATGATTAAGGTGCACGAGACGTCGCTGCCACATGTTTATCGTGTGTGAATGTGGAGCAGTTCGAAGCATTCTAATTTCAGAGATGTATGCTGATCCATCTGTTGATAGTATGTATAAGCCGCCTTCAAGGTTGGCGCCGAGAACTTTCCGTCCTTTTGCATCAGCAATCGAGCATATCCCTGATCGGAATGTTGTTGTGTATCCATGTGAGTTGAGTTGTCCTACTGATAGGAGTGATATTCGGAACTCCGGAACGAAGAATGCCTCAATATCCACTCCTCCCAGAAGTACAATTCCTTTCTTCTTCGCTTGTACTTGATGATCATCCCCCAACTTGATGATCATATTCGTTTCCTTACCTGAGTTCTTCTGGAAGTCTCGAAGATTGTTGCCGTAATTGTGAGATGCTCCGGAATCAATTACCCAGGTCCTTGTTGTTATTGCCGATCGATATGATGCCACCATTACCTCCGAGCTGAGGGAGGTGGAGCCCGCGAGTCATTGCTGGTTGCCGGAAGTGTCGTGCGAACGTCCGTTTCCTTCGCCTCCGTCGCGTCCGTTTCCATCGCGTCCGTTGTGTCCGTTTCCGTCACATCCGGTTCCATCGCGCCCATCGCGTCCGTTTCCGTCGCGTCCGTTGTGTCCATTTCCGTTGCGTCCGTCTCCTTCTCGTCCGTTTCTTCTGCTATTTCGTAGGGCTTGTCCCTTTCTTCTGGCTGGACACTCATTCTTCATATGGCCTTCTTCTCTGCAATAATAGCAGTCAATCTGATCTCTAGGTCGTTTGTTCTTATTCCAGCAGTTGGCAGTAGTATGGGATCCTGTTTTGCACAAATCACACCATTGTTTCTGAGAACGCTCATTTCCCTGGTAACGTCCCTGGTAGCCTCCACGTCCTCTTCCTCCTTGTAGAGTATAGAGAGCTTCTGAAATTGCGTCAGGTTTGGTTGTCATCGATCGATTCGTCTCGCATTCGTTGAGTGCATCCATAACCTCTTGAATTGTAACACTTGCACAAGATTGAAGAATCTCGATCGTGACTGCATAGCCAGGAGGAAGAGTCGTATAGATGTGATTCTTGAGGACTACGTCAGAGACTGCTTCTTCGGAGCCGGCGAGCTCAGTGGTGATGTCAAGCAGTTCGGCGAAGTAGGCATTGAGCAGCTGCCCAGGAGTGGGCCAAGGAGTGCTGAATTTCCGAAAGAGAGACATTCTTCCGACGGAGGAGTTGGCAGTGTTTGTACATGCCTCAAGTTCTTTCCACGCCTCAACGGGATCGTCCATGCCTTTGATGTACACCTTGACAGCATTGGTACAGGATCCGTAGATGATTGCCAAGGCCTGCAATTTCCGTTGCTTCTAGTCCTTGTACGCCTTCCGTGCCAGAACAAGGTTTCTGGAGAAGTCGTTGGGTCTTCCCGGATCTTGCGGTTCTTCCTCCCTTTCCATCACGATGTCCCAAGCCATTATTCCCTGTAGGACGTTCATACAATCTTCCTTCCAGACTGCGTAGTTGGTACGATCGAGTAGGCGAATGTTGCCCAGAGGGTGTTTGAATGATTCTTCACTCATGATGAGAATCGTATCGAAGTGCGAGGAGGGAAATGCTTGTCGATAGTGACGGATCTTCTATCGCTGAGATGGTTAGCGCTTGGTTTCGAGTAGAAAATGTCTAAGTCAGAAGTAGAGAAAAGGGCCTCGGAATTGCCGGCCCCCGCGTTTACCACTGGCTCCTGAGGAGCTATTTTTCGCGCGAGAGTATGACGATTGAGAAGGTGATCGGGTGAGGTTTGTAGGTATTCGGAGCGGTTACGGCTCTGGGTTCATAACCTGTTAAAGTTTGCCCGGTCACCGGTTTCTTTAACAGTCTTCACGCGCAGAGAGGGAGAGAGAGAGAGGAACGAGTGAGGAACAGAATGAGATGATTTGATCGTTGAAGTTTGATGGAATCGCTCAACCGTGATGTGTCTTATCTTTTCTGTGCTATATAGGAGTATTTAAGAGTACAGAAGAAAGAATGGAAAGACGCTGCTATGGGAGAATGCCATGCCGTCATTACCAGGATCCCCTTGCCACTGCCGTTGCTATGCCATTGCTCCCCACAGCGTTGCTGTTGTCGCCGTTGTTGCGGTGACGCTTCCATCGGCGCTCCACGCCGGAGCGGCGAGAAGCAATTCCAACAACATTCCATTTCCCATGGTAATCGAGTTGTTCTGGGCGAACTCCGCCATTGGGAGAAGGCCTACCCAGTTGTCCTGCTCGTGGCTGATGAACGCCCAGAGATATGCTTCAATTGCCTGGTTGAGGCGTTCCGTTTGTCCGTCGGTCTGGTGGTGGAAGGCCATCGACATCCTTGGTCTGATGCTGGACAGCCATAGGAATTCTTGCCATGTTTCGGAAGTGAATCGAGAGTCCCAGTCTGAGACGATGTCCATGGGTAGCCTGTGGTGTTTCCACATTTCCCGGGCGAAGATAACCGCTAGTAGGTCCACCGCCGTCTTTTTTTCCTTTCCAAGGGCGAGGAAGTGCGCCATTTTTGTGAATCGGTCTATGACTGATATGAAACACAAAATACAGGATATCCTATCTCATATATATCCTATATGGTACCAAATATAACTGCTGCTTATCCATTATGCCTCCTATCTTCACTGAATATTCGCAGATATAGGTGGATTTAATTATGTTGTGGAGTCTAAGGTACTACTGAGTATTGATTAGCAAGGAGAGTGCTGGGGGGAGGAAATCTTACCAAGTTTTATCTTCCATGGTGAAAAACCAAGCAACAGTATTTTCCTGCTCCACTTGCTGCTGTTAGTGCCATTGTGAGCACTTTCTCTTCCATGAATATGTCATTCCCAACCATCGCTACTGACCACTTTTTCACCCATGTGGGATGGTATCCAACTATCTGTATTGCAGACGAGGTAACCTTTGAACCCAGTTGTGTAGTGACAGTAGTATCCGATGATATTGGAGATTGGTGAAGTGAGACAGTCATTTCTGAAACCAGCAATAGATCAAATAATCTGCCATTAACCACTTTAACCAACTACCTTCAGGCAGCCATACAAGGAGGATGGCCCCTCAGCCTGGTGGCAGGAGGTTCAGTAATAAAGGATAGGAGCCTTTGATAATACTGTCATTAGTGGTTTCTTCACCCAGGGGTAATGGATACAATACCACTGTTACAGGGCAGGGTCAGACTAGGTGCACAACAGAGAACAGGATAAGGATAGCACATAGCAAGATGACTAAGGACAGGACAAGGACGGCGCACAGTGGGCGGATGGCAAGTGGCGAGTGGGGGAGAGCAGAACAAGGGCAGTGTACAGTGAGCTAGCCGGGAATAGGAGAAGGACCAGATTTGTGCACAGACAGCGCGTGCTGAGTGGAGCGAGGACTGGACAAGGTCTGTGCACAGTGAGATGGCAAAGGACAGGACAAGGATGGCATGCAGTGGGCAGACACTGCACCGCTAGCGAAGCGAGAGCAGGACAAGAACAGCATGCAGCGAGCTGGCTGCCAGGACAAGGACGGCATGTAGTGGGAGGACAGTATACTGCAAGGTAGAGGGTTGTGAGAAAGGATGTGTTGTTCTTCTATTATGAAACTTAGGAAACAAATTGTTATGTGGGGAAGAAAAAGAAAGAAAGAAAGATAGAAAAAAGTGGATAACAGCATCTTTTAAGGATATCTGTCGCCCACATGGCGTCACTCTACATTCCCTCACCCATACAGCATTACTGAATATTCCATCCTCCCGCATTCATCAGCAAAAAAATTGAAAGTTGAAATATATTGCTTTTTTTAAAGGTGAGACATAAATTTGAACTAACTTTTCTCGAGGTTTCAGCTAAAAATGAACAACTTTTTTTTTTTCAAATCTTTACGGGAGCAAAATATAACTTCTCCACTTATAGGAGTTCGCGATGCTTACAGAAGCTACGGGAGCTGCAAGAGTACCCAAAGAATTCTCAAATTTGTTGCAGATGTTCCAGTCGGCACCAAGGGTCGAGGCCTAGGTGATACACATCGTGATAACCATCTCCACATGTGCCTTCTGCTTTTGGATTCTCTTTGCAGATGGCAGAATCCCATCACAAAACCTGACATGATCATCAGACGTGATTGGCTTGTAACCAGCAGTGAGTCCATCAAGATTCTCCATATAGAGGTCTGTCCACTCTCCTGCTCAAAATTGGATACTGTGAAATCATTATCTGGTTAGGTGGAAAGGTTGATTCAGGACTAACTTGGGCAATTTCTGGTGGATTTGACTTTCCAGTGATTCAGAAAGTAGGATAATAGTTGCTCGTGAGATGACCGGTGGAGAAGTATCTCTTGACTTATGAGACCTCAACTGGTTGCTTTATGTGTGTCCACAACGGTTTGTAGTAGTGTCGGAATATGCGCACCTGTGACATCTGGGTATGCGAGTATGGGGGTGGAGGTAAAGATATCGTAAAGTCAGGTTCGATTGTTTTTTATTCACAGCGGAATAATCTTAGGTTCGTCGTGTTGGGTGTTTTTGTGAGTGTGGAATCCGAGGATGGGGATTCCAGTTTCTTTCTGGCAGAGTTTCAAGCGGTATATATGCGAAGTTTCTTTCATCACATACTTTCTTTTCTTCCTATCGACACGCCGGGGATTCAGTCTCAAGACGCGTGGTTCCAGAGGGTCCCACACGTGCCATTGGTCCTAGTGATAAGGGTGGAGGCGGTCAGTTGGCGACCTCGTATTCCACTGGGCACTAGTCTTTCGGACTATACCGGCTTCATATCGTGGTCCTAGTCAGGATCGGGTGTAAAGTCTTTCGGAGTTTGCCGTCCCTCTTAGTTTGCTGCTGGCCCCTCTCCGGAGTTATTCTTACATCCATTCGTCTCAGCCATAAGGTTCTAACTCCGGGTCTTATCTCCCATCTAGACTCTCTCAGATCTGTCTTGGCAACATGAGTCCCACTTATGGCGTACGACATGCAGGATGCTAGTTACTACCCTTATCTCGTTCGTGTATGCAGCAGCTACAAGAGTCGGCAGTGCGTTGGGTCTACCTGGCAGGCTGGCCTAAGATCCATCACCTGTCGAGGTTACCCTGACTCTGCTTCCTCTTGCCGAACTGTCTTCCAAGACCCTGAGACTTCTTCAGGTGTTCCTAGTTCACGTGACTTTATCATTTGCTACCCTTCCCCTTGTACCTTTATTCTCCTTTGTTACCCTTGGGTGTAATACTACTCTCCCTCTTTCTTAGCTTTGGCCCAAAGCTAACTATCCTGACTCCTCCTCTTTCTTGTGTTTCAGTGGAATGCAGTCCTCCAGTCCCTGCATCCCTCTGGTTGTCTGGCCTGAAGAAAACCCTCCTGCGGGAAAAAAATTGGGAACCAATAAGGCTGACAACCGGCCCTCAGTCCCAGGATCCGCCTGGGGACCTACATCGGAGTGTTGCAAAAGGAAACCAGGAAACGGCCGCATTCCCTCGAAGAGGTGATCAGACGACGGGTTGGCCTAGCATACTGGTGTAGCAGGGGATCAGGCCGGCCATACGGTAGTCTCGCCACCAGAGTCGGTCAAAACCAGTGTCTCTTGACCGGTCACCCACGCCTTGCCACAGTTAAAGGACGGCCGCTGTTTTTTCTGGGATTACTCTACCTTTTGCTCTTCTGCTCGTTGAAAAATTCTTTGTCGGAATGAAGTCCTCCTCCCATTCATTGCAATACCCCCCAACCATGCTTCAACCCCATCAGCTTCGACATGCGCCACAGGTGGGTCGGAGACTAGCCCTTGGTGAGCTGGTACTCCCTCGGCGCATCTGGGTTCTGTCGGTGAAACTCTAAAAGTTTCTCAAGACCGCCTACCGAAAAGTTATCGTACAGCTCCTCTGTCCAGTCCTTCCAGTCTGGGTAGTCGAGCCACTTGACGAGGTACAGGACACGGCGCCGTTTCTTGGTGCTCCCAAGGACTTTGTCAACATCGTACTCCTCGCTTTGTTCGATAGAGTCGGACTTTCGGAGGATCTGCGAGGGGTCCAGCGCCACTTGGTATTCACTGGTTCGATAGGGTTCGAGCAGCGAAACATGGAAGACATTGTGAATCTTCCACTTCTGGAGGAGCATGAGTCAAACAGCGAGGGGTGAGATGATCTTTTCCACCTGGAAGGGGCTGTGATTCTTGTGGTCCAACTTCCGGGAGGTTTGACGCGTTTTGATGTTGCGTCTGTTGAGCATGGGGGTCTATATAGCGGTGCATTCGTTTGTGCACTGCTTCCAGTCGTTTGGCAGATGCCTTGTGCACTGCATGCATCCAGTGGGCGTAGAGCTTGCTGGCTGGATTCAAGGGTCGCTAGGTGGCCGGGTCGGAGGATACAGGATGGAAGCCATAGTTGGCGTAGAATGGAGATATTCCATTGCCCATGGTGATCGAGTTGTTGTAGGCGAACTCTGCCATCGGGAGAAAGCCTACGCGGTTGTTCTGCTCGTGACCGACAAATGCCCGGAGGTATGCTTCAATGGTCTGGTTGAGGCATTCCGTTTGTCTGTCGGTTTGGTGGTGGAAGGCTGTCGACATCCGCAGCCAGATGCCAGACAGCCGCAGGAATTCTTGCCACGTTTCGTAGGTGAATCGTGAATCTCAGTCTGAAAGAATGTCCTTGGGCAGCCCGTAGTGTTTCCAGACTTCCCAGGCGAAGATGACTGCTAGGCCCACCGCCGTTGTCTTTTCTTTTTCGCGGGGGAGGATGTGCGCCATCTTTGTCAATCGGTCGATGACTACCCACAACTGGTCGCATTCGTTCGAGAGTGGCAGTTTTGTGATAAAGTCCATTGCGATGGACTGCCAGTGGGTGTACGGGAGTTCCAAGCAAGAGAAAAGCCCGTACGGTTGGTGCCGTGCCGCCTTGTTCTTCTGACATTCGGAGCAGCTTCGTACGAAGTCGATAATTCTTTCGTTCATCTTTGGCCACCAGAAGTTCCGTCGAATGAGCTCGATCGTCTTGTCTTGGCCCATGTGGCCAGCAATTTTCGTGTCGTGTTCTGACTTGAGAATCAAATTTTTGAGGTTTCCATCCTCTGGAATCCAGAGCATACCCTTTCGGTAGAGTAGCCCATCCTTGATCTCGAGGACCTACGCTGTCCTGACCTTCCGGTCCCTCTGCCGCACCTCACAAAGGTGGGCGGCTGCCTCCTTGACCTTCTGGCCATTCAGTACCGTATTGCCCCGCACTGCTTCCAGTTCCTTCCATGTGTCCTGATATTCCCTGTCTTTTCTTCCTGCCTTGTTTACTGCTTCCGCAAATGCTTTCGACCATTGCCATGGCGCGAGTGATGCAAGCCTTGCCGATGAGCAGATAAATGTTCTCTCCCGCCTATCTGGTTCTGCAAAGTTGTTTTTTCGCAAAACTGTTGTAATCGGCTGGTTTTCACTCCCCCCTTTTTCAGGGCAGTATGTCAAGATCCTGTCTCACTAGTCCATGCAGCTCAACAGGCAACGTAGGAGGTCCGGTAGTCTCGCTGTGGCGGTATCCGACTTCGCCCTAATCTCTGCACACCTGGCATGGTCTCGTTGCGGTATTCGACTTCGCTGTGGCGGTATCCGACTTCTCCCTAATCTCTGCACGCCCGACGTGGTCTCGTTGTGGTATTCGACTTCGCTGTGGCAGTATCCGACTTCGCTGTGGCGGTATCCGACTTCGCCTTAATCTCTAGTAGGTTTTTACAGGTGGTGGTCACAGTGCCGGGTCACGGAGGTAGAGAGATAGGTCTATGGAGAGAGATAATAGATTGCGTGGTGAAGAATCTCCAGACTAGCTACCGCGCCCTTCCTTTATACTTTTCCTTCACTCTGTGGAATCACAGCTTGCCCGCAAGACTGACACAGTTCCTCCATAGCTCATCATGACTCAATCGTCGTGCCCAAGGGAAACACATGATCGCACTTGGCTGCCGGGCGGCCAACACTCTACTCGTGGCAACAGGAGAAAGGACACGCAAGCAGTAACAGTAAGGGAACAAGGAAGAATGACGTACGACTTAATCAAGGGGAAACAAGACTCAGAACGATAAAGGAGAAGGATGCGCAAGCTCAATCAATGGGAGACAACAGACGTAGCGAACAGGAGGAAAGACGCGCAAGCACAATCAACAGGAAACAACATACGTAGAAGAAGGACATACAAGCCCTATACCAGAGACAAAGGAGAAGGGACCTAGACTGGCCGGCGGTCTGTAGATTGGGGAGATATCGCTACCGGCGCGATATGGCAGAGATAGGTCGAGGCGCCTAAGCGCAGAGGATGACCATGGCTGCGGCAGCGGAAACGAGGATGACCCATAGGCCGACAAGGGTGAGAATGGCACCGGCGTCAGCGCCAAGGAGTCTGTCGCACCAGGTTCGTGACAACCGGAGCGTGGTCGCACGTTTGCAGGACTCCGCGAAGCGCGGAGGTACCATACAATCGCCTCAGCTACATTCCAGTACACGTCGTCCCTTTTTCTGCGAAACCAACAGACCTCGTACTCAGTTTTCTGACATGAGACAGGAAACTCTGGCACCCGCAAGCACGACAGCCGGCGTAGTAAGTGCACGAAACGCCATTGGTTCCACCTCCAGTCTTTCCAGTCCTTCTACAAGGACAGGTAAGCAAGTACGAGAGTGTCTACGCAAGTGCAAGAACTATCCAGGATGTGGTGATGGCGAACATTGGGACTGGCAATGCATTCATAGAGGGAATACGAGCAATCAAGTAAAGTGTGCCTATTATGCAGAACCTCATGCATGTGAATCAGAGAATGATGATGGCGGCGATATGGCAGACACTCTAATTGATGAGCTTGAGCCACAGGCATCTCTGGAACAAGAGTATGAGCACGTCCAGAACGCATACCTTGCCACACAATATCTGGAAGAGAAAGGACTAGGCTTCATGGGTACTCACAAGTCCATTCGTGCGAAAACACACAGGCCTTCCATGACATGTAGAAACTGTGCTGCCATCTTTACATCGAATAACAAACTCCACAAACACCTTCGAGACCCTTGCAAGGGCTCGGCCAACTTTATGGATGGAGGTTCACAGTCGGATAAGAATGCACTTCCCATCGTAGTGGAGTCTAGAGCAGTCGTTGCTAAGACTCCAACTGAAGGGCTTGCGGATTTTCACTATGCACTGGCTTTCTGGTATGTCACACCCGGCGGCAACCCTCACATGAGTTGCATCGACTCAGGATTTGGCAATTCCGCAATTGATGATGCACTGCAGCAGAGGCTATATCCAGATGCATCCCGTTTGCCACTACCTCAACCGCGAGTAGTAGAGGGCCTAGGTGGGGCAGAATGCACTGCTACCCATGTTGTACTCATAAGGATGTACCTGAAAGGGATCGATGGACGATACGCCCAAATCATCAGGCCGTTCCACATTTTCAAGAATCTCTCAGTTCCATCACTAATTGGCAATGACATCATGAAGCCAGAAAAGTTTGATCTGCTCTATTCATCCAACCGTCTGCGAATCGGAACTTGTGATGGAATTTATGTCCAAATTACCATACACTCAGGACCATGTTTCAACAGAATTCCTGTACCATGTACAACAGCTACAGTTATACCTGCTGGTACATCTGCGATAGTTGGCGTCAAGTTTGCCCGGACGCTTGAGAAAAACCAGGACTATCAGTTCACACCTCTCCAGACCCATTCAGCCATTGCTGGGGCAGGAGCTCCTCATGCAGTGGTACGGCATGATCAGAGTGGTTTGTTATATACCAACTTCGATAGCACACCGCTTAGCATATTCAAAGGAACAATTCTGGGTCATGTTCGTTTGCTGGAAACTGCATCCAGTCTCTCATGGGCTGGTGCGTCAGAAGATATAAAAGCGCTTTTTGGCATTACGCAAAACAGTTCATTGGCAATGACAGCCGTGGAGGCTTTTAATCCCCATCAGACAGATATTTTGCCCGACAACATTGCAAGTCATGAGCTGCAGCAAGGTATCTTTCAAGAGAATCCCAGACCACGGCCTATTCCAGCCCAGTCAAGGTACGATGCATCCGATAGTCAGGATCCTTACGCAAACGAATTGTTTGAATGCCCTCAGTGGCTGGAGCAAGACTACATACCTCGGTACGAACATGTATTAACGCCCTATATCAAAGTTCCTGATGTGGCTACATCAACGTGGAAGCAAGTGGTAGTCAATACAGAAGACAAGATCTCTGCAACTCAGGTAGCGGCATTGAAGAGCCTCGTCCATCAACATCGGAGCATTTTCAATGATGTCATGGAATGTGTTCGAAAACCCGAGGAAGACTGGTTACGGATCGAGGTACCAGCTGAACTTGAAGTGAATCTCAAACCAACAGGGCTCTATTGTCTCAACGCACGTGGACGTGCGGCACTCGACAAGCAATTCAACCTGAATCGTAAGTATGGACGTATGGCTGCATTGGACAAACCTAGTCCCTGGGATTTGAAGGTGTTTGTGGTATATCGCGGGACAAAGGCTTGGCCGGTTGTTGACATGCGCAAGCTGAATGCAGCTATGATAGGAGATGCCTATCCGCTCCCACAGCAGGAAAACGTCATCCAAGCAATGCAAGGCATGCAATGGCTGGGATCCGCAGATATCACATCAGCTTTCTATCAGCGTCTCATTTATCCTCCCACCGCTATCGAACGGCAATTTCCACTCACTGTGGCCGTGAGGTTTTTAATGTCTCTATCATGGGTGGAAACACATCTGTTCAGCATCAGCAACGTCTGATGGATACAAGGTTGATTCAGCGTCTGTCATAGCGAGGAGCCTCTTGCTATGTAGATGACATTGTCATGTACGCACCGACATTCGCAAAATTCCTTGGTATCGTTGACGAAGTGTTCAGCATCCTTGGAAACCTTGGCATCACCCTCAAAGCAAAGAAATGCTTCTTAGGATTCCATTCTTTGGAAATTCTAGGTTACCCGGTCGACCGCCTAGGCCTCACTACAGCAGAAGCAAAGGCTGATGCAGTGCAGAATATTCCATATCCTGCAACACTGTCACAATTGGAATACTTTATAGGTCTTACAAATTGGAATCGCCATTTCATTCCGTATTATGCACAGCGAATCGCTCCATTACAGGCATGTAAAACACGATTGCTGAAAGGGGCTCCACCAAGCTCAAGAGGCCGAAAGGACTATTCAGCACGTATCGTGGTACCTATCGATGCCAGCCTGACGGAAGCCTAAGAAGATGTGAAGATGGCGCTTGCATCCCGGCCTCGCTTGCATCATGTAGTAGATGACCTCCCCATATATGCCTTTCTGGATTCATCTAAAGAGTATGGAACAGGACTGGCCGTATACCAGCTTACTGGAGATCCTAAGGTGTACTCAAAGTCTCGCTTGGTACCCTTACATTTCATGTCAAAACCATTGACAGAGGCAGAAACCAGATATTGGCCAACTCACCTGGAGATGTCAGGACTTGTTTGGGCAGCAAAACGGATGTGCCCATATATGGAATGCGCATTTGTCACCTTTGTTACCGATCACCACAGTAATGTTGCGCTATGCAAAATGCAGGGCCTCGATACCGCATCGGCCGACAGATCTAGTCTATGGCTTCATACGTGGGCAATCTACTTGAACCAGTATCGGGATCATATGCGAGTGGTATACAGCAAAGGTGCTAACTTTGAATGTCCTGACGCATTATCAAGACTACGATACGAAATCTCCTCCAAAGCTAAGCACCTACGCGCCTGGGCTGCTAAGCTTGGTGTTGAGCCAGAAATGCATGAGCTTGAGGTTCAGGAATGTTTCGCTGTCACTCGTCTGGGAAAAGCACGTGCTAGCAAATCTCAGAATGCAGCCGGAAGCAATGAAGCACTGAAACTCCCGGTTAGCAAAAACCCGTCATCTCAGGAAATGGCAGACGCTGCCCTATCCACCCTCATTGAAGGAATGACAGTCGAGTTGGCTCCAGCATATAGAAGCAAGCTGCAAACAGCCACTCAAAATGCACAGAGGATGAAAGCGATATATAATACGCTTAAGAATGAAGGAACATACGATCCTCAAATGAATGCAATCACACTTCGGGCAACATGCCAATACGCTCTCCATGATGACCTGCTATACCTTATCGACCCGAAAGATAAGCGTTTGCGGTTGGTACTTAGCAATCAGGAGCTGCGGAAGCAGCAGCTGGCAACGGCACATGACGAAACACATTGTGGATTTTACCGAACCTTTAAGCGACTTGGGGCATTTTACTGGCCTTCGATGGCAAAGGATATTATGACGTATATTGCACATTGCCCTGCCTGTTTGGTCAACAAACCAACACGTTTAAACCGTACGGAAAGTTATCACCAATAGCATCGCCTTCGGAGCTGTTCGATACGATCACAATAGATCTTATTACAGATTTGCCACCATGTAAACCAGATGGTTCATCAGAAATATTTGACACAATTATGACTGTGACTGATAAATTCAGTAAAGCAGTACGCTTCATTCCAGGAAGAAAGGATTGGTCAGCAGTTTCTTGGTCCAAATACTTCTATGAAGAGGTTGTCCTTAATGGTTGGGGTTTCCCAAAGACAATAATATCAGACCGAGATAAGCGATTCCTCTCAGGACTATGGCAAGCTTTACTCTCCTCCGCAGGTGTCAGGAGCCTTACCACAACAGCCTACCATCCAAGTGCAGATGGGCAGTCAGAGAGGACGAATAAGACGCTTGAAGTGATGCTACGCTATCTGGTTAACTCAAGCCAGTCGCACTGGTTGAGCAAGTTACTTCCCCTGCAAGCAGCCTGCAATAATATGGAGTCAGCATCGACTAAAAAGGCTCCAAACGAGCTGATATACGGAAAGAAATTACGAACCGCTCTTGAGGTAGCTACCATTCCGCTGCCAGTGCCAGTGTCAGCAGCTCCACTCCACGAACTTAGGAAGGTACTGCAGGAAGAATCAACCACCGCAATTGCGATCGCACAGAGAGCAATGACCAAGCATTACGATACGAAGTGTACAATGCCAGATTTCTCTACTGGATATGCCTTTTTACACCTTGGTGCAGGTTACTCTATTCCCTCAGTACGTAAGAAGAAATTAGCACAGCAGCGTATTGGACCATTCAGGATCCTCGAAGTGGTGGGCAAAGGGAAAGCATACAAGCTACAGCTACCTCTGCATTATGGAATCCACCCAGTGATTTCAGTGGTACACCTGGAACCTAGTCCGGCCCCAGGTTCTGATGTTACACCTCAGTCCGAAAACACCTGGGAAATTAGATAGCTATGTAGTCAGGGCACGTGAGACTTTACCTAATACCGCTCGAAGGGAAGGAAGTCGAGACCAGTCAGCTTCAGAGAGTCTAGGCGGGAGATAGCCTCGGGATTAGACCTTACGGCCGTAACGGACCTAAGGGGCTAATCTGCAGACGAACTGCAAAACACAACTAAATACAAGATACGAGGGGTGAGGTCATAGAACCGATAACTCCTCTTTCTCTGATACACCGGTAAACCACTCACCCGCAGGGCTTGAGGGGTTTTCGCGGTGCGGGGATCAGTCGGCATATCGTTAGACCGACCAGGACAAATGAAGTTGTAAGGACCGAGCCCGTGGGGTTCCGGGGCCTTGACTGGCGGACAAAACTCCTGAGAAAGGATAGGAAGTACGGGTTCTCTAGAGGAACCACGTGACGTCGTAAGGAAAGACTATATAGCTAGGCAAGAATCCCGCTCGGTGAGAAGGAAGAGGAGACAGCACCAAATGCCCGACTCAACAAACCCCACAAGCAAGATCTAAGGTTATTCCGCTGTGAATTATCGAAAGTAGCCTGATTACCTTTGATTCTCTCTACACTCCAGCTCCGATACGACCCCAGTGTCACATCTTATCCGTACGAACGTCCCATCCCAACCAACAATGCAGCACCAGTTGCAGGGCTGGAGGACAAGCCTGAATGGGAAGTAGAGGCAAGAGTTGGAAAGCGTACATCCAAGAAAGGCCGTAAGAGGCGCACTGAGTTTCTAGTACATTGGAAAGGATACGGATCTGAATGGGACACCTGGTATGCCGAAGAGGATTTGCCCAACGCTCAGCAATCCATAGCCGACTATGAGGCTTCGAATCAAGCAGCCTGAAGAAGGAAGATAAAATATTTTGTTTCTTTTTCCTTTTTTTCCTTTCGTTTCATTTTTTTTTTTTTTTTCATTTTTTTTTCTTTTTTTACTTACTTACCTCTTTGTAATAAGCTTTGTGATTTTGCATGTTTTGCAGTTTTTTAGGACACCGAGGGCGGCATCCAAAGTTGGCGGCGATTGTGACCCTAAGACGGGTGACGGCATAGGCAATGGTTTCATACAGGTGCATGTTTGCTCACGACAGCACATTGCCGGACGGCAGCATGCCGAAACAGCACCTCACCGGAACAGCACCTTGCCGGAAGACGGTGGGCCGGCTGGCGCTGAGCTGCACACCGCCGGAAGCAGAAGTGTGACTGCGCAGGAAGGGCTTGGCAATGGATATATAAGAAGCAAGCTCCTCCCGCTCGTAGATAGAATGACATGACTTTCTTCTTCTCTTTCTTCTTTCTTTCGCTGTCCGTGACATCGTAACACTTGATATACTGGTGGTTTCTTTCTTTGGGGGTTGGTGTATCGGCGCATCCGTTCCAGTATCTTGTCGAGCATTTTCCTTGCCTCCCCGTGGACTGTGTGCATCCAATGGCCGTAGACAAAACTTGCAGGGTTTAGTGGTAGCACGGCTGCTGGATTTGTCGCTGCGGGATGGAAGCCGTAGTTTGCGTAGAATAGCGTGATACCCGTCACATTGGTGGTTGAATTGTAGTAGGCAAATTCAGCCATTGGTAGCAAACTAACCCAGTCGTCCAGTTCGTAGCTGATAAATGACTGGAGCTATGCCTGGATGGTTTGGTTCAGCCATTCCATCTGACCATGGGTTTGGGGATGGAAGGCTGTCGACATTCGTGGCCAGATATCGGAGAGAGTCAGGAACTCCTGCCAAATGGCCAAGGTGAAACACGAGTCCCGATCTGATACAATATCTGAGGGCAGTCCATGGTGGCATCACACTTACAGGGTGAAGGTCCTTGCTAGATCACTGGCCAATTAGTTTTCCTTCGACAGTGGAATAAAGTGGGCCATATTAGTGAATCAGTCAATGACCACCCAGAGCTGGTTGCACTGTTCGGACAGTGGCAGGTCAGTTATGAAATCCATTGCAATCGACTGCCATAAGGTGTAGAATAGTTCCATAGGAGTCAGGAGTCCATAGGGCTGGTTTTGAGCGGTCTTGTTATTCTGGCACTGAAGACAGCTCCAGACGAAGTCTGTGATTTGCTCGTTCATTTGTGGCGACCAAAAGTTGTGGCGAATGAGCTTGATGATTTTGTCCTGCCCCATGTTGTCATGAACCTAACGCGACAGGCTCCTTGGCGCCGGCGCCGGTGCCACTCTCACCCTTGTCACCCTGTGGCTTGTCTTCATTTCCGCTGCTGCAGACGTGGTCATCCTCAGCGCTTAGGCGCCTCGACCGATCTCCGCCATATCGCTCCAGTAGCTATATCCCCGACCACTGGCCGGTCTACATCTTAAAAAAAAAATTCTGCGTTAGAAGCGTGTACTGGCATCCAACGCATAGAACGGTTTCAGCGCTACCTCCCACTTGTAAACGATGGGGCGCTACGTGGTAAGCGTTGAAACGTACGGTCTGTGCACCGGCAACTGGATGCCCACCATCTTCGTTTACACGCAGAGGCACGTTAATCAGCGCTAACTCTCTACTGAGAACGATTTTTCTGCGTGTAGACGATACTTGTGGCGTGTCGACGACGATTCCCACCATCTTCGTTTACACGCAGAGGGGCGTTAATCAGCGCTAACTCCCTACTGCGAACGATTTTACTGTGTGTAGTCGATACTTGTGGTGTGGTGATGCCAACACCCTCCGACTGCTCTACTATTCGCAGTGGGGTACTTGCAATGCGAACCTACAAATATAAATGCCGTGCACGACCTGTGAACGCAATATTGCACTTACCAACGGATGCCCTCTCCAATTCTAACGACTCAGTTGTATTGCTATTTAACGCATGCTAAGTATGTAAGAAACATCATCCTGCTCAGAAAGCACTAT
>Ga0307516_10001360_pt1 | contig 33840 bp, 37 predicted proteins | sample 19_EM_MG_FD_203310 | JGI IMG/M metagenome (GOLD analysis project Ga0307516, IMG submission 203310) | Populus trichocarpa ectomycorrhiza microbial communities from riparian zone in the Pacific Northwest, United States - 19_EM | ecosystem: Host-associated > Plants > Roots > Unclassified | place...
TTGTCGCCGAGGCTTTCGAGTTCCGATATCACGCGGCTGGTGACGGCTTTGCGGATCTGCGCGAGCTGCGGATTGTTTTGCAGCATCTCGCGGGAAATATTCAGCGGCAGGTCCTCGCTGTCGATCACGCCGCGGATGAAGCGCAGATAGGCCGGCAGCAGATCGGCATCGTCGGCGATGAAGACGCGGCGAACATAGAGTTTTACCTTGCCCTTGCGCGCCTGGTCGAACAGGTCGAACGGCTTCGTCGAGGGCGCGAACAGCAGCACCGCATAGGACTGCCGGCCCTCGGCGCGGTAATGCAGCGTCATGGCAGGCTCGTCGAACGCGCCGGCGATCGATTGATAGGCGCCCTTGTAATCCTCCGGCGTCAGCTCCGATTTCGGCCGCTGCCACAGCGCGCTGGCCGAATTGATCTGGCGCGGCTCGCCCTCCTCCGGCACCAGCAGAATCGGAAACTGGATGTTGTCGGAGTAGGCGCGGACGATGCGCTCGATCTCGTAAGTCTCGAGATATTTCTGCCCGTCCTGTTTCAGATGCAGCACGATCTCGGTGCCGCGCGTGACGCGCGTGGCGTCTTCGTCGCTCGCGGGCGCGATCTCAAACCCGCTGCCGCCCGAGGACGACCAGGTCCAGACCTGATCCGAGCCCGCGCGGCGGCTGGTGACGACGATGCGCTCGGCGACCATGAAGGCGGCATAGAAACCGACGCCGAACTGGCCGATCAGATTGGCACCGTCCTTGACCTCGGAGAGCCGCGACAAAAACGACTTGGTGCCGGAACGCGCGATGGTGCCGAGATTGTCGATCAGCTCCTGGCGGTCCATCCCGATGCCGCTGTCGATCACGGCAAGCGTGTTCGCCTTCTTGTCCGACGCAATGCGGATCCGGGGCGGCGCGCCATCCGTGATCAGCTCGGGCGCGGCGATCGCCTCATAGCGCAGCTTGTCGCAGGCGTCCGATGCGTTCGAAATCAGTTCGCGCAGGAAAATGTCGGTTTCCGAATAGACCGAGTGCACCATCAAATGCAGGAGTTCGGCGACCTCGGCCTGGAACGGCTGGGATTCGGGGGCAGTCGTGATGGTCATCAGGGGCTCGCGGGATCAAGGTGTGGGTGGGGAAAGCCCTGATATAGCGATGCTATCTGCGGTGACAAGCCGCAGGGGTTCCCCTGAACCGGGCCGGCCTAATCCGAGATCGCGGCCAGATATCGCCGGACCGAGGCATCGAACGCGGCCTTGCCGCCGGTCTCGATGTTCTTGCCCCACCACGCGCCGTAGACGCGGTCGAACGCCAGGGGTGCTACCGCTTGCGCGATGCCCCGCACCGCCCGCGCATTCAGGGGAATGTAGTTCGGAAAGCTGCGCATGAAGCTCAGCGAGCGGCGGTCCATCGCCACCATGGCGACATCGCCGGTCAGCAGTGCGCCCCGGCGCTCCGCGCGCCCGCGCCAGTGCAGGATGGTGGCACCGGCGAAATGTCCGCCGGCGCGGACAAGGGTGATATCATCGGAGATCGGATGGCGCTCGCCCGTCCACGGCACGATCGCGGGATGCAGTCGCGTCACCCATTGGCGGTCATCGCCGTGCAGATAGGCCGGCACACCGCCGAAGGCCTCGCTCCAGTCGGCGACCGCGCCGTAATAATGCGGATGCGAAACGGCAATCGCCTTCAGGCCGCCGAGGAAACGGACATGGTCCACCGCCTCGGAGGTGGCGAGGGGGATGCAATCCCACATCACGCATCCGTCGCGCTCGGGGATAAGCAGCGCCCGCTGCCCGATGGCAAAGCCCGGGTCGAGACCTATTCCGGGAATGCCGAGGTCGTCACGCCAGACAATTTTATGACGCTCGGCAAGCGTCTCGCGCGTGAGCCATTGCTGGCCGTTCCAGTTCACGAATTGCCGTTCATCTTCGCAGATCGGGCAGGCCGACGGCGGCGAGGCGCTTTCAGGAAACTGGGCTCCGCATTGTTCGCAGGTCCAAAGGGGCATGGGCTACTCCATTTTCGGCGCGTGGGGAACACGCGGCAACATACGGCAAACCGGTCTCCGTGATTACCGGTTGGATGTGCTTGAGAGTTTAACGATGTGTTCATCTTTTCAGACCCAAATCGGTTCTACGCACCATGATTGCAGGGACGGGAACGTGACCAAATCGAATCTCGAGACGATGCCTCTCGATGATCTCTGGAATCTTCATGGAGAGATCATATCCAACCTGGCCTCGAGGATGGAGGCTCAAAAACGGGAATTGGAAAAACGCCTGGATGAGCTGGGAGTCAGATTTGGCGGATCACCCAAGGATATTCCGCAACCGCGGCCGTATCCAAAAGTCCTGCCGAAATTTCAAAATCCGGAATCGTCCGACGAAACATGGTCTGGACGTGGCAGGCAACCGCATTGGGTGCTGTTGTTGCTAGCGAGAGGCGGTTCATTGGACGACTGTCGGATCCAATAAGGGACCGAAGTCTGCGGTGTTTCGAGGGCCTCGATCCACTTCAAAAGTCGCGTATAGGAGACCGCCCTTGACTGGTCCCCTTGTTCGCGGTTCCAGAATTAACGCGCTGCGTCGGCATCGAGGTTAGCAAACAGGTTTTGTTGTCCTTTCAAGTCGCCAGTCTATCGATGGCGAATGGAAAAGATCTCCCGCCCTGATTGCGGTATCGGCAATTGCTCTGCTGATTGCCAAGCCCTCATTTGCAGAAGTAGTGCTTGGCGATTGGATGGCTCCGCCGCATCTCGGGATGTCCGCGAGCCAGCAGCCCATTCCTCAAACAGCCGGCGGACAGCGTTGCTGCGGCAACCGCCGATACCGATTCCATTATTCCGGACGATGGCAAGTTGCCGCCAGACGGCCCCAATGCTTCGCCCACCCCTTTAGTTCCCGAGTCCGCCACATGGGTACTGTTGATTTTGGGTTTTGCCGGCGTTTTGGCTTCCCGACTTACAGGCGTCACAGGACTGCCGCGGCCAGATCGATCCGGCGATAGCATCACCACCAGAGCCGCGGAGAGCCGGCGGCGGGAAGGACATGGTGTTGATGTGGCGACGGCGCAGCCCTTGAGATGGTTGCGGCACATTTTGTCGTCGTCCGTGAGTGTCAGACGACGGCGCACGGTACCTCGGGCCGGTCTATCGGCTGCGATTTCGCATCGGGACTGGATTAGGCATCGGTGAAAACTCGAAGACACTCGAGGATACTCCGCGAGCGGGCTCAACTCGGATATGACGCCAAGTCCGAGGAATGCCCAAACCCAGACATCGGCGCCCGCAAAGCGCCCAAAGAAAAAGCCGCCCGAAAGCGGCTCTTCAAATTAATCGCGATGATCAGATCACGCCGCCAGCAATGCAGGCCTTGCCTTGCGGCGATACGCCGTGAAGCCAATGCCAGCGAAGCCGAGGATCATCATTGCCCAAGTGGAAGGCTCGGGGACGGCAGGGCTGATCGTGAGCATACCAAAGTCGTCTGGAGCGAGGAGCCGGCCATCAAACAACTCGATGTGGGCTGGATCCACGTGATCGGCATAAACAATGAAATTGACGACGGAGACGTCCCTAAAGCCGATACCGAATTGATCGACATAGGGGCTGTCCAGATAAAGCAGATTGTCCGGCGCCGAATTGCAGCACGAAGTCGTGCTGAGAAAAACGTTACCGACGAATATGCCATAGCTATACGTGCCGCTGGCCGAGTCGATGATATGTCCGCCCTTCGAATTGGCGGCGTTCTCGACGACCATTTGCCCATTCATTGTGAGCTGATCTCCACCGAAGTGAAAATCATAGATGGATGTGGTCGGGATTATTGATACTGCCTTGGCGGCTGGAGAGGTTGCCAGGTACATTCCCAGAATCGCTGCGCAACAGATGAAAAACGAACGCAGTTTCATTTTAAAGCGCTCCAATAAAAGAGTTATAGTTATAAGATTCGATATTAAGCGAGGAAATTGATCGGGCGCAAGTCCTAATTAATGATCCTAATTAATGACCAAACAAGCAGTTTTTGACGCATTAATTCGCGGCTGAACTCAAAAGGAAGTCCGCTTTTGTGAAGGTGACCGATCCAGACCCCGTCGAACTTGCCATGAGAGAGATCCAGCGGTCCGACACCGAAGCCGCGGGACCCAATCCTTTTGCTGCCGCAGCCGCCGACCGGGCCCGCGAAATTCTGGAGCAAGCGCCACCAAACTCGGTCGAGGTTGAAAAGCCGCCAGTGCCGCAGCTGGTAGGCCTGCCCCGTGAATCGGCGATCCGCCTGCGCTGGTCGCTCCGAGACATCTACGCCAAGCGCACAAAACTTTCGCCGGTCAGTCCGGGAGATCTAAAAACCTTGATGGAAATGGACCTTGTCGAAATCCAGGATGGTATTCTATTGCTGACGAAGGAAGGTCATCGAGCAATCGAATGAAGCGATGGAAACAGGTTAGCGAGTGGAGTCGCGAAGCAATCGCTCCCAAGGGAACGCCAGTGTTCCTGGTCGCGGTCATTGCGTTCCTGTTATCGACCGTCGTTTCGATTTATCTCCGCTCGCGGCTGGGGTGACGCGCCCGCGGTTCGTATTGCGCTGGTCCCGCGAAGCAGTGGCTGCGTTTTTTGTGCATAGGCCAGCAAGGAGAGAGGTCAAAGTCGATCGAAACCGAATGTGTGGAGATCGTTGTACACCCGGAGCATCAACCTCCGTAGTTCTACGATGCCGACAGACACCACTCCAAAAGCTACTTTGACCTTGGAACGGAGACCTCGTCGATGGACCGCGAACCCAAAACGACGCTAGCCGAATTTTCGAGGACCTATCTCCGATCACTCGAAGCGCTGGCATGAGGCGCGCTGACATGGATCGTCAGCGGCACGACCGCTGAGGCGCACGGGAGCCCACCTAACCTATATGGGTAGGCTCCGGTCCGGATTGCGTGTGCAACATTTCGGGCCCCCGCGCGTTAATGCCGTATGACCAAGCCAACAGACCAGGGCCCAGTCTCGCGAGACCGGCTAACGAAGCAGATGTCTGACGTAATTTCGCTACGTGAAAGAGTCGCGCAAGCCGAACTTGCAGCGCATTTGTACGGCATCACATCACTACTGCACAGAACGGCGAAGTAGCCGAGGTAGCCAATCTGAAAAACATCTTCAAGTCGAACATCACACGCCGCTGAACGCTCGACCCAGGGCATGATTGTGGGTGCTGGTAAGATTGGAGCGACCAGGCTGTGGTCTCACCATACTACGCGCCCGGACAAAAGGCGTCAGCTCAAAAGGAACGGCCGCCCTATTCGGGCGGCCGGCGCGCGTTTGAACGGATTGGCTCAGGCGATCCGAAAGGACGTTTGCGTCTTGCGCCGATAAGCCATGAAGCCAACGCCAGCGAAGCCTAGAAGCATCATCGCCCAAGTAGAGGGTTCGGGAACCCCGCCGGTTATCTGCGCCTGAGTTGCGTTCCCGTCGGTAGGGATGATGCCGAGCGCATATCCAGTGTGGTTATCCGTGAATTGCAAGTAATTTGAAATATAGCTTTGAATAGTGGGATCGGTGGAAGAAACCGCGATGTTGTATTCGATGCCCCAGATCGCGGCCTGGGCGGCGATGGCGCCTTCCTTGTTGCCATGCAAATAGTCGAACCGACCGATGTCAGCCAATTGGCCCATGATGTTGGACGTGCTCTCGGAAAGCAAATGGCCGCTGCCATCAAATTTCACAAGGGCATAAGCGTAGGCGAGATGCTGGTTGGCCCCGACGTACACGTTATGCTCGAGGTCATCGCAGAACACGACGATGGTGTGTCCGTGATCGTCGGTAAACAATATTGGCGTGGTCCATGGATTACCGTTCCCGGCGACCGATACATTGCCGGAGTAAGGGTAGCCAGCTTCAACGTCAGTGAAGATAACGGCTTGTGCGGTCGTTCCAGAAGCTAAGAGGCTGGACAAAGCCACACCGGCTAACAGCGACCTCATTGTCATATATCCCATTAAATATACAACAAATTTATATCAAATATTATATTTAAATCAAGTGAATTGTGTGGTTAATGGAACTTTCCTTTTGGACTCGGAATTCCGTTCGGCTATTAGCTATCGGCACTACCAACGAAAAACGCCGCCCTCCGGGACGGCTTTCTTCGAACAACCGGGGGAACAGTTAGGCAGATACGTGGGGCTGAAGTGCTCAAGACCGTTCTCGCTTCCAGGCAGAGGTCAGCCGGAATACTCATGAGCGGAGGATGCTTCCGCGCGACACCCTCGGGCGCTCCCTCTGCCGTGACATAGAGACGGATGGCGTCCAACGCGAGGTTCACCGCAAACCACAATCCGATTATCAGCCAAATCATCAAGCATGCGAAGAATACGAAGGGGCTGAAGTTGAAGTCGGAGGACCTTTGGCCTACCAAATCCGCATGATTGAAAAGATATCCAGAATGGCCGGCTGGCTGGCATTGGCCTTCATTGCCTACGCAACGTTGTCACCCATTGACGTCCGCCCCACGACCGGGAACGCGCATTTCGAGCACTTTGTCGCATTCGGGCTGGTGGGGTTGGCGCTGGGAATCGGTTATCCGAAGCGCCCCCTTTGGGTCGCAGCAATCGTCATTGCGAGCGCCCTGACGCTTGAAGGCCTACAATTCCTCACGCCTGATCGCCACGCTCGCCTGCTCGATGCCTCGGTGAAGGCGGCGAGTGGTTTATGCGGCGTTGGGATTAGTCAGTTGGTGCTGGTGTTCTTCCAAACCAGGATCGACCGCGCATCATAGACTGATAATTCCATAGTGCAGGCGCAGCTGGACTCATACTGGTTGGCTAGACGCACTGATCGATGTTGGCTTGCCCCAATCCCGGTGTTGGCGGATCAAACGGCCATCAATGCAGGCTGTCGGTAGCCACGAGCAACACGCTCGCTGGCGTTGGAGAGCGCCGGACCCCTAGAACAGCCGCCAGCGCCAGCGGTAGTTCGGCCAGCCGTAATAGCCCGGACCCGTGTAAGGGCCCGAGAAATTCTTCTCCCCATATACCCAGCGGGCAACGGGTGTCCGGCCACGCTGGTAACAGCGGCCGTCTTCCTCACAAATAATCTTGACGTTCACGACGGCATCGGGGGCAGCCATGGAAGCACGCGGCGCCAGCGGCATCGCGAAAGCGCTAGACGCTGACAGCGCTAATGCCATCAGGAAAAATGACGTTCTGATCAAGGGTCAGCCCTCTGCGATATCAATGCTTGTCTGGTGCCGATTAGGGACGTCGTCGAAGCTAGCGCTTCTGTTAGCGCCTGTCGACTGGCCGGGATATCTTTCCATGGATCACCGTTTTGCCACCGAGGGCCGATGGCTTCGGGAATCCGACCCCGCAAATGCGCAGGCCGAGACTTACCCCAATTGAAGCTTTGTCATTCCAGATGCGACGCAAGCCGCAAACCTCAGTTCGCTCGTCTCGGCGAGCGAAGCCGCGTCTTCAACCGGATCCATCGCCTGACAGGCCCTGAGCCGGGACCGCTTTTCAAGTTCGTCAAGGCGTCGCGAAGCGCTTGCCAATTCAAGCTGCAGGCGGGCAATTTCCTGACTTCTGATGTCGCTATGACTGCCCATGATATTGGCGCCTGATCCAATAAATCGCGGCCAAAATGCACCACGGCCCATAGCGCCAGGATACTGGCGGCGCGGTCGAATAATAAGCCCGCATTCAATATTAAGCTAAAAACATAGGTGACGTCGTCATCGTGTCAAGATTTTTCTGATCTTCGATGCGTGCGACGACGGCTGCTGCAGGCTGCCCTGAGCCTGGCACACAACCTTTGGAGATTCCACCCGGCGACCATCATACAGAATCGCCAAACCGCCCTCGGCAAAGGTGGACGCCTACCGTCCCTCGCGGACCCTTGCCATGCAGGAACTGATGGTCGCCGCGAATCGATTCTCCGGCGCCGGGACATGAGCCGTCGTTTGCGGTCGACTATCGGCCGCATCGATCGGTGCGCGCAGCAATGCTGCGATCGAATTCCAATCGCTTTCCTTGGCCTCAACCGCTTCGTTCAAAGCGGCAAGCAATGCGTTTGAGAACCTGTCCGGCATGATCCGATACCCAATACTCCAACCCGCCAGACGTTCCGGTCAATGAGATGCCATGCTGATCGGAACAGGCTAAGGATATTGGGAGCGGAAAAAGCGATTTGCAAGCCGCAACCATCCCGGCTTGTTGCCGCAGGATAGCAATCAGGTCGCGGTTGTTGCCGAGGAACAACAAAAGGGCCGCCCCAGTGGAACGGCTTTCCGGCAGGGTAAAATATTAGAAGATTAGACGAGTCGGAAGGCCGGCCTTTCCTTCCGGTGATAAGCCCACAAAGCTAACGCCGACGAAACCGGTACAGCACTGGCTAACTTTGTATCAACGGCCCGATTCGTGCGCAATGGGGGCGACTTACGGGGTAATTGGGCGATATCCGTGATTTTTGAGCCTGTGGACGGCGGGCAATGAATATTCCGCGAATCAATTTAATTCATAATTTTTGTGACACATTTGCGATTTTATTCGCCAAGCGGCACCCCGCAGACCCCCTTTCCGGGCGGAGCTTTGCTAACGTTCACACCGAAAACGGCCCGCCAAGGGCGTTAGACGCCTAACGCCCACTCCACCCCTTGAAAGAGCACCCAAGCCCAGCCAACCATGGAAGCCGCAAGGGCAACCAGGTAGACTGAGCGGGTGACGGTTTGCCGGAAACTATTCATTGCACGTGGAGCCTCGATTCGGCCTCGGAGAGGCGTTCCCTGAGGCGACGAAGCTCCATGTAGCGCTCCGCGATGCTGGCCGACGAACGGCTCTTTGCAACCTTCTTCTGCTTTTTGGATTTTTGACGGTTGGAGACGGTAAATCGATAGTTGGTCTTCATGATGCTTCCCCCCTGCCAGGTGCGTTGGGTTTAAAGCAAGCGATGTGCCATCCCAATGCACCCCGCGAGCCAGCCCACAGATGGGTAAGGCTACCCTATAGCGAGGTTCGATAACCTTCGCGTGACGCGGTATCCAGGTTCGATAACGGTCGCGTGACAGAACTTCGATTCAGCCTGGCTTTCCACGGTCCGTTCTGATCCAGACCGCTGCCGTTCGCCCGAGCAAAATCTGGCCGAAGATTCGAAATTTTCTGAGAATTTGCGGTCCTAACGACAGAAGGACACGGACCGGCAAGATGTCGCGGCCGAACTTCAGCCACGCCAACAAAACGGCGAGGGCAAACATCAGAAAATTGATCGAGGCCATCACGAAAGCGGCAACGGACACGCCGAACAATACAGCCAAAAACGTCAATACAAATGCTCCGACGATCAGCAACCCCAGCAAGGACAATGGTGGGACCAGCAGATCGAGCGTCAATACCAGCAAATCCGGATTTCGGCGGCTGATCGCCTGAAACAACAGGTGCAGTACAGCTTTCTGAAGCATGCCGAGATGCCCCTGCACCCAGCGCTGGCGCTGGCTCTCCGTGCCCTTTGCGGTCACCGGGAAATCGCTCGTCACTTTGACATACGGAAAGAAATAAGGCGCTTTGCCAACTGCAGCCAGATCGAGGCCAAGCTTGAGATCCTCGACCAAGTGCCCACTCGCCAAAGGCGCGGAACGAATGACATCCCATGGAAAGATCATTCCGGCGCCCATCAACTGGACCGGGCAGCGCAGATTTCTGAGACCAAGCGGGCGGACTAAATTCCGCAAGCGAAACGTGAATTCAGCAAAGCTGTGATCGATGGGGGAATTGTCGGCCGTCTTCATCAGAAAGCAGGCCTGGACCGGCCGCTGAAGTTCGAGGCAAACAGCCTGCAATCTCTCGATCCCGTCAAACTGAATTCGACAATCTGCGTCGATGAACACCACGAAATCGGGTGGATCGGCGCTGACATGGTTTATCGCCCAGCCCAGGGCGTAGCCCTTGCCGATCTGTGCAAGATCATTGCGCTGAATGACTTCGGCCCCCGCCGATGCGGCAACGGCTGCAGTATCGTCCGTGCAATTATCTGCGACCACGATCAGACGATCGCCAGGCTTCAGTTGCGGCTTGATGTCCTCGATGGTCGGGACGATGCCGGCGCTTTCGTTGTGGGCGGGGATGATGACGGCGAGGCGTTGCGAGGATCTTGTGGTTCCCGGGACTGGGGGCTTCGCTTCACCGAAGCTGAGCGCCGCAAAGACTTCCACCAGCAATACCGCTACAGGGACGCTGAGCACAACGACGACGGCGATGAGGACCAGCGAGCTCAGGGACAGCATCATTTAATCAGCTCTTCGGAAGCCTTGAATATTCATGAACCCTGCCTGCGAGGGCAGCATGCTGAGCAACATATGCCATAGATCCGGTTTCAGCAGACACCAGACGTCCGGATAACCGATCTTCTCGGTTAACTCAGAATCTGGGGTTTTACGGACTGGCCTTGTGGAAATTGCTGCACGATGTCAGGACATTAACCTTTGAACGAGCAGCTTTGATGCGCATCGCCTATCTGATCAATCACTATCCTGCGGTCAGCCACAGTTTCATTCGGCGCGAAATCCTCGCCCTCGAGCGGCTGGGCCATGAGGTCTTGCGCATTTCGGTACGGGGATGGAATGAGGTCCCGCCCGGCAAGGAAGACCAATCCGAACACGCACGTACGCGTTTCGTCTTGCGAGGCGGCGCCGGCCCATTGGTGCTGGCCTTCCTGCGTGTCCTCTTTAGCCATCCAATCCGCCTCGCCAATGCCATCGGTCTCACCTGGAAGCTGAGCAGACAAGCCGATCGTCCCCTCCCCGTTCATCTGGTCTATCTGCTGGAAGCCTGTGTCGTTGTCGGATGGCTCAGGGCCGCAAAGACCGAGCACTTGCACGCACATTTTGGGACCAACCCGGCAGAAGTGGCGATGCTGGCACGTGAATTGGGGGGACCACGCTGGAGCTTCACGGCGCACGGACCGGAGGAATTCGACAAGGCCAAATTCATTGCGTTGCCGGAAAAGATCAAGCGAGCTGATTTTGTCGTCGCGGTGAGTTCGTTTGGGCGCAGCCAGCTCTTTCGTAATGTTTCTCATGATCACTGGCAAAAGATAAAGGTCGTCCACTGTGGAATAGAACCGGCCTTCTATGAAGGTGCATCCGCGCAGCCTGGTGCCGAACGCCGGCTGATATGCGTGGGCCGACTGTGTGAACAGAAGGGACAATTGCTGTTGATCGAAGCGGCCCGGAAATTGTCCGAGCTCGGGACCCAATTCGAACTGGTATTGGCCGGCGACGGCGAGATGCGGGGCGAGCTCGAAACACTGATCGATCGCTACGGGCTGGACGAGCAGGTGCGCATCACCGGCTGGATCAGCAGCGATCAGGTGCGCGACGAAATACTGGCGGCGCGCGCGCTGGTGTTGCCGAGCTTCGCCGAAGGCTTGCCGGTCGTCATCATGGAAGCCATGGCGCTGAGACGACCCGTGATCAGCACGTTTGTTGCAGGGATTCCCGAGCTGGTTGTTCCGGGCGAGCATGGCTGGCTGGTTCCAGCCGGGAATGTCGAGGCGTTAGTCGCCGGCATGCAAGCCTGTCTGGATGCTTCCCCGGACGCTATTGCGAGGATGGGTGAAGCGGCTCGCGCACGGGTGCTGGAGCGGCACGATGCGGATCGGGAAGCCGGCAAGCTGGCTGCCTTGTTCGAGCGGGCGTAATACAGTTCGAAGGATCGGCGATCGACAGGACTGCCCATGTCCGGAGGCAGCAAAATCGGGTATGTTTGGGCAGGGAACTGGCGAAAGACTCAGGTGTTATAAGTCGGTTGCGTCGCCGGCGACCTGTCCAACGTCGCTGCCAATGTTACGCCGCGGAACCACGCCAGCAGGCTCCCATCCGACGTCGCCCGCGAGGAGTTGAGATGATCTCGAGATCCACGGCTGCGGCTATCGTACTGTCGGCGCTTCTTCTCGCCTCAAGCCGGCCGGTGGCCGCCCAGGTGAACATGCAATACAATGGCCAATACAGCGGCCAGTATCGCGGTCAATTCAACGGCCAGTATAGTGGCCAGTATTACGGCGGCGGCAGCGCCGACCAGGTTGCGCCGCCAAACGGTCGAGGCCGGCGCGAGGATCTGCTCGGATACCCCGTAAATACCGGCGCGTGCGGCGAGTTGTATTATCCGTCGCCGGGGACGGATTATGTGTCCCACGACCGTCAGGGACGGCGGTGCTATTAGACTAGGGCGCGTACGCGTGTCATCCGCAAAGATAAATCGAGCCTGATCCGTGTCCGCTATGCCGCGATGGCCAAGGCGTCGTACCGGAATGGGGTGATGGTCCGGCCCAGAAGTGGGTGGATGCAGTTCGCAAAAAAAGGGAAAGCCGCCCAAAGGCGGCTCTCGCAATTCAAACTTGCGCAATTCAAACTTGATGGTTGTGGATCAGACGGCCATCAATGCCGGCTTTGACTTCCGACGATAGGCCATAAAGCCGACGCCCGCGAAGCCGAGGATCATCATTGCCCATGTCGAGGGTTCGGGGACGGCCGAGACGCTGATTGTGAAACTTCCGGAGTTATCATCGAATCGTCCGTCGCTAACCCCAAAATGTAGCTGCGCCGGAGCCACGGCATTCGTATCAAGATCGAAACTGTAAATGTGCGAGGAACTGTAAGCAGGAAGCCCGCCAACAATAAAGTTGATGGCGTCCTGGGCTGGGGCGAAACCAACCAAGGCAGACGTCCCAAAAGTAAGTTGGTAGAACTGGGCATCGTGAACCGGCGGATTTTCCGGGTCAAACAGGTAGAATGCATCGTTTAAATCGGTGGCGAGCGACTGGCCGGTTCCCGATACGGTAACGTGCACGATACCGTTGTAGAGGCCGCTGGTAACCCCGCCGTCCGGCTGCTGGAACGTCGCGGTGATTGTCTCTGCGGACGCAGCACCCAATCCCAGCGCTGAAAGAGCGGCAATCAAAACGAGCCCTGTCGCCTTCATGAACAATTCTCCTACCTGAGGCCGTCATTCTGACGACAAGACATTTAGTTTAATCGGCGCGAGCAGGTTAACGCAACCTGAAAATAATTCGCCTGAAACTCGCCGCCCCTAACGCATTGGGAAATTCGGGATCCCGATGCCGGCCTTTTAAACCGACTGGACTGCACCCCGTAAGTGAGACACGGTAATTTCTGTGAACTACCTCACCTCTGAACCGCGTCGGCTTGACGATTGGCCCGCGGCGCTTCTATTTTTTTAGGCCACAGAATTGCTTCGAATTATAGAGGAATCCAGCCAGATGAGCCCCCGAAGAGAGTCAAAAGGCGCGTTGTTCGTCGGTACAAGTCCGTTTTGCGCTGGTTCAAGGCGAAATCGCCTGAATGCGTGCGATTCGTGCTCTAAACAAGAGGCCGGCCGATAATCTCCAAGAACTCCGACGCACCGCCAGGTCGGTCATCTTCGAACACGCCGACGACCAGCCTACCCGTCTTCCATGCCAATCCATCCAGGTTAGTCTTGCCGCTGGTTACCATCGGTGCTGACGGATTTGCGTGATGCCCGTGAACGACGTGACGGTGGCCGTGGCCCAAATTGAACCCTTCAGGATACCTTTTCCAAAACAGTGTCTGCTCGTTCTGACGATCGAGCGGAACATTGGGGTCGACGGCAGCGTGCACAAACACCCGGTGCTGATCGACATGGATACAAGGGAGATCAGAAATCCATTCGAGGTGTGACTTCGGCACGAGACGCGGATCGAAATCTTGCTCCAAGGTGTGACCGTATGATTTCAACGTTTGGTCACCTCCATTTGCTATCCACCAGCTCGGCTCTGCCAGATCATTGCAGGTCTGCCACATCATGACTTCGTGATTGCCCTTTAGATTGACGAGAGCAATTTTATCCGATCGCCAATTCATCAAACGCTCAATGAGCTGGCGGCTGCTCGGTCCGCGGTCAATGTAGTCCCCAAGCGTGACCAGCGTCGCTCGCTGCCCGGCCGAGTGCCTTGCGATTTTTTCGATAGCAGCTTCGAACAAATCGAGCCGACCGTGAAGGTCCGGGAAGGCGTAGGTCCGGCTCATCGCCGTTCAGCTCGGGCACAAGTTGATTTAATCAATGACTTCGCAAGTGAAATGCGAACATCGATCGACGATGCTACCAACGACAGCTTGGGTTTAGGAGACAATGCTTTGCAGCTCTCGTCAGGTCTCTCGCAAGGCCGCCGGCGTTGGGGATCGTCGCAGAATCCTTCGCAACAGCAACCCACAAAGACCCAAGAACGCGTCCAACAGGAACAGAAGAACAAGTGCAGCAACAAACAGGCTTATACCCGTCAAATCGTGCACGACGCCCTCAAGCATATCAGGCCCGCCATAATAGGCAATCAACACCAACGTGAGTACGCGAACGAAATTCGCCAGGATTGTAATCGGGATGATCGAAACCAGCAGAATGAGGCTGCGAACCTTCTCTTTCCAGCGAAAAGCGTAAGCATAAAATACTCCAATTGCGGACAAAGCGAAGATGGAATTCATCCCGGAGCAGGCATCCTTAACCAGCAGCTGGTACGACCCGATCATGATCATGACGCCATTTTGCGCGACAGGGAAACCTGCCGCGTAGAGCACTTGGGTTACAATGTTCGAAATGAACACCTTTAGCGGAACCGTAGCGGCATCGATGATCCAGTCCGGCATCGGAACCGCGAACAACAGGAAAAAAATCGGGAACGCGAGGATGCGAAGCGTCGGCCATCCCACCGAAAGCAGGATGCAACCCACGACGACAGGTATCAGGGAAAACATTTCGAAAGTCAGCAAGCCCTGCTGGAGTCTAGCCAGGAACATCAGGACAAGTCCCATCGAAAGGACGGTCCAGCCGGCGACGGACGCGGGCGAGATAGGTGCTGCCTTCAGCTTTTCACGTGTCTGCCAGACGAACCAGAGAGAGGCCGCAATGATCAGCGGTCCATGACCCTCCTGCTCAGTTTGCCACGGACCGTCGATTAAGCCCAAGACAGTAGGTAAATATGCTGCGACCACGGATACGGCCAGCAGCCCCGGCCAAGCGAAGTCTTTCAGGGCGCGTGGTTTAACTTGCTGAATCACTTGCGTGTAGGTCATCTGCAATGACACCGAGAGCCGTTTCGACGATTATCATTCTGCCACAATCTCAACAACTGCATTATCGCTTTGCAATGATGACGGCATAGGCGACGCCGGCCACCATCAGGAGAACTGCCAGGATCGCCGAGCCGGCATTGCCGACCTGATTAGCAACCGCGAACATCACACCCGCCAGAATAAAATGCACAAGGGTGCGGGTTTCTCGGTCGGTGAATTGAATAAATGCAATCACTAGACCCACAAAGCAGGTAACCGTTACCACGTCAAATAGAGTTGTCATTTTCCCAGCAATGCCAAATCGTTACAATAAGGGCGGACAATATTATCAGCCTATTTTTTAGTAGCGGTCGATCCCTCTGCCGACTGCATGATCTTAGCGTAATCCCCCTCATATTTCGCCTCCAGGCTGGCGGAATAAGCAGCAAGCCCGGTTTCGGCCTTGAGAGCTTCGGCTCTCATAATTTGCCGAGCGGCATTCGCGGCGGCGTCACCCTCCAGCGGACGCGTTTCCTCACCCTTCACCTTGAAGAATACACCATTTTGACCTGCACGAATAAAGAACACATCGTCCGCCTTTTTGGCCTCAATCGTATTATATAAATCCTGCGAGAGATCAGCGCTATTCAGCGTGCCTGTCTGGCGGCCATGCGGGATACCAACTGATGTCAGCTGCTGGTCGATCTCATCGAGCGATTTGGCATCCTTGTTCGCGTCAATCACCGATTGAGCCGTCGGACCGAGCGGGAATCCAACCTGCTCAACGCTGAACAATTTTCTCTTGGCAAATTTCGAGGGATTACTTACGATATAGTAATCGACATCAGCCTTTCCCGCCGCCTTGGAAGTAACTGCGCGCATCAGAAATGCGTTCTCGAGAACCTGTTCGCGAGATCTCAATAGGTCAAGCAAAACGCTTGGTTCTCGATCGAGCTTCGCAGCCAGAGCCTGCTGCAACAGATATTTGCGCGCCACCAATTCGCGTAGTACCTGTCTGACAATCTCGGGATCTTTTTGTCTGTCGAGCGGAACATTTGCCCACCGGAACTCGGTTTCAAGCTCTTGTGTTGTGATAACCTGTTCCCCGATGCGGGCAACCACCTGCCCTTTAGAAACGGCCGCCTGCTCCCCGCCATTCTTCCCGCAGCCTGCAAGCAAGGCTCCGCAGCACCCAACAACGATCGCAGCGCGATACATCCGCATCGACAAACTTCTCATTTCAAAACTCCGTGATATCGACATGCGAAAGTTGTGGTTAGACCGTGTTGACTGCCAAAAGCGGCTAAACTCTTCGAGCCATCAATCTGTCATGACTAACAGACGGCCCGGACAGGGTCGAAGTAAATAATCGAGACGACAATACCAATTCAGTTATTTATGTTAATTCGTAAAGCTGATTCAAGAGTTTGATGATTTCCGGGAAATCGGCTATGGCTGCCTTCTAGGACTGTCGTGCGGGCTTGATTTCCACAGGAGGCAAAGGGGTTTGGTGTGATGAAGATCGGCCGCATTCAGTGCATCCTGGCGTCCATTGCCATATTGAGCGCCGCAGTTCTGGTGAAAGTCCTCGAGCCAACCGAGTTGATGGCTCGCGCCTCGGCGGCGCCCAGTCTGGAAAACGTGATACCGAAGCAGTTTGGAACCTGGAAACTAGTTCCCGAGATTAGCCCCGTCAAACCAGCAGATCCGGAAGGGTATTTTCAGCCAGATCCGCTTTCGGCAAAGGTATACAGTCAGGAGGTAGGGCGAGGTTATACCGATGGTCAGGGCAACATCATTATGTTGCTCGTAGCCTATGGCCCGGTGCAAAACTACCGACTGAAAGCTCACCGGCCGGAAATTTGTTATACGGCGAACGGCTTTCGTATATCGGACAAAACCCAGACCGCGATCAACTACCGCGATGGCGCTGCTCCCATCCAGATGACCCGGCTGATTGCGCAGCGCGAATCACGGCTCGAACCGCTCAGCTATTGGATGAGGATCGGCAACGATATTTCCAACGGAGTTGTCGATGCCCAACTCAGCCGGCTCAAATATGGATTGCGTGGAGTTATTCCTGATGGAGCTCTCATTCGAGTCTCCACGATCGGCATGCCCCGCGAGGCCTCCTTCAAACTACAGGATCAATTCATTCGCGATTTGCTTGCCGCGATCCCTCCGCAGGAACTCAAATTCTTCACGGGCGTGTCCTAGCCCGAAGGACTTGGAAGAGCACTCCCAACAAACGAACAGGTAACGAGTTCGGAGACTGTAACGAGTTCGGAGACTTGCACCCACTCGGCAGATCAGCAATGCTACCCGTTCTCTAACCCGAACGGCTGGTTCATGCGGATTCTCGTCCTATTTGGCGTACTTCTAACTTTACTGCCGAGTTATTCGTCGGCCGAAAATGCAGATAATTCGCTGCTCGCCTATGCCGTCAACGTGCATAGAACTCCGGTTCAATCCTGGCCGGGATACGGCATCTTCATGGGTAAGGGCATATTCATCACCGCCGCGCATGTGGTAGGCCGCGCGTGGATGACGAGACCGAAGGTCGTCATCGACGGACAGGAATATCCAACCCGCGTCATCAAGGAAGGCAGCCTAGAAGGAACAGACCTTACGCTCATGTCGGTCGAAGAAAGCTTACTACCGATGCGACTCCGACTGCGGCAAGGCACGCTGTGCACGGATCCGCCGCGGCCGGGCGAACAGGTCGTGACGGTTATCCCGGAGAAAACCGTCCGTTCCTACATTCTCGCGCCGGAGCGGCTTCCGGCCGGGGTCCGCAGGTTCAATACAGTCATCGCCGATGTGGCTCAAACCGGAAACTCGGGATCGGGCGTTTTCGACGCGCAGAAAAGATGTTTGCTCGGTATTATGAGCCGCAAGATCTCGCAATCACGTACTCGGTCGGACACTGGAAAGACCGAAACCCACGATATTGCAAAGTATTTCGTTCCCGCCTCCGAGATTGCGGCGTTTCTTCCTGCAGATCTACGGCTTTAGCCGCAATCAGTAATAGCCGTAATACGAATCCGCACTCTCGGTGGCCTTATTCAAAACGACTCGGACGACTGGCGTTCGCTGCAGATGCTTCTGACACTCCTTGATGTCAGAGACCGAGGTGGTTCCAACGCCGGCTACCAGCAAGGCTGCATCCATCCTGGGCAAGATCGAGATGACATCGTCTCCAAGCAGCACCGGGGGCATATCAAATATCACTATGCGCGACCTGAAATCCCTCTTGATTGTTTGCAAAAGCGTGCTCAACGTTTGCGACGCCATCCATTCCGAGGATCCCGTTGACGAAACCGAGCCAGGAAGTACCAGCAAACTGTTTGGACCGATGCTTGCCTGGATAATTCGAGATGAAAGCGCTGCGCCTTCTTCGAGAATGCTGAGTATTCCTCCTGTTTCGCCGAGGCCGAGATACTTTGCGACGGCGGGCTTTCGCAAGTCGAGGTCGACCAAAAGGACCTGCCGTCCGGGCAAACGAGCAATACTCAGTGCGAGGTTGCACGCTGTTACAGTTTTTCCACACGCAGCAGTGGGAGAAGTGACGGCCAGGAACTGCCAGCTCTTCTTGTCCATCTCCTGCAGAACCTGCGTTCTCAGCATATCGTAATAGCGACCGTGCTCGCTCGACGCACCGTGCGCAACTATCCGAGAGCTTTCGAGATGCGCAGAATTGAGCCGCACTTCTCGAATTTGTGCATCGACGGAACCGGCCCTAATTCCTTCAGGCAAACCTAGCGCGCCCGGCCGGGGCAAGGCTTCCGTCGCCCTTGCCAGTTCAACCGCCTGTTTGATCGATTCCACTCTTGGCTCTCCTGGAAGGTGAACTACTTGAACAACCCTACCCGCGCTTTGGCGATGATGAGGTCGAGAGGAGGCAGAAACAGATACCCTGCAACCAACGCGCCCGTAACAAGAAGTACTAAGCCAGCTATGAAAAGAAGAAGGCGCCGCTTGCGCCGGCGTATCTCGGCGGTCGTAACGATATAAGGAATGGAAACGATCAACTGGCTGTCGACAACGCCAAGAATATCGCTGCTCCGGCGAATCGCCTTGTCCGAAATCTCAACCAGGAAAGCCAGGCCCGCACCGGCCATAATCGCCAATACAACGCCAAGCGCGCCTACCTTCAATCGATTTGGCCTGATCGGCTCCTGTGGCGCAGTCGGTTGCTCAATAATCTCGAGTTTTTCGGACTGCTGGTTCTTCTCGAGATTCTCGCCGAGCTGTGCTGCCGCCAACTTGTTCGAAGCTGTATCGAGATTTTTCTGCAACGCCTCCTGCTGCGCGACCAACGCTTCAAGACTGGCTGCCACGTTGGTATCGGCAGCGGCCGGTGGAGGTTGGGCAACTTTTTCGAACGCTTCAATTTGTTTCTTCAGCGACTGAATAAGCGGATGGCGCTCCGAATATAGCGCACCTTTCTGCACAAGCTCCGCCTTCAATTGCCCCAGATTTGTTGTCTGTTGATCAGGCGCTCCGGACGTAGCTGGCTTGCCCTGCGCTACTCTCAACTGCCCGATCCTGGCATCCAGCGTCGCATTGTCGGCTTGAAGTCTCTGGACTTCGCGCGCCAGGAACTTGGTCGTATCGGTCGCCCGGCTGGTCCGGTCGCGGAGATCCTCGCCCAGGATTCGCGTCATTAACTCGTTCGCTACGCGCGAAGCAGTCACCGGATCCGAATACTCGAACCCAACGGAGAAAACGATCGTGGGATTTTCAAGCGCAGCACGTGACCGCTGCTTGAAGTCCATCTGCAAATCCACTGGTGTAATCTTGGTCTGCTTTTTCATCAATGCGATCAGTTCGGTGACCGACATCAAAGACCGCTTCTCCGGGAAAAGCTGGAACTTATCGATGATCGCTATCAAATTATCCCGGGTCATCGTCCGCTGCTCAATGACCTGAATACGTTCCTGCGCGGCGCTAGTGACAGTCGGGCGCACGAGTTCGGTCGGAATCTGCTGCGACTGGACCAGGACTTTGCCTTCCGACAGGTACGTCGCCGGCCACAACAGCGCGACACCGACGGCCAGCGGCGCAATCAGGAAGAATGGAATGAAAAAATAAGCCCAGCGGCGCTTGACCAGTGCCCAATAGAACGATGGCCGCAGGAGATGGCCGCGGTCAGGCTCGGGGGGAAGCTGGAACTCGTCTTGAATGTCTACTTTTTGAAGCATCTTAGCCGCGCACATTCAGAAATTAGAGTTGCAAGGTACATACCAATGGACATTAGCCGTAGAAGGGGGGCATTCCGGAGCCAACCAATCCTAGCATCCATTTTGCATCAAATTTAATGAATTGTTGTTCCGCAGCATTAAATTGGAGTTCAACCTTAATAGTCCTGACCGACAACCGTAGTTCGGCAACTGTGAGCCGCCCGCAATGCTGATTTACGAAGTTCCAAGAAACTTTGCGACAGATACTAAGTACATCATCGGATGGCGCTATAGTAGATACGCCGCCCTTAAGGAATTGTAATGTACGAGGCCTTCTACCAACTCCGCGAGAAGCCATTTTCGATCCTACCTGATCCTGATTTGATCTATTGGGGGAAAATGCACTCCATGGCGTTCACGATGCTGGAATTCGGCGTCATGAACAATGCTGGCTTCACCGTTATCACCGGCGAGATTGGCTCTGGAAAAACGACGCTCGTACGGCACCTACTCAAGAAAATCAGTCCTTCTGTCACAGTCGGCTTGATCTCAAACTCTCCACAGGGGCGCCAGGAGCTTCTACAATGGATCCTGATGTCGCTCGATCAGCCCTTCGATGGTGATTACCCGATACTTTTCAAACGTTTGCAAGATTTTCTCTACGGTCAATATGCCAACGGACGGCGAACCATCCTGATCATCGACGAGGCCCAAAACCTCGAACCGGAAGCGCTTGAGCACTTGCGGATGATTTCCAACATCAACGCGGATAAGTTTCAGATCCTGCAGCTGATACTGGTGGGGCAACCCCAGTTGCGAGATCTCCTCCTCGCACCAAAATTGCACCAGTTTGCCCAGCGCATCTCCTCCGACTTCCACTTGCGACCATTGGACGAGCGGGAGGTGGGCAACTACATCGCATTTCGACTGCAGGCGGTGGGCTCGCCCAGGCCCCTTTTCACCAAGGAGGCTTGCGCCCTGATTTACTCGGCAAGCGGCGGTATCCCGCGCATGATCAACGTCCTGTGCGATACCGCGCTGGTCTATGGCTTTGCCAATGACAAGAAAGTCGTTTCAGATCAGCTAGTTCGGGACGTCATTGCAGACAAGCAACAGTACAGCATTTTTCCGGTCCGGAAGACCTCCCTCGTTCCCTAAGTATTTGTAACCCATTATGGTTTGGAAATCGGCGGGGTTAGAACTCTGGTCCGAATCTACGACACTTTGGTTGCGGTAGATTGAGTTCCGGCGACCCAAGCTTGTTCGATAAGGGGAAGAGCGATGCGGTTCCTGATTGTCTTGTTTTGCCTGTGCGTCTGCTCGCTTGGGGCTAATGCCCAAACCCTCAAGTCAGGCGACAATCTGAGCATTTCGGTTCTGCAGGATCCCAAACTCGATCGCAACGTGGTCATTGATCCGACCGGAGAAATTGCGTTTCCGTTGGCGGGCCATATTCGGGCGCGTGGTCTGACTGCCCAAGCGTTGGAAAACATCCTAAAGACCAAGCTGAAAGGCAACTACAAGGATGACAACCTCGACGTGACGGTGGCGGTTGCCAATTCTCCCAAGGACGTTCCGGAGGACGACCTCAAGCCCAAGATCTTCATCACTGGCGAGGTCGTGAAGCCTGGATCCTATGTTGTCCGCCAGCCGACCACATTAATGCAGGCGATCGCATTGGCGGGCGGCATTGGTCCATTTGCGGCAAAGCAGCGTATTCAGGTTCGACGACGCGCGCCCGGCGGCGACGAGACGATCTTCATGTTCAACTACAAGGCATATGAGGCAGGTGCCGATCTTGAAGGAAACATCAAGCTTCGTGCCGGCGACGTGATTATGATTCCTGAACGAGGTTTGTTCGACTAGGCCGTTGAGATTCATCGAAGGCGAAATGCTGTGAAGAGAGCTGCCATAGCGGTCTCCGTGTGCTTTGGCATGGCGCCTTCTTTGGCATGGGCGCTCGATTGGTCGCTCAGGACTTCGCAAATTGAAGCTATCGAACTAAACGACAACCAATTTCTGAAGACTTCGCCCGCAGCTTCCCTTGGCTCATATTCAACCATCACGGCGAATGCCGAAGCACGAACCCCGATCTCCAAATTCAATCTCGACGCAGATGGCAACTACCGGAAATACTGGGGGCCGGGCGTTGAAGGTGTATCTTCTGAATCTCTCAATTATGGTTTCAAAGCTCGCTATGAGTTGAGCGAAAAAAACAAGTCAGATCGAGAGTTCGTGGAAACAAGCTGGCGACAACAAAGCACCGCCCTGGCCCTTTTGAATGACCTCGGCGTCGTTAGCAGTGCTCGCGGTTATCTGGACAGGTTGACCGCAACTGGGGGCATCGACCGCTCTGTAACTGCACGGGATAACCTGAGCTTGCTGGCTACCTCGACACAGACAAGCTACGAGCCCTCGAGCGGCGGAACTCCATTCACGGACACGCTGGCTAGAGGCTCGTGGCGACATAGTCTCAGTCGGGTGACAGCACTGAACGCGTCATCTGAATACGAACTTCTCGATTTCGAAAACGCGACGAACACACGCCTCCAGGTCTATCGAAATCAAGTCGGCGTCGACGCTACCCTGTCGGCCGTTCTCTCGTTCCGCGGAAATATCGGCGCAGCTCATCTCATCATCGAGCGCGGTATCAACCCATTGGCAGGAACCTCGCCTTCGAACAGGGCTGTATCTGGTTCGCTGACCGATTGGATCGGGGATGCTGTACTAACTTATCGGATACTAAAAAATACTACCCTTGCAATCACTGCGAGCCAAACAATTGCGCCGAGCATCGTAGGTTCCTTGTTCAAGCGAGATTCCGTTTTCGCCACTTTGAGCCACACCATCAACGCCCGTTCAACCCTGTCTTTTCTCGCCAGCGGTACCCGGCAAATCTCAACCACAACGACTGATTATGCTTCCGCTTCGGTGACCTACGGTTACAACTTCACGAGGGATCTAACGGCGCAGCTGACCTATCGTTACCAACACCGCTTTGCAAGCTCGGGAACCACAACCATTGACCCGAACACCGGCACGCCCACCGTCTCGGGAACGGGCCCCGCCAGCTCAAATAGTGTCATGCTGACGGTCACGAACAATTATGTCGTCCTGCCGCACGGAAATTAGATTATTTCAACGCTGCTCGAATGCTTTCTTTTAGCGCTGTTCCATCCGGCTCGAGGGCGAGAGCTTTTTTGAGCTCTTCAGCGGACTTGTCGGGCTGTCCCACCGCAGCATAGCTCATACCAAGGTGATAATGAACAGCCGCGAGCGACGGTAACTTTGCCGCGGCCTTCTCCAGGGTCGCGACCGAATTTTTCATATCGCCTCGCTTGTTCTGCGCCCATCCAACCGTATCTTGAAACTGTGGCAAGTTCATATTTTTCAGGGTGTCCGCCAAGGTGAAAGCGCGATCTAGGCTTTCCTTATCAGAACGATGATCCAGCAACAGGCTTACCAGATTGTTGATTGCAACAGCGGAATTTGGTTGGTCCTTTAGAATTGCCTCGTATTGCGCGATAGCAGCATCATAATCTCCCTTGAGAATCTGTACCGCCGCGGCCGAAAGCCTTAAGGTGGGATCTCCGGGCAATTCCTTCAGCCCTGCCTGGAGAATGCCGTCAGCGGCATCAAACTTCTTCTGTCGCAGGTAGAGATCAGCAAGCCCACTATAGCTGGCAGCATTTTTCGGTTGCTGCGCGACCACCTCCTTGAATGTCTGCAAAGCCTCAGCCTCGCTATTCTTCGCAAGCTGGGCCTGTCCGAGCAGGATCAGGAATTGTGCATTTCCGGGAAACCTCTTGATCATGTCTTTCAGCATGGTGACGGCGGCTTCCGGCTTGCCCAGCCTCACATAAGCAGACGCCAACGCCGCCACAGGCTGAACGGCTTCCGGGGCAGCCTGGTGCGCACGCTCCAGCGCGGCAACGCTCTCATCCATTTTATTCTGCCCGGCGAATGCCGACGCGCGAATTTGCTCAGCTAGGACACGACCGTCGGCTATCCGTCCAATTGCGTCCGCTACGACCAGGGCCTCGGTCCATTTCTGACGCTTCAACCTGACCTGCCCCAACGAAGACAGTACCTGAAGATTGCCTGGATTACGGCCGGCTACTTCCAGCAAAACGTCTTCCGCGCGAGCCGCATCTTCCCGGCGCTGCAAAAATGCGACATATCGAAGTGCAACGCCGGGATTCAATCCGGAGGACTTCAAAGCATCCGCATATTGCCGATCGGCAAGTTCATTTTTTTCGACCCGTTCGTACGCCACCGCCAGCAGCATCAACAAATCTGGCGATTTTGGCTGATCGTTGAGCGCTTCGCGCACATCCGAAATCGCGCTATCGAGCTGCCCTCGGTCGATGCTGATGGCCGCGCGCAGCTTCAAAGCCCCGGCATTCCTGCGATCCTTGCTGAGGACCTCCGCAATAACCGGTTCTGCCGCAGCAATATTCGCCTTGCCGACGTACATTTCCGCCAGCTTTAGTTGCGCTACGATCTTCTTGTCGGGCGCGGAAGCGCTCTTGGCGAGTGCTTGCAAAGCCTGCATAGCATCATTGGCCCTGTCCTGAGAAAAATCGAGCTCAGCTAACGCAATCTGATAGTCGAAAATGTCGCCACCGATCTTGATTCTTGCCTCCAGCTCCGTCCTCGCGGCATCGGGCCCTTTGACTGAATTCAGGAAGCGGACAAGGTCAAGACCAGCGTTGCTGTCTGTTTGATTGTCCTCAGCCCGGGCGCGCAGCTCCTTCTCAGCTTCGTCAAATCGACGTTGTCCAATAAGGAATTGAATGAGTTGAGGCCGATAAGCGATCTCGTCGGGGTTCAGGGAGATGACTTTACGAAGCAGGTCTTCGGCGTTCGTAAGATCACCCTTCCTGGCGTAGATTTGCATTTTCAGCAGCAAAACGCGGGTTTCATCCTTTGGATCGACCTTCAACGCGTCCAGCAATTTCAGAGCACCATCGGCGTCACCATCCGACAGCCGCTTCGATGCAAGCAATGTTGCCGCATCCGAATTGCTTGGATCAATTTCATAAGCTCGCTGGGCCTCACGCACCGCGCCAGCACTATCATTGGTTCGCAAGAGAATTATCGATCTCAATGCATGGAGTTGAGCGTTCGGCGCGTCCTCCTGGGCAGCGTCGATCACCCTGAGCGCGGCATCCGCAGCTCCACCTGCAACCATGATTCGGGCAAGCTTCAATCTTGCATCCAAATCACGTGGATCAAGTTCGACAATACGACGCAAGTCCAGAAAGAGTGAATTTGCTTTTGTGCGCTCGTCAATCCCAGCAAGCGCTCTCCACACTTCAACCTTATCACTCTTATATTTGACGGCTTTCAAAAGTTCCTTTCTTGCTTCGAGGTCATCCTTTTTTTCAATAAGCGCCATACCGCTCTGGTAATACCCCTGTGCGGTCTGTTCTGGTGAACCGCATCCCGCAAGCGCAACTAAGAGCAGTATCGTGAAGATTCGTTTCAGAGCCTGATCAAATCGGTTCATTTTTTAACCCTGCTGACGGTCGATCGGATGAAGCCGGTGCTCCAGAGATCAGTTTTACTTTAAAGCAGAAAATCGAACCTGTTCAGGCGAAAAATCCGCCTGATATCAGGTGATATTCCGATGAAGTTCAATTGTTTGTCACGGCTGGCAAGTTGTTTGCGGACCATGAGGAACAGTCCAAAAAACCTTGGATCGACGCTTCGTACCCTTGCAACGTCAACTTTGATGTTTTTCCCCTTGGCAAGGGCGCTGCCGAAACAGTCAATTGCCTTGTCTATATTGGTACAGACAGCACTTCCCAAGAGTTCAATTGTGATCGACGTCGCATCTTCGGTTGCAGTGACAGAAAGATCGCTCGTTCTGCTACCGCTCCAACGGGCACCGATGGCCAGTGGTAACACGCACGTCGCAAGCAGGTACAGCAGCACCTTTGCATCGTTCCAATATCGTCGCCACAAATAGGGCTCTTCCTTGATACGCCACAGCCACTCGAAGCCTGTGCTTCTAAGAAGACGCGGCGCCCTCTTCACGGTTCCAGCCTCGAAATTAATCGTGGCTCCAAACTGGGCGCGAATAGGTGGCACTAGCAGATGATGATTGTGGATCAACCATTGCTGCGCTTTCTCTGCACCAAAGAAAACCGCCAGCAGGTCAGCCCGGCTGGAATTTATTGTATCGATGATGCGCGGCGTGCTTATTTCTTCAATGTTTCCAAATCCCGGATTGAGAACGCCGACACATTCCAAGCCTGATCTTTGGCTATTCAGCTTCTCGCAAACCCTCGCAGCAACGCCTTCCGCGCCACCGAGCAGGAAAACTTTGAGGCGCCGCACGCTGCCGTTGGCTAATTTGAGTCTGCCAAAAAGATCCGCCCCTGCAATTCGCTCGTAAATCGGGATACGCAACAATTTAGCGATCCAGATAAGAGGCATGCCGTCCGCTAGACATAAATCGCTTTGCAGGAGCGATTCACGAAACTCTCTGTTAGTTTGGCTCTTTACCAGGAAGTTGACGTTTGGCGTCGAAATGAGGAATGGCGACACATTACCGGCGGCATCACCCATCAATCCGATCAAGGTCGGAAAGTTGATCGCATCAAGCGGGACGCCCAGCACCCCAAACACATTCCGGGACAAATCCGGAAGATCCGATACACTTGGTGATGCGAACTGAATACCGAGCCCGGCGGCCGCCTTGTTCGCAGGAGCAGTTCCTGCGGTCGGGCCGGCCGACTCGTCCTGAATCAGAGGTGAATTGGGTAAACGTAACGCTCTCAACACTTCCGCTCCACACTAATGTTATCCAAGCTCAAAGAGCGCCAACCGCAAAATGCGTCCTAGAATTAATAAAGTCCTACTGATGTACTATCATTTTTTCAGGCCGTAAAACCCATTTAACTTACGTGATTAATGCCAGTCGTTCCTTGGCTTGGGTCAACCTACTGATTTCCAGCGAGAAAAATTTGACCCTCGCCCGTGGCATAGGGCAATATTGGAAGGTTGACGTAGTGCTCAAAATCAGCGACTGCCTCCCGAACGCCAAATGAATGAGCGATCAGCACCGCGGCCAACATTAAGAAAAACAGCCCCGTCCGTACGGAAAAAACGTGGACCAGATACTAGATGAAATCAGTGCCGATGTTCCCGATTGGACCCGAGAGGCTCCTCGCCAATATTGGGACCCAGGACGAAAGCTTCTGCTGACAATTCGGCGTTACCAGTACTGGCGGGCCCGAGGCGGTCTTCTCGCTGCTTTTTTTTGCAAGATACTGGTGCTGCGCCATCGTTTCTGGAGCCTTGCCACCGGTGCAGAGATCCCTTTGACGTGCCAGATCGGAGGGGGCCTACAAATCCCCCATCCGAATGGCATCGTTATTCATCCCGACGCAAAGATCGGCGTCAATTGCTTGATTTTCCAGCAAGTGACCCTTGGAAGTCGGAACGCTGCCGGGGTACCCGAGATCGCCGGCCATGTCGATATCGGAGCCGGCGCAAAGATCTTGGGTCCGGTGAAAATTGGCGCGCATGCCAGAATTGGCGCCAATGCGGTGGTCATTGCTGACGTGGAAACTCGAGCTGTCGCAGTCGGCGAAACGAAGGTGAAATCCTTAATCAGGTAGGGCGCTCATAGGCTTTCTTTCTGCGCTCCTCGGAACGCAACCGAGTTCTGTTCAGCCTGGACCGTCCGAGTTAGGTGCTTTGCAATAGAGGGCAATTTAATAATGGATGGATGCGAAAGCAGCGATACCATGCGACTAGGTTTGCCAATGCATTCGAAGGTTGGCGTAGTTGTCATCGGGCGCAACGAAGGCAAGCGCCTAATTACGTGTTTGCAATCGGTGCCCAATAGCGTTCCTGTGGTTTATATTGACTCGAACTCAACGGATGGTTCAGTCAAAGCCGCGCTCGACAGAGGTATTGAGGTCGTTGAACTGGATCTAAATATTCCTTTTACGGCCGCTCGTGCTCGCAATGTCGGGCTAAAGCATTTGATGCAAATCGAACCCGGCCTTCGGTTTGTGCAATTTGTCGACGCAGACTGCGAATTGATCTCAGGATGGATCGAAAAAGCAGTCGCCCTTCTTGAATCTCAACCTGAAATTGCAGCCGTTTGCGGTAGATTGCGAGAGCGTCACCCGGAGAAGTCGATATACAATTGGCTGTGTAGTGTGGAATGGGACGGACCAATCGGAGAGATAGACGCGTGCGGAGGGATTGCTCTATTTTCCGTTTCCGCTTTCCAAGGCGTTCACGGCTTTCGAGACAGCATGATTGCTGGCGAAGAATCCGAAATCTGCCTCCGCTTGCGCAGGGCCAAGCTAAAGATCTGGCGGCTCGACTTGGAGATGGCGTTACACGACGCCGCTATTACAAGATTTGGCGAGTGGTGGCGGCGGTCCAAGCGGAGCGGGTACGCTTTTGCATTGGGTGCGGATCTTCACGGCGCAGCTCCCGAATATCATTGGGTCTGGGAGTCGCGACGAGCCGTAATCTGGGGACTTCTAATTCCTGGAGGCTGCTTTCTTGCAGTGACCCTCTTTGGGTGGAGGGGAGCCGTCGCTTGGCTTGTCTATCCCGTACAAATTTTCCGGCTCGCAACCCGCGGTCGAGGATCAATGAACGAACGCACTATGCTGGCATTCTTCCAAGTCCTGTCTCGCTTTCCCGAAGCGTTAGGATATCTCAAATTTAGATGGAACAGAGTCTTGAACCGGCAAGGCCGCCTAATAGAGTACAAGTAAGCAAAAACAGAAAGAGCCCGCACGAATTACTTCGAGCGCGGTTCAGTATCATCAAGTTACCGCATACCAACATTTTGGAAGCGGGTAATCTTCATTCGCTTGAACACTTTTTCTATCCAGGGGGTGCGGAAACGTAACTGCGCTTTGCTTATTCGATATCCGGTCCTTCCTTAGAAAGGTAAATTCCAAAAGGGGCGGAATCTCAAATCCCTGATATCGGATCGTGGGGAAACAATTATTAGGATGGATGTGAACCACATCAAAGTCTCTCAGAAGCTTCGTGAATGTGAGATTGATTAGTTCAAACCCTAATTTGTCACATAGCTGACCCAACCCATGAAACTCAATAACCAAAATTCTGAACTTTCTGAGGGTGTCAAGACTGGTATCAAAAATGACACCATATTCGCCGCCATCAATATCCATTTGCAAAATGAAGTCCGTCTTGTTCGGCGCTTTTCGATTTATCCAGTTCTCCAAAGTCATGAACACGTTATCCTCGACAGGACCGAGATATTTCTTTTCGAAGTCAATCAGCTCATGCTTGAACGGCGGCGCCTCGACTGAGTGATCCGCAAGGAAACATTTTACGCCCCTGCTCACCAGATCCTGCTCAAAATCGGCGATAACGGAAACTCCTGGCGAAAAACATATTTCAATGTTCTCCAAATCATCGGGGACCAAATATCCCCCGTCGCGCTGCCCACCGACGCGGATGAGATCATGGTTCGTCCAGACAGGTTTGACCGCCCTAAAAAACTCCTTCAGGCGGGCAACTTCTGTGGTCCGCCCGATACGTATCTTGTTTGCCAGTAAGAACGACTTGAAACGATCTTTAATGTTTGCGGCAAGCGATCCCATGAATTATCCTCTGATGCGCGCTCGTCTCATTCCAGCGAAGAATTACAACTCAGATATGTGCCGAGATTCGAGACATAATTCTCGCGATAGACCTGTTGGCAAAATTAGGCCTGAGGCGAGACACCTTACTTTCATCCAAACTCATCCGCGTAAGAACTGAAAACCCGCTGTCCATATATAACAGGGCGCCGCATCTTCGCATGAGCTCCAGCTCTAAAAACATTTCACGGGTTATTCTTTCCGAAATGATTCCACTCTTTATGCTGTCTTGCTCGCCGTATTGCACAGCATCGGAGCGAAATTGATGTAAGGGACCGGAACCATCGCCGAGCAGCTGTTTGGGCAATACCACAACGGATGGGAGAACTTCGCGCATGATTTCGACAATGTGGGCAGCATCGCAAAATAATATCGGCACAGCTCCTTTGAGGCCGACCCTATGCGAAAGCCTCCGAAACTGAGAAGCAACTTCCCTGCAAAAGCGCCTTTCGGCCCATGCTTGACTTGGCGTACCGACCAGTGACCGCGGCATATTGTCGGAAAATTTTCCAAATAAGCCAGGAGCATGCATATCATTGCGGGCATTCATGGCAAGCTGACGTATTAGCGCAATCGGACCCAGCCAATATGCGGCCCGAGCGCCGACGTTTTCGCCGTTACCGTGACGAATATGTATAGCAATTCCGGGTGCAGCGCCGACGTGATCATTCCAGAACTTTCCAGCTTCGGCCCGAATAGATTCGACAGGTTGCAGTTCGCCCAACAATTCACGAACGGCAAGGGGCGGCGGCGGAGGCTCAACCCATTGATTAAGGACGGCCGTGGGCTCAATTGGATCCTCGTCCGACGTCACCATGCGGTTGACTGCAGCAATCCCCCCGGCAGAATCCTTGACATGATTAGGGGTGGCGAGAACCGATGCTGTCCACTTTTCCGGCCAAAAAGGAGAAGGATAGTGAAGTGACTGGACGCTATCGTCAGCGACGACCTCAACACCGGCAAGACTAGGTCTAGGCTCGAAATACTCAAAAAAGCAATTGCGCTGCATGGTAGGGTCGGAATTGAATCGCGATCCTCTCCAATCCACGACTAGAGTCCTGCCCGTTCGTTTGGCGAGCCACCAGGCACCAACAAGGCAAGAGAGATGGTCTCCAATCCCGCCAAAGCAATGCCGCGCAATCACGTAACGAGTGGATGTTCCGCTATCCGACATTCAAATGCTCTGCTAAACGCAGCGCGAGAAGAACAATCGTGAGCGTGGGATTAGTCCCGCCGCCGGTCGGAAAGACCGAGCTACCGATAAGATAAAGGTTCTCGATCTCGTGGACCCGGCAATCCTCATTCACGACACCATATTGGGATTTTGACGACATACGAGTTGTCCCCATTTGGTGGGCATGGCCTCCAATTTCTATTTCCTGATCCGCATTAAGTATGAAACGGGCTAGCTGGACACGGGCTCTGTCCAGCCGCGCCATCTCCTGTGCTGCTTTCATTGCCAGAGTTTTTATAGTTTTCCGATCCTGGTCGTTAAACTCCCAATCTAATTCCACGATAGGCAGACCCAATTTATCAACCTCGCGCGATAGCTTGATGCGGCTCGAGGGGTTTGGCGCCTGTTCGATCAGAGAGCTAACTACGCCATCTCCTGCGCAATCAAAATCGACTAGTTGTCTCGCGATCTTTGTAAGACTGGGATGAAGGCAACTCGTCTCTCGAAGGAATTGCTTGAAAACATGCAATCTACCCGAACTTTTCGGTAATGAATTTGGCTCGAAGTGAACGATTCCGTTGCCGATATTGTTTTGTCGAAGAAAGTCACTGTTTGGTGCGAGCGCCACCTCCTTCCGAAAAAAGTCAGGAGCGGTCACCAAGAAGCGCCCAATGGGAACGTTCAAATGTTCCATGAAACAACGTCCGACCATTCCACTGCGGTTACCGACACCGTCTGGGGCCTGCTTGTTGGCGCTCAAAAGCAGCCGCGCCGTTTCGATTGCTCCAAGCGCCAAAACGTAGCGGCGCGCCGATACTTTGACCTCTTGACCGGTGAAACTCCGGACCAACAGACCTTCAACCAGTGTTTGGGCGCTGTTTAACCGGATATCGACCAGGTTAGCATTGTAGAAGAAGTCGATGCGTTCCGACTGCCTTAGCTCGGCCTCATATTTTTCAGCAAACCTCGTGGGTGGGCTCAAAGCAAACCCGCTCTGAAGGAAGACAGTAGATCGAAACTCCGAGTCTTCGAACGGAGCGAGATTGCTACCACTGATATCCAAGATATCCTTGGCTTCATCAAGCCCTTTTAGAACCCGTTCTCTCGAAATGGGCCAGCCCGGCATTCCAAAATACGGTCGGTCTTCAAAGTCGATCGGATCAAAGACCCCGCATCTTCCGGTCCAATGATTAGAGGTGCCACCGAAATATCTCAGCCGCCCGCTTTGAACGTGCCAATATTGGCGGCCAATACTTTTTCCCAGGTAAAGTTCCTGAGATACTTCGCTATACGAAAGATCACCGCCTTCAAGAAGAAGAACCCTCTTGCCGCCGGCAGCCAATTTTCTTGCTGTGGTGATACCAGCAGGCCCGGTTCCGCAGATACAGACATCGTATTGAGCAGCGGCAGTTATTCTTGTCCACGCCTCATTAAAATCAAAGATCATGCATCGAAAATTTCTGCTGATATCGAATATCTTCGTCGGTTAAGACCCAACCGTTGACAATGACAAATCCCTCGCAACCATCTCTATTTTCCCCCGCAGTCTCTGCTTCGGCAACGGTTGGGCCCAGGATGACGAAAGAGCTCGCCGCGACAAGCTTCTCAATAAACGAGCGACGGGTCTGACCCAAAGCCTTCAAGATCGTCATTACGAATTATTCCCGATCTTTCCTTCAGGTGACCCGGGAGCTCTCGCTCATATTGAGGGACGAGAAAAAGCTGAATTTTAGCGGAAACTTGGTTACGAACCTGTCTGCCGTCATAATACTCCGTCGGAAGACTGCGGCGCAAGCGTCCATCGGGCGGGGTCCTCCCGAAGGGTTAAAACCGGTCTCCAAGACTGCAAAATGCAGGGCAATCAAAGCCTGCATTACCCGGCGCGCCCCGATCCGGTGAGGGGCTGCACACGATGTTCCCAACATTGGTATTTGCCAAGAACTCCGCGCCGCCATTTGCGATGCAGAGACGCCGGCAACTACCGCGTCATGCGCGTCTAGTATTTGGTCTTGATGAGTGTATCCCACGACTTGAATTTGGGCGCATAGTTATCACCAGTGCTCAACCCCCATTGATTTGCTCCGGGAATCAGCAGCCACGCTGGACTGCGTGAGTGCGGTTGGGCGAGGAACTGGGACAACTGATCCTGTACCACCACACCGAAGGCCGGGCTCATCTTAAAAGCGGTAAGGAGATTAGCTATCTTGCCCGTCGAACCGCCATACACTGTGGAAATACCTAACGTCGTGCACGTTTGTGTTGAAGGGTACCAGCTTTCATGTCCGCCTTCATAACACTCGACGGTTTTGTTAAAGGTGGTAGCTACCGCTTCCCAGGCCGGATAAATTCCCTTCCCGTTGGCGCCGCTGTTCAAGGCAAGCAAGGTTTGCGAACCCTTGGCACCGGTCTTGCTCAGCGTTCCGGCCCGAATGTCGTTGTCGAGGAATGCCAATGCCGACGCCATTTTGGATGGAACGGCGCTCGCATAGTCGTCTGCTGCTGCGAGTAGACCCGCAATATTTGCGGCGCCATTCGATACGTAGTTTACGTCGAAGTTGGTACACTGCGCGCCCGAATAATAAGTGGCGTAAGACAGTACGTCGCAATAATCAATCGGCCGGTTGGGCGCGACATTGTAGTTGGGATATCCGTTCTTGGCATAGATTGGATATGACGCCCCGTGCAGGTCGGCACCCTGCATCCTGTACTGGCTTGTTCCCGCCGTGGGGCCAAACGCCTGAAATGCCATCACTCGTTTGAGTTGCGTTGGCAGGCGGGGTAACCAG